>ERZ1034411.24-NODE-24-length-113177-cov-11.449488_pt1 | contig 113177 bp, 96 predicted proteins | sample MGYA00520583_ERZ1034411 | MGnify/ENA primary metagenome ERZ1034411 (study PRJEB33736, sample SAMEA104288481) | Azolla microphylla | place: Ecuador | collected 1982 | study: EMG produced TPA metagenomics assembly of the PRJEB19522 data set (Is there foul play in...
GCTTGCGGGAGAGGTCGCGCGGAAGGCGCGGGTGAGGGCTTTCTCCTCTTGGGGATTGTCCCGTTGCGGAAGCACCCTCTCCCCGACCCTCTCCCGCAAGCGGGAGAGGGGGCACACCTCCGACGGTGCACCGATCAAGGCTCACTTCATCGCGCTCAGAACTCGCCGTGCAGCCGCCCTGAGAACACCGACACGGGGCCGCGGTCTGCGTTGTAGGCGGGGTTGACGATCAGCTGATAGTCGGCGGTGAAGGTCAGCGCCTTGTTCAGCGCGTAGGCGTAGTAAGTCTCCAATACGCGTTCCCTGCGGTAGTTGAGCTGGCCGTCGCCGATCAGCGGACCGAGGCCGCCGGCGGCGATGAAGTCGCGATGGTCCTGCGACAGGGCATTGATGGCGCCGGCGATGGCAACGACGTCGTCGGGCCGACCCCATCTCGTTCCCTTCACCGAGACGCCGCCGGACAGGCTGCGGTCGATGTCGGTGAAGGCCATGATCTCGTTGCGGCCGTCGTTCCAGCTCCACCGGCCGAACAGGCCGACGTCGTCGGTGATCGCCTGTTCGACGTTGAAGGCGTAGCCGTATTTGAGGCGGCCGCGGCGGGTCTGGCTGATATCGACGCCGAACGCCGGATTGTCCAGCGTCTCGCGATAGCTGCCGGAGAAGGCGCTGTTGACGAAGCCGAGCGTGCGCAGCTTGCCGGGCAGGCCGAACAGCGAATAGCGCGTCTCGAGCTCCATCACATACTCGCCGCGCCGCCCGATGTTCGTGTCGAAATTGCTGGAGTTCGACTCCGCGCCGATCAGGAAATAACCCGCGCGCAGCGCCCATTGCTTCTGGTTCAACTCGGCGGTGGCGCCATAGCCGAGGCCGAGCTTGTCGGCGGCATAGTCGAAGGCGCCGGACGCCCAGATCGACCAGTTCATGAAGTCCTTGCGCGGGTCATGCGCATAGGAATTGCCGTCGAACACGTCGACCACGGAGAACTTGCCGACCTGCAGGGTCAGGCGCGAGACGTCGACCTTGCTCGCGAGCTGAAGCTGGCCGCTAGCAAGCTCCTCCTGCTCGCCGCCGAAGCCGAAGGTGTGGCGCACGAACAGCCGCGAGGCATTGAAATGCGGATAGGGAAAGCCCGACTTCTGCGCTTCGCCGTTGGGGAAGCCCGCGGCGCCCGTCGTGTTGTTGAAACCGAAACCCTGCAGCAGCTCGGGATTGAAATAGACCTCGCCGCCGTCCCAGAGCCGCGCATTGAGATAGAGCGAATTGCTCCAGGTCTGCTGAAAATCCGGCGACGGCAGCAGGCTGTTCGGTCCGGTATAGGGCGCGCGGAACGCCGGGTAGCCCTGTCCGAGCGCAGTCGACTGGCCGTGGATCTCCCAGCGATTCGACTCGGTGTCGGTGACATCCGACTTCGGGTTATAGGTCGGCACGCCCGGCCAGTCGATCTTGCGATTGAGGCCGAGCCGCAGGCTGTGAAAATCCATCGACGAGGCATATTGCGCGCCGTCGGGGAAGGTGACGTTGGCGTTCTCGAACTTGCTGTAGAGATATTCGAGCCGCGCACTCCAATGCGGCGCGAAGGCGTATTCGACGCCGCCACCGGCAGTCCAGCCGAGCCTTGTGTGCAGCACCTTCTCCTCAACGCCGCCGTTCGGCGTCGAGAGGAAGCGCTCGCCGGTGAAGGCCGCGCCGCCGGTGGCGTAGAACAGCCAATCGCCATGGGTGTAGCCGAGCCGCGCGCGCAGGCTCGCGACATAGTCCCAGCGTTCCTCCGCGAACGACAGCGCCGTCCCCGTCGACGACACGACGTGGTTGGAGGGCATATAGTTCGGAAAGGAGATGTCGCCTTCGACGCCGAGCAGCAGGCCCGAATTGAGGCGCCAATTGTAGCCGGCCTGGACGCCGCCGGTCGCGCCGGTGAAGACGTTGTTGTCGGTTGCGAGCGTGGGGTCGGTCAGCGTCGCCGCGGACGTGCCGCGGGTGACGCCGACATGCGCGCCGATATAGAGGCCGGTCCAGTCATAGACCGCTTTCAGCGCCGGCGCCTTGAGCGGCAGATCGGCCGCGCGGCCCGTCGCGGGAACAGCCAGCACGCCCGAGGCGATCGCCGCGGCTGTCCGCAAGTACCTGAAACGAGTACCCCTCAACGTCACAACGCCCGCCCCCAAACGCGAATGTATCCCAATCGCCGCAGCCGACATCCCTGCCGGTTCGCGACAATTCTGTCATCAGGTCCTTGGCTATTCACGCGATCAGTCGAGATGATCTCGGTCCGACGCGATTTCTTCCCAAGTTCCAGATCCCGTCGCAGACTTTATTGCGATTAATTCGCAATAGCAACTGATGCGGCTTGCCGCACCGAACGGTTCGCACTTCGGTGTGACGGGACTGCAACAATTCCAGCGGAACCCAGAAATGAATGACCCGCCCGGGGGGACAACCGGGCGGGTCGGGGCACGACACGGGGTGGATGAGGCGCCCGTGTCGGACGCAGGATCCACGAGAGATCGGCCTCAGGTACTCAAATCAGTAGCAGGTACGAACGCGGCCGACGTACTGGCCGAAGGCGTTGTACTGGGCGACCCAGCCGCAGCGGTGATAGCCGTAGTAATAGGGGTCGTTGCTGGCGGCGATCGCGGAGCCGACGACGGCGGCGGTGGCGATGCCGGCGCCCACACCCCAGACCCAGCCGGGCTGCTTGGCTTCGGCCGAGGTGGTGGTGGACGCGATGCTGCCGGTCACGGCGAGGGCAGCGAGAGCGACGGCGGCAATCTTGGTCTTGATCGACATGTGAAACTCCATCCGGGGTTGAGGCGGTCCGTTGTGGCCCGCGTGCCCAATTGGACGGAGGCTCCTCATTTCCGGTTCGAAGGCACAGAATCCGGTCGCCGAGAAGCAGCGTTTCTCAAGTGATTCCAGAGAGATGCGAGCTAGCCGAGCGGGCCCTTGGCGAGCCTGTTCACGTCGAAGTTATCGACCTCGCCGAGTAATTCGCAAAAGGCCGTCGCGCCGCGATCGATCAGCTGCTCGCCCTTTTCGGCCACGGCCAATGTCGCATTGCCGATCGCGCCGCTGACGTGAAGATCCTGCGCCTGCCAGGCGAACGGTGCCGGGCGCTGCGTCGACAGCCAGCGATATTGTTTCTCCATGGCGATGCTGCTCGCGGGAAAATCCGCAATCGCATCCTTGCGCACCTGATCGGGATAGCGCGCCAGCATGATCGAGGTCTCGACGGCACCACCGTGAATGCCGTGGCGTACCTCTTCGGTGGGGAACAAGCTGTCGGCGCCTGACAGCCGCGACCACGACGTCGTCACCACGAACAGTTTTTGGTGGGCGCGAAGGTCTTGCGCCACCAGCATCATGGCCGCGCTGTTGCCGCCATGGCTGGTGATGATGACGAGCTTCTTCACGCCGCGCCGCGCGATGTCCTCGCCGATACCAGTCCATCGCCTCAGTGCGGTTTCAGTCGGCAGCGTCTGCGTGCCCGGATAGTCGATATGCTCGGTGGAAATCCCGATCGGCTCAACCGGCAGGAAGGTCGCCGGAACGCTTCCCGGCAGCCGCTCGCGCACCCGCGCCAGATAGGCTTCCGCAATCAGCACGTCGGTTGTGACAGGCAGATGCGGGCCGTGCTGCTCGGTCGCCGCCAGCGGCAGCACGGCGATCCAGCGCGCCGTCTCCGCGGGGGTCGCATCGGCCCAGCGGATTGCGGTCCAGTCGCGAGACGGCATCATTGAGGTTTCTTTGGAGGTTTCATTGCCCGAATTTGTCACGTAATTTGGGGTATCAGGGGACGCGGGCCCGGCCGGCTCGCGTCCCCTGATGTCATGCGGTTTTATCGCGTTGCGTTCACATGAGCCAGCCGCGATTGGCCGGAAGCGATCGACGGAGTGCCATTATGTCTTCCTTTCATCTGTGGCGAGCGTTCGCAGCGGGCCTGATGGCCGCTTTTGTCTCTCTCGCGCCGGCGCGGGCCGAGACGCTCGACAAGGTCACCTTCGGCACCAACTGGGTCGCCGAGGCCGAGCATGGCGGCTTCTTCCAGGCGGTCGCCGACGGCACCTACAAGAAATACGGGCTCGACGTCACCATCGTTCCGGGCGGGCCCAACGAGAACAACCGGATGCTGCTGATCGCCGGCAAGATCGATTTCTTCATGGCCGCGAACACGCTGATGTCGTTCGATGCGGTCGCCAACAATGTTCCCGTCGTGACCATCGCCGCGATCTTCCAGAAGGATCCGCAGGTGATGCTGACGCAGCCGGATGCCAAGGTCGGCAAGATCGAGGACCTCAAGCCGCTGACGCTGTTCGTGTCCAAGGAGGGCATGGGCAGCTATTTCCAGTGGCTGAAGTCCGAATACGGCTTCAACGAGAAGAACGTCCGCCCCTATAATTTCAACCCGCAGCCCTTCATCGCCAATCCCAAGAGCGCGATGCAGGGCTACGTCACTTCCGAGCCCTTCGCGGTGGAGAAAGCCGCCGGCTTCAAGCCGAACGTGCTGTTGCTGGCCGATTACGGCTTCAACACCTATTCGACCCTGATCGAAACCCGCCGCGACATCGTCGAGAAGAAGCCCGACATGGTGCAGCGCTTTGTCGATGCCTCCATGATCGGCTGGTACAATTACATCTACCGCGACAATTCCGCCGGCAACGCCATGATCAAGAAGCTCAATCCGGAGATGACCGACGATCTGCTCGCCTATTCCGTCGCCAAGATGAAGGAGCATGGCATCGTCGATTCCGGCGACAGCTTGAAGAACGGTATCGGCGCCATGAGCGACGAGCGTTACACCTCCTTCTTCAACAAGATGGTCAAGGCCGGCGTCGTCAAGCCCGATCTCGACTTCCGGAAGTCCTACACGCTGCGCTTCGTCAACAAGGGCGTCGGCGTCGAGCTGCGCCCGAACAAGCCGTAGCGCAGGGGCGATGTCTTCAGGCAAAACCTCGTCCGCCGTCGAGACCGGCCTGACGCATCTCGCCGTCAGCCTGCGTGGCGTGACGAAGACCTACGACAACGGCGTCATGGCGCTCGGGCCGTTCGACCTTGCGGTCCGCAAGGGCGAGTTCATCTCGCTGCTGGGCCCGTCCGGCTGCGGCAAGTCGACGGTGCTGCGGCTGATCGCGGAGCTCAGCGCGCCATCCTCCGGGATCGTGCGGGTGGCGCGCCACGAAGGCGAGGTACAGCCGGGACACGGCATCGGTTTCGTGTTTCAGGAGCCGACCCTGATGCCCTGGACCAGTGTGCGCGAGAACGTGCGGCTGCCGCTGAAGCTTGCCAGCGTGCCGAAGGCGGAAGCGCGCGCGCGTGCCGACGCGGCGCTGGCGAGCGTCGGGCTTGCCGATTTCGCGGACAGCTTCCCACGCGAGCTCTCCGGCGGCATGAAGATGCGGGTGTCGCTGGCACGCGCGCTCGTCACCGATCCGGATATCCTCTTGATGGATGAGCCGTTCGCCGCGCTCGACGAGATCACGCGCTTCCGTCTCAACAACGATCTGCTCGCGCTGTGGCGGACGCTCGGCAAGACCGTCATCTTCGTCACCCATTCGGTGTTCGAATCCGTCTATCTGTCGCAGCGCGTGGTGGTGATGACGGCGCGGCCGGGCCGCATCCAGGCCGACATCCGCATCGAGACGGTCGAGCCGCGCGGCGAGGCGTTTCGCACCTCCGCTGCCTATTCCGACTATTGCCGGAAAGTGTCGGCGGCGCTGGCGCCGTCCTATCAGGGGCAATCGACGCTATGAGTGCGCAGGCGGACGTCACAGCGAAGCCGCAAGGCGCGCAACGCGCGATGCGCCTGGTGCTTCCCGTCATCGTGTTCGCGGCCGGCCTAATCGCCTGGGAGCTGGTGGTTCGCATCAAAGGCATTCCGCCTTACGTGCTACCGGCACCGTCCGTGATCGTGCTGACCCTGATCAAGGACTGGGCGGTGCTGTCGCAATCGCTCGCCACCACGCTCCTGACCACGCTCGAAGGTTTTGTCGCGGCCAGCATCGGCGGCATCGCGCTGGCGCTGCTGTTCAACCAGTCGAAATGGGTGGAATATTCGCTGTTCCCCTATGCGATCGTCCTTCAGGTCACCCCGGTGATCGCGATCGCGCCGCTCCTGCTGATCTACCTGGAACAGCAGACCGCGGTCGTGGTCTGTGCCTTCATCGTCGCCTTTTTCCCGGTGCTGTCCAACACCACGCTCGGGCTCAATTCGGTCGATCGCAACCTTGCCGGCCTGTTCCAGCTCTATGGCGCGTCCAGGCCGCAGACATTGCGCTTTCTGAAGCTGCCCGCGGCGCTGCCCTACATTCTGGGCGGCCTGCGGATCGCCGGCGGCCTGTCGCTGATCGGCGCTGTCGTCGCCGAGATCGCGGCGGGAACGGCGGGCGCCGGCTCCGGGCTCGCCTATCGGATCGCCGAATCCGGCTATCGATTGAACATACCCCGCATGTTCGCAGCGCTGCTTTTGTTGTCGCTGGCCGGGATTGTCATCTATGGGGTGCTGGCGCTAGTTTCGCACCTCGTTTTACGGCGCTGGCATGAGAGCGCGCTTGGAAAGGAAAACTAATGGCTGCCGGTTCGATTTCGTCCGAAAAGATCGACCTTCTGATCTATGGGCCGGTGCGGCCGATCCTCGAGAACGGGTTTTCCGATCATTTCGTCGTGCACAAGGCCGAGACGCGCGGCGACCTCGAGCGCCTGACCCCGGCGATCCGCGAGAAGATCCGCGGCGTCGCCGTGACCTATCATACGGTCCGTGCCGACAAGGACTCGCTGTCGCAGCTGCCCAAGATCGAGATGGTGGCGAGCTTCGGCGTTGGCTACGACCATATCGATGCCAAATACGCGGCCGAGCACAACATCATCGTCACCAACACGCCCGACGTGCTGACCGAGGAGGTCGCCGACGTCGCGATGGGTCTTCTGATCTCCACCTTGCGCGAGTTCATCAAGGCCGACCGTTATGTGCGCTCGGGGCTGTGGCAGACCCAGAACTATCCGCTCAGCGTCGGCTCGCTGCGCGACCGCAAGGTCGGCATCGTCGGCATGGGCCGGATCGGCCAGGCCATCGCGCGCCGGCTGGATGCCTCGCTGGTGCCGGTGGTCTATCACTCGCGCAACCCGTCCAAGGACGTCTCCTACAAGCACTATCCCGACCTGATCGAGATGGCGAAGGCGGTGGACACCTTGATGGTGATCGTGCCCGGGGGCGCCTCCACCAACAAGATGATCAATGCCGAGGTCTTCAAGGCGCTCGGCCCGCGCGGCGTGCTGATCAACGTCGCGCGCGGCTCGGTGGTGGACGAGCCGGCGCTGGTCCAGGCGCTGAAATCCGGCACCATCCTCGCCGCCGGCCTCGACGTGTTCGCGGCCGAGCCGACCGTGCCGGACGAGCTCAAGACCATGCAGAACGTCGTGCTGCTGCCGCATATCGGTTCGGCCTCGGTGGTGACGCGCAATGCCATGGACCAGCTCGTGGTCGACAACCTCAAATCATGGTTCTCGGGCAAGGCGCCGTTGACGCCGGTGGCCGAAACACCGTTCAAGGGGCGTTGATGTCCGTTCTTCGGGGTCTCGCATTCGCCGTCGCGGCCTCCTTGGCCGCGATCGGCATCGCGCATGCGCAGGATGCGACGACCCTGAAGAAATCGATGCCAGGCCAGTGGGAGCTCTCGACCACCGAGCGCAGCAAGACCTGCGTCGTCACGATGAAGGGCGACGCCGCAGGCCAGGGCTTCAAGCTGGAGCTTGAGCCGGCCTGCAAGACCGCGCTGCCCTTCACCAAGGACATCGTCGCCTGGAGTGTCAGGGGTCTCGATATCGTCCGCCTGCAGGACGCGACCGGTGAAGCCGTGATCGACTTCACCGAGGTCGAGGCCGGCATCTTCGAAGGCCTGCGCCAGGGCGAAGGCGTCTACATCCTGCAGGATCTCGCCGCAGCCCGCTCGATGGCCAAGTCGATGGACCAGATGATCGGCGACTGGGCGATGGTGCGCGGCAACGGCCAGCCGGTGTGCGGCTTGACGCTGACCAACACCGAGGCGGCGCCGGATAATTTCCAGGTCTTTCTCAAGCCGAAATGCGACGCGGCCATCGCGCAGTTCAACCCGACGCAATGGCGGCTCGAGCGCGGCCAGATCATCCTGATGTCGAAATCAGGCGGGACCTGGCAGTTCGAGGCCGACGACAATGCGCAATGGCGGCGCGTCCCCGACACCGCCGATCCCCTGATCATGCTGCGTCAATAGGCGGCCCGACATCCGCCGCCGCGCGAAAGCGGAACCCGCCGACCGGGGAGCTCGTTGACGGGAGAGGTGATTTCGTTGGGAGATCCGGCATGGCCAAGCGCGTCCTCGCGATCGGCATCGAGCCCGGCAGTGCCGACTATAGCGCGTTCCCGCAGCTGACACCGGAGCTCGTGCGCCATTACATCGAGGCGCAGCTGCTGCGCCTGCGCGATCTCGGCTTCGAGGTCACGAGCTGCCTGATCGATCTCGACGCCACCGCGGAAGCCGGCGTTACCGCGGCCCTGCGCGACGAGCGTTTCGACTGCATCGTGATCGGTGCTGGCCTGCGCGAGCCCAAGGAGCGCCTCGTGCTGTTCGAGCAGGTGCTCAACCTCGTCCATTGCCTCGCGCCTGACGCCGCGATCTGCTTCAACACCACCCCCGCCGATACCGCCGAGGCGGTGCAGCGCTGGATCGAGCCGTGAGAGCCGGCTTACGCTCGCCCTGTAGTCGGTGAGCCTCGATTCGCAAATGCAACCATCCGTTGACGACCCGGACTTGATCGCCAATCATGCTCGGGGAATCGTCGCCGGTGGGAAATCTTTCATGTCCAGATTTGTGCTGCTGCTCGTCTGCGCAACCATGCTTATGGGCTGCGACGCTCTCAGCACGGTGACGGAAGGGGTCAAGCAGGCGAAGGCCGTGGCGGCCGACCTCGAGCAATCCACCGGCGTCAAGCCAGAGGTCGGCTTCAATTGGCACAATGGGCGGCTGGTGTCGGTCACGGTCCAATTCCCGCGTCCCTATGACGACAAGCCCCTGAATCAGCTCGCAGGTCTCGTTCGCGACGCCGTCGCCAAGGATTTCAAGCAGACGCCCCAGCAAATCGTGCTCGCATTCGCAGTCGACAAGTGAGGTCGGCGCGACGGGCAGACGCACCCGCACGGCTGGTTCGCCGCGCCGCCTGCCGTCAGCACGTTTTCGTCCTAGATCAACCGCATCCCGCGCAGGCTCGCATGTCCGCCCTTGCCGACGATGATGTGGTCGTGCACGGCGATCCCGAGCGGCTTGGCGATGTCGATGATCGCCTTCGTCATCTGGATGTCGGCCTGCGAGGGCGAAGGATCGCCGCTGGGATGGTTGTGCACCAGGATCAAGGCGGTCGCCGATAATTCCAGCGCGCGCTTGACCACCTCGCGCGGATAGACCGGGGTGTGGTCCACCGTGCCGGTCTGCTGCACCTCGTCGGCAATGAGCTGGTTGCGCTTGTCGAGGAAGAGCAGGCGAAACTGCTCCTTGTCGGCGAACGCCATGCTGGACCGGCAATAGTCGATCACCTCGTTCCAGGACGACAGCGCGTTGCGGCTGTTGACCTCGCCCTTGGTCACGCGGCTCGCGGCGGCGGCGATCAGCTTGAGCTGGTTGATCGCGGATTCGCCGACGCCGTCGACCTCGCGCAGGCGCGCGACCGGGGCGTGCACGACCTCAGCGAACGAGCCGAAAATCTTGATCAGCGTTTTCGCCAGCGGCTTGGTGTCGCGCCGCGGCAGCGCCGGAAACAGCGCCATCTCCAGCAGCTCGTAATCGCTCAGCGCATCCGCACCCGCGCTGTAGAAGCGCTCGCGCAGCCGTTCCCGGTGGCCGTGATAATGCGGCGCGTCCTCAGGCTTGCCGGTGTCCTGGTTGGATCTCGAAGACATAGCGCTCAACCATGCCGTATCGGGTGCGTTTTGCAACCGGGAAGTGCCGCCGCGTCGCCGGGGATCCAGCACATGTGCCTCCCCGGCGGAGGAGGCCTTACTCAGGTCGTTGCAGGCTTCTGTGTCGCGATCGACTTGGTCGCCTCGATACCAGGCTCGAAATCGAGATATTCGGGGGGGCGTTGGGCCAGGCGCGCGCGTTTGATGCCGGCCTTCACGAATTCCTCGATATGGGCGGGAACGAGGTGCAGTCGGCCGAAATCGCGTGTGAGCGTCTGTTGCAGCCGGCGCCGGGTCAACTCATCGGTTACGGCGAAACGATCGAGATAGAGCTCCAGAATGCGCCGCTTGTCGTCGTCGCTCGGATAGCCCATCCGGATATGCGCATCAAAACGGCCGGCTCGTTTTGCGAGCGCTTCGTCAATGGCCTCGGGATGGTTCGTTGTGGCGATCGTGATGATGTCGTCGTAGGCCGAGCCTCCGGACAGGACCTGAAGCAACTCGCCGGTGACGTCATCCTTGTTTGTGCCCGCATAGGGATTCTGCCGGCTCTTGGTCATGAGGTCCAGATCTTCGAGAATGACGACGGCGGGAGCCAGCGTCTGCGCGAGATGATAAATTGAGCGGATATGCTCAACCGCCTCGACGATCAAAATCGTAGCCTCGCCCGCAATGTCGTTCACGAAGCATTCGATCGCAGTAGATTTTCCGTCGCCGGGTGGTCCTGACAGGAGGAGCCCGCGACGAATGCTGAGGCCTTCTGCCTTCAACATATCGCGGTTGCGAATCGATGCGGCGATGAAGTCGAGTTCGCCGCGGGCTTGCTCGTGGGGAATGACATCGTTCCAGGAGCGGTCCGACATTCGCGAACGGACGGTACGCAGGTCGCGGTTGATGAGCACCACCCTGCCCTTGAATGGCGTCGATTCGCGGAGCAGTTGACGGACCAACGCCACGACAGCCGCTTCGTCCTGCTCGTGATAGATCAATCCGACGCTGTCGAGCGAGCTTTGACCGTAGTAGCGGCGCTCCGCCATCTGGACGACGAGCATGAATTGAGCGCCGGTTTCCGGGACCGTGCCGCGAAAGACGCTACGGGGTCGAATGACCTGCAACTCGCCGTCAATGGTGAGAGTCACTTTGTCGGGCCGCCAAGCTGGAATGACGGCTTTGCGCTCGGCGGAGCCGAGACCGGGAAGCTCGCTCAGCCACATCCAGCCGGGAAGATCCGCCAGCTTCCGGGTAAGGATCGCGATGGTGGCATCGTCGGTAGAAAGCGACAGCGTGCTTGGGTCCTTGCCGCCGCAGAAGATGCGGAACAAGGTCGAATAGCCGATCTGCGGCGTCGCCGAGCGCTTGATCTGCTTGTGCTGGGCAACGATGTAGCCGAGCGCCGCCGCCATGGTCGCAAAGCCCTTGATCGTGTCTTCAGGGATCTCCGCAAGCAGCTGGTCCCGGAGAGTCAGCGACGCCGCGGCGGATTCGGCGTAGAGCTTCTTGATCAACGGGTCGTTCGCGACAGCGGCTCCTTCGCTGACCTCGTAGACGCCATAGACGAATTCACCATCGGCGTCAGAGCCATAAACGGTCGCCGTCACATTGAGCGACGAAGCCAGGATTTCGGCAGTCTTGCGGGCCTCGGTAACCCCCTTGACCAGCCGTTCCTCGATCACGGCCTTGCCGGCAATCTCCGAGTTGCAGCGGATGGCGAATTTTTGACCTGTCGACGATCGGGCCTGCTCGACCTTGAACCACATGTCCGGTGAACCTCCAGCACGCCTATTGCTCGCGGCGTTGTTGCTGGCGATTTCCTATCAGACAACTTTTGCGTGTTCCAGCGCGCGTGACCGGATCAGGCTCACCCGATCTGCTTCTCGCCGTGCCGTTCCGACAGCGTGAAGATCTCGACGCCGGTGGCGGTGACGCCGACGGAGTGCTCGAACTGCGCCGACAGCGAACGGTCGCGCGTCACGGCGGTCCAGCCGTCGGACAGGATCTTCACATGCGGCTTGCCGAGATTGATCATCGGCTCGATCGTGAAGAACATGCCGGGCTTGAGCTGCACGCCTTCGCCGGGCCGGCCGATATGGATGATGTTCGGCTCGTCGTGGAACATGCGGCCGAGGCCATGGCCGCAGAAATCGCGCACCACGCTCATGCCCTGCGGCTCGACGAAGCTCTGGATGGCGTGGCCGATGTCGCCGGTGGTGGCGCCGGGCTTCACGGCCGCGATGCCGCGCATCATCGCTTCATAGGTCACCTCGATCAGCCGCTCCGCCTTGCGGGCGATCGGGCCGATCGCATACATGCGGCTGGAATCGCCATACCAGCCGTCGACGATGAAGGTGACGTCGATGTTGACGATGTCGCCTTCCTTCAGCGGACGGTCGCCGGGCATGCCGTGGCAGACCACGTGGTTGAGCGAGGTGCAGGTCGAATAGCGATAGCCGCGATACATCAGCGTCGCCGGAAAGGCCCCGTGGCTGAAGGCAAACTCGCGGACGAACTGGTCGATGCGCTCGGTCGGCACGCCGGGGCCGACGATGTCGGTGAGCTCGTCGAGGCACTTGGCCACCAGCGCGCCCGCCTTGCGCATGCCGGCAAAGGCGGCCGGCCCATGCAGCTTTATCTGTCCGGTCTTGCGCAGCGAGGTATCGGTGGCTTCGACGTAGCTCATGCTTAAGCGGTCTTCCTTGGGGCGGGCTTTTCGGGCTGATCGCGATGTCGGCGGAAAGGCTTGATTTCAGGCCCCAATTTAATGATTGCGGGCTCTCATGCAAGCCGACCGTGGTCCTTGGGCCCGAAAGCGGGCCTAATTCGGGACTTCTACGGTGGTTTCCACCGGCAGCGCGCCGCCGCGGATGCGGATTTCGCGGACCGGATAGGGAACCCGGATGCCCTCGCGCTTGAAGGCGTCCCACAGCGCCAGCATCACGTCGCTCTTGACCTTGTCCATGCCGTCGGGGTCGGCGATCCAGAAGGTCAGCGAGAACTTCATGCCGGCCTCGGCGAACTCGGTCAGGATGCAGGTCGGCGGTTTGCCCTTCTGCGCGCGCGGATGGGCTTCCGCGGTCTCGGCGGCGAGCTTGCAGACCAGCTTCGGGTCGGCGTCGTAATTGGTGCCGAACGCGATCTTCACCAGCGTGTTCTTGTCGGTATAGGTCCAGTTGACGACCTTCTGCGTCACCAGATCCTCGTTCGGCACCAGGAATTCGCGGCCGTCACCGGCCGCGACGGAAATATAACGCGTCTTCATCGCGCTGATGCGGCCGGTGTTGTCGCCGATGGTGACGAGGTCGCCGGGCTTCACCGACTTGTCGGCGAGCAGGATGATGCCGGAGATGAAGTTGGCGACGATCTTCTGCAGGCCGATACCGATACCGACGCCGACCGCGCCGGAGAACACCGCGAGTGCGGACAAATCGATGCCGACGGCGCCGAGCGCGATGACGATGGCGACGGCCAGCAGCCCGATGCGGATGATCTTGACCAGCAGCACCTGCACCGACGGCGTCAGATCGGTGGTCGCGTTGATCCGGCTCTCGGCGAAATTGCTCGCGATGTTGGTGGCCCAGAGCGCGATGAGGAGCAGCGCGCCGGCCTTGAGCACCAAGAGCGGGGTCAGCCTGAGGCCGCCGAGCACGATCGCGTAGGAATCGAGCAGGTCGACCGTCGTATCGAGCTGGCCGAGAATAGAGAGCGCGGCGAGAAACCACGCCGTGATCGACACCAGGCGGACGATGAAGGCATTGCGCAGCACCGAGGTGACGAGCCGGATCACGAGCCAGGCCAGCCCGAGCTTGGCGGCGACCATCAGGAGATAGGACCGGCTCGGCCAGGTCGCGTGGTACATCACGAGGCGCGAGATGATCACGAGCAGGGTGAACACGGCCGTCGAGGCGCTGGAGACCATCACCCGGGCGAAGTGCCGGAGCGGCAGCGGCCAGCGCATCGTCAGCGCGGCCATGTCGACCCGGTTGCGCACGCCGGTCTCGGCCGCATAGGCGATGCCGGCCGCGGCCAGGATGAGACCGAATTGCAGGTAGAACCAGGGCGAGGAGATTTCCGCCCCGACGCTGCGCGCGGTGGTCTGCACGAACTCCATGAAGTCCTTGAGGTCCATGTCCATAGGTCTCGTCGGCAAGCGGGGAGGGATTGATTCGAGGGGGCCGCGGAATCCCACAAAGGGTGCGGCCGAGCCATCGATACACCGGCATGTGATGTACGTTAAGGCCGTAAAATACGGGCAGATTGCCGCGAGATGCGAAAATGGGTTGGCGTGCCGTGGCGGCGACGATAGAGATGCTGAAGCAGGATGATTGTTGGTCGAATAAGGCATCGCCAAGAACGCTCTTCGCCTCTCCCCGCAAGCGGGGCGAGGGGGCGCGCTGCCAGTGCGTCCCTAGTGCCATCTCGTCCGATATCGGAGTAACCCGCAGCACCGCATGGCCTCTCTCGACTCCGTCAGCCTCGCCATATTGCTCGGCGCCGTCCTCGTCATGGCCGGCATCCTGTCGAGCCTGCTTGCGTTGCGCTTCGGCGCGCCGCTGCTGCTCGTCTTCCTCGCGGTCGGCATGCTCGCGGGCGATTCCGGTCCCGGGCAGATCCAGTTCGACGACGTCCGCACCACCTATCTGGTCGGCTCGGTGGCGCTCGCGCTGATCCTGTTCGACGGCGGCCTGAAGACGCGTTTTGCCAGCATCCGCACCGTGCTGGCGCCGTCCGTGGTGCTGGCGACCGCCGGCGTGCTGCTGACCGCGCTGATCACCGCGCCGTTCGCCAAATTCGCGCTCGATCTCAACTGGACGGAATCGCTACTGGTCGGCGCCGTGGTGGCCTCGACCGACGCCGCGGCCGTGTTCCTTCTGGTGCACACTCAGGGCCTGCGCCTGCGTCCCCGCGTCGGCGCAACGCTGGAGGCCGAGTCCGGCACCAACGACCCGTTCGCGATCTTCCTCACCTTGATGCTGGTCGAGTACATCTCGCTAGGCTCGAGCTCGGCGAGCCACGTGGTGATGGAGTTCATCCAGGAGGCGGTGCTGGGCGCCGTCGTCGGCGTCATCGGCGGGCGTCTCGTCGTCATTGCGCTCAACCAGGTGGCGCTGCCGCAGGGCCTGCATGCGCCCTTCGTGACCACGGGCGCCCTGGTGATCTTCGGCGGCTCGCAGATGATGCATGCCTCCGGCTTCCTCGCGGTCTATCTCGCCGGCATCATCATCGGAAACCGGCCGACCCGCGCGCATAATTCGGTGGTGGCTTTCCTCGACGCCGCGACCTGGCTGGCGCAGATCGTAATGTTCGTGCTGCTCGGCCTTTTGGTCTCGCCGAGCCGGCTCGGTACCAGCGTGCTGCCGGCAATCGGCGTCGCCTTCGTGCTGATGCTGGTGGCGCGGCCGATCGCCGTGTTCGCCTGTCTTGCGCCGTTCCGCTTCAACTGGCGCGAGAAGATCTTCATCGCCTGGACCGGCCTGCGCGGTGCGGTCGCGATCTTCCTGGCCTCGATCCCGATGCTGGTCGGCCTGTCCAAGGCCTATCTCTATTTCGACGTCGCCTTCGTCGTGGTCATCATCTCGCTGCTGCTGCAGGGTTGGACCCTCGCGCCTGCCGCGCGCAAGCTGCACGTCGCGCTGCCGCGCGCCGAGCGCGGCCCGCGCCGCGTCGAATTGGACCTGCCCGGCCAGCTCGAGCAGCAGCTGGTCGGCTATCCCGTTCGGCCCAAGAGCCTGTATTTCCGCCGCGGCCTGATCCCGTCCTGGTCCAAGCCGACGCTGGTGATCCGCAACGAGAACATCCTGACGCCGCTGGAGGCCGACCCGATCGCGCCCGGCGACTACATCTACCTGCTGGCGCCGCCGGAAAAGGCCGAGTCGCTCGACCGCTTCTTCGTCGACATGCAGCCGAGCACCGCGCCGGACCCGCATCTGCTCGGCGACTTCATGGTCTCCGGCGAGCACACCCTCGCCGAGCTCGCCGGGATCTACGGCGTGAAGGTGAGCGAGGACGAGGGCAAGCTGACGCTTGCGGATTATTTCGACGTCCATCTCGACCGCGCGCCGAAGGAGGGCGCCGAGCTTGCGCTGGACGAGATCGTGCTGGTCGCCCGCAGCATCTCCGGCGGCCGTGTCAGCGTCGTCGGCCTGCGTCTGCCGGAAGAAGACGAGACGCCGCCGCCGCTGACGCGCACGCAGGCGCTGCGCAAGAAGCTCGCTGATGTCTGGGCCTCGGTGGCGGGGGTATAGCGAGGCGCGGTGCCTCGCCAATCTCCAGTGTCGTCCCGGCGAACGCCGGGACCCATAACTACAGGCAGGAATTTGGCGAAGACTCGCAGTTGCTCCTTCTTCGCCGGCATTTGCACCGGAATCCCTCGCTAGATCACGCGGTATGGGTCCCGGCGTGCGCCGGGACGACAGTGTTGGGTGTTGCGCCAGCCCGGCCCCACACGCACTCCCCCTCAGGCCAGCATCTTCACCCCGCCGAAGCTCGTCACCCGCCCCTGCTTCAGCATCACGATCTGGGTGGCGAGCTGGCGCAGCTCGGCGGCGTCGTGGCTGACATAGACCATGGGGACATTGGCCTCGTCGCGCAGCCGGACGAGATAGGGCAGGATCTCGAGCTTGCGGCCTTCGTCGAGCGCGCCGAGCGGCTCGTCGAGCAGCAGCAGCCGCGGCCGCGATAGCAGCGCGCGGCCGAGCGCAACGCGCTGACGCTCGCCGCCGGAGAGTTTTCCGGGACGACGATCGAGCAGCGCGCCGATGTCGAGGAGGTCGATGACGCGCTTGTGCTGCACCGGATCTGGCGCAAGGCCGTTCATGCGCCGTCCGTAGTCGAGATTTTGCGCGACGTTGAGATGCGGGAATAGCCGCGCGTCCTGGAAGACATAACCGATGCGTCGGCGCCAGGTCGGCACATGGATGCCGGCGGCGGTGTCGTCGACGGTCTCGCCGTCGATCACGATGCTGCCGCGGTCGGGCCGCAACAGCCCGGCGATCATGTTGACCAGCGACGTCTTGCCGGAGCCCGAGGCGCCGAACAGGCCGATGACGCGGCCTTCGCTGCTGAAGGAGGCCTGGAGCGAGAACTCGCCGAGCTGTTTTTCGACGTCGACGCGCAGCATGGTCAATTCCCGTGCAGTCGCGCGGTGGCGCGGCGGGCGAACCACTCGGCTGCGATCAGCGCGCCCAGCGCCAGCACGATCGAGACGATCACGAGCCGGCCGGCCGCGGCATCGCCGTCCGGCGTCTGGATCAGCGAATAGATCGCCGACGAGATTGTCTGGGTCTCGCCGGGGATGTTGGAGACGAAGGTGATGGTGGCGCCGAACTCGCCGATCGCCTTGGCAAAGCCCAGCACCATGCCGGCGAGCACGCCGGGCAGCGCCAGCGGCAGCGTCACGGTGAAGAACACTTTCCAGGGCGCCGCCCCCAGCGTCTCCGCGGCCTGCTCGAGCCGGCGATCGATCGCTTCGATCGACAGCCGCATCGGCCGTACCAGTAGCGGAAACGACATCACGCCGCAGGCGAGCGCGGCGCCGGTCCAGCGGAACGAGAACACGATGCCGAGATGATCGGCGAGAAAGCCGCCGACCAGGCCTTTGCGACCGAACGTCAGCAAGAGCAGATAGCCGGTGACGACAGGCGGCAGCACCAGCGGCAGATGCACGAACGCGTCGAGCACCGACTTGCCCCAGAAATCGCGCCGCGCCAGCAGCCACGCCAGCGCGATGCCGAAAGGCGTCGCGACCAGCGTGGCGATGATCGCGACCCTGAGCGAGAGCAGGATCGCGGTCCATTCGGCGGGAGAGATCTCGAACATCAAGTGCTGAATATCAGATCGAAGAAATTAGGTTGTCGGGCTGACCAGGAACTTGAAGCCGTATTTTTCCAGAATGGTCTTGGCGGCCGTGGAGCGCAGGAAGGCGAGATAGTCATTGGTCTCGGCCTTCGCGGTCGTGGTCGCGGCAACGGGATAGATGATTGCGGGATGCGACTCCGCCGGGAAGGTGCCGACGATCTTCACCCCGGGCTCGACCTTGGCGTCGGTGGAGTAGACGATGCCGAGATTGGCCTCGCCGCGCGCCACCAGCGTCAGTGCGGCGCGCACGCTCTCGGCCATGGCGAATTTCGGCTCGGCGGCCCGCCAGGCGCCGAGCTTTTCCAGCGCGGCCTTGGCATATTTTCCTGCTGGCACCGACTTGACGTCGCCGGTCGCGATCCGGCCGTCGCCGGCGAGTTTTGCGAGGTCGAAGCCTTGCGCGATGGTGACGTTGTCGATCTTGGAATCCTTCGGCGCGATCAGCACGATACTGTTGCCGAGCAGGTTCACGCGCGTCGGCTCGTTGATGGTCTTCTTGGAGATCGCGTAGTCCATCCAGTCGGTGTCGGCCGAGACGAACACGTCGGCCGGCGCGCCCTGCTCGATCTGCTTGGCGAGCACGGAGCTCGCGGCATAGCTGACGCTGAACTTCACGCCGGTCTTGGCGGTATAGGCGGCGTCGATCTCGTCGAGCGCGTTCTTCATCGACGCGGCGGCGAACACGGTGATGGTCTTGTCCTCGGCGGCGGCCGGCGAAAGGCTTGCGCCCGCGAGGATCACGAAGGCGGTGAAAAGTCCTGCAATGCGTAACATGGAGCGCTCCCGGCGAATCCGCGCACGCGGGATGCGCGCGCTGGACTGGCGTTGGTGGGTCGGTCGCGACGGGTGGAAGCGCTGCTCCACGGAGCCCTGGCTGCGGCTTACGGCCGGCAGGGATATCGCAATTGCGAAGATAGCAGGGGCCGCGGCCTCAGGTCAAAGGGGGCCGCTGGTCCGGCCAACAGCGCTATTGGACGGGCAGGATCGCGATTGCGACCGCATCCTCCCTGGCGCCACTGATCTGGAGCACGAAAGGCTGCGCCGACAGCTGGTATTTCACGGTCTTACGGATGCCGCTGCAATCGGTCGCACCGCTGAAGGCCAGGGGTTTCAGGACATGCCCATCCTGGACCACGTCGATCCAGGCGCCGGCGGACAGGCTGATCGTGTAGGGCCCGGCCGTGGCGGATTTGATGCTGGTGAAGCCGGCAAAGGTGCCATCCTTTGGCGCCCGCTCCGGCGGCGAGGGCAGCTTTGCCTCGCTGGGGACGACCAGTCCGAGCCTGATGGCCGAGGACGGCAAGGCCGCCTGCTCGCTGCCTGATGCGAGCCTGGCGATGTCCGGTGCGGTGAGCGCGGCACGCTCGCGCTCGATCGGCCATTTGAACTTGTCGCAGCCGCTGGGCTCGTCGGCGGCGGATGCGGAGGTCGCGCTGAACGATAGCGCAGCGAGGAGGGCGAGGACGCGCATGGGAGATCCCATCGTTGGCCTCGCGAAGGGCGCGAGGCTTGCGGTCAGGTTTTTTGAATGACGGGATGCGCGTCCCGGAATGCCGCGGGCTTACGGCGCAGCGGCGTAGGCATGTTAGCGCATTTGGTCGTTACGAACCAACCAACGAGTTCGTCATCCGGCAGCCATGCCTCAATCACCACCGTCGTCCCGGACAAGCGGAGCGCCGATCCGGGACCCATAGCCACAGGCGGGTGTGGCTACGGGGATTCGGAGTGACCTGCTTCGCGCAATAACCACGCCCTGTGGTGATGGGTCCCCGCGTTCGCGGGGACGACATCGAGAGTGTGGTGACCACCGCCATCCGCTAAAATTACGGCTTCGCATCACCCGCGTGCAGCACCGCCTTGCACGCCGCAGGCATCTGCGCCAGCGTCATCGGCGGTCGTGGCTTCGGCGGCTCCGGCGGCGGCTTGGGGTGCAGCACGGCGTCGGAGAACCAATAAGCGAGATCGGCGGGCTTGCAGCCTTCGTCCTCGGACTGCGACGGCTGGCCCTCGCATTCGCCGGCGCCCGCCGGGCAGCGCATGCGGATGTGGAAGTGGTAGTCGTGGCCCCACCAGGGGCGGATCTTCGACAGCCAGGCGCGGTCGCCCTTGGCCTCGCGGCACAGCGCCTTCTTGATCGCGGCATTGACGAAGATGCGCTGCACCGCCGGCTCACGCGCCGCATCGCGCAGCACCAGCACATGGCTCGCCGTGAACACCTTCGGATCGATGTCGAGCCGGTCGTGCCGCACCATCATCACCGCCGACATGTCCTCGCGCTCCTCGCGCGAGAGGCGGCGGTCCGGCATCGGCGTCAGCCAGATGTCGGCATCGAGACCGATCTGGTGGCTGGCATGGCCTGATAGCGCCGGCCCGCCGCGCGGCTGGGCGATGTCGCCGACCAGGATGCCCGGCCATCCCGCGTCCTTGTGCGCCTTGGCTGCGAGCCGCTTGATCAGCGCGATCATGTCGGGATGGCCGTAGCTGCGATTGCGCGACAGCCGCATCACCTGCCAATGATCGCCGTTGGCGGGAATCTGCTCCGCGCCGCCGATGCAGCCCTTGGTGTAGGAACCGATGACGTGGGCCGGCCCCTTCGACGGCAGCAGCTTGCGCGCGAACAGCTCCTTGGCGGCGACATCGGGGTCGTTCGGATTGGCGAGCGGCGGCAGCGGCTTCGGATTGACGCTGCCCTTGTCCTGGGCCAGCGCGCCGCCGGCGGCCAGAAGCGTCATGACGAGCAGGAGAGGGGCGAAGCGGCGGGGATTCATGCTGATTCCCCTTATAGCCCAACACCGCCTCAGGGTTAAGAATGTGGCTTTCGCCCGGCCCCAATCTCACGCCGTCTTTACGACTGTTGCCTCAGCGCAAAGCTCGCCCGACACGACGGCCTCCGTGTTCCATGAGCTCGTCGGAAAGTCCGCGTCGTTTCGCCGGCCGGCCCGGTTCTTAACAATGCGATAACCGTATCCTGCATTGACCAAAATTCGTGCGCGGAAAGAGGTTCGCCTCGATCCCGTATACAATCGAATGCGGGCTCGGAATTGATTCATGGAGAGGGCGTGTTTTTGCGCCACCTCTCTCCTCGATTGCGACGAGGCCGCACATTTGGCGCGTCGCGTGGTCCGCTTGCGCCTCGCAAACAGGCAAGAGAGCCCGGCTCTCGGTGCTCGCAAGGCGCTGTCCTGGCGCGCCGGGTCACCCAAGATTACTTTTTTTTCAGACACTTGCCCCAAAACTTGCGCCGCCGGGCGCGATTGGGACGAGTGAAGTTGGGTTTGAAGTCTCGAAAAGCAAGAAAACGAAACAGAAGCGTGCTTCCCCGGGCCGGCCAATCGCCGCGCAAGCCGCGCTTCGCGCGCGTGCCGCGAGCCCTTTCAGAGCGCGACGAAGTTTTGCGCAGCCGTGCCGAGGTGGAAGCCGCGATCGCGGACGCGCGCAAATCGCATGAGCGCCTGCGCCAGGCCATCGACATCCTGCCGCAGGGCATCGTGTTTCTCGATGCCGAAGGCCGCTATGTCCTCTGGAACAAGCAATACGCCGAGATCTACAGCAAGACCGCCGACCTGTTCGAGGAAGGCGCCCGTCTCGAAGACACGCTGCGCATCGGCGTCGCCCGCGGCGACTATCCGGAGGCCTTGGGCCACGAGGACGAGTGGATCGCCGAGCGGCTGCAAAAGCTCTATCAACCCGGCGCGCGCCACGAGCAGAAGCTGTCGGACGGCCGCGTCATCCTGATCGATGAGCGCCTGACCGAGGACGGCGGCGTCGTTGGCCTCCGTGTCGACATCACCGAGCTCAAGCAGCGCGAGGCCTCGTTCCGCCTGCTGTTCGACGGCAATCCCGTTCCGATGATCGTCTGTGCGCGGGACGACGAGCGCATCCTCGGCGTCAACGATGCCGCGATCGCGCATTACGGCTATAGCCGCGCCGAGTTCGAGCGGCTGAAGATCCGCTCCCTGCAGGCCTTCGACAGTGAGCCGCCCTGGACCGTCGACCGCTCCAGCGAGGAGCAGGCCGGCCGCACCTGGAAGCACGTCAAGGCTGATGGCGCGCTGATCGACCTTGCGATCTATTCCCGCGAGTTGACCTATGCCGATCGACCTGCGGTGCTGCTCGCGCTGATGGACATCACCGAGCGCAAGCGCGCCGAGGCGCGGCTGGCCTTCATGGCCCAGCATGACGCCCTGACCGGCCTGCCGAACCGCACCCTGCTGCGCCAGCAGATGGACGAGATGCTGCTGCACACGCGGCGCAGCGCCGAGAAGGTCGCGCTGCTGATTTTGGGGCTGGACAATTTCAAGGCGGTCAACGACACGCTGGGACACGCGGTCGGCGACAAGCTCTTGCGCGGCGTCGCCAAGCGGCTGCGCTCGACCTTGCGCGAGGAAGATGCGCTGGCGCGGCTCAACTCCGACGAGTTCGCGATCCTGCAAAGCGGCCTGGCGCGGCCCGAGGATGCGGTGGGACTCGCCAAGCGCCTGCTGGAAGCCATCGCCGATCCCTATCTGCTCGACGGCCATTCCGTGGTGATCGGCGCCTCGATCGGCATCGCGATGGCGCCGGGCGATGGCGAGGAGTCCGAGAAGCTGCTCAAGAGCGCGGACATGGCGCTGTCGCGGGCCAAACTGGATGCGCGCGGCAGCTTCGCCTTCTTCGAGGCCGCGCTGGATGCGAAAGCGCAGAGCCGCCGCAAGATCGAGGTCGAGCTGCGCGACGCGATCCGCAACGACGTGCTGCGGCCGTATTATCAGCCGCTGATCGACCTCTCGAGCGGCCGCATCACCGGCTTCGAAGCGCTGGTGCGCTGGCCGCATGCCGAGCGCGGCATGGTCTCGCCGGCCGAATTCATTCCGGTCGCCGAGGATACCGGTCTGATCAATCCGCTCGGCAGGCTGATGCTGCGCCGGGCGTGCCTGGATGCCGCGGCCTGGCCGGACGACGTCCGTGTCGCCGTCAATCTGTCGCCGCTGCAGTTCCGCAGCGGCAATCTGCTCTCGATGGTGACGGACGCGCTCAAATCTTCCGGCTTGCCGCCGCGCCGGCTCGAGCTCGAGATCACCGAGACGCTGCTGCTGGAAAAGAGCGCGCAGGTGCTGGCGACGCTGCATGCCTTGCGCGCGCTCGGCGTGCGCATCTCCATGGACGATTTCGGCACCGGCTATTCCAGCCTCAGCTATTTGCGCAGCTTTCCCTTCGACAAGATCAAGATCGACCAGTCCTTCGTGCGCGATCTCGGCGCCAATCGCGAGGCCCAGGCGATCATCCGCTCCATCGTCAGCCTCGGCAAGGGCCTCGGGGTCACTATCACCGCCGAGGGCGTCGAAACCGAAGCCGAGCTGAGCTGCCTGCGCGCCGAGGGCTGCGACGAAGGCCAGGGCTTTCTGTTCAGCAAGGCCCGGCCCCATGCCGAGATCGTCAGCCTGCTCGCCGCGCAGCGCGGCATCGACGGCGACGAGGACGCGCTGGTGGCGTGAGCGGCAGCTACGAAGCCGGTGTGCTCCCCCTCGCCCGCGTGCGGGAGAGGGGGGTCTCCGCAACGAGATAGTCCCCGAGAGGACAAGGCCCTCACCCGCCGACCTCCCCCGCAAGCGGGAGAGGTGCACCGAGCTCGCGACTCAACCCTTTAAATCAACTCGGATATCAAGCCGCCCGCAGCCCTGCCAGGAACCGATCCACGCTTCGCATCAGCGCCGATGCATGCTGCCCCAGCTCACCGGACGCTACCATCACATTTCCGGCCAGTGCCCGCGATTGGTCGGCGGCCTGGCTGGCGCCGGCAACATTGGCCGAGACGTCCGTGGTGCCGGCCGAGGCCTGCTGCACGCTGCGCGCGATCTCCCGCGTCGCGGAGCCCTGCTCTTCGACCGCGGCGGCGATCGTGGTGGCGATGCCGCTGATCTCGCGGATGGTGTCGCTGATGCCGGAGATCGCGGTGACGCAATTGCCGGTGGCAGCCTGGATCGCGGTGACCTGGCTCGCGATCTCGTCGGTCGCCTTCGCGGTTTGGCTCGCCAGCTCCTTCACCTCGGAGGCGACCACGGCAAAGCCGCGGCCGGCTTCGCCCGCGCGAGCCGCCTCGATCGTGGCGTTGAGCGCAAGCAGGTTGGTCTGGCTCGCGATCTCGCTGATCAGCCGCAGCACGTCGCCGATGCGCTCGGCGGCGGTGGCAAGGCTCGTGACCATCTCGGTTGTCTCGGCTGCCTTGACCACGGCGCCGCTCGCGACCTCACTGGAATGCGTGACCTGACGGCCGATCTCGCTGACCGATGACGCCAGCTCCTCGGTCGCCGCTGCCACCGCATTCACGCTGGTCGAGGCCTCCTCGGAGGCCGTCGCTGCGGCGGAGGCGCGCTGCGAGGTGCCGTTGACGCTGGTGGTGATCTCGCCGGCCACGCTCTGCATGCCTTCCGTCGCCTTGGCCACCGCGGCCACCACGCCCTTGACGTCGGCCTCGAAGCGGTCGGCCATCTGTCGCTGCAGGACCTGCTTCTCGATCTCTGCCCTGGCCTTGTCGGCCTCCTGCGTCTCGCGCAAGGTGCCCGCTTCGAGCATGTTGCGTCGGAACACGTCGACCGCCTTGGCCATGGTGCCTAGCTCGTCCGGGCGTTCGCTGCCGGGAATGGTGACGCTGGTATCGCCGCTCGACAGCCGGTTCATGACCGCGGTGATTGCGGTGAGCGGCCGCGACAGGCCGCGCCCGAGCAGCAGCGCCAGCACGATCGCGACAGCGAGGATCGCAACCGTGCCGAGGATCAGGTTGCGCTCCGCCGTGGCGAACGCGGCCTCGTATTCGGTCGTGTCCTTGATGATCTCGATCACGCCGACCGGCGCTCCAGCGTAATTCTTGATCGGCCCCGCATAGACCTCGACCGGGTGACCGTCGAGCTCGGCCTCGTGGCGGACCGCCGAACCGTCGATCGCAGCTTTCAACTGATCCATGGTGGTGACGACCGTGCTGCCGAACGTCGAAGACAGCTTGTTCAGGTTCTTGCCGTCGAGCGAGTAGACCGCGAGGTCTATGCCAAAGCGCTTCTTGGCACGGTCGACGAATTCCTTGCCGAAGGCGGCGCCGATATCGACGTTGGCGACGCTTTTTCCGTCGCGCATGATCGGTGTCATGCCGAAGATGCCAAGCGCCTCGCGGCCCGGCTCCACGCCGACGATCTGCCGGCCGCCCTTGATCGCTTCGACGACGGTCTCGCGGCGCGCCGAGACGTCGTCGCCGAACACCTTGGGAGCATGCACCCGGTAGAACGCGACCGCGGGCGGAACCTGGAAGGTGATAAGCGGGATACCTTGCGCCTTCAGGGATTTGTTGGCCTCGCCGAGCAGTGCGGCCAGGCCGTCGCGGTCGCCCTTGGCGATGGCGTCGCCGACCGGCGGCAATGCCGCGATCACGGCGGAGACGGCCAGGGCCGAGCGTCCCTCATAGTCGATCGCCGCGATCACGCTCTCATACTGCAGCCTGAGCTGCTGATCGAGCGCCATCCGGGTCAGCGCCCGTTGCTGGCTGATCGAGAAGCCGGAGAGGATGGCGCATGCCACTGCAACGGTGAGTGCGATGGCGAGAATCAGGCGGGCGGCAATCGATTTGATCTTGAACATCGAAAATTCCCAGGCATTTCCAAATCTTGCTTTGGAGAAAAGTCCCAGAAATTGCTTAACAACAAGGCCGGAGTCGCCTCCGTGTTTCAACGGAGTCGCTCCCATGCTTTTGCATGACTCGATGCAATGGGCGCATGGATGGCCGGTTGTTCGTCGCACGCAGAGGCAATACGACGCAGCCATGCCTGCCGGCGACTAGTGGTCCCCGGTCAGGATCGCCTTCCCCACGTCTTCATAATGCGTATCCCGCGCCTGGATCTGCTGGGCGATGGCGTGAATGTCGCGGAAGCGGCGCTCGAACGGGTGCTTGCGGAACACCGCCGTTGCCCCCGCCATGTGATAGGCGGTGTCGACGACCTTGGCCGATTGGTGGATGGTCCAGGTCGCGGCCAGCCGGACCGCGCTGCGATGCGCGGCGCCGAACTCGCCGGTCGCGGACAGCTCGCGCCACATCGCCTGCGCGGTGGCATAGAGATAGGCGCGTGCGGCCCGCAAGTCGCCCTCGGTGCGGCCGATCAGGCCCTGGACCGCTGCGTTGTCGCGCATGGCACTGGCTGCGAGCGAAGCATGCTTTGCGCGTGCCAGTGCGATCGCCGCATCCAGCATGGCGCGCGCGACGCCGAGCGAGACTGCGGCAAAGCCGAGGCTGAAGGTCGAGCCGGTGCCGATCCTGTAGAGCGGTCCCGGCTCGCGCAGCGCGGCCGTCACGTCGCGAAAGGCCGTGAAGCGTTCGGGAACGAAGAGGTCGCTCACCTCGTAGGAATCCGTGCCGGTGCCGGCAAGGCCAATCGCCTGCCAGACGTCGTGCAGCGTCGCGCTCGCGACGGGAAAGAGGATGGTGCGCACCTCCGGCGAGCCGTCGGCATTTTTCCGCGGCGTGCCGTCGCTGCCTACGATGCGCACATGCGCGCCCAGCCAGCTCGCTTGCCGCGAGCCCGAGGCGAAATCCCAGCGCGCCGTGACGCGATAGCCGCCCTCGACCGCGCGGGCCTCATGCGCGATCGCGCCCCAGGCGAGGATGCCGGGCGCCGTATTGAAGATCTCCTGCGCGGTCTCGTGATCAAGCGACGCCGCGATCATCGCGCAGACCGTGCACTGGCCGAGACACCAGGCGGTCGAAGCGTCCGCCTTGGCGACCTCCTCCAGCATCTGCATGAAGATCTCGATCGGAGCTTCAGCGCCGCCGAGGCTCTGTGGCAGCAGCGCACGATAGAGCCCGTTCTCGATCAGGCCGTTCACGACGACAGGCGTCAGCCGCCGCGTCCGCTCGATCTCGTCCGCCTCGCGCGCGATCAGGGGGCCGAGAGACCGCGCTCGCTCGACGAGGCCGATTGCCCTGGTCTTGTTCATGCCTCTTCCCGTGCCCTTCTTGATTGCGGTTCGACGGGGCAGGCAGATGGTGGCCCATTCGTCGGGCTCGATCAAGATTTCCGCGCCTGCGCTGCGGAAATCCTGCCTCGCGCAAAATGCCTGTCCGGCCAAACACGTTTGAGTTGCGTTACGGTCCGTTCTGAACTCTACTGATTGTTTTCAGGACGGGAGAATTTTCATGGTCAGTTTGCGCGAACCGGGATTGGGACCGATTGTCGGTCACACCACTGATACGACGGCCAGGATTTGGGTCCGCGCCGCGGACCCCGCGGATGACAGGGCGCAGCTCGACGAGAACAGGCGCACCGTCGGCGTGATCGGGATCGTGGACAACGACAAGATCGATGTCGCCTGGTACTTTCGGCTGAATCGGGAATTTGACCGCACGGGGACCTTCGTCCTCGGCTCGGACGTCCAGCTCGGATACTATGACGCGACCGACCTCGACAGCGTGGAAGAAGTTGCGGTTGCGGTAACCCTCGACAAGAACGTGGCGGCAAAGCCGCTCACGCCGAATACGGCGTACACCGTTCTCGTCGGCGTGCTCACGGTCGACGATCCCACGCCGAACACGTCCCGGACCTCGGATCTGGATCTCATCGCGAGCTTGCCGGACATCAACATCATCAAGAACGATCTGTTGAGGCTCGACAGGTCAAAATGCGAGGCGACGTTTCGCACCTTCCCGCCGTCGGGGCAGATCGCCGACTCTCTCGCCTTCCTGCTCGGATCGTGCCGCTATCCGGGGCTGCTTTGGAAGATCAAGGAGGCCGACCAGATTTTCGGACCGATGTCCCAGCACTTCAAGGACAGTCCGATCGGTCCGGCCGCCTCTTTCACAGTGATGTGCGGCGACCAGATCTATGCCGACATGCTCAATCGCTTCGTTCCGATCCTGCGCGCCGAGCGCTATGACGAATTCCAGGAGCGCTATACGACGGCCTATTCGGCGCAGAACCTGCGCAATCTGCTGCAGCGATCCAGCACCTACATGATCCTCGACGACCATGAGATCGAGGACAACTGGACCCAGGACCGGCTGAAAGGCGATCCCGGCAAGCACATGGTGTTCAACTACGCGGTCACTGCCTACATGAACTACCAATGGAGCCACAGTCCGCGCACATGGGGGCGCCTGCTGTATTACAAGTTCGATTGCGGCGGCTACCCGTTCTTCGTTCTCGACACGCGCACGCAGCGCTACAAGAACAACAGCGACCGCCAGCTGGATCACGGACTCCGCGACAACTACATGCTCGGCTATCCGACCATCGACGAGCATCATCCCGGACAAATGCGCAGGCTGAAAGACTGGCTTTCGCAGATGCAGAGGGAGCGCGCCAACGTCCCGAAATTCATCGTCTCGTCCAGCGTATTCGTTCCGAATGCGATGGACGAACGGATCGGTGACCGCGCGAAGAAAGGTCTCGATGCCCTGCTGTTCGAGGTGAACGGAAACAATCGCGACGACAGCGACAGCTGGCCGGCATTTCCGCAGACGCGAAAGGACCTGCTCGATCACATCGTCGACGAATCCATTCAGAACGTCGTCTTTCTGTCCGGCGACATTCACTGCTCCAATGTCGCCGAAATTACGTTCGAGCGGGATCAGGGCCAGAAGAAGAAGATCCTGCCCCTCAAGGCATTCTCGGTCACGTCATCGGCGTTCTACTGGCCATTTCCGTTCGCCGACGGAGACCCGAACGGGTATGTGCACGATTCCCGGCAGAGCGAGCAATGGGATGCGTTTCCGCTCAAGGATGGCAAGACGCGCATGCACTACAAATCATGGGGCTTTACCCAGGACGACAATTTCGCGCGTCTCGAGATCGACAAGACGAATTCGCAGCTCAAGGTTCGCGTGTTCGACCGCAACGGCAAACCGGTCATGAATACCGATGCCTCTGGCGCGAACGTTCGGCTGGAGACCGACCTGCAGCTGGAGCCTTGGCTTTAGCCGTGAGCAAGCCCCCTTGTGACCGCCGCGCTGCGGGGGCGTCGCTCGACCGGAAGACTCAGCGCTCCGGCGGCGGCTTGCGCGCGCGAGTTGCCTGCTCGAAGGCATACGCCAGCCGCAGCAGCTTGTGCTCGCTCCAGGCGCGCGCCCCTTCCAGCGCCAGCGAGCCCGCCGTGGTCTGCTGCTTGTCGGCGGTGGCGATGTTGTCCTTGAGCAGAATCGGCACGCCGGCCGGCGGCCGCTTCACCGATGGCCTGATGCCGTCGCGCTCGCCCGCGATCGCGCGCGCCTCGGGAATGAGCGCGCGAACCGAATTGAGCGCGGGCCCGTTGCGGTCATGGGCCTCGATACGCGCGAGATAGAGCTCGGTTAGCAGCGTGGCGGTGATCCGTCCGCCGGCCAGGGCGTCGATGATCTCGCTCATCGGCGCTTGCTGCGGCGTCGGCATGGCCGGCGCCTTCGCATCGCCGCGGATCGGCTGGTCCATCGCGTCCTCTCGGTCGGCTTGCTACGAATATGCTACCAATGGTAGCGTTGGGCTTGCTCGCGCGACAAGCCGATGGTCGGTCGTGCGGTGCAGGGTAAGGTTCCAGTCCTTCCAGCGGTTTCAGACAAGCGATCCATGGAGTGCACGATCCGGCCCGCGCGCGAAGACGACGCCGATGGCATCAGTGAGGTCATCGTGCGTGCGCTGCGCGAGACCAATGCCAAGGACTACACGGACGCGATCATTGAAAGGATCGAGCGCAGTTTTGGCCCGGACTCAGTCAGGCAGCTGATCGGGCAACGCACGGTCTTCGTTGCGGCCGTCGGCAGCCGCATCGTTGGAACGGCAGGCCTCGATGGCAGCGTCGTCCGTACCGTCTTCGTGGCACCCGATGCCCAGGCCCGCGGTATCGGCAAGCGGCTGATGGCGGAGGTCGAGCGTGTCGCACGCGAGCGAAACATTCCGGCCTTGACGCTCTCGTCCTCGGTCACCGCGGAGATATTCTATGCCAGGCTCGGGTTCAGGGTGGTGCGCGACAGCTACCATGGTGACGAACGCACGATCGTCATGGAGCGCGAGCTTGATGACACGCCATAGATCCGGTTCGGATCGGCCGCCGTCTTCGAGGGGAAGTGCATGGCACAAGGTGTGACCGCGATGGGGCTCACGGCTGTCGATCTCGGGCTGCGCGGCGCGGTGAGCGGGGTGTTCCTGCTGATCATTATCGTGGCGCTGCTGCGTCGAGCCACCGATCAGCACACGTTGTTGGGCATGGCCATGTCGGCCGGTGGCGTGTTCTACGCCATCACGACCGCGCCATACTTTCCCAAGGCGTTCTGGTGGTGGGTGTTGCCGATCCTGTCGGCGCAACCCGCCGTGTTCTGGCTGTGGGCGCGCGCGGCGTTCGACGACGATTTCGTGCTGAAGCGATGGCACGGCGCGGTCTGGCTTGCCATGGTCGCCTTCGGATTCGCGCTCACACTGGGTTGGGCGAACTGGCCTGCCTTGGCCGGGGCCGGTGGTCGGGTTCTGTCATTGGTCACTCTGGGACTGGCGGTCGCAGCCGCGGTCCAGACCGTCAAGACCTGGCGCGTCGATCTGGTCGCGCAGCGACGCCGGCTGCGGCTGGCGATGCTCGCGATCAATGTCGGGCTCATTGCGGTGGTGGCCGGTGCCGGCTTTGCGGCGATTCCCGTCGTCGTCCCCGGTGGCGCCGGGAGCTTTCCGACCGCGTTCTGCCTGTTCGTGGTGGCCATGCTGGCCGGCGTGGGGACTTTTGGCATGCCGACGGCCGTCACGGCCAACGACGCCACGGCAGCGATTGCGCCAGGTGACATCAGCCCGCAGGCCCGAAGGGCCGATCGTGCCACGACCGGCGGAGTAGCGGTCGATCCCCTCCTGCTCCGGCGGCTCGATCATGTCATGACCGTCGAGCGGGTCTACCGGCAGGAAGGACTTGCAATCGGGGCGCTCGCCGCGCGGTTCGACGTTCCCGAGTATCGGCTCAGGCAGGCGATCAACGAAGGCCTCGGCTATCGCAACTTCAATGCCTTCCTCAATCGTTATCGCATCGAAGATGCCAAGACGGCGCTGTCCGATCCGGCCCAGCGCGAGGTGCCGGTGCTGACCATTGCGATGGATGCCGGCTTCCAGTCGATCGGTCCGTTCAACCGCGCCTTCAAGGCCGAGACGGGCATGACGCCGAGCGAATTTCGGCGCGACGCCCTGGTCCAAACGGCGCCGGGCTCGGCGCGCGACCAGGAAATCGGCCAGTGGCGCCGGGACATCGGTTAGCCGATTTCCGGATTCGGCGAGAAGGCGCGGGCGTGATTGGGCAGGCTGTGAGGCGAGACCTCATCAGCGAGCCTGACCATGCCCCCTCCGATCGCCGTCAATTCTGCGTCCGAACGATTGCACGCCCTCGATGCGGTCCGGGCCTTTGCCTTGCTGCTTGGCATCGTCCTGCACGCGGCGTTGTCGTTCGTACCCGTCTCGCCCCGGTTCTGGTTCATCCAGGACACCCATCCAAGCCTTTACGTGGGCTTCCTGTCCTTCTCCATTCATGTGTTCCGGATGACGACCTTCTTCCTGATGGCGGGCTTCTTTGCCCGGATGAGCTTTCATCGCCGGGGGATTGGGGGCTTCGTCAGGGACCGATTGCAGCGCATTGGGCTGCCGCTGGTGATCTTCTGGCCCATCGTGTTTCCGGTCATGGCGTTGGCCGTGAATTGGGCATCACAGTTTCCGAATGGCGGTCCGACGGCCGGCATGCGCAACTGGCCGGTGCTGCCGAATTTCCCGCTCGCCCATCTTTGGTTTCTCTACGTGCTGCTGGAGCTCTATGCCGCCGCCCTTCTGCTGCGCAGCCTCGTCGTTTGGCTCGACGCGTCAGGCGCTCTGCGAACGGCGCTGGATCGTCTCTTCGCGGGGATCATGCAAGGCCCGTTGGCCCCGCTGGTTCTCGCGATCCCGATCGGCATCGCCTTCAGCCTCGATCCGAGATGGGTTGGCGCGGTCGGCGTGAGGACGCCGGATCAATCGTTCGTCACCAACGTGCAGGCCTGGATCGGCTTCGGCGCGGCTTTCGCCGTCGGCTGGCTGCTGCACCGGCAGATCGACTTGCTGCGGATCCTGGAGCGGCGCTGGCTGTGGAATCTCGTGCTGGCGCTTGGGCTGATCCTGACCAGCTTCGTGCTGTCAGGCGTGATGAGCTCAGCGCCGGGTGCGCCGAAGCCGCCGGTCCGCGCCGAGACGCTCAGGCTCGTCGCCGCCGTGCTGTATGCGCCGGCGATCTGGATTTCGACCTTCGCCTTCATCGGCCTCGCGCTCCGGTTCATGTCCGGCTTCAGCCCGATCAGGCGTTACCTCGCCGATGCCTCCTATTGGATCTATCTGATCCACATGCCGATCGTGATGGCGCTGCAGGTCGCGGTGTCGCAGCTTGCCTGGCCCGGGCCGTTGAAGTTCACGATCATCCTCGTCGCGGCGCTCGTTCCGATGCTGGCGAGCTATCAACTCCTGGTGCGCTTCACCTTCATCGGCGTGTTGCTGAACGGGCGTCGCGCGCCGCCCGAGACGGCGCCCACCGCCGCGGTCACCGGCGCGGCCGTGCCGTGATGCCCGGCTGCCGGCCCGCCCGGTCGTCACGCCGCCGCGCGGCCAAGGTCGAGCAAGGGCCTGCGCTTCGTCGGAAAGCTCAGCGCCACCGCGACGGCCGCGAGCCCGATCGCGAAGGAGCCGACGTGCAGCCATGTGTAGCGCTGGAAATTGTCGAACACGAGCCCGCCGGCCCACGGGCCGAGCGCCATGCCGAGGCTGGCAAAGGCCGAGACCGCGCCGAACACGGTGCCCATGATCCGCGCGCCGAAGAACTCGCGCACCAGCACCGCATAGAGCGGCATCACGCCGCCATAGGCGAGGCCGAACACGACCGAGAGCGCGTAGAATTCGCCGAGCTGCGCCACCGCGAGATAGGTCGCGATGCACATCGCCTGCACGAACAGGCCGCCGACCAGCACGGGCTTTGCGCCGATGCGATCGGCGAGCGTGCCCAGCAGCAGGCGGCCGCCGAGGCCGGAGACGCCGGCGACGCTGTAGACCGTCACCGCCGTGAGCGGGGCGATGCCGCACACCATCGCATAGGACACCATGTGGAAGATCGGGCCGGAATGCGCGGCACAGCAGGCGAAATGCGCCGCGGCGAGCGCGACGAATTGCGGCGTGCGCAACGCCTGCGCCACGGTCAGCTCGGCTTCTGGTGCCGCGTTCGCGGTCGCGGCGCCTGCCGCTGCCGGCGCCGGTCGTACCAGGAAGCAGGCGGGAATCAGCAGCGCCCATGCGGCGATGCCGATCACGAGCATCGCGGTGCGCCAGTCATAGGCCGTGATCAGCCAGCTCGCGGTCGGCGCGATCGTCACCGGCGAGACGCCCATGCCGGCGGAGACCAGTGCGACCGCAAGGCTGCGGTTCTTCTCGATCCAGGCGCTCGCGAGCGCCATCATCGGCGCGTAGAAGCTGCCGGCGGCAATGCCGATCAAGACGCCAAAGCAAAGCTGGAACTGCCACAGGCTCGTCGCCTGGCTCGCGGTGACCAGACCAAGCCCGAGCAGCACGCTTCCCGCGAGCACCACGATGCGCGTGCCGAACCGGTCCGACAGCGTGCCCCACAGGAACGCGGCAAATCCCATGCAGAGGAAATCCAGCGTCGCCGCCGCCGATACCCCGGCGCGCGACCAGCCCATCGCTTCCGAAATCGGCTGCAGGAATACGGCCAGCGACAGCATCGTGCCGAACCCGACGCAGGTCATCAGCGCGCCCGCGGCGACGACGACCCAGCCATAGTCGAAGCGTGATGCCTTGCTCATGCGTTTCCTCTGCGCTTTTGATTTTGTGGTGGTGCGCGGGAGGGATGGTGGCTGATCCGCCGGGCGGGAGCAAGGCGGGTTGCCACCGCAAGCTGACACCGCTCGTCCGCAATGATAGCATAGCTCCCGTTACCGGCGCGCAATGCTGTCTCATGATTGCACGCACACACACGAAGGTGCGAGGAGCAAGTCCAATGAAGTGGGGAGCGCTCGACAGGCCGGGTGGCTGCCGCAGCCTTGCCCTGCCGGTCATTCTTGCCGCCGCAGTTTGGGCTTCCTCAGCGTATGCGCAGGACGTCCGAAGCGCCGGGCCCGGACCGGTGTTTTCGGAGGGCGGCCCCGATGCCGAGCTCTACGGCGCGGCGCAGGGCTATCCGGTCGGCACGCGGGGAGGCGCCCCCCAGCTCGACAAGCTGGTCGGACAGTACACCCATTTCGGCGAGCTCTACCCTTCGCGTGCGGTTGGTCGCGCGGCGACGTCCTGGCAATTCAAGCGCGCGGCGGAGCCATCGATCGCCTACAGCTTCGACAACGAACGGCTGAGCATCGCGGACTACCTCAAGCGCAATCCGGTGACGGGGCTCCTGATCGCCAGGGACGACACCATCCTGTACGAGCACTATCAATATGCGCGGACCGACCACGACCGCTTTCTCTCGCAGTCCATGGCGAAGACGCTGGTCGGCATGCTGGTCGGGATCGCGGTCTCGGAAGGACGGATCAAGTCGATCGACGAGGTCGTCTCGACTTACGTTCCCGCGCTTGCAGGAACGGAATATGGCAACACGTCCATCCGGGCCTTGTTGAACATGTCTTCAGGCGTCGAATTCTCGGAGGTCTATGACGGCCACGATGACATCGCCCGGCTGGGGCGGGCCCTGTTCGTCGACGAGCCCAAGGATCCCGCGACCATCGTCGCGCAATTCAACACGCGCACCGCCCCGGCGGGGACCAGATGGCACTATGCCAGCGTCGAAACCGAGATCCTCGGCCTGGTGCTGCGCGCCGCCACGGGCACGCCGGTCGCCGATTATCTCCACGACCGGATCTGGAGCGCGATCGGTACCGAAGCGGATGCCTCATGGGCGATCGACGGGAGCGGGCAGGAGATCGCCTTTTGCTGCTTCAACGCCACCTTGCGCGACTACGCGCGCCTCGCCCGGTTGCTCGCAAACGACGGCGCCTGGGACGGCCGTCAATTGATCCCCCGGCAGTGGCTGCTCGATGCCACGACGGTCAGACCCGCCGACGGTCATCTCGCGCCGCGCGTGGCCACGCCCTATTTCGGCTATGGCTACCAGGTGTGGCTCCTTCCGGGCGAGCAGCGCAGATTTGCCCTGCTCGGCATCCGCGGTCAGATCATCCTGGTTGATCCAGCCTCGAAGCTCATCATGGTTCACACCGCCGTTCGCCAGAAGCCGTCCGAGCCGGGAAGCCTCAGGGAGCCGCTCGCGCTGTGGTCCGCCGTGCTTCAACAGCTCGGGCAATGATGGTCTGAGGGCGCCTCGATCCCAGATTTTCGCGACGGACATGTCGGCGCTGACCGGATTCGATCGTCCTTGGTTGGACACGTTCGGAAGGAGCGGGGACGGCCCCGCACACCTGAATTGAGGCCGGCGCCTCGACCGCAATAAATGAACTGGAGCAATGTCCATGAGGATCACCGTCGAAACCAGCGTCGCAGCCCCCATCGATCGGGTCTGGCAGGCCTACACGACGCCCGCCGACATCGTGAAGTGGAATGCCGCGTCCGACGACTGGCATACGACCAGGGCGACGGTCGACTTGCGCGAGGGCGGCGCCTTCTCGTCCCGGATGGAAGCCAAGGACGGCAGCATGGGTTTTGACTTCGCCGGCACCTACACGAAGATCGTCGAACACAAGCGGATCGAATATGCGTTCGGCGACCGCAAGGCCGAGGTCGAGTTCGTGCCCGGCTCGAACGGCGTGGTCGTCCGCGTCGTGTTCGATGGCGAAACGACGCACTCCGAAGAGCAGCAGCGTGGTGGCTGGCAGGCGATCCTCGACAGCTTCGCGCGATATGTCGAGACGAAGCAGAAGGCCTGATTGGTCAGGAAGCGGACGCTGAACGATGGCGGCATCACAGAATTTGTGATGCTGCCGCCAACGCGGTGTTTTGCCCGACGGAACAAGCGGGTTTTGCTAGGTCGAAAAAAACGCAATGCCGCCAAGGGGGCGGCTACTGTGCATGGGGTTGTTTTCGCGATTTTTGTTTGTCGACCCCGGAGACCGGGCCGGCCAGTCCCGGATGTCGCCTCAGCTATCCACCTTCAGCGCGGCAATGAAGGCTTCCTGCGGGATGTCGACCTTGCCGAACTGTCGCATCTTCTTCTTGCCTTCCTTCTGCTTCTCCAGAAGTTTGCGCTTACGCGTGATGTCGCCGCCGTAGCATTTCGCGGTGACGTCCTTGCGCAGCGCGCGCACCGTCTCGCGCGCGATCACCTTGCCGCCGATCGCCGCCTGGATCGGGATCTGGAACATGTGCGGCGGGATCAGCTCCTTCATCTTCTCGACCATGGCGCGGCCGCGGCCTTCGGCGCGGGTGCGATGCACCAGCATCGAGAGCGCATCGACCGGCTCGGCATTGACCAGGATCTGCATCTTGACGAGATCGGCCGGCTTGTAGTCGGTGAGATGATAGTCGAACGAGGCGTAGCCCTTGGAGACCGACTTCAGGCGGTCGTAGAAGTCGAACACCACTTCGTTCAGCGGCAGATCGTACTTCACCATCGCGCGGGAGCCGACGTAAGTGAGCTCCTTCTGCGAGCCACGGCGGTCCTGGCAAAGCTTCAGCACGCTGCCGAGATATTCGTCGGGCGTCATGATCGTCGCCTCGATCCAGGGCTCCTGGATCTCCTCGATCTTGACGACGTCGGGCATGTCGACGGGATTGTGGATCTCGAGCTCGGTGCCGTCGGTGAGCTTCATCTTGTAGATGACGCTCGGCGCGGTCGCGATCAGGTTGAGGTCGAACTCGCGCGACAGCCGCTCCTGGATGATCTCGAGGTGCAACAGGCCGAGGAAGCCGCAGCGGAAGCCGAAGCCGAGCGCGGCCGAGGTCTCCATCTCGAACGAGAAGCTGGCGTCGTTGAGGCGCAGCTTGCCCATCGCGGCGCGCAGCGTTTCGAAGTCGTCGGCGTCGACCGGGAACAGGCCGCAGAACACCACGGGGATCGCCGGCTTGAAGCCCGGCAGCATCTCGGTGACGGGCTTCCTGTCGTCCGTGATGGTGTCGCCGACGCGGGTGTCGGCGACTTCCTTGATCGCGGCGGTGATGAAGCCGATCTCGCCGGGGCCGAGTTCCTCGACCTGCTGCATCTTCGGCGTGAAGAAGCCGACGCGCTCGACGTCGTAGGCGGCGCCCGTGCCCATCATGCGCACGCGCTGGCCCTTCTTCATGGTGCCGTCGACGATGCGCACCAGCACGACGACGCCGAGATAGACGTCGTACCAGCTGTCGACCAGCAGCGCCTTCAGCGTCGCGTCGCGATCGCCCTTCGGCGGCGGCAGGCGGGTGACGATGGCCTCCAGCACGTCGGGAATGCCGAGGCCGGTCTTGGCCGAGATCATCACCGCGTCGGACGCATCGATGCCGATGACGTCCTCGATCTGCTGCTTGACCTTCTCGGGCTCGGCCGCGGGCAGGTCGACCTTGTTCAGGACCGGGACGATCTCGTGATTGTTGTCGAGCGCCTGGTAGACGTTGGCGAGCGTCTGCGCCTCGACGCCCTGGCTGGCGTCGACCACCAGCAGGGAACCTTCGCACGCCGCCAGCGACCGCGAGACTTCGTAGGCGAAGTCGACATGGCCGGGCGTGTCCATCAGGTTGAAGACGTAATCCTTGCCGTCCTTGGCGCGGTACTGGAGGCGCACCGTCTGCGCCTTGATGGTGATGCCGCGCTCGCGCTCGATGTCCATGGAATCGAGCACCTGCTCCTTGCCCGCCATCTCACGGTCGGAGAGGCCGCCGGTCATCTGGATCAGGCGGTCGGCCAGCGTCGATTTGCCATGGTCGATATGGGCGACGATGGAGAAATTGCGGATGTTGGAAATGGGGACGGTCGTCATGGGCGCGGGATACCACTCACATCCCCGTGCGGCAACCTTATTGCTGTATTTTCAGGGCCTTTGTTCACGCCAAGCTGATTCCACGATCGCTCAAAACGCGCTAGGCAACGGCCCATGTCCAGGCCCATGTCGACCACCTCGATCCCCACCGTCAGGGCGCGTCCGAAGACCCGCCTGAGCTTTGACCGCTTCCGGGCCTGGCTGGTTGCCTGCGCGGTCCGCCCCGAGGCGCGATTGTGGCTGGTGATCCAGCTCGCCATCCTGCATGCGGTGCTCTGGACCTTCATCCTGATCAATCTGAAGGCGGCGCAGGACGTTCACATGGACGTCGCAGAAGCCTATGGCTGGGGCCAGAAATTCCTCTGGGGCTACGGCAAGCATCCGCCGCTGTCGGGCTGGGTCGCCGGCCTCTGGTTCAAGGCATTCCCGGCGGCGGACTGGGCGACCTATGCGCTGGCGATGGCGACCGTCGGCGTCGGCATGGTGATCTGCTGGCTGGTGGCCTTGCGCGTCGTGGATGCGCGCCGCGCCTTCCTGGTCGTGGTGATGGTCGCGCTCTACCCGATCTTCAATTTTAAGGGCTTCAAGTACAACCCGGATCTGCTGCAGCTCGTCACGCTGCCGCTGCTGGTGCTCGCCTATCTCGATGCGTTCGAGAAGCGGAGCTGGCAGTCAGGCATCTGGCTCGGGCTCGCCGGCGCGCTGGCGCTGATGACCAAATATTGGGTGCTGACGATGATTGGCGCCATCGGCCTTGCCGCGCTGATCCATCCCGAGCGGCTGAAATTCCTCGCCTCGCCGGCGCCATGGGTCGCGATCGCAACGATGGTGGTGGCGATGATCCCGCACATCGTCTGGCTGGCGGAGGCGCATTTCGTGCCGCTGACCTATGCCGGCGACACCTACAGCCTCCAGGACGCGAGCCAGGTGCATCAGCTGGTCGCCGGCTACGCGCTGCATAATATCGGGCTGCTGGCATTGCCGGTGGCGCTGGCCGCGCTGGCGATGGCCCTGGTGCCGCCGTGGATGACGCTGCTCGCGCGCGCGCCCATGCGCATCGTCACGCGCGCCTGGGCACGCGGCGCCAATCCGGGCGTCAATCGCGCGCAGGCGCTGAACGTCTGGATCATCCAGATCATCGTCGCGCTCGGCCCGCCGCTCGGCGCGCTCCTCTTCAGCATCTACATGAAGACCGATTGGGGCATCTCGCTGTTCTTCCTGGTGCCCCTGGCGCTGGTCGCGATCCCCACCTTGCGTGTGCAGGCTGCGAGCCTGTTCAACATCGCCGCGATCTGGCTCGTGCTCAGCGTCGCGACGCTGGTCGCCTCGCCCTGGATCGCCGCGCGCGAGATGGCGGCCAATGCCGGCAACACCGCGACCTATGGCGCGCGCTCGGATCTGGCGCGCGAGTTGACCCAGGCCTGGCACGCGCGCTTCGCCTCGCGCTGGGCGGTCGTCGCGGGGACGATGGAGACGATCCAGCCGATGGTGTTCTACAGCCCCGATCATCCGAGCCCGTTCACGCCGAACGAGGCCTGGGCCTCCGGCTTGACCTCGCTCGACGACGTCAAGCGATACGGCTTCATCGGCGTGGTCGATGCGACCGACGAGCGCCTGCCGAAATTCGAGAAATGGGTGTCCGAAACCGCGCCGAACGCCGAACGCATGGTGATGACCACGCGCCGCTTCACCCACGGCAAGGCCGGCCCGTCGATGACGTGGAACGTCTACATCGCGCCGCCGGGGAAGCAGTGAAGGTACCGCAGCTGCCGTAGGGTGGGCAAAGGCGCGAAGCGCCGTGCCCACCATCTGTCGCTGATCGCACGCAAATCGTGGGCACGCTTCGCTTTGCCCACCCTACGGCACCGCGCGTGCGGCTCAGATCCCTTCCTCGTTGAACTTGCTTTCAACGAGCTCGGTGATCGCAGCTAACGCGGCTTCGGCATCGGTGCCGGCGGCGGCGACGGTGATGGTCGTGCCCGGTCCTGCGGCCAGCATCATCAGGCCCATGATCGAGGTGCCGCCGACGGTCTCGCCGCCGCGCGTGACCCAGACCTGCGCGTCGAAGCGCTCGACCGCCTGGACGAATTTCGCGGAGGCGCGGGCGTGCAGGCCGCGCTTGTTGATGATCAGGAGATCCTTGGAGATCGCGCCCGCGGGCACGCCTGTCCCCGCTTGTGGCGCCTCGTCGCTCATTTGCCGGCGAGCACGCGGCTGGCGATGGTGACGTATTTGCGGCCGGCTTCCTGCGCCATCGCGATCGCATCGGGCAGCGGACGCTCCTCGCGCACCTTGGCGAGCTTCACCAGCATGGGCAGGTTGATGCCTGCGAGCACTTCGACCTTGGGCCGGCTCATGCAGGATATTGCGAGGTTCGACGGCGTGCCGCCGAACATGTCGGTGAGGATCGCAACGCCGTCGCCGGAATCGACGCGGTTAACCGCCTCGATGATGTCGCTTCGGCAGAGATCGGAATCATCTTCGGCACCGATCGTGATCGCTTCGATTTGCTTTTGTGGGCCCATGACATGTTCAAGCGCCGCCTTGAATTCGTCGGCAAGGCGCCCGTGGGTCACAAGTACTAGACCAATCATCGGAAAACTCCTCGCGGGCGCTTTTGGTGCACCGCACGAACGCGCCACTTTGACCATCCAGAGCCCCCGCGCAAGAGGGGATGTTGCGTATCTCCCTGAAACTAGACGGATGGATGAGGGGAGCTGCGCCGGTCTATTCGGTCGCGATAGTGGGGTTCATATGGTTACCATTTCCCTTCAAACAATCGCCGGAAGGGTTAACGGAAGATGAACTCTTGGTAGTGGTCAAGGCCGCGACAACCAGCGGGAGGGGCGAAGTGTCGCGGGCAACGGGAATTCGCGGTATTTCGACACCGGAAATGCTGGTTTTCAGGGCGTCGGCCGGCGGCAGGCGCTCCGCGTCCGCGGCGTCCAGATCGACCACGAGACCGACGGTCGCATGGCCTTCGAAGTCGCAGCGGCGAATCCCGAGGCCCCGGATCTCGATCAGACCGGCCAGGCGCGGCGCGGGGCGGACCTCAATTTCACCGCCGACTGTCGCCAGATGGACACGGTCGTCCCCGACCAGAACGGCCCTTTCGATCACCCCAGCGCGGCCCGCCATGATCAAATCAAAGGCAAGGCGCGACTTCCCGGAGCCGGAGGGCCCGCGGATCAGCACGGCCAGATGCCCGACCTTGACCGCGGAGGCGTGAACGCTCGGCCCGCCTTCGCTCGAGCTGCCGTCGTTCAAGCTACCTTGGGTCATAGCGCCGGCAGCCTCACCACGAAGCGCGCGCCGGTGACGGTCGGAACGCCCTCGTCGTCCGGCGGGCCTGCGCGGTTCTCGGCCCAGATCCGTCCGCCATGCGCGTCGACGATCTGCTTGGAGATCGACAGGCCGAGGCCGGAGTTCTGGCCGAAGCCCTGATGCGGACGATCGGTGTAGAAGCGCTCAAAGATGCGCTCCAGCGCATCGTCGCGGATGCCCGGGCCGTCATCGTCGACCACGATCTCGATCTCGCTGCGGACGCGGCGGCAGGTCAGGCGCACCTTGCTGCCGCGTTCGGAGAACGATTGCGCGTTGGAGAGCAGGTTGGAGACGACCTGTCCAAGCCGTGAATCGTGGCCGCTCACGGCGAAGGTGTCATTCGCGCTGCGGCCCTCGAAGCGCGTCTCGACCGCGACATCGTGGCCGAGCTTTGTTTCGTTGGCGACCGAGACCAGCGTCGTCAGCAGCCGGCGCAGATCGACCGGGATCGCATCCTGGCGCTGCAATTCGGCATCGAGACGGCTGGCGTCGGAGATGTCGGAGATCAGGCGGTCGAGCCGCTTGACGTCGTGCTCGATCACCTCCAGCAGGCGCGCGCGGCTGGTCTCGTTGCGCGCCAGCGGCAGCGTCTCGACCGCCGAGCGCAGCGAGGTCAGCGGGTTCTTCAGCTCATGCGCGACGTCGGCGGCGAACATCTCGATCGCCTCGATGCGGCTGTAGAGCGCGCTCGTCATGTCGCGCAGCGCGCCGGAGAGATGGCCGATCTCGTCGCGGCGGCGGGTGAAATCGGGAATTTCGATACGGGCCTTGATGCGGCGGCGGACGCGCTCGGCGCTGTCGGCGAGCCGGCGCACGGGGCCTGCGATCGTGCTCGCGAGCAGCAGCGACAGCATGATCATGACGGCGGCCGCGACGCCGCCGACCTTGAGGATGGCGAGGCGTTCGGCGGTGACCATCTGGTCGATGTCGTCGCCTTGCGTCGACAGCATCAGGGCGCCGCGGATGGCGCGCGAGCGCAGCACGGGGACCGCGACCGAGACGATCACCTCGCCGCGCGCATTGACCCGCACCATCGAGCGCTTCTGGCCCTGGAGCGCGTCGGCCACCTCCGCATAGCCGTTGCCGTTCTCGGGGCCGAGCTCGCGATAGAGCGGCAGGTCGCCGCGGTTCAGCCAGGTGCGCACCGCGACCATGCCGCGCTCGACGATGCCGGGCTTGTCGGCCGGCGGCGGCAGATTGTAGCGCAGCACGTTTTCGAGGTTGCGGCTGTCGACCAGCAGGCTGCCGTTGGGATCGTAGATGCGGGCGCGGGTCTTGGTCGGCGAGATCAGCGTGCGCAGCACCGGCGCGACGCGCTCCGGATTGATCGGGAAATCCAGCGGCGAATATTCGTCCGGGCCGCCATAGGTCTCGCCCGGCTTGAGGTCGAGCAGCCGGTCGGGGTCGATGGTGATGGCGTTGGTCTGCACCGTGGCGGAGGCCGCGATCGCGCCGGCGATGATCTCGGCCTGCACCAGCAGGCTCTGCGCCCGCGCGTCGATCAGGCCGGCGCGGAATTGCGAGAGATAGAGGATGCTGGCGACCAGCGCGACGAGGCCGGCGAGGTTGAGCGAGACGATGCGGCGGGTCAGGCTCGAGAACGACAGTGCGAAGAAGAACTGCCCGGCGCGCTTCAGCCAGTTCAGCGGCCGGAAGCCCTGCGGCTTGTCTTCGGCAAATTGCTCAGGAATGCCGCCGGATGCGACATCCTCGGCGCTCTGGTTTGGATCAGGCTGCGTTCGGTCAAGCAATGCTTACGCCCGCGTTAGGACAGCTTGCGAGAAGGTCCCCGCATCCTAGAGCATGATCCGGAAAAGTGTGTAGCGGTTTTCCGAAAAGATCATGCCTAAACGATAACCCAAAGCGCGACGATCTCGTCGCGCTTTGGAGCGATCCCGGTCCCGACGGCATCAGAACCGACGATGTTCTCAGTGAGGCTGCGCGAGCCTCAGGCTTCCTTGAAGCGGTAGCCGACGCCATAGAGCGTCTCGATCATCTCGAACTCGTTGTCGACCACCTTGAACTTCTTGCGCAGCCGCTTGATGTGGCTGTCGATGGTGCGGTCGTCGACATAGACCTGGTCGTCATAGGCGGCGTCCATCAGCGCGTTGCGGCTCTTCACCACGCCTGGGCGGGTCGCCAGCGCCTGCAGGATCAGGAATTCGGTGACGGTCAGCGTCACCGGCTCGTTCTTCCAGGTGCAGGTATGCCGTTCCGGATCCATGCGCAAAAGGCCGCGGTCGAGCGCCTTGGCGTCGTTCTCCTTCGGCGCGACGGTCGGGTCCTTCGGCGCCGAGCGGCGCAGCACGGCCTTGACGCGCTCGACCAAAAGGCGCTGCGAGAACGGTTTGCGGATGAAATCGTCGGCGCCCATCTTGAGGCCGAACAGCTCGTCGATCTCCTCGTCCTTGGAGGTCAGGAAGATCACCGGCAGGTCGGACTTCTGCCTGAGGCGACGAAGCGTCTCCATGCCGTCCATGCGCGGCATCTTGATGTCGAGGATGGCGAGATCGGGCTGGGTGGTGCGGAAACCGTCAAGCGCGGAGGCGCCGTCGGTGTAAGTCATGATGCGGTAGCCTTCGGCTTCCAGCGCGATCGAGACGGATGTGAGAATGTTGCGGTCGTCGTCGACCAAAGCGATTGTGGGCATGAGCCTCTGCTTTCTGCTTTCCGTTTGGGTCGTGGCTTGAAACGGCGAGCAATCCACTGATGCGCCGCATACATGGGTGCCGATGTCGGCGTTCGAACCTTGTCACCGAGCAATGCAAGCTGGGCTGAAGTGTGACCAAGTTCCACGAAACACGGCAGATTCGCCGCATGTCGACCCATAACCGGGCCCCCGTTTACCCGAAAAAAGGCCCCCCTTGCAACCACCTGAGCCGAGAAAGCCGATGCAACCGACCCCTGATTTCGACCCCGGAAAGCTCGCCAAATCCCTGCTGCGGCGATCGCGACAGGGGGCGCTCGCAACCCTCATGACCGGCAGCGGCGATCCCTATTGTTCCCTGGTCAATCTGGCCAGCCACCCCGACGGCTCGCCGATTCTGCTGATCTCCGGCCTCGCCGTGCACACGAAGAACATCCTGGCGGACAGCCGGGTCTCCCTGATGCTGGATGAGCGGGCGGCGGGCGATCCGCTGGAAGGGGCCCGGATCATGCTGTCGGGCCGGGCGGAGCAGGCCGATACCGACAAGGAGCTGCTCCAGCGGCGGTATCTCAATGCCCATCCGTCGGCGGAAGACTTTGTTTCCTTTAAGGATTTCTCTTTCTTCCGAATTCGTCCCACGGGAACCCATCTGGTGGCCGGCTTCGGTCGAATCGTCGACCTCAAGCCCGAGCGGTTCCTCACGGATCTTGCCGGCGCCGAGGAACTGTTGGCGGCGGAGGAGGGCGCGGTCGCGCACATGAATGCCGACCATCGCGAGACCATGGGCCTCTACGCGACCAGGCTCCTGGGCGCGCCCGTGGGCGACTGGCGCTGCACCGGTTGCGATCCGGAAGGTCTCGACATGCAGGACGGCCAGACCGTGCTGCGGCTGGACTTCCCGGAACGGGTCACCGACGGCACGTCGCTCCGCAAGATGCTGGTGCGCCTGGCCGGCGAAGCCCGCACGAAGATGGACTGAAGCGCAATGCGTTGAACGCCGCTCCCCATCGCTGCGACCCAAGACGGTAGGTCTTGAGGCTCACAGCGAGAGGGTTGATGACGCGTCGTCGTTTGGCATGGACTGCGGGTCTGGCGCTCGCGATCACCACGTCGTTTGCCGCGCCCGGTCTTGCCCAGAAGGGCGACCTCTCGGCGCAGAGCGCGCGCATCAATGCGCTCCGCAGCGCCGGCAAATATTCCGAGGCGCTGCCGCTGGCGCAGGCCATGGTGGCCGGGCTCGAGAAGACCAGCAACAACCGCGACCTCGCCGCGGCGCTCAACAACCTCGCGCAGATCCACGCCGACCAGGGCCGCGACGATCAGGCCGAGCCGCTCTACAAGCGCGCCGTTGCGCTGATGGAGAAGGGCACCGGTCAGGGCAGCGTCGAAATCGCGCCTCTCCTGAACAATCTTGCGGCGCTCTATCAGCGTCAGAGCCGCTTCACCGAGGCCGAGTCGCTGTTCAAGCGCGCGCTCGCCGTCCGCGAGCAGGCGCTGTCGCGCGAGCATCCCGACGTCGGCCAGTCCCTGAACAACCTCGCCACGTACTACGTCAAGCAGCAGCGTCAGGCCGAGGCCGAGCCGCTGTTTCAGCGGGCGCTTGCGATCTACCAGAAGGTTGGCGGCCCCGAGCATCCCGCGGTCGCAACCGTCCTGAACAACATTGGTCAGGTCGATCGCGACCTCAACCGAGACGCAGAGGCCGAGGCGCCGATCAAGCGTTCGCTCGCGATCCGCGAAAAGGTGCTGGGAGCCGATCATCCCGACGTGGCGCGCTCGCTCAACAATCTCGCCGGTCTCTACGAGCACGAGCAGCGCTATGCCGATGCCGAGCCGCTCTATCGCCGCGCGCTTGCCATCCGCGAGCGCGCGCTGGGACCCGACCATCCCGATGTCGCGACCTCGACCAGCAATCTCGCCCATTTCCTTCAGGTGTCGGGCCGGACCGCGGACGCCTTGCCGCTCGCGCAAAGGACGCTTGCCGGCAATCGCGCGCAACTGCCCGTCGTGCTGCCGATCCTGTTCGCTGCGCGCCAGCAGGCGCTCCTGCCGAGCGACAAGGCGCTGGACGACGCGCTCGCCGCGATCCAGCGCGGCACACAATCCTCCGCCGCCTCCGCGGTGAACAAGCTCGCGGTGCGGCTGGCGGCCGGCAGCGACCGGCTCGCCGAACTGGTGCGCCGGGATCAGGATCTCGCCGCCGAGTCCGAGGCGCTCGACAAGGCGATTATCGCCGCGGTGTCGAAGCCCTCGGCGCAGCGCGATGCGGCAACCGAGCAGCGCAGCCGCGCGCGGATCGCTGCGATCGCGAACGAGCGCGCGGGCCTGCAGAAGACCCTCACGCTCGAGTTTCCCGACTACGCCTCGCTCTCCAATCCGCTGCCGCTGGCAGTGAAGGACATCCAGCCGCTGCTGTCGGCCGACGAGGCGATGGTGGTCTATTCCGTTGTCGACAAGCAGAGCTATGTCGTCGCAATCACGCGCGAGGGGGCCGACTGGAAGGAGATCCCGCTCGGCACGGATGCGATGACGCAGAAGGTCACGGCGTTCCGCAAGGGGCTGGATGTCGGCAAGGCGCGCGATGCTTCCGGCAAATCGGGCCTGTTCGATCTTGCGCTCGCCAACGAGCTCTATGTCGCACTGCTCGGCCCGGTCGAGGCGTTGACCAGGGATAAGCGCAATTTGCTGGTCGTGCCGTCGGCGGCGCTGACGGCTCTGCCGTTTCATCTCCTGGTGACGGAGAAGCCGCAGGCGGCGATTCCCGACAGGCTCGAAGGCTATCGCAACGCCGCCTGGCTGCTGCGGCGCCAGGCCGTCTCGGTGCTGCCCTCGGTGATCTCCCTGAAATCGCTGCGTGCCTTCGCCCGCAAGGATCAGGGCGTCAAGCCGATGACCGGCTTCGGCGATCCCGTCTTCAATCCCGCCGCGGAAGGACCTGTCGACCGTCGCGCTGCAGGCGGCAAGGTCGCCGCGCGCAGCATCGCGACGATCGCCTATACCGACTTCTGGCGCGGCGCTGGCGTCGATCGCGCGCGACTGGCGCAGGCGTTGCCGCAGCTTCCCGACACCGCGGACGAACTGAACGCCGTGGCGAGGGACGTCGGCGCGGCTGAAGCCGACATCCATCTGGGACGCGATGCCAGCGAAACGACGCTGAAGCGTGCAGCGCTTGCTCAATACGACATCATCTACTTCGCCACCCACGGCCTCGTGGCCGGCGACGTCAAGGGACTGGGCGAGCCTTCGCTTGCGCTGTCCATTCCCGATCAGCCGTCGGAGCTCGATGACGGTCTTCTGACCGCGAGCGAGGTGGCTCAGCTCAAGCTCAACGCCGATTGGGTGGTGCTGTCTGCCTGCAACACCATCGCCGGTGACAAGCCCGGCGCCGAGGCGCTGTCGGGATTGGCGCGCTCGTTCTTCTACGCAGGTGCCCGCGCGCTTCTGGTCTCGCACTGGGCGGTGGATTCGGAAGCCGCCACCCGCTTGACCACATCGACTTTCGATTTGCTCAAGAACGAACCGGGGATCGGGCGTGCCGAAGCCCTGCGCCGCGCGATGTTAACTTTTGTCGACGACGCCTCGTCGCCGCGCAACGCCTACCCTGCGATGTGGGGGCCGTTCGCACTGATCGGCGAAGGCGAGGTAAGATAACACGACACCGCGGGGATTGTGCGTCGCAATAACCCGATCTAACGCGCAAACGCGCATTTGGTTGCGCGATCATTTGCGTTTTCTCGTCGCGTTCGTTCAAGGCTGACATGCGCGACGTTTGGCGCGGTCCTTGAATAAACCAAATCCTGCGGGATCAGCTTGGCAACGCCAGCGTTCATCAGTATTAGGTCGTTCAGCCGAGGCCGAATGGCCCATTAATCACGGTGACTGCGATGGCGGCCAAACTTGGTCGCGCTGGATGTCGCGGGTTCTAGGAGGACTTTTTCGTGCAAGAGACGGGCGTGCGCAACGGTGCCTTCGGCGCCGACAAATTCGGCTTAAAGAATCTCAAGCAGGTTCACTGGAACCTCGGTGCGCCGCAGCTCTATCAATACTCGCTCGCGGCGGGCGAGGCGGTGCTCTCTGCTGACGGCGCTCTCTGCGCCGACACCGGCGAGTTCACCGGGCGCAGCCCGAAGGACAAGTTCACGGTACGCGACGCCACCACCGACAAGAAGATGTGGTGGGCCGGCAACCAGTCGATCACCGCAGAGCAGTTCGAGACGCTGTATCAGGACTTCCTCAAGCACGCCGAAGGCAAGAAGCTGTTCGCGCAGGATCTCTACGGCGGTGCCGATCCCGCTTACCGGATCAAGACGCGCGTCTTCACCGAGCTCGCCTGGCACTCGCTGTTCATCCGCACGCTGCTGATCCGCCCCGAGGCGATCGAGCTGTCGACCTTCGTGCCGGAGCTCACCATCATCGACATGCCGAGCTTCCGCGCCGATCCCAAGCGCCACGGCTGCCGCTCGGAGAACGTCGTTGCGATCGATTTCGCCCGCAAGATCGTGCTGATCGGCGGCTCCTACTACGCCGGCGAGATGAAGAAGTCGGTCTTCACCACGCTCAACTACTATCTGCCCGAGCGCGGCGTGATGCCGATGCACTGCTCGGCCAATGTCGGCGCCAAGGGCGACACCGCGATCTTCTTCGGCCTCTCCGGCACCGGCAAGACCACGCTGTCGGCCGATCCGAACCGCACGCTGATCGGCGACGACGAGCACGGCTGGGGCCCGAACGGCGTCTTCAACTTCGAAGGCGGCTGCTACGCCAAGTGCATCAAGCTGTCGCAGGAAGCCGAGCCCGAGATCTTCGCGGCCTCGACCCGCTTCGGCGCCGTGCTCGAGAACTGCGTGCTCGACGAGGACACCCGCATCGTCGATTTCGACGACGGCTCCAAGACCGAGAATACGCGTTCGGCCTATCCGCTCGACTTCATCCCGAACGCCTCGCGCACCGGCCGCGCGCCGCAGCCGAAGAACGTGGTGATGCTCGCCGCCGACGCCTTCGGCGTGCTGCCGCCGATCGCAAAACTCTCGCCGGCGCAGGCGATGTATCACTTCCTGTCCGGCTACACCGCCAAGGTCGCGGGCACCGAGCGCGGTCTCGGCAACGAGCCGCAGCCGGAATTCTCGACCTGCTTCGGCTCGCCCTTCCTGCCGCTCGATCCATCCGTCTACGGCAACATGCTGCGTGACCTCATTGCCCAGCACAATGTCGATTGCTGGCTGGTCAACACCGGCTGGACCGGCGGCAAGTACGGCACAGGTTCCCGCATGCCGATCAAGGTGACGCGTGCGCTGCTCACCGCCGCGCTCGACGGCTCGCTTCGCAACGTCGAATTCCGCACCGACAAGTATTTCGGCTTCGCGGTCCCGACCGCATTGCCGGGCGTGCCGGCCGAGATCCTGAACCCGGTGAACACCTGGAAGGACAAGGACGAGTTCGACAAGACCGCCCGCGCGCTGGTCGGCATGTTCCAGAAGAACTTTGCCAAGTTCGAAGCCCAGGTCGACGCCGACGTGCGCGCCGCCGCGCCGGACGTGAAGCTCGCGGCGGAGTAAGCGCTGTCGCTTGAAATGCAAAAGGGCGGCCGCGAGGCCGCCCTTTTTTGTTTATCGGTTCTTGTGATCTCCGGCGCAACCACACACTCGGTGTCGTCCCTGCGAACGCAGGGACCCATACCGCGTGATCCATCGAGAGAGTGCAGAGCGCGTACCGGCGAAGAAAAGGCAACTCCGAATCTTCGTCAAACCACTCCCTGTGGCTATGGGTCCCGGATCTGCGCTCCGCTTCGCTGTGCTTGTCCGGGACGACGAGCGGGGCTACGCCTTGAAATACGCGATCTGCGTCGTCGTCGCGAGCAGGCGGCCGTTCGGCGACCACAGCTCGGCGTTCTGGTCGGCGTAGCTCTTGTGCATGATCTTCGAATCCGCCGTCGCCAGCACGCGCGTGATGTCTTCCGCCGCGAGCTCGTCGCTGTCGGTGTGGAAATAGGTCGTCAGCGACACCGTGCCGAACGGCACCAGCTCGCGCCGCGCGTGGAAGATGCGGCCGAAGAAGGCGTCCGACATCGACATCAGCGACAGCATGTCGAGCTTGCGCGGCGTGCGGTCGCTGATCCAGATCTTCGAATAGGTGCTGGCGAGCTCGGCCTGCGGCGGGCCGATCCGCATCTCGCCCTCGACGAAGCGGAATTCGTACTGGTTGGCCCAGGACGCCTTGATCTTCGGGAACGGCAGCGTCTCTTCGTACGGCTTGGCTTCAGGATATTGCGCCACCCGGTGCTCCCAGGACGGCCGCCGCTCGGCGAACACGGCGGTGGCGAGCGTTGCGACCTCGCCGCCGCCCTGGCTGAGCTCGACGCTCCAGTGCTGGCTGGAGCGGTTGGCCTTCACCAGCCGCAGGTCGAGATCGAACGGGCCCTTGGCGATCGGCGCGCAGTAATTGACGGTCAGCGCCAGCGGATCGCCGGCGGCTTGCGGATGCTCGATCAGCGCACGCAAGATCGTCGCGGCCGTGGCGCCGCCGAACGGGCCGACGAAGGCCCAGTAATCGTCGCTGGTGTGCCCCTGCCAGCTCGAGTCGCCCGCGGTGATGCGGGTGGCGTCGTCGAAGGGGTGCGGGAGCTTGGCGTGCATTGTTTGATCCGGCTTTCAATGACGGACGTCATATCACGTCCGGCGCCGGTTTGTGCAATTACCTCTGGGGTAGCCGCGCTTCCACGCCGCGGAAAAATCAGCCGGTGGCGTCGCGGACGTTCGGCAGCAGCGGCGTGGTCGGGTTGACCGGCACGTTCCAGATCTCCTCGGCATATTCGCGGATGGTGCGGTCCGAGGAGAACCAGGCCATGCGCGCGACGTTGAGGATGGAGGCGCGGGTCCAGGCCGGCGTCACCTGCCAGCGTGCGTCGACCGCGCGCTGCGCCTCGTAATAGGAATCGAAATCGGCGCTGACCATGTAATGGTCGAGATAGCGCAGCGCGTGCGAGATCGATTCGAAGCGGCCGGGATCACCCGGGGAGAACTCGCCGCTACCGATCGCGTTGATGGCGCGCTGCAGCTTCGGCGAATTGCGGATCACGTCGGAGGCGTCGAGCCCCTGCTTGCGGCGGATCATCACGTCGCCGGCCTCCATGCCGAAGATCGCGATGTTCTCCGCGCCGACATGGTCGCGGATCTCGATATTGGCGCCGTCGAGCGTGCCGATGGTGATGGCGCCGTTGAGCGCCAGCTTCATGTTGCCGGTGCCGGAAGCCTCCATGCCCGCGGTGGAGATCTGCTCGGAGAGGTCGGCCGCGGGAATGATCACCTCGGCGAGGCTGACATTGTAGTCGGGCAGGAACACGACCTTGAGCTTGCCGCCGATCGCAGCGTCGTTGTTGACGACCTCCGCGACGTCGTTGATCAGCTTGATGATCAGCTTGGCGTAGCGATAGCTCGCCGCCGCCTTGCCGGCGAAGATCTTCACCCGCGGCACCCAATTGCCGTTGGGATCGTCCTTGATCGCCTGATACAGCGCGACCGTCTCGATGACGTTGAGCAGCTGGCGCTTGTATTCGTGGATGCGCTTGATCTGCACGTCGAACAGCGCGGTCGGGTCGACCTTGATGCCGAGCCGCTCGCCGATCAGCCGTGCCAGCGCGTTCTTGTTGTGCAGCTTGACGCTGCGGAACTTCTTCTGGAATTCGACGTCGCTGGCCCGCGCCTCGATCAGCGACAGCTGCGAGGGATCGTCGAGCACGGCCTCGCCGCAGGTCTCGCGCAGCAGGTCGGTCAGCTTCGGGTTCGCCAGCATCAACCAGCGGCGGAAGGTGATGCCGTTGGTCTTGTTGGTGATGCGGCCGGGATAGAGATGGTTGAGGTCGTGGAACACGGTCTCGCGCATCAGGTCCGAATGCATGCCCGAGACGCCGTTGATGCGGTGCGAGCCGACGAAGGCGAGCTGGCCCATGCGCACGCGGCGCCCGCTCTTCTCGTCGATCAGCGAAACCGAGGCCCGGAAGTCGATGTCGCCGGGGCAGCGCGCTTCCGCGAGAGCCAGATGCTGCACGTTGATGCGGTAGATGATCTCCAGATGTCGCGGCAGCAGCCGCTCGAACAGCTCGACCGGCCAGGTCTCCAGCGCCTCGGGCAGCAGCGTGTGGTTGGTGTAGGAGAGGGTGGCGACCGTGATCTTCCAGGCCTCGTCCCAGCGGAAATTGTGGAGGTCGACGAGGATGCGCATCAGCTCGGTGACGGCAAGGCTCGGATGGGTGTCGTTGAGCTGCACCGCGACCTTGGACGACAGGCTGCGCAACTGGCCGTCGGAGGCGAGGTGCCGCTTGATCAGATCCTGCAGCGAGGCCGACACGAAGAAATATTCCTGGCGCAGCCGTAATTCGCGGCCCGCCGGGCTCTCGTCGTTGGGATAGAGGAATTTGCAGATCGCTTCCGCGCGCGACTGCTCGGCGCTGGCGCTGACATAGTCGCCCCGGTTGAAGGCGTCGAGCTTGAGCGGGTCGGGCGAGCGCGCCGACCACAGCCGCAGCGCGTTGACGTGCTGGCCGCGCCAGCCGACGATCGGCGTGTCATAGGCGATCGCCTGCACGGTCTCGGCCGGATGCCAGATCGCGCGGTCGCGGCCCTTGTCGTCGACATGCTCGACGCCGCCGCCGAAATTGATGTCGTAGATCACCTCGGGCCGCTGCAATTCCCAGGGATTGCCGAAGCTCAGCCATTCGTCTGGATATTCCTGCTGCCAGCCCTGATTGATGATCTGGCGGAACAGGCCGTAATCGTAGCGGATGCCGTAGCCGATCGCGGGGATCGACAGCGTCGCCATGCTCTCCATGAAGCAGGCGGCAAGCCGCCCGAGGCCGCCATTGCCGAGGGCTGCGTCCGGCTCGCATTTGCGCAGCTCCGGCAGCGAGACGCCGAGATCGCCGAGCGCGACCTCGAAGATCTTCAACAGGCCCATGTTGTTGAGCGCGTCGCTGAACAGGCGGCCGATCAGGAATTCGAGCGAGAGATAATAGACGCGCTTGCGTCCCGCGTCGTAGCTGTGCTTCTCGGCGGTGAGCCAGCGATGCACGATGCGGTCGCGCAGCGCCAGCGCCGCGGCCTGGTACCAGTCGTGCTTTGTCGCCATGCCCGCATCCTTGCCGATGGCAAGTCGCAGCTTCGCCAGGATCGCGCCCTTGATCTCAGCCAGCGCGAGCTCGTCGATCGGCGGCGTGGGGGCGGGAAAATTGGGCTGGAACGATTGATCTTGCAAAGCCGTCACTTCCTGTCGAAAGAACACCACTCACCCTACGCGTCCTGCCCCTGCACCGGAACTGTCACTGGTGCGGCCGTGCACTGCGCTGGCGTAAATTTATGCAAGGAACGGGCCGCTTTGGGAACCCGGACGAGCACGGAGAAACCGGGATTCGGTGCTAGATTGCGGACAGATTCAGCCATCAGTGTGGAGGAACATTCCCATGAAACTGCTGAAGCGCGTGCTGATCGAAATCGCCGCGGCGGCCCTGCTCGTCGTCTGCATCAGCGCCTCCAGTGCCGCATTCGCCGCCGGCAAACCCGGTCGCAGCGCCGACGGCCTGAGCTGCGGCTTCACCGTTCCGCAGAATGCCTCGCCCGCGTCCCGCTGCGCCGCCATCAAGCGCCAATGCGGCGGCAAGTTCTATGCGAATGCGTGCGGCACCAGGCTGATGTCCGCGGTGAATTGAGGCGCGGGCGGCGGCGCTGAGGATTCAAGCCGCCTTCACGCTGCCTTCACGCTGCCTTCACGCTGCCTTGGCCTGCACTGCATCGCAAAACTCGGCGAGACGATCCGCAAGCCGCAGCGTCGCCGGGCTCGCATCCGGCGCGGCCATCAACGCGACCTCGGTCCTGTTGATCGGCGCAAAGCCGTCCTTTGCCGTCAGCACGCGGTGATCGGACTGGATGGCCATCTCCGACAGGATGCTCAGCCCCATGCCGGCCGCGACCGCGGCCTGGATGCCGGCGAGACTCGACGAGGTGTAGGCGGTGTGCCAGGCGCGGCCGGCGCTTTCCAGCGCATGGATGGCCCCGGCGCGATAGATGCAGCCGAGCGGAAAGCCGATCAACGGCACCGAAGCGACGCTGACGTCGATGGGATGGCTCTTGCTGGTGACCCAGTGCACCCGCTCCGGCCACACCGCGATCGCGCCGTTGGCCCCGGCCTCGCGCTTGAAGAGCGCAAGGTCGAGCTCGCCGCGCTCGAGATCGCGGGCGAGGTGCTTGCTCTGGTCGGCGCGCACGTCGAGCCGCAGGCCGGGATGCGAGCGCGAGAACGCGCCCAGCAATTTGGTCAGCCGGTACGCCGCGAAATCCTCGGGGATACCGAGCCGGATCGCGCCTTCGCCGCCGGGCTGGCGCAGCACGTCGCGCGCCTCCTCGGCGAGCGAGAGCAGCCGGCGCGCATAGGACAGCAGCCGCTCGCCGGCTTCGGTCGGGCGCACGGTCTTGCCGTCGCGATGCAGCAGCACCTGGCCGATGTCGTCCTCCAGCCGCTTGATCTGCTGGCTGACGGTCGACTGCGTGCGGTGGACGCGTTCACCGGCGCGGGTGAAGCCGCCGGCCTCGACCACCGAGACGAAGCTGCGCAGCAGCTCGAGATCGAGCATGGCCGCCTCCATTCGAAAATCCACTTATGCGCAGTTAATCATTTAATTTCCAAATGACAAGGCGCGTCCCTAGATCGAGGGCCCAGGAGATCATTCATGTCCCTCGCCCCCTCGATTTCAATTCCCCGCAGCCGCTTCAACACCTTGCCGCTCGCGATCGGCCTGTTCTGCCTGCTCTGGAGCTACGCCTTCGTCGCCGGCAAGATCGGCGTCACCCATTGCCCGCCGCTGATCCTGCTCGCCGCGCGCTTCTCGCTCGCCGGGGTCCTGATCCTCGGCGCCACGCTGATTCGCGGCGAGGCCTGGTCGCTGTCCTGGCGCGATGCCGCTGTTTTCGCCGTGCTCGGCATCGCCAACAACGCGCTCTATCTCGGCCTCGGCTACACCGGGCTGCAATCGGTCTCCGCCGGCCTCGGCGGCCTGATCGTATCGGCCAATCCGGTGTTCACGGCGGCGCTCGCCGCGCTGCTGCTTGGCGAAGGCATGACCTGGCGCAAGGCCGGCGGCCTCCTGCTCGGCGTCATCGGCGTGACCGCGATCGTCTGGCATCGCCTGGCGGTCGGCACCGATTCCCTGCACGGCATCCTCTTCACGCTGGCCTCGCTCGCTTCGATCGTCGCCGGCACCATTCTGTTCAAACTGCTCGCACCAAAGGGGAGCCTGTGGATCGGCAACGGGGTGCAAAACCTCGCCGCCGGCATCGTGCTCGCGCCGGTCGCGCTCACCTTCGCCGATATCCATGCGATCGATTTCACGCCCAGCCTGATCGGCGCCTTTGCGTTCCTCGTGCTGGGCGGCTCGATCCTGGCCTACTGGCTCTGGTTCCATCTCCTGAAAGTGTGCGGCGCGACCGCCGCCAGCGCCTATCATTTCCTGATGCCGCCGCTCGGCATGCTGTTCGCGTATCTCGTCCTCGGCGAGCACGTCGAGGCGCGTGACCTGCTCGGCATCATCCCGGTTGCGCTCGGCATCTACCTGGTGACGCGCCCCGCAAAGCCCGTCGTGTAAGAGGAGAATTGTCATGCCCATTGCCATCACCCTGATCGGCGGCCCGACGGCGCTGATCGAGATCGACGGCTTCCGCCTGCTCACCGATCCCACCTTCGATGCGCCCGGCGCCTATCAGCTGCCGCATGTGACGCTGGAGAAGACCATCGGCCCCGCATTGAAGCCCGATGCGATCGGCCCGGTCGACGCCGTGCTGCTCAGCCACGACCAGCATTCGGACAATCTCGACAATTCCGGCCGCAACTTTCTCCACAAGGTCAAGCGCGTGCTGACGACGGAGGCGGGCGCCAAGCGCCTCGGCGGCCATGTCGAAGGCCTCGCGCCCTGGGCGACCGCGCACCTCAAGGACGGCGACGGCAACATGCTGACCATCACCGCAACGCCGGCGCGTCACGGCCCGGCCGGAATCGAGCCGCTGTCGGGCGACGTCATCGGCTTCGTCGTGCAGTCGAGCCGCAAGGACACCAGCGCGGTCTATGTCAGCGGCGACACCACCTGGTTCGACGGCGTCGCCGAAGTCGCGCGCCGCTTCAAATGCGGCGTGGTGCTGCCGTTCGCAGGCGCGGCGCAGACGCGCGGGCCGTTCCATCTCACCATGGACACCAACGACACCATCGAGACCGCACGCGCCTTCCCCGACGCCACGATCGTGCCGGTGCATACCGAAGGCTGGGCGCATTTCCGCCAGAACAGCGAGGATCTGCGCAAGGCGTTCGACGTGCTCGGTTTCGGAACGCGGCTGCGTCTGCTGGAGCCCGGCGTGCCGACGGTGGTGGAGGCGCCGTAGCCGTCACTTCGCCGTTCTGACGGCGTTGCACGAACGCAGGCCTCGTGCCCCGGACGCAGCGCAGCGCCCCCGGCGATGCGAAGCATCGTCCGGTGCGGTGCGCTGCTGAGCCGGGGCCCATGCCTCCGCATTCCGTGGCTTTCTGGGTCCCGGCTCTGCGCCGCAACGCCAAGAGCGTTGCGACGCGTCCGGGACACGAGAGGAAGGAGCGCGATAAACGCAACCGTCCTCATTGCACTGACGATGTCGTCAATCCTTCCTGAACACGATCGACGCCATCCAGCCCGTCATCAGCGCCATCGCGGCGGTGGCGAGGCCGTAGATCAGGCCGTTCTGCCGCGCCGTCGTCGCGACGAACTGCTCGAAGCCGACCTTGACGATCTCGAACGCGGTCTCGGTCTTGCCGATGAAGGCGCCGTTCGCGAACAGCTTGATCTCGACGTCATAGGTGCCGATCGGCACCTCCGCCGGCAGCGGAATGCCGGTGCGGAACAGCGTCGGCGTCAGGAACGTCACGGCGCTGCCATCCTCGCGATAGAGTCCGCGCTGGGTGCGCAAGCGAATGAACGCGGACCGAAAAGCGTCGTTCGGCACCACGTCGGCAAAATCGCCGCTGACCCGCTGCGTCAGCAGCACGTTGTTGAGCCCGATCTGCTGCCGCCGTGCGATCTCGGGCGAGGTGATGGCCTCGAAGGGACGGTTGGCGAACAGCGCCAGATAGCTCGGCACTTGCAGGAACTGGCGATAGTCGGTGTTGATCCAGATGCCGAAGGTGCGTTCCTTCCGCCGCGTCACCATGTCGGCGCGCGGGCCCATCACGGTGACGACGAGATCATAGGCTTTGCGGTCGGCGGGCGTGGTGGCGTCCTTCTCGACGGAGCCGAACAGGACCAGCTCTTCGCCCGAATAGTTCGGCGTCACCGTGACGCGGTGGTTGGAGACCGACACGATCAGCTTCTCGGCGCGCGCGGCCGGGCCGAGCAGCAGGACGAACAGGAGTGCGAGTGCAGCGCGTCTCATCCGCTCACCCCCAGCTCGCGGATGGTGAAGAGATCCGAGGGTTGGATCACAAGCTCGATCGCGAAGCGGATTCCGACCGAGAGGATCAGAAGCCCGAGCAGCAGGCGCAGCTGCTCGCCGCGGATCTTCTGGCCGGCACGTGCCCCGAACTGCGCGCCGGTGACGCCGCCGACCATCAGGATCAAAGCCAGCACGGCGTCGACGAGATGGTTGGTCACCGCGTGCAGCATGGTCGCGAACAGCATCGTGACCAGCGTCAGCACCATCGAGGTCCCGATCACCGTCGAGGTCGGCACCCGCAGCAGATAGATCATGATCGGCACCAGGATGAAGCCGCCGCCAATGCCCATGATGGCGCCGATGAAGCCGATCACGATGCCGACGACCACCACGGGGATCACCGACAGGTAGATCTTCGAGCGCTTGAAGCGCATCTTCAGCGGCAGGCCGTGGATCCAGTTGTGGGTGCGCCGCGGCGGCACCGCACCGCGCCGGGTCCGCATCAGGGCGCGCAGGCCTTCGGAGAACATCAGGCTGCCCACGGTGGTCAGCAGCACGACGTAGGAGAGCGCGATCATCAGATCGAGCTGGCCGAGCGCACGGAGCTGGGTGAAGGTCCAGACGCCGAGCGCCGTGCCGGTGACGCCGCCGCATAACAACACGCTCGCCAGCGATGGATCGATCGCGCGCCGCCGCCAATAAGACAGTGCACCGGAGAAGGAGGAGGCCGCGATGTGGCTCGCCACCGAGGCCACCGCGACCGCCGGCGTGATGCCGATGAAGATCAAGAGCGGCGTCATCAGGAAGCCGCCGCCGATCCCGAACATGCCCGAGACGAAGCCGACGGCCGCGCCCATCGCCAGCACCAGGAAGACGTTGACGGGAAGATCGGCGATCGGAAGGTAGAGCTGCATCGAAGGACCACGCTCCGGCGAGACGGATCGACTATCGCGCAATGCCCGCCGGACGGTCGGAACGATTGCCGCGCCCCTCAATAGCGGAATTCGGAGGCGAGCGGGACCCGGAATTTCGGGCGTGGTGAATGGGCTTGAGCGTCAGATCCGCGATCGTCGCCACGACGAATGTGCGCTCCCTCCCCCGCTTGCGGGGGGCGATCGCATAAGGCGCGCACGATGCCGCGGCATCGGTAGTTAGCTCCCTCTCCCGCTTGCGGGGGAGGGCTGGGGTGGGGGTATCTCCGCGTCGGGATTGTCGGAGATTGCGGAGCAAATCCCAGCGTGGAGAGAGCCCTCACCCGCCGCGCTCTGCGAGCGCGTCGGCCTCTCCCGCAAGCGGGAGAGGCAAAGCAAGCCCGCGGCCCGTTTGGTCGGATCTAAAGCTTAATGCGCCGCGGACGCGGACTTCTTCGCCGCGACCGGCTTCGGCGCGGGCTTGGCGCTTGCCTGCGGTGCGCTGTCCCAGCCGCCGTTCGGGGCGGCGACGTTGACGGCATCGTCGGGCTGCGGCTCGGCGCTGAAGGTCTGGATCGCGAGCTTGGCGGCGGCGAGCGATTGCGGGTCGAGGCGCTTGGCGACGTCGTCGCGTTTGCCGGCGGCATCCGCATCACCCTGGGCGGCTGCCAGGCTGAACCATTTGTAGGATTCGGCGAGGTTCTGCTCGACGCCGATGCCGCGGGCATAGAGGATGCCGAGGTTGAACTGGCTGTCGGCGACGCCGCGATCGGCGGCTTTCCGGAACCACTGCGCCGCGCTCTTGTAGTTGGCGCCGCGTCCGCCGCCGTCGGCATCGAGCACCGCGAGATTGTGCATCGCCTTGGCGTTGCCGCGCTCGGCGGCCTGGGTGTAGTAGCGGCGGGCGATGTCGGCGTCCTTCTTCACGCCAAGGCCCTTTTCATAGAGCGTGCCGAGGCGGAAGGTGGCGGGGATCACGCCGGCCTGCGCGGCGCGGTCGTACCATTTCGCGGCTTCATCGTAGTTCGTGGCAACGCCCTTGCCTTCGGCAAAGCGCACGCCGATCTCATAGGCCGCGGTCGCATCGCCCTTCATCGCGGCGGTGCGCAGGCCCGGGCCGCCGATGCCGTCAGGTAGCTTCTCGCTCGGCGGCACCTGGATGAGGCTGAGCTTGGCGCGGCTCGTGCCGGACAGTGCACCCGTGATGTCGCTGCTCGCGGCAGGCGGCGGCACCGCTGCGGCCGGCGCCGGCGGAATTTCAACCGAGGCTGAGCTCGCCGGGGCGGGCGCGGCTGGCGCGGCATTGTTCTGGGATTGCCGGCCGATCGGCGTCGGCGAGGTCATCGACGGCGTGACCTGCTCGGGCGTGGCGGGCTTGTTCTCGATCACCGGCGGTGGCGGCGGAGCCTGCGGCGCGGGCTGGCTCATCGTGTTGTCCATGGCCTGCGGCGCCGGCGGCGGGCTGCCCTCGAGCAGGTTCATCGCCATCTTGAAGGTGCCGAGCACGATCACGACCACGCTCGCGCCGACCAGCAGCGAGCGGATCTTCGAGGTGAGGGTCGAACCGCCGTCCTTGCCCTTGTCCTTGGCGCGATCGGCACTGGCCTTTGCACCCTTGGCACCGCGGGCCGGCTTTTCCGGCTGCGCAGCGGCGGCCTGGGCGGCACGGCGGGCGGCCGCGATGAAGCTCGACGACGACACCGGCTCTTTCGGCGCGGCGGGAATTTCGCTGATCGCGTTCTCGGAGGCGGCGATGCGCTCCGAGGGCGTCGCCATGCGCGCGCCCGGCCGCGTGCCGGGCTCGAGCGGATGATCCGGCGGCAATTCCGGCGCGAGCGCCGCACGGGCCGTGTGCGGCTCCAGGATTTCGCTGATCGCGCGCGGCGGCAAGGGCGGTGCGGCTTGCGGAGCCGACGGCACCGGCGGCGGTGCGGCCGGCGCGGCAGCGGCGTGGAATTCGCGCGGCGCGGCGGCGAAGGCGGCCTGCGGCGCCTGCGCGGCGGCAGGGTTCGGCAGCTCCGGCTTCGGATCGTATTTCGGCTGCTGTACAGGCGGCAGCGGCTCGCGCATGACAGGCGCGGGCGCCATCGGGGCAGCCATGGGCATGGCCATCGGCTGCGGCGCCGGGACCGGCGGCGCCGTGCGCACGGCGCGCAGATCGCCTTCGATCATGGACAGGCGATCGACCACATGGCCGAGCGCGCTATGAACGGCTTCGAGCGAGTCCTGGGTGCTGCGGTTGGTCTCGGCCTGGCTGAAGCGGATGTCTGAGAGCTCGCGCTTGACCAGGTCGACCACGCCGGAATCCGCAGGCGCCGAATTGCGGCTCTCGGCGAGGGCCGAATAGGTCGCCTGTTGCCGCTCGAGATGCCTGAGGATGTCGTGCAGCCCGTCCTCGACACGGCTGAGATTGCCGTTGCGCGGGTCGGAGGCGGCTTCGATCCGCTCCAGCAGATAGGAGACGCGCTGTTCGAGATGCGCGAAGGTGGAAGCTGAATCGTTGCCGACCTGCATGCGGTCGAAACGATCCGACAGCGCGCGGATCGCAACTTCCAGATGTTCGGTGCTTTCGGACGGCTGCGGCCGCTCGCGGGTTTCCAGCGCTGCCGTGAGCGCAGCGATGCGCTGCTCCAGCACCGCAAAGCTGTCGCCCTGTCCGGACGAACGGGTGACCTGGTCGACCTTGGACGACAGCAGCTGCACGTCCTCGGACAGACGGGCCAGCGCTTCGTTGGAGGCGACGTTGGAGACGATGCCGCGCAGCGCCGAGATCGCGCTCTCGAGCTGATGCACCGTCGTGGGATCGTCATTGGCGCGCAGGATCAGGTCGAGCTTGGCGCCGAGATTGCGGATCGCCTCGTCGTAGCCGGTGAGCTGCTCGGCCGGCGTCAGCGTGCGCAGCACCTGCTTGATGTCGGACAGCGCGTGCTCGATGCCCGACAGCACCTGGCCGTCGGTGCCGTTGGAGCGGGTCTCGTCGATGCGCCGATGCAGCGAGCGGATCTCGTTCTCGATCGATTCGATCGCGCGCCGCGGCATCGCCTCGGTGATGGCGGCACGGATCTCGGCGAGCTCGCTGCGGAAGGCGTTGATGGCCTGCTCTGTATTGTCCGGACGCTGCAGCGATTCGATCTGGCTCGTGATCTTGAGCAGATGGCGCTCGAGCGAGGAGAAATCCGGCCCCGGCGGTGGTGGCGGCGGAGCGTAGGCAGGCGCAGGTGGCGCCATCGGAGGCACGTAGGGAGCAGCGGAAGGCGCAATCGAGGGCGCTGCGCGCGGCGGCAGCTGCCGCGGCGTGAAGCCGTCGAGCTCGCTCTGCCGCGCGGTGATCTCGGCGACGGCGACGTCGAACGACGCGGGGCTCAGGGGCGGGGCGTTGCGATAGACTTGCGCTGCCGCGCGCTCGACCGCATCGGCCTGGCGCTGGCGCGTTTCAACGGGTGAGGGCGCAGGCGCCGGACGCTGTGGCTGCTGCGGCTGGGGCTGCTGCGGACGGGAGATCTGCGACAGCCGCGCATCGAGCCGCGAGATCGCGTCGTTGAGCTGGCGTGCGACGCCCTGCTCGCGCGCGAGATCCGGTCTCGACGATGCGTCCTGCCGCGGGGCCGGCTTTGAAATCCGTTCGATCTGCTGGGTGATCGCGTCGAGCCGCTGATGGATATCCGCGACTTCGCGGCTCTCCTGACTCGGCAAAGGATTCGGCAAGGGATTCGGCATGGCTTGCGGACGTTGATCCTGACGCTGATCGTAAGGTCCGCGAAAGTTTGGCGGGGCAGTTTCGCCGAGCGTGGAGTTCAGCCAATCGTTGAGCGACATGCCCGCACGACGCGCAGCAGCTTCGGCCCGCTCCCTGACGGATGGATCGATACCGTCCACACTCCACGATACGCGCGAATTCATGACTCTGTCCGGTTCCGACTCCGGCGCCCCACCCGGCGCCTCCAGTCTTCCCACGCGTGCCGATTGCAAAGACAATCGAATTTGGCGCGGGTCGTCTGCCTCGAAAACCGACTTTTTCCTGTTACGGTAAATAACGAGTTAAGGAACGTGGCGCCGGGGTCTTAAAGTTGGACGGGGGACCGCCACGGAACCGGTGCGCTCCCTCCCCCGCTTGCGGGGGAGGGTCGGGGAGAGCGTGCCTCCGCGATGGGATAGTCCCCAAGAGGAGAAAGCCCTCACCCGCGCCTTCCGCGCGACCTCTCCCGCAAGCGGGAGAGGTTTCGGCACCGCCGTCGCTGATCGAGCTCTCAGCCCTTCTCCCGCTTGCCCTCGTCCAGCGGTACCACCGTGGCCTTGCCACTCATCGCCGACAGTGCGGCGAGTGTCTCTTCGCAGAAGTCGGCCACCATCTGCTCGTGGCGGGCCCCGAGGCGGAGCAGGAGCAGATTCCCGAGATCGAGCCGGCCTTCCGCCGTGCCGTCAGGGAAACGCTTCTTCAGGATGCGCTCGTAATTGGCGTGGCGGTCGCGGTGGTGCTCCAGGCGCGCCATCAGATCGGTGCGCAGCGGCTCGATGTCGATGCTGTCGAGGGCATGGAGGCGGACCAGGAGGTCGTCCTTGGTCGAGGCGGGCGTGCTTGGTCGCGCGGCCCAGTGCCGCAGTGCTGTTCGACCCTCCGGAGTGAGCGTATAAACCAGCTTGTTGGGCTTGCCCGATTGCACGACCTCGCGGCCCTGGATGTGGCCGCGGTCGCGCAGCTTGGAGAGCTCGCGGTAGATTTGCTGATGGTCGGCCTTCCAGAAGAAGCCGATCGAGGAGTCGAACGTCTTGGCGAGCTCGTAGCCCGTCATCGGGCGTTCCGTCAGGCATGCGAGGATTGCGTCGCCCAGGGCCATGACCACCGGCCTCCTTGTTTCATCGACCTCGCCCATCTCGCTTGACTTTATGCGCATTGGCGCATATGCGTCAATATGCATATAGGGGTAAGCAGGGCCGGGCGATGATCCGACCCGAAAAGCCCAGCGAAATCAATCGCCACGCTACTGTGCATGGGGTTGTTTTCGCATTTTTTGTCCAGGCCTTTAGGGAGGCAGCTGAGAATGACCGGCCTCGATTCCTGGTACGCCTACATGAAGTCACACGACCGCACCGCGCTCCGGGATCTCCTGCATCCCGACGCCGTGTTCGAAAGCCCGGTCGTCCACACGCCGCAGCGCGGGCGTGACATCACCTTCAAATACCTTTCCAGCGCCGAGCAGGTGCTCGGTGGACCCGATTTCACCTATGTCGGCGAATGGAAGAGCGAGCGCGGCGCCGTGCTCGAATTCAAGACCATGATCGACGGCATCGAGATCAACGGTGTCGACATCATCAGCTTCGATGCCGAGGGGCGCATCACCCATTTCAAGGTGATGGTGCGTCCGCTCAAGGCGATCAACATGCTGCACCGCCTGATGGCGGAGCAACTGGCCGCCCAATCATGACACTGCCCTGAGGTTGCAGAACCCGCTAAGCTCGCGGGCAAGGCTGCGCCGCAGGAAACACGCTGATATCACCGCTTTCCAAGGCCCATTGCCGGGAGAACCTCATGCCGATCTACAAAGCCCCCGTCGAAGACGTGAACTTCCTGCTCAACGACGTCTTCCAGATCGACCGCTACGACAACCTCGCCGGTTTCTCCGACGCATCGAGCGACGTGCGCGAAGCCATCTTGGGCGAAGCCGCCAAGCTCGCCGAAGAGGTGCTGCAGCCGCTCAACCGCGTCGGCGATCTCGAAGGCTGCAAGCGCGCCGATGACGGCAGCGTCACCACGCCGAAGGGCTTCAAGGACGCGTTCAAGCAGGTCGCAGAAGGCGGCTGGCTTGGTCTCTCCGCGCCGACCGAGTTCGGCGGCCAGGGCCTGCCGGTGACGCTCTCGCAGGCCGTCAACGAATTCCAGATCTCCGCCAACATGGCGTTCTCGATGTATGGCGGCCTCACCATGGGCGCGACCGCAGCGCTCCTGGTGCACGGCACGCCCGAGCAGAAGCAGACCTACGTCCCGAAGATGGTCGCCGGCGAATGGACCGGCACCATGAACCTGACCGAGCCGCATTGCGGCACCGACCTCGGCATGCTCCGCACCAAGGCGGTGCGCCAGGCCGACGGCAGCTTCAAGATCACGGGCACCAAGATCTTCATCTCGGCCGGCGAGCATGACCTTGCTCCCAACATCATCCACCTCGTGCTCGCCCGCATCGAGGGCGCACCCGCCGGCATCAAGGGCGTGTCGCTGTTCGTGGTGCCCAAATTCCTTGTGAATGCGGATGGGTCAGTGGGTGCCCGCAACGGCGTCGTCTGCGGCTCGATCGAGCACAAGATGGGCATTCACGGCAATTCCACCTGCGTGATGAACTACGACAGCGCCACCGGCTGGCTGATCGGCGAAGAGAACAAGGGCATGCAGGGCATGTTCGTGATGATGAACGAGGCCCGCCTCGGCGTCGCCGTTCAGGGCCTCGCGCAGTCCGAGGTCGCCTATCAGAACGCCGTCGCCTATGCCCGCGAGCGCATCCAGGGCCGTTCGCTGACCGGCGCCAAGGCGCCGGACAAGCAGGCCGACCCGATCATCGTGCATCCCGACGTGCGCCGCACGCTGCTCTCGATCCGCGCCTTCAACGAGGCCGCGCGCGCCTTCGTGATGTGGACCGCGCTGAAGAGCGACGTCGCCCATCGCTCCGAAGACCCGAAGGACCGTCAGGCAGCCGACGACCATATGGGCCTGATGACCCCGGTGCTGAAGGGCTTCCTCACCGATTACGGCTTCGCCAACGCGGTGCAGGCCCAGCAGATGTATGGCGGCCACGGCTACATCGCCGAGCAGGGCATGGAGCAGTTCGTGCGCGATGCGCGCATCGCGATGATCTATGAAGGTGCCAACGGCATCCAGGCGCTCGACCTCGTCGGCCGCAAGCTGCCGCGCGACGGCGGCCGCGCCATCATGGCCTTCTTCGGCGAGGTCATGGCCTTCGCCAAGGAGAATGGCGGCGACGAGGCGCTGAAGCCCTTCATCACCCCGCTCTCGGCCTCGCTCGGCCATCTGCAGCAGGCGACCACCTGGCTGATGCAGAACGCGATGGCGAAGCCCGACAATGCCGGCGCCGCCGCAACCGATTACCTGCACCTCTTCGGCTTCGTCGCGCTCGGCTACATGTGGGCGAAGATGGCGAAGGTCACGAACGCCAAGATTGCCGAAGGCGGGGCGACGCCCTATCTCTCGACCAAGCTCGTCACGGGCCGCTTCTTCATGGAGCGGATGCTGCCGGAGACGGCCGCCAATCTCGCGCGCATCCAGGCCGGCTGCGCCACCATCATGGAATTGCCCGCGGAAGCGTTCTGAGGCTTTCCGCGTCACCAGAGATTGCGACCGCGCCCGCGGTCGCCACTGACATCACTGCAATCAGGAGGCTCCCATGGCAGATGCCTATATCTATGATCACGTCCGCACCCCCCGCGGCCGCGGCAAGGCCGACGGTTCGCTGCACGAAGTGACCGCGCTCGCGCTCGCCACCGTGCCGCTGAAGGCGCTCAAGGACCGCAACAATCTGCCGGAGGATTCGGTCGACGACGTCATCCTCGGCGTGGTCGATCCGGTCGGCGAAGCGGGCAGCGACATCGCGCGCTTTGCCGCGCTGAAAGCCGGTCTCGGCGAAGCCGTCCCCGGCGTGCAGATCAGCCGCTTCTGCGCCTCCGGCCTCGATGCCGTGAATTTCGCCGCCGCGCAGGTCATGAGCGGCCAGCATGAGCTGGTGATCGGCGGCGGCGCGGAATCGATGAGCCGCGTCGGCATCGGCGCCTCCGGCGGCGCCTGGCCAATGGATCCCTCGATGGCTGTCCCCGCTTACTTCATGCCGCAGGGCGTCTCGGCCGACCTGATCGCGACCAAATACGGTTTCTCCCGCGACGACGTCGACGCCTACGCCGTGCAGAGCCAGCAGCGTGCGGCGAAGTCCTGGGAAGAAGGCCGCTTCGACAAGTCGATCGTGCCGGTCAAGGACATCAACGGCCTCACCATCCTCGCCAAGGACGAGCACATGCGTCCTTCGACGACGATGCAATCGCTGGCGCAGCTGCAGCCCTCGTTCACGATGATGGCGCAGATGGGCGGTTTCGACGGCGTCGCGATCCAGTCGCACCCCGAGATCGAGCGCGTCAATTACGTGCATCACGCCGGCAACTCCTCGGGCATCGTCGACGGCGCCAGCGCCGTGCTGCTCGGCAGCAAGGATGCGGGCAGCAAATATGGTCTCAAGCCGCGTGCAAAGATCCGCGCCTTCGCCAACATCGGCTCGGAGCCGGCGATGATGCTGACCGGTCCGGTCGACGTCACCGAGAAGCTGTTCGCGCGCTCGGGCATGAAGAAGTCCGACATCGACCTGTTCGAGCTGAACGAGGCCTTCGCTTCGGTCGTGCTGCGTTACATCCAGGCCTTCGACATCGACAACGCCAAGATCAACGTCAATGGCGGCGCGATCGCGCTCGGCCATCCGTTAGGGGCCACCGGCGCGATGATCCTCGGCACCGTGCTCGACGAGCTCGAGCGTACCAACAAGTCCACCGCCCTCGTGACGCTGTGCATCGGCGGCGGCATGGGCACCGCGACCATCATCGAGCGCGTCTAAGGGTTGAGGAGCAACCAGCATGTCGTACAAGAACTTCAAGGTTGAGACCGATTCAGACGGCATCGCGCTCGTCACCTGGGATATCCCGGGCCGTTCCATGAACGTGCTCGACGAGACCTCGACCAACGAACTCGACGCGATCGTCAAGGCGACCACGGCGGATGCCGCGGTGAAGGGCGTCGTCATCACTTCCGCCAAGGACGCGTTCTGCGCCGGCGCGGATTTGTCCATGCTCGAAGGCATGAACCAGGCCTATGCCAAGGTCTTCAAGGAGCAGGGTGAGACCGCGGCGAACCAGATGCTGTTCGACCAGAGCCGCCGCTTCTCGCTGGTGCTGCGCTCGATCGAGACGTCAGGCAAGCCGTGGGCGGCCGCGATCAACGGCCTCGCGCTCGGCGGCGGCTTCGAGATCACGCTGTGCTGCCACTACCGCGTGGCGGCCGAGAATCCCAAGACCCGCCTCGGTCTGCCCGAGGTCAAGGTCGGCCTGTTCCCGGGCGCCGGCGGCACGCAGCGCGTGCCGCGCCTGGTGCCGCCGCAGGATGCGATGACGATCCTGCTCAAGGGTGATCCGGTCACCGTCGAGAAGGCCAAGGCGCTGAATTTGATTCACGCCATCGTTCCCGCAGCCGACCTGGTCAAGGCCGCCAAGGACTGGATCAAGGGCGGCGGCAAGGCCGTCGCACCCTGGGACGAGAAGGGCTTCAAGCTGCCGGGCGGTCCGGTGTTCTCCAAGGCCGGCATGATGATGTTCCCGGCCGGCAACGCGATCTATCGCCGCGAGACCTACGACAACTACCCGGCCGCGCGCGCGATCATGAGCTGCGTCTATGAAGGCCTGCAGCTGCCGATCGACGCGGCGCTGCGGGTGGAGTCGCGCTACTTCACCTCGGTGCTGCGCTCGAAGGAAGCGGCGGCGATGATCCGCAGCCTGTTCCTGTCGATGCAGGAGCTCAACAAGGGTGCGCGCCGTCCGAAGGACGTGCCCGCGACCAAGGTGAAGAAGATCGCCGTGATCGGCGCCGGCTTCATGGGCGCCAGCGTCGGCTACGTCTCGGCCCGTGCCGGCCTCGACGTTGTCCTGATCGATCGCGACCAGGAGAGCGCCGACAAGGGCAAGGCGCACGCGCAGAAGGTGATCGAGGAGCAGATCAAGAAGGGTCGCGCCAAGCCCGCGGACGCCGAAGCGCTGCTCGCGCGCATCACGCCGACCGCGGACTATGCCGCGCTGAAGGACGTCGACCTCGTCATCGAGGCCGTGTTCGAGGACCGCAAGGTCAAGGCTGACACCTTCGCCAAGGCGCAGGAGCATATGAAGCCGGACGTGATCTTCGCCTCGAACACCTCGACGCTGCCGATCACTTCTCTTGCTGAATCCTTCAAGGACCAGGGCAAGTTCGTCGGCATTCACTTCTTCTCGCCGGTCGAGAAGATGATGCTGGTCGAGATCATCCTCGGCAAGAACACCGGCGACCTCGCGCTCGCGACTGCGCTCGACTACGTCCGCCAGATCGGCAAGACGCCGATCGTGGTCAACGATAGCCGTGGCTTCTTCGCCAACCGCTGCGTCGGCCGCTATGTCGCCGAGGGCAACGAGATGTTCCTGGAAGGCGTGCCGCCGGCGATGATCGAGAACTGCGCCAAGATGGCCGGCATGCCGGTCGGCCCGCTCTCGCTCTCGGACGAAGTCGCGCTCGACCTCGGCCTCAAGATCATGAAGGCGACGGAAGCCGATCTCGGCCCCAACGCCATCAATCCCGATCAGAAGAAGCTGATGGTGGAGATGGTCGAGAAGCAGGGCCGTCTCGGCCGCAAGAACAGCAAGGGCTTCTACGACTATCCCGAGAAGGGCAAGGGCTCGAAGAGCCTGTGGCCGGGCCTCTCGGCCCTGCAGCCGAAGCAGCTCGATCCTGACACGCTCGACGTCGAGGAACTGAAGCAGCGCTTCCTGGTGGTGCAGGCGGTGGAAGCCGCGCGCACTGTCGAGGATCACGTCATCACCGATCCGCGCGAAGCGGATGTCGGCTCGATCCTCGGCTTCGGCTTCGCGCCGTTCACCGGTGGCACGCTGTCCTATATCGACTTCATGGGCACGAAGAAGTTCGTCGAACTCTGCCACAAGCTGGAAGCGAAGTACGGCTCGCGCTTCACCCCGCCCAAGCTGCTCGAGGAGATGGCGGCAAAGGGCGAAACCTTCTACGGCCGCTTCGCGCCGAAGAAGGCGGCGGCCTGATCAACGACTGTCGTCCCGGACAAGCTCACGGCAACGCGCGAGCGTTGCTGTGAGCGCCGATCCGGAACCCATAATCACAGGATGTGGTTTGGTGCAGACTGGGTCCACGCGTTCGCGGGGACGACGGCAAATCAAGAAGGCCGGATCATGGATCCGGCCTTCTTCGTGCCCCGCGGCCGCTTATTTCGCCTGCGCGAGGCCTTCCTTCTGCAGCGCTGCCTGCACCTGCGGCCGGGCCGCGACGCGGGCCTTGTAGGCCATGAGGTTCGGCATCGCTGAGAGATCGAACTTCATCCGGTCGCCCCAGGTCAGCATCGTGAACAGATAGCCGTCGGCCACCGTGAACTGCTTGCCCATCAGGTAGTCGCGGCCGGCGAGCTGGCTGTCGATATATTTCAGCTTGCCCATGACGCGATCCCTGAAGAAGGCCTTGGCTTCGTCGTTGAGCGCCGGCGCAAACATCGGGCCGAAGTTCTTGTGCACCTCGGAGGTGAGGAAGTTGAGCCACTCCAGCAGCTTGTAGCGCTCGGAACTGCCGTGGGCCGGCGCCAGCGCCTTGGCCGCAGCCTGATCGGCGATCATCTGGACAATCACCGGCCCTTCGGTCACGATCTCGCCGCTGTCGAGGCCCAGCGCAGGGACCTGGCCCTTGGGGTTCAGCTTCAGATAATCCTCACCATTTTCGAGCTTCTTGGCCCGGATATCGACCTTGACCAGCTCATAGGGCAGGCCGGCTTCCAGGAGCGCGATGTGGGGGGACAGCGAGCAGGCACCGGGCGAATAGTACAGCTTCATGGAATTTCCTTCTCTTGAGCTTGGTTCGGCCGAAAGAGCGATTACATGCATCTGCTTGGAATAGTCAAGATTGATGCACCTGCATCAAATGGGGTAAGAGACGGGCGACGAGCTTGAGCGGGACCATGAAACGCAAACCATCGACCGAGGCGACTTCCGCCTGGATCCGCCTGATGCGGGTGCAGAGCCGCGTGCTCGATTGCGTCGAGCAGGACCTGAAGAAGGCGGGCTTCCCGCCGCTGGCATGGTACGACGCGCTGCTGGAATTGTCGCGTGCTCCCTCGGGCGAGCTGCGGCCGGTGGAACTCGAACGGCAGATGCTGATCCCGCAATATTCCACCTCGCGCCTGATCGACCGCCTGGTCGACGAGGGCCTCGCCTCGCGGCGCGAATGCAAGATCGACAAGCGCGGCCAGTTCGTCGAGATCACCGAGGCCGGCCGCGAGCTGCAGAAGCGGATGTGGGGCGCCTACTCCGCCGCGATCGAGAAATATGTCGGCTCGAAACTGTCCGATGCCGATGCCGTCAAGCTCAGCGGTCTGCTCGACCGGCTGGGCTGCTCGTGCGGCGAGATGAAGCTGCCGCCCGTCGCCCAAGCCAACGCCAACACCAACGAAACCTCGCCGTCGCGATGATCGCGCGGCAAACCCGCTCGTCCGTGCGCCCGGTGGGTTCGCGGACCATCCCCGTCACCCGCGCGCATTCGATCGAAGCGCCTTTGATTAGAGTTTGATATGGCGCGAGACCAGATCGATATGACGCCGCTGCAGTCACGCGACGAGCTCGTGGCGTGGTTCGAGGCCGGCTGCAAGCCGGCGTCCGAGTGGCGCATGGGCACCGAGCACGAGAAGACGCCGTTCACGCTCGAAGGCCACCATCCGGTGCCTTACGAAGGCGCGCGGGGCATCGGCGCGCTGCTCGAAGGCATGAAGCTCCTGCTCGGCTGGGAGCCGATCATGGAGAAGGGCAACATCATCGGCCTCTACGACGTCACCGGCGGCGGGGCGATCTCGCTCGAGCCCGGCGGGCAGTTCGAGCTCTCAGGCGCCCCGGTCGAGAACGTGCATCAGACCCAGAGCGAGCTGATGGCGCACCTGGCGCAGGTGCGCGAGATCGCGACGCCGCTCGGCATCGGCTTCCTCGGCCTCGGCATGACCCCGTCCTGGTCGCGCGCCGACATCCCGATGATGCCCAAGGGCCGCTACAAGATCATGACCAATTACATGCCGAAGGTCGGCCAGTACGGCCTCGACATGATGTACCGGACCTGCACGGTGCAGACCAATCTCGACTTCTCCTCCGAAGCCGACATGGTCAAGAAGCTGCGCGTGTCGCTCGCGCTGCAGCCGGTGGCAACTGCGCTGTTCGCCAATTCGCCGTTCACCGAAGGCAAGCCGAACGGCTTTTTGTCCTTCCGCTCCGATATCTGGCGCGACACCGACAATGCGCGGTCGGGCATGATGCCGTGGGCGTTCGAGGACGGCATGGGCTTCGAGCGTTATGTCGACTACGCGCTCGACGTGCCCATGTATTTCGTCAAGCGCGACGAGGACTATATCGACGTGTCGGGCTCCTCGTTCCGCGCCTTCTTCGAGGGCCGCAACAACAATCTTCCCGGCGAGCGTCCGACGCTGTCGGACTGGGCCAACCATCTCTCCACGATCTTCCCGGAAGTGCGGCTCAAGCGCTATCTGGAGATGCGCGGCTCCGACGGCGGCCCGTGGGGCCGGCTGCCGGCGCTGCCGGCGTTCTGGGTCGGGCTGCTCTATGACGACGTCGCGCTCGACGCCGCCTGGGAGATCGTCAAGCACTGGACCGCGCCCGAGCGTCAGGCCCTGCGCGACGACGTGCCGCGCTTCGGCTTCAAGGCGCGGATCAAGAACCGCTATTTGTTCGAGATCGCCAAGGAATGCCTCGTTCTGGCACATGCGGGCCTGCGCCGGCGCGGCCGGATCGATCAGCTCGGGCGCGACGAAACGCGGCATCTGGAGCCGCTCGACCGCATCATCGATTCCGGCCGGACGCCGGCCGAGGAAATGTTGGACAAGTTCAACGGCCCCTGGAAGGGCTCGGTGGAACCGGCCTACGCGGAATACGCTTTCTAGACCATAGGCCAACGAGCCGGGTTTCAGCCGTTCATCGCCCATACAGGTTTGCGGCGATCAAATGACCGGCCGAAAAAACCGAGCGTCGTCAATAACTCGAAAGCTGTTCCGATGGGGAAGGGCCGCCAGTCCCGGGCCTTCATGGCAAAGGTCATGGCTTGCGTCGTGGCTTCTGTCACGCTGCTTTCGCTCGCCTTCGCGAGCGTGCCGGCACGCGCCCAGACGGCATTCGACCGGCCCGGCGGCGACTATTTCAGCGCGCCTGTCGCCTCAGGCGATCCCGAGGATTGCGCGCTACTGTGCGAGCGCGACCGCCGCTGCCGTTCGTGGAGCTTCAGCTATCCCGACGTCGAAGGCGGCTCGGCGGTGTGCTGGCTGAAGAACACCGTGCCGGCGCGCGTGCCGGGCAGCTGCTGCATCTCCGGCGTTCGCGGTGCCGGCGTGATCGAGCCGCGGGTCGAGGGCGTGGAGACGTCGATCGACCGTCCTGGCGGTGACTTACGCAATTTCGATCTGAAGGAAGGCGACGGCGTGGAGGCCTGCAAGGCCGCGTGCACTGCCGACAACAAATGCCGCGCCTTCACCTATGCCCGCCCCGGCTACACCGGGCGCGAGGCGCGCTGCTTCCTGAAAAAGGAAATCAAGCCGCCGCGCCGCAAGGCTGGGTTCACCTCGGGCGTGGTGCGGTAGGACCCGTGCCCCGGACGCAAAGCGGCTCTTCTTCAGCGCTGCGGTGCTGAGCCGGGGCCCATGTCACCAAGCATTCCGCTGCAGCATCCTGGGTCCCGGCTCTGCGCCGCATCGTTTCACGATGCATCTTGTCCGGGACACATGAGGCCTAAGCGTCCGCCGCAATCACCGTGAGCTCCGGCCACAGCGCTTTCCATCGCGCGGCCTTGGCCGCGTAATTTGCCGCGGAAAAATTCGGACCGGGGTTAGGTCGCGCGATCAGGCCCGCGACATCGTCAAACCCATGCGGCGCATAGACCTCGTAGCCGCCGCCGGCGCGCCTGACGCCGATTTGCGTGTTCTGCGTGAGGAAGCGGTCGATGCCTTCGCGCGAATCTCGCAGCGGCGGATAGGGCAGGCCGTGCTTGTCCGGATACCACAGATGCACGCGGGCCTGGTTGCGGATCTCGACCTTGGCGCCGAGATGGCCCAGCCGCTCCTGCAGCGTGCGTATGACCGCGTCCTCCGCCTCCCACGATGTATCAGCATCGAAATAGAACGCGTCGTAATCGGCGATGCCGTGCCCGACGGCCCGGCCCGAGAGCACGTTCCATACGGTCTGCACCAGGCATCCCGAGACCAGCCACGCGTCGGGAAGGGCGAGGCGATGCAGTTCAGCGACGATTGCGGCGTTGGCGGGATTCTGCAGCGCGAGGGTCAGAAATTCGTCGCGGTTCATCGCTGCTGTTCTCCCTCTCCCGCTCGCGGGAGAGGTGACGTGAGTGGAGGCTCAATGCACAGCGGTGAAGAACCGCGCCAGCCGGAAGCCGGACAGCCAAGTGTACACCGGCTGGCTGCGCATGCCGAGGTCCCAGGAGCCGACCACCGCATCGGCACGGCCGATCAGATTGTCGATCGGCAGCAGGCCGACGCCGCCGGATCGCAGCGGCACGCGGCTGTCGGCGGAGTTGTCGCGGTTATCGCCGAGCACGAAGAGATGGCCGGCCGGCACCGTCACCTCAGGCGTGTTGTCGAGCGGGCCGTTGTCGCGCATCTTGAAGATCAGATGTGAGACGCCGTTCGGCAGCGTCTCGACATAACGGTAGGCGGGCTCGCTGCCGCCATTGTCGTCCTCGGCCGCGCCAACGCCGTCCGGCTTCAGCTCGGCCGGGCGGTCGTTGATGAAGAGCTGGCCCTGCCGCATCTGAATGCGATCGCCGGGAAGCCCGACGACGCGCTTGACCCAGGCCTGCGAACGATCGCCGGGCCAGCGAAACACCACGACGTCGCCCTGCTTCGGCGTTTCCGCGAACACGCGGCCGCTCTCGGGCAGATTGATCTGGATCGGCAGCGACGACGTGCCGTAGCCATAGGGAAATTTCGAGGCGAGCAGCGCATCGCCGATCAGCAGCGTCGGCTCCATCGAGCCCGACGGCACGTAGAACGGCTCGGCAAGCGCGCCCTTGGCGATGAACACCGCGGCGACGATGCCGGCGAGCTGGACGATCTGCCCGCCCCAGCCGCTGCTCTTCCGCTTGGCGGCGACAGTTGCTTTCTCAACCCTCATGCGCCCGTTCCACCCACCGTGATGCGTTCCATCAGAAGCGACGGCTGGCCGACGCCGACCGGGACGCCCTGTCCGTTCTTGCCGCAAGTGCCGATGCCGGTATCGAGCGCGAGGTCGTTGCCGATCATGCGGATGCGATGCAAATCGGTCGGCCCGTTGCCGATCAGCATGGCGCCCTTCAGCGGCGCACCGATCTTGCCGTTCTCGATCTTGTAGGCCTCCGTGCACTGGAACACGTACTTGCCCGAGGTGATATCGACCTGGCCGCCGCCGAAATTCGCGGCGAACACGCCGTTCTTCACCGACGCCAGGATTTCGGCCGGATCGCGGTCGCCGGCGAGCATGTAGGTGTTGGTCATGCGCGGCATCGGCACATGGGCATAGCCCTGGCGGCGGCCGTTGCCGGTCGGCTTCATGTTCATCAGCCGTGCGTTCTGGCGGTCCTGCATGTAGCCGACCAGAATGCCGTCCTCGATCAGCACGGTGCGGTTGGTCGGCGTGCCCTCGTCGTCGATCGACAGCGAGCCGCGCCGCGAGGCAATGGTGCCGTCGTCGACCACGGTGACGCCCTTGGCTGCGACCTGCTGGCCCAACAGGCCGGCAAACGCAGATGTCTTCTTGCGGTTGAAATCGCCTTCGAGGCCATGGCCGACCGCTTCATGCAGCATCACACCGGGCCAGCCGGCCCCGAGCACGACGTCCATCTCGCCGGCGGGGGCGGGGATCGATTCCAGATTGACCAGCGCCTCGCGCAGCGCGCCGTCGGCGGCGTCGCGCCAGTTCTTGCTCTCGATGAATTCGGCATAGCCGGCGCGGCCGCCATAGCCCTTGCTGCCGCTCTCCTGACGGTCGCCCTGACCGGCAACGACGGAGACGTTGACGCGCACCAGCGGACGGATGTCGCGATAGCTCTCGCCGTCCGGCCTGAGGATCTCGACCACCTGCCAGGTCGCGCCGAGGCTGACGCTGACCTGCCGCACCCGCGGATCCTTGTCGCGCAGATAGGCGTCGATCTCGGCCAGCAGTTTTACTTTCGTCTCGAAGCCGGGGGCATCGAGCGGATTGTCGTCGCTGTAAAGCCGCACATTGGTATGCGGCGGCGGCGCGGCAAAGCTGCCGGAATAGCCGCCGCGCACGGCCGCGACCGCGTCCGCCGCGCGGATCAGCGCCGGCAGCGAGACGTCGGAGGAATGGGCGTAACCGACCGCGTCGTCCTTGACGGCGCGCAGGCCAAAGCCCTGCGAGGTGTCGTAGGTCGCCTGCTTCAGCCGCCCATTGTCGAACATCAGCGCTTCGGTCTGGCTGTACTCCAGGAACAGCTCACCGTCATCGGCACCGGAAAGCCCGCGCGCGACCTCGTGGCGAACCTGGTCGCGGTCGAGATTGGCGCGGTCGAGCAGGGAGGTCGTGGCAGGGTTTGTCATGCGTCCGTCCATTAGCGGAAGATGTGGGGCAAGATAATGGTTTCCCGGCAGTTCCGCGAGGGGCGGGGCGTCACATTACCGAAACGATAGGTGCAGCATGGTCGGTCGTCGAGCACGTGGCCGCAAGCATCAATCCATCACCGTCACCCTGAGGTACTCGGCTTGCAAAGCAAGGCGAGCCTCGAAGGGCGATGGACCGCCTGCATCTCGGCCGTACATCCTTCGAGGCTCGCACGGCAGCGCGATTGCGCTGCCGAACTCGCACCTCAGGATGACGGGATTGAGAATATGCGATCGGAAATCTGCCCCCTACGGCAGCTTGTCGTAGCCCTCACCCAGCCCGTTCAGGCTGAGCGGGAAGCCGATGCCTTCTTCCGGGGTCTCGAAGATGATGAAGGTGGCGGTCTTGGCGGTGCGGAGCTGGCCGAGCAGCTTGTCGTCCATGACGACCTCGGCGACGCAGCCATTGGGCAGGCAGCGGACGAATCCGGCGCGGCCGACGTCCTGGTTGTCGAGCTTGAGGCCGAGGCCGGAGGGCAGCAGGACACCCAGGGGCGCGACCACGCGCATCAGGCGGCTCTTCTGGTCGGCGGTCTTCAGCACGATGACGGTCAGGCCGGCATTGGAACGGTCCTCCGCCACAACGCTCTGGATCAGGGCGCATTGCTCGGTCTGGGCGCCGGGCGGGGTGTCGCAGCGAATCTGCCAGTCGCCATGGACGGAGCGCACTGCGCCCTGCGCATGAGCAAGGCCGGGAAGCGCCAGAAGGACGATCGCCGCCAGCAGGCCTGCCAGCGCCGGGAGGCGGTCAGCCAGCGATCTCGCCTGCCTTGCCGTCGATTTCGAAAGCCCCATCGGGTCGGTCCCTCTGCTCGCCTGGGTCGCTCGCGCTTGGCGGACTAATCTGGCGGACTGATACGGGAATGACGGCGTCTTGAAGGCGATTCCCAAGCAAATTCCACGCCGCCTCGCACCGCCGCCGCCCGCACGAATCAGGTTCCTGCGCGGCCATCTGGCAGTGCCTAACGCGGGCAATTCCGCTGTCAAGCCGCAGCATCCCGGCCAACGGTATTTTTGTCCGATATTACTAGGAATTATCTTGCGGGTGATGGCTGGCAGACCGGCCTCAAGACTGCATTGCGATAGATCAAAAATTATGGTTTGAGAGGCTTGATTTCGGCGTTCTAGCGATCTGGCCCCAATTCCTCTTAGAGGTATTCTTGCGCGGCGGTTTGTCAGGCGGGCGGATCGAATAAGCGTTTTCCGGAGACAGGGGAGCGCACTTGGGGTGATTTCGTAAGGGGAGCGCGAACGGCATGAGGATGTCGATGGGCCGGATGGGCCGGCACTTGCTGGGATTGGCCGTGGCGGGTCTGACGCTGGCGACGGGCGGCGCGGCATTTGCCGAGCTCGGGCAGCCGAAGCCTTGGGAATGGACGCTTCAGGAGTCCGGCTCCCCGGTGATGGACAACATCGTCTGGTTCCACAACTTCCTGTTCGTGCTGATCACCCTGATCACGCTGTTTGTTCTGGCGCTGCTCGTGGTCGTGGTCATCAAGTTCAACGCGCGGGCGAACCCGGTTCCCTCGCGCACCACCCACAACACGCTGATCGAGGTGGCCTGGACGCTCGTTCCCGTGCTGATCCTGGTCGGCATCTCGGTGCCGTCGTTCCGGCTTCTGTTCCTCGAGCTCGACGTGCCGAAGGCGGATATCACCGTCAAGGCGACCGGCAAGCAGTGGTACTGGTCCTACGCCTATCCCGATAACGGCAAGTTCGAGTTCGACTCGCTGATGGCGCAGGACAAGCAGCCCCGTCTGCTCGGAGTCGACAACGAGATGGTGGTGCCGGTCAACAAGGTGATTCGTGTCCAGGTCACGGGTGCCGACGTCATCCACGCCTTCGCCCTGCCGGCTTTCGGCGTCAAGATCGACGCCATTCCGGGCCGGCTGAACGAGACCTGGTTCAAGGCGACCAAGACCGGCATGTTCTACGGTCAGTGTTCGGAGCTCTGCGGCAAGGACCACGCCTTCATGCCGATCGCGATTCGCGTCGTGGAGGACAAGGAGTTCGCCTCCTGGGTCGAGACGGCGAAGAAGAAATTTGCGAGCGGCGGCACCAGCACCTACGCCTCCGCAGCCGGCCCGACGCAGTGAGCGTCGGGTGACGGCTTTCAGGGACTGAAAGCGATATAAGGGCGGGACCTCCAGAGGTCCGAATGGGACGCAAGGCAGGATTTGAAAATGGCAACGAGCGCAGCGGCACACGGCGATCACGCCCACGGACATGACGAGCATGCCCATCCGACCGGATGGCGGCGCTACGTCTATTCGACCAACCACAAGGACATCGGCACGATGTACCTGATCTTCGCGGTCATCGCCGGTATCATCGGCGCCGCGATGTCGATCGCGATCCGTGCCGAGCTGATGTATCCGGGCGTGCAGATCTTCCATGAGACGCACACCTACAACGTCTTCGTGACCTCTCACGGCCTGATCATGATCTTCTTCATGGTCATGCCCGCGATGATCGGCGGCTTCGGCAACTGGTTCGTGCCGCTGATGATCGGCGCGCCCGACATGGCGTTCCCGCGCATGAACAACATCTCGTTCTGGCTGCTGCCGGCTTCCTTCGGCCTGCTGCTGATGTCGACCTTCGTCGAGGGCGAGCCGGGCGCCAACGGCGTCGGCGCCGGCTGGACCATGTACGTGCCGCTGTCGAGCTCCGGTCATCCGGGCCCGGCCGTCGACTTCGCGATCCTGTCGCTGCATCTGGCGGGCGCCTCGTCGATCCTCGGCGCCATCAACTTCATCACCACCATCTTCAACATGCGCGCGCCGGGCATGACCCTGCACAAGATGCCGCTGTTCGTGTGGTCGATCCTGGTGACGGTGTTCCTGCTGCTGCTGTCGCTGCCGGTGCTCGCCGGCGCGATCACCATGCTGCTCACGGACCGCAACTTCCACACCACGTTCTTCGCCCCCGACGGCGGCGGCGATCCCGTGCTGTTCCAGCATCTGTTCTGGTTCTTCGGCCACCCCGAGGTCTACATCCTGATCCTGCCCGCCTTCGGCATGATCAGCCAGATCGTCTCGACCTTCTCGCGCAAGCCCGTGTTCGGCTATCTCGGCATGGCCTACGCCATGGTCGCGATCGGCGGCATCGGTTTCGTGGTGTGGGCGCACCACATGTACACCGTCGGCATGTCCTCGGCGACGCAGGCCTATTTCGTCGCCGCGACCATGGTCATCGCGGTCCCGACCGGCGTGAAGATCTTCTCCTGGATCGCCACGATGTGGGGCGGCTCGATCGAGTTCCGCGCGCCGATGATCTGGGCCGTGGGCTTCATCTTCCTGTTCACGATCGGCGGCGTCACCGGCGTCGTGCTGGCGAATGCCGGCGTCGACCGCGTGCTGCAGGAGACCTACTACGTCGTCGCGCACTTCCACTACGTGCTGTCGCTCGGCGCGGTGTTCGGGATCTTTGCCGGCTGGTACTACTGGTTCCCGAAGATGTCGGGCTACATGTACAACGAGACGCTGGCGAAGGCGCATTTCTGGGTCACCTTCATCGGCGTCAACCTGGTGTTCTTCCCGCAGCACTTCCTCGGCCTGTCGGGCATGCCCCGCCGCTACGTCGACTATCCCGACGCGTTCGCGGGCTGGAACCTGGTGTCGTCGGTCGGTTCCTACATCTCCGGCTTCGGCGTGCTGATCTTCCTCTACTGCGTGCTCGACGCCTTCATGAAGAAGGTGCCGGCGGGCGACAATCCGTGGGGTGCCGGCGCGACCACGCTGGAATGGACGCTGCCCTCGCCGCCGCCCTTCCACCAGTTCGAAGTGCTGCCCCGCGTGCAGTAAGCCAACATCCGCGGCGCCCGTGACGGGCGCCGCGGTTCTATAACGAAGCGAGTTGAATTCGTGTCCGTGCTCGACCAGAACGCCATCGACATCAATCCCCGCATCTCCGAGGCGGAGGTCGGCGACTACATCGCGCTCTTGAAGCCGCGGGTGATGTCGCTGGTGATCTTCACCGCGCTCGTCGGGATGGCGATGGCGCCGGGACACTTCCACCCCGTGCTGGCCTTCACCTCGCTGCTCTGCATCGCCGTCGGAGCCGGCGCCTCCGGCGCGCTCAACATGGCACTCGAGGGCGACATCGATTCCAAGATGTCGCGCACGGCGAACCGGCCGATCCCGCGCGGCCGCATCACCCGCCCCGAGGCGATGGCGTTCGGCCTGACGCTGTCGTTCTTCTCGGTGATGACGCTCGGCATCCTCGTCAACTGGATCGCAGGTAGCCTGCTCGCCTTCACCATCTTCTTCTACGTCGTGATCTATACGATGGGCCTGAAGCGCTGGACTGCGCAGAACATCGTGATCGGCGGCGCCGCCGGCGCGCTGCCGCCGGTGGTGGCCTGGGCTGCCGTCACGGGCACGGTCGACGTCGAGCCGCTGCTGCTGTTCGCCATCATCTTCTTCTGGACCCCGCCGCATTTCTGGGCGCTGGCGCTGTTCCGCTCCGACGACTATGCGCGGGCCGGCATTCCGATGCTGCCCAACGTCGCCGGTCCCGACGCGACGCGGCTGCAGATCCTGCTCTACACCGTCGTGCTGATCGCGGTCGCCGCCGCGCCCTGGGCGCTCGGCTATTTCGACGCGATCTACGGCATCGTCTCGCTGATCCTCGGCGCCGGCATGCTGGTGCTCGCGATCAACGTCTATCTGCGCCGTGAGCGCAGCCAATCGCTGCGCGCGACCCGCAAGCTGTTCGCCTTCTCGATCCTCTATCTGTTCGCGCTGTTCGCGACCCTGCTGGCCGAGGTCGTGTTCCGCGCGCTGGCTCCGATGGTTGGGGGCGCATGATCACCGCGATGGCCGACAAACCCGAGACAGACGGAATCGTCCTTACCGAGGCGCAGAAGAAGAGCCGTCGTCAGCGCTCGATTGCCATCGCTCTGGCGCTCGGCGTGCTCGTGGTGCTGTTCTTCGCCGTCACCATGGTCAAGGGACCGGCCGTTCTCGTGCGGCCGATGTAGCAAACATGGATCACGAGCCCACCATATCGCAGGATGTCAGCGCCAGGCCGGCCAAGCGCCGCGGGCTGGGTCGTGATGTCGTGGTTGCGTCGATCTGCGGCGGCGTGGTCGCCCTGATGGTCGGCGCTTCCTACGCGGCCGTGCCCTTCTACAACTGGTTCTGCCGCGCCACCGGCTTCAACGGCACGACGCAGGTGGCGACCTCGACGCCGGCCACCGGGCCGATCGCGCGAAAAATCTGGGTGCGCTTCGATTCCAACGTCGCGCCCGGCCTGCCCTGGAAGTTCGAGCCGGAGCAGAACGAGATCGAGGTCAATATCGGCCAGGTCGTGACGATCTTCTACACGGTGACCAACCAGGCCGCGCGCACCACGGCGGCCCAGGCTGCCTACAACGTCGCGCCACTGACGGTCGGCTCCTACTTCCAGAAGATCAACTGCTTCTGCTTCACCGAGCAGATCATGGCTCCGGGCGAGAAGCGCGAGATGCCTGTCGTCTTCTACGTCGATCCGTCGATTGCCGACGACCACGAGAACGACGGGCTGAACACCATCACGCTGTCCTACACCTTCTATCCGGTGAAGGATCCCGTGGTGAAGCCGCTGGCATCGGGCGAAGGCGACAAGCGCAAGGGAAATCTCTGACCGCGGGCCTCGCGCCCGATGGTCGGAACAAGGGGATAAGTGCCTGACAGGCACGGGATTGAGGAGAGAGACCGCAAATGGCAACGGCGCACACCAAGCATCACGACTATCACCTGGTCGATCCGTCGCCTTGGCCGGCCGTCGGTTCGGTCTCAGCCTTCATCATGGCGGTCGGCGCGATCACCTGGATGCATCACATGTTCTCGGCCGCGCCGATCGTGTTCGGCGTCGGCACCGTGGGCGTGCTTTACACGATGGCGAGCTGGTGGGGCGACGTGATCAAGGAAGCCCAATACAAGGGCGACCACACCCGCGTCGTGCAGCTGCATCACCGCTACGGCATGATCCTGTTCATCGCCTCCGAGGTGATGTTCTTCGTCGCCTGGTTCTGGGCCTATTTCAACGCCGCGCTGTTTCCGGCCGACGCCGTCCACGCCACCCGCGACGCCGTGTTCGGCTGCGGTCTCGGCACCCAGGCCGGCGCCTGCGCGGTCCCCGGCACCTGGCCGCCGAAGGGTATCGAGACTTTCGATCCCTGGCATCTGCCGCTGTTGAACACGCTGATCCTGCTGACCTCGGGCACCACGGTGACCTGGGCGCACCACGCGCTGCTCGAGAACGACCGCCAGGGCCTGAAATACGGCCTGATCCTCACCGTCGTGCTGGGAGCGCTCTTCACCTGCGTGCAGGCCTATGAGTACAGCCACGCGGCGTTCTCGTTCGGCGGCAACGTCTACGGCGCGACCTTCTTCATGGCGACCGGTTTCCACGGCTTCCACGTGCTGGTCGGCACCATCTTCCTGCTGGTCTGCCTGTTCCGTGCCTATGCCGGCCACTTCACGCCGAAGCAGCACCTCGGCTTCGAGTTCGCCGCCTGGTACTGGCACTTCGTCGACGTGGTCTGGCTGTTCCTGTTCCTCTGCATCTACGTCTGGGGACACGGCGCCGAGGCCATGGCCCACGGCGCGCACTGAGCCGCATCGAATCGACCACAAAGGGCGGCCGCAGGGCCGCCCTTTCGCTTTTGGTCCGCCGGAAGTTTCGGCGAAAATTGTGATAGAGTCCGCCATCATGAACGACACTGCCGGCAAGACCGAGCCCGAGACCACCGTCCTGCAGAGCGCGCTGCGCGGGCTTGCCTGCAGATGCCCGCGCTGCGGCCAGGGCAAGCTCTATGCGGGTTTCCTCAACCTTGCGCCCGCCTGCGACCGCTGCGGCCTCGACTACGCCTTCATCGACACCGGCGACGGTCCGGCGATCTTCATCATCATGCTGGCCGGCGGCATCGTCGTCGCGGCGGCGCTCATCGTCGAGGTCAAGTACCAGCCGCCCTACTGGCTGCATGCGGTGTTGTGGTTGCCGCTGATCCTGGCCACCACGCTGCTGCCGCTGCGGGCGATGAAGTCGCTGCTGATCGCGCTGCAATTCCACCACAAGGCGGCGCCGGGCCGGTTGGTCGACCGCGCGAAATGAACGAGCCCGCACGCAAGCCTCGCGTGGCCGGCTTCGCGCTGTTCACGCTGTTCCTGACGGCCGTCTTCCTCGCGCTCGGCTTCTGGCAATTGCAGCGGCGGACCGCCAAGCACGAGCTGGTCGCAGCCCTTACCGAGCGCCTCGCCGCCGCGCCGGTCGCGCTGCCGCCGCCGACGCTATGGGCCGAACTCAATCCCGCGCGTGACGAATTCCGCCGCGTCAGCTTCACCGCGACCTACGCGGCCCTGCCCGATGCGATGGTCTATTCCTCGGGCTCCGCGGTGCGCAAGGACGCATCAGGCCCCGGCACCTGGGCGTTCCTGCCGGCGCGGCTGCCTGACGGCGAGACGGTCGTGATCGATGCCGGCTTCGTCGAGAACACGATGCAGGACCGCAGCGTCGAGGATCGCGCGGTGAAGAAGCTCGTCACCGGGCAGCCGGTCGCGCTCACCGGCTATCTGCGCTTTCCGGAAGGCGCCGGCTGGCTGACGCCGGCGGAGAATCGCGACAAGCGGCTCTGGTTCGTGCGCGATCATCCGGCCATCGCAAGCGCGCTTCAGTGGGGTGCGGTGGCGCCGTTCTATGTCGACCTCGAGCAGCCGGTTCCGGAGAACGGCATCCCGCGCCCGGGGCCGCTCGACGTGCATCTGAAGGACGATCACCTGCAATACGCCGTCACCTGGTTCATGCTCGCAGGCGCCGTGCTGATCGCCTTCGCGGTGTGGGCAAGGGGCCGGCGGCAGAGTTGAGGCGATCGGTTTCCGTGCGGGAACCCGGTATCGCCCGGGGTTTATTATTCAGCGCATATTCACGAGTGTGATCCTAAGCCGCCGATGTTTTTCCGCGGCAGACAGGATTGCGGCGTGAGCGATTTCGATCAGATGGGAATTGTCGTCGACTGGGTGGATGCCTGCCGGAAGGGCGACCTCATGATGTTGCTCGACCTCTATGCGGACGACGCCCAGGTCGAATGCACCTGCAATGGCGCGCGGCGCTACCGCGGCCGGAGCGAGCTGGAAGCCTATTGGCAGCCGCGGCTCAGCGCGTACTCGTTGGCGGGTTTCGGGCTGGAGGAGATCCGCCCGGTGCCTCATGGCGTCGATCTCGAATATTCCGTCGCGGGCGCGCTGCGGATTCGCGCCTCGTTTCGCTTCAGTTCGGACGGCAAGATCCACAGCACGTCGTGCGAGCCGGCGCGACAGAACGCGCATGATGGCTGCGCGTGCTAGCGGTTGACCGGCGCCTCGCGCGCCATCTCGGCCGGCAGGCGGCAGCGGACATAGGTTCGCTCGTCCACGCGCAGCAGTGACAGCGATCCGCTGAGCGCCCGCACGCGCTCGTGCATGCCGGTGAGGCCGCGGCCGAAGACATTGTCGGCGGGAAAGCCGCCGCCGTCGTCGGCGATCTCGATGACGAGCGTCCCGCCGGCGACGGTTGCCTGGACATGGGCGCTGCCGGCCTTGGCGTGGCGCAGCACGTTGGTGAGTGCCTCCTGGATCACCCGGTAGACGGTCCGGGCCAGCGGCCCGTCGATCACGTTCAGATCCGGATCGATCGTGTCCGTCAGCGCGATGTGCGGCGCCTGCTTGCGAAAATTCCGGAGCAGCGTCTGCACGCTGGTCGCAAGGCCGAGCTCCTCGATGTAGAGCGGCCGCAGCCGATCGAGGATGCGCCGGTTGGTCTGCTGCAGCGCCTCGACCGATTGCAGCACATCCTGAGCCGAATTGCCGAGATTTCCCGCCTGCGGCTCGGCGTCGATCAGGGCGATCGTGCCGGCGCGGATGGCGAACAGCAGCGGTCCGAGCTCGTCGTGCAATTCGCGGGCGAGATCGCGCCGCTCGTCGTCCTGAAGCGACACCAGGCGATGAAGCAGGTCGCGATTGTGCTGGCTCAATCGGGCGAGCGTCGTGGCCAGGGCATTTGCTTCTTCGCAGCTTTGCCGGATCTCGGGCGGTCCCCCGACCGGGATTGGCGTCGCGTAATCGCCGCGCCCGATGCGCGTCAGGCCTTGGCCGAGATTTTGCAACGGGCGCAAGGCAGATTCCGCGAACACATAGGCAATGATACCGGTGAGTATCATCAGCACGGCGACCAGGCCGGTCAGCGCGAGGAAGCCGATCCACTTCTCGAACAGGTCTGCCGACAAATCCGGCAGGAACACGAGATCGCCGACATGTCTGCCGTCAACGACCACAGGAGAGGCGGCATCCATCTCCGGTATGGTCAACAGATCGACGAACCACCTTGGAACAACCTTCAGGTTGCGGGCATCATCCTTCGGGGAGACGGGAGAACCATCTTCTATGCGGCGGAATTGGATATCGGAGGAGGTGTCCAGCGACTGGACGAAGGCATCCAGCGTCTTTTGAGGATTGTCCGAGACGCGCAGCGTGTTGTTGAGTGCAGTGGAGATGATCCGGATCGAGCGTCGGGCCGGCTCGTTCTCGTCGGCGAGCTGACCGGTTGCAAATATCTGCAGCAATATACCGCCCAGGATCAGCGCAGCGAGAAAACTTGCGCCGAGCGGAAGAAACAGTTGCGTTCTGAACGAGAGTCGGTGCCACATTAGGTCAATTCTAACGCGCATCGGGAGAATTTGCTCTTTCCATTTGTTCCCGCCGGTTTATGAGTTGAAAAACAAGAGAGCGCGCGATGCAAGATACCGCCAAACCGGGGACCCGGGTCCTGATAGTCGACGACCATCCCGTGGTGCTGTCCGGTTGCCGCACCCTGTTCGCGGCGGACCATTCGATCCGTATCGAGGAGGCGACGGACGCCAAATCCGGCCATCGCGCCTATGTGAGCAAGCGGCCCGACGTCACCGTGATCGACATCAGCCTGCCCGACGTCTCCGGCTTCGAGCTGATGCGACGCATCCGCAAGGACGATCCCGACGCCAAGATCATCATGTTCAGCATGAACGACGATCCCGCCTTCGTGGTGCGGGCGGTCGAGCTCGGGGCGCAGGGCTACGTCTCCAAGGGCGACGATCCCAGGATCCTGCTCAAGGCGGTGCGCAAGGTGGTGGCGGGCGACAATTTCATCTCCCCGCAGCTTGCCGAAGCCGTGACGTTCTCCGGCGCGGCCATCAAGGCCAACCCGGCCTCGCAGATGACGCCGCGGGAGCTCGAAATTCTCCGTCTGCTCGGACGCGGCGACAAGATCGTGGAAGTGGCCGAGGCGCTCGGCATTTCCTACAAGACGGTCGCCAACACCACGTCCTTGCTCAAGCAGAAGCTGGGCGCCAAGAACCATTCCGACCTGATCAGGATCGCGGTGGAAATCGGGATGAATTGACGGTCCGCCGCGGGCGGACCAGTGCCGATCCATGTCCGAGATATCCGGGAATTCGGGAAAGGGCGGCAACACGCAGGCGTGCCGCGGCCTAGTGATGCGTGCTGCGGCTTGGCCAAGCTTTGGGGAGCCGAGCTGGATCGGGAAAAATAGGAACATTTTCTCGCATATCTCGTTTTCGGCCTTGACGGTTTCGTGACAGGCGACGAAAGGTTGCGCGAACAGTTTTGACGGGTCATCCGACCCCGACGAGGCAAACCGGGTCTGCACACATCAACGACAGACCTTCCAAGAGAGGGGCTGCGGCATCGCCGCAGCCCTTTTTCGTTGGGCCGGGGAGCGGCGGGAAGCGGTTTCCCGATGCCGCAAAACACTTTATGGTGGCCCAAAGCCTCTGGCTGTTAACAAGTAGTTTCATAGAATCAAAGGCTTAACGAGCGGCTCAGGCCGGCCGGCCTTTGGAGGGCAGTTTGACTCGTTATATCTCGACCCGGGGCGAGGCCCCTGAACTCGGCTTCTGCGACGTGATGCTGACCGGGCTTGCCCGCGACGGCGGCCTGTATGTGCCGACCGTCTGGCCGCAGCTCTCCACTGATGCCATCGCCGGCTTTTTCGGCCGCCCCTATTGGGAGGTCGCGGTCGAGGTGATCCGTCCCTTCGCCGGCGGCGAGATCTCCGATGCCGAGCTCGGCCGCATGGCGAACGAGGCCTATGCCACCTTCCGCCATCCCGCCGTGGTGCCGCTGCGCCAGATGTCGCCGCACCAGTTCGTGCTGGAGCTGTTCCACGGCCCGACGCTCGCCTTCAAGGACGTGGCGATGCAGCTGATCTCGCGGCTGATGGACCACGTGCTCGCCAAGCGCGGTCAGCGCACCACCATCGTGGTCGCGACGTCGGGCGATACCGGCGGTGCTGCTGTCGAGGCCTTCGCCGGGCTCGAGAATGTCGATCTCATCGTGCTGTTCCCGCACGGCCGCATCTCCGAGGTGCAGCGGCGGATGATGACGACGACGGGCGCCGACAATGTCCATGCGCTCGCCATCGAGGGCAATTTCGACGATTGCCAGGCGCTCGTGAAGGGGATGTTCAACAACCATCGCTTCCGCGACGCGACCTCGCTCTCCGGCGTCAATTCCATCAACTGGGCGCGCATAGTCGCTCAGGTGGTCTACTATTTCACCTCCGCGGTTGCCGTCGGTGCGCCCGCGCGCGCGGTCGATTTCGTGGTGCCGACCGGCAATTTCGGCGACATCTTTGCCGGCTACGTCGCCAAGCGCATGGGACTGCCGGTGCGCACCCTGCGCATCGCCGCCAACGTCAACGACATCCTGGCGCGTACCCTGAAGACCGGCATCTACGAGGTGCGCGAGGTGCACGCCACGGCCTCGCCCTCGATGGACATCCAGATCTCCTCGAATTTCGAGCGGCTGATGTTCGAGGCCGGCAAGCGCGATGCCGCCGCCGTGCGCCGCCTGATGGATTCGCTGAAGCAGTCCGGACGTTTCGTGCTGCCCGATGCGACGCTCGCCGCCATCCGCGAGGAGTTCGACGCCGGCCGCGCCGACGAGACCGAGACGGCGGCTGCGATCCGCGCCGGCTGGCGCGAGGCCGGCGAGCTGGTCGATCCCCACACCGCGGTGGCGCTCGCCGTCGCTGATCGCGACACCACCGATACGCGGGTTCCGAGCATCGTGCTCTCGACCGCCCATCCGGCCAAATTCCCCGATGCTGTCGAAGCGGCCTGCGGCCAGCGGCCGCAACTGCCGGCCTGGCTCGATGGATTGATGACCAAATCCGAACACATGAAGGTGATGAAGAACGATCAGGCCGAGCTCGAGCGGTTCGTGTTGTCGGTCAGCCGCGCTGCAAAGCAGGGAGTTGCCGGATGAGCGTCGAGATCACCAAGCTTGCCTCCGGCCTGACCGTCGTCACCGACAAGATGCCTCATCTGGAAACCGCCGCGCTCGGCGTCTGGGCCGGCGTCGGCGGGCGCGACGAGAAGCCGAACGAGCATGGCATCTCGCATCTGCTCGAACACATGGCGTTCAAGGGCACGACGAAGCGCTCCTCGCGCGAAATCGTCGAGGAGATCGAGGCGGTCGGCGGCGACCTCAATGCCGGCACCTCGACCGAGACGACGTCCTATTACGCGCGGGTGCTGAAGGCCGACGTGCCGCTCGCGCTCGACGTGCTCGCCGACATCCTGGCCAATCCCGCCTTCGAGCCGGACGAGCTGGAGCGCGAGAAGAACGTCATCGTGCAGGAGATCGGGGCCGCGCAGGACACGCCCGACGACGTCGTGTTCGAGCATCTCAACGAGCTCTGCTATCCCGACCAGCCGATGGGCCGTTCGCTGCTCGGCACGGCCAAGACGCTGCGCAGCTTCAACCGCGACATGCTGCGCAGCTATCTCTCCACGCATTATCGCGGGCCCGACATGGTGGTGGCGGCGGCCGGTGCGGTCGATCACAGCCAGGTCGTCGCCGAGGCCGAGAAGCGCTTTGCGAGTTTCGAGGCGGCGCCGGGCCCGAAGCCGCAAACCGCTCAATTCGGCAAGGGCGGCGCCAAGGTGGTGCATCGCGAGCTGGAGCAGGCGCATCTGACGCTGGCGCTGGAAGGCGTGCCGCAGGCCGATGCGTCGCTGTTCTCGCTCCAGGTCTTCACCAACATCCTCGGCGGCGGAATGTCGTCCCGCCTGTTCCAGGAGGTGCGCGAGAAGCGCGGTCTCTGTTACTCGATCTACTCGTTCCACGCGCCCTATACCGACACCGGCTTCTTCGGCCTCTACACCGGCACCGATCCGGCCGATGCACCGGAGATGATGGAGGTCGTGGTCGACATCATGAATGAGTCGGTGGAAACGCTGACCGAGGCCGAGATCGCACGGGCCAAGGCGCAGATGAAGGCGGGCCTCCTGATGGCGCTGGAGAGCTGCTCGTCGCGCGCCGAGCAGCTCGCCCGGCATATTCTCGCCTATGGGCGGCCGCAGACGGTCGAGGAGCTGGTCGGCCGGATCGACGCGGTCAGCGTCGAATCGACCCGGGACGCGGCGCGTGCGCTGCTGGCGCGGAGCCGGCCTGCCGTTGTCGCATTAGGCAGTGGCAGGGGTCTGGACACGGCGGTATCTTTTGCGGAAGGATTGACCCGGGCGCGTGCCAAGGCGCGGCTGCATTAGGAGCCGCGCAACGGCGAGACCGCCCCGGGAAGCATCACCATGGCCCTCTTTCGCCTGCCGTCCAGTGGACCCGCCACCCTCGCGCCGCGTGGCAACGGGCTGCTCTTGCGCGCACCGCAGATGTCGGACTTCCTGCAATGGGCGCATTTGCGCGAAACCAGCCGTGACTACCTGACGCCCTGGGAGCCGATCTGGCCCTCGGACGACCTGACGCGCTCCGGCTTCCGTCGTCGCCTGCGCCGCTACTCCGAGGATATCGCCGCGGACCGCTCTTATCCCTTTCTGATCTTTCGCGAGCTCGACGGCGCCATGGTCGGCGGCATCACGCTGGCCAATGTCCGGCGCGGCATCGTGCAAGCCGGAACCATCGGCTACTGGGTCGGTCAGCCCCATGCGCATCGCGGCTACATGACGGCGGCGCTGCGGGTGCTGCTGCCGACGCTGTTCGGTGAGCTGAACCTGCACCGGGTGGAGGCGGCCTGCATCCCCACCAATGCGCCCTCGATCCGGGTGCTGGAGAAATGCGGCTTCTCCCGTGAGGGGTTGGCGCGCCGCTATCTCTGCATCAACGGGATCTGGCAGGACCATTTGCTGTTCGGCCTGTTGCACGAGGATTTCCGCGGCTGAGCTGCCCAGTTCGTGTGGCCAAATCCCCCTTTTTGCTGCCTTGGGTTCGCCGATTTTGGCGATATAAGGCGCTGGGCCTCCCGGGGATCCGCCGGGTTTTGTCATGGAGTACGGGCTTTGATGGGGAAGCAGCTTCGGTCATCGCGGAATGTGCTGCGGCGAATGCCGGCGATCGCACTTGCATTGTCGGTGTCGTTCGCGGCGGTTTCGCCGGTTGCGGCGCAGTCATTGACCGACCGTTTCAAGAGCCTGTTCGGCGGCAAATCCGACGAGCCGGCCCCGCCCAAACCGGCGCCCGCACCCGGCCAGCCGGCGGAAGACGATCTCGATTGCCCGCAAGTGACGGTGCGCGCGGGGGCCTCGACCTACGCGGTCGGCGCCGGCGGCAAGCCGGCCGTCGGCAATGAGATTCGCTTCCAGGCCACGATCACCAAGATGGCGCGCGAATGCGCCCGCAGCAGCGCCGGTATCACCGCCCGGATCGGCATTCAGGGCCGCGTCATTGCCGGCCCCGCCGGCGCGCCTGCCACGGTCGAGGTGCCCTTGCGCATCGCCGTCGTGCAGGGCGGCGTCGGCGAGAAGGTGATCGCCTCGAAGGCCTACCGGACCACGGTCGAGATGACGGATACCGGCAGCGTGCCCTTCACGTTCGTCGTCGAGGACATGAGCTATCCGGTGCCCGCGTCCGCGGTCGCCGATAGCTACATTTTCTATGTCGGCTTCGACCCGCAGGCGCTCTCGCCCGAGCCGAAGGGGCGGAAGAAGAAGTAGGGGATCAGTCTCCGCGCAGGCGCGTCCCATCAGCCAACGAACTTAGGGGGCAGATGGATTGTCTTCAATTAGTTTTTCCACCGTTGGCGAGAAACACCGACTTGGCAATTCCTTTCGTACCCAAAGTCGGGCTGCAATAGTCAGTCGTCTCAATCGCGAATCGTGAACGAGGTCGATACGACGTCTCGGGGAGTAAGAACTTATGGACGGTGGATCACATCCGACCACGCGAGCGGCGCCAAACCAAAAGATGTCTTCAATATCCGGCATGTTGTAGATGCGCTGAGGCGAAGCAAGGACCGAGCAAAAGAGATCAGCAATGCTAGCTGCGGAAGGATCGGGCGCACCAATTGCACCTGCGTGTTTCGCGCTGATCGGCAGACAGGCCAAATCTTCGAGTGGTTCTCCGACTGAAGTGAGACTGTGTGTCCATACTGGATAATCGGGCCATCGATATCCTGGATAGATGCCGCAGATCATCATTGCGATGCAGTAGAATGGATAAGCCCGTAGCTCTGCCGGATGTGCTGAAATTCCAAAATTCGCGTCCATAGCTTGCGCAAAATTCTCGCAAGCGGCGCGGGTGCGATGATCGATGTTTCGATCGATGGCCTCGATGAGATCGAACTGGATCAGGATAGCCGCTAATCGGGAAGCGGCGACGTGCCACCTGTCGAATGCACCACCCTTCGCGGCTGGCAGCCTCGCGAGCATTTCAGCAAGTGCGGCCTCTGCGCCACGGAGAATTGCTGATATGGTCAAACCAAACCTTTGGTCCTCGCCCTTATTCTTCGGGAGCCAATCAAACGATTGGGAGGCCCCTCGAGGTGTTTCTCTAACAAGCGAAACGAAATCAGTAACGTTCAAGGCAGGCTGTCGTTCGAATTCTTCACCTATCTCGGGGCTTGGCTCCAGAGGCTCAGTAGGTGGAAGTGGTATTATCCCTCCTCCATCCGTACCATCTGAGCGACCGCTTCCGAGATAAACGCGTTTAACAAACTCGGTTATCTCTGAGAGAGTTCCAAACGGTACTTCACCCTGTTGGTCCAACAGGCCGAGCTGAAAGCCGTGTCTCTCTCCGCCAAGGGCGGTCGCGGGACTCGCAATTGGTGTCGGTGTAAACGTCGGAGGTGCGAAGTAGAATACAGGCCTGTCCGAGAGTGTGTTTCCTCGCTCAAGATCGTTCGCTCTCCAACTCGCAAATGCCAACCCTCCCCGAGCATTGAGTGTATCGATATACCAGCTTGGTGGTTTGCGCATCCGATCGCTCTTGTTAGGTACGCGTGCGACCCGTAGTCGTCACCACGCGGATTGAAATGTTGCTTTCTGCCAAATGCCTTTCAGCTACGCGACGGCGTCGTCGCCAAAGGAGCTCGGCCATTCTGGTGCCCCCGCTGATGCTTCGATCTCGGATTCGTTCGTCCAATGCAACATCCGCGGCCGATAGGCGGACTTCCTCAATCGCACTGGGACCAAATGACTGATTTCTTAAAACCTCGATGTAGTCTTCATCGTCTAAAACGCCAGCAGAAATCATGGCGGTCGTTAGTAGTCGGTCGCTGCTAGGCCGTGTCGAGAGAACCTTGATGGCCGCTATTGGTGCCAAATCGCTTTTGAAGGTGCCGCGCATGGAATTCATGATGAGGGCGTGTTGCTGGGCCTCTGATTTTCGTCGATCGATACCTTGTCTTAGAGGATCTCTGATTAGGTCATAGGAGTTCCGGTCGAGTATTGAGAGCTGCGCATCCGTTGTCAGTCTCCGGAGAACAAGACAAAAATCCCCGTAAAATCCAATTCCCGCACCATTCAACTCTATAGCTGCAAAGTAGATTTGATGGGGCTTCAGGCCCGTGACCGTGGCGATTGCGGAATCGACAGTTTTCCTTTTTCTTGAAACTTTGGGGGCCTTCCCAATGCGTGGCTGTTTTTCAAGGTCATATGCATTCATGTAACGGCCTCCGCGGCAAAACGCCGGAACGTACGCCGATGACATGTTTGCTACGATGCGGGCGCCGCAGCTGTCGAAAGCACTGCCTCCGCAGACTGTAAGGTCAATCAGATTTGCGTTTGCCGAAGGGTAGTTATTTGAGTCGCCGCTAACTTCTCGGAGTCTCCGGACAAGAACATTTAGTTTCCGGCGCCAACTTGGAGCCTTCATTTGGAGAGTTCTTTCGCTGGAGGAGTCGGTTTAACATTGTCTAAGTTTGCAGCTGCAAATAATGCAATACTCAACACTCCAAGAGCAAAGCCTCCGAATTGGATAGTCATTGCTATCCGCCGTAGCCGCGTAATATTGTGTCGGGCTCTTTCCCCATCTGCCTGATTGTTCTTGTAGTCGCGGTAAGACGCATAAAATCGCTCCCACCCGTACAAGTTTCCCATCGCTCCAATGGTGGAAAGACCCAATGCTATCCAACCAAGCCACATAAGCCCTTCCCATTTAGGAACGGGAACGCTTGGTCGGAAGCTTACGGTAAATGCCAGCAGTCCAGTTGCAACTAGGAATGTCGTCTTGATTAGCTCTAGCCGAAACTGGTTCGCGAAGCCGATATCGGTCTGAAGCGCTGCAATAGTCGGAATAGGAGAAGTTGGAGGGCCGCTTGTGATCGTCATACCTGCTCCCCAAGTCAACCAAAAAGAGAGTATCAGGATATTAAAATCAGTAATTGTCAAGCGCGACAAACTGTTCAAACAAAAAAGCCGGCGCTCATCGCGCCGGCTTTTTGATGGGTGAAGGCAAATGCCTCAGTTCAGCTTCTGCCTGACCTCGTTGATGCCCTTGGCCAGCAGGTCGTCGGCGACCTGGCCCTTGACCGACTGCGACAGGATCGTGGAGGCGGCCTGGACGGCGGCTTCCGCGGCTGCGGCGCGGACATCGGCCAGCGCCTGGGCCTCGGCGAGCGCGATCTTGCTCTCCGCGGTCTTGGTCCGGCGGGCGACGAAGTCTTCCATCTTCGCCTTGGCGTCGGCCGCGATGCGCTCGGCTTCGGACTTGGCATTGGCGATGATGTCGGCGGCTTCGCGCTCGGCCGTCGCACTGCGCGCCTTGTAGTCGGCGAGCACCTTGGCCGCTTCCTGCTTGAGGCGCTGGGCGTCGTCGAGCTCGGCCTTGATGCGGGCGGCGCGATGATCGAGCGCGGTCATCGCCGACTTGAAGACCCCGAGATAGCCGAACACGACCATCAGGATCACGAAGGCGACGGCGACCCAAGTCTCTGGATCGAAGAACATATCGACTAACCCTTCAAGGACGCGTCAACGGCAGCATTGACCGAGGCCGCATCCGGAACCACGCCGGTGAGTTGCTGCACGATCTGGCCTGCCGCATCGGCCGCGATGCCGCGGACGTTGCTCATGGCGGTGGCGCGGGTCGAGGCGATGGTCTTCTCCGCCCCGGCGAGCTTGGCCGCCAATTGTTCTTCCAGCGCCTTGCGCTCGGCATCGGCCTGCGCATTCGCCTTGTCGCGGGATTCGTTGCCGATCGCCTGTGCCCGCGTGCGCGCCGCGGCGAGCTCGCTTTCATAGGCCTTCAGCGCCGCCTCGGACTGATCCTTCAGCTTCTGCGCCTCAGTGAGGTCACCCTCGATCTTGTTCTGGCGCGCCTCGATCGCACCGCCGACCTTCGGCAGAGCGAGCTTGGACACGATCACGTAAAGCAGGACGAAGAAGATCGCGAGCGACACCAGCTGCGAAGCAAAAGTGCTGCTCTCGAACGGCGGAAAACCGCCGCCGTGATGACCGCCATCGGCTTCGGTGTGAGCGCCCGCCGCCGGACCTTTTGCCCCGCCATGACTCTCGGCCATGGAGTACTCCTGTTGCTGTCACGCGCCGCTTCGGATGAAGCGGCGCGAAAGAAGTCGTTCTTTAGAAAACGAACAGCAGAAGCAGCGCGATCAGCAGCGAGAAGATGCCGAGCGCTTCGGTCACGGCGAAGCCGAAGATCAGGTTGCCGAACTGGCCCTGAGCGGCCGAGGGGTTGCGAACGGCTGCGGCGAGGTAGTTGCCGAAGATCACGCCCACGCCGACGCCCGCGCCGCCCATGCCGATGCACGCGATGCCCGCGCCGATAAGTTTTGCTGCTGTCGGATCCATTTTAGACTCCTTGGAAGAAAGATTGGGTTGTGGGTGGAAATTCCCCGGACAGCTCAGTGTCCCGGATGAATGGCGTCGTTGAGGTAGATGCAGGTCAGGATCGCAAACACGTAGGCTTGCAGGAACGCGACCAGAATCTCGAGCGCGTAGAGCGCGATCGTGAGCGCCAGCGGCAGCACGCCGCCGACCCAGCCGACGGCGCCGAGCGAGAAGCCCAGCATGGCGACGAAGCCCGCGAACACCTTCAGCGCGATGTGGCCGGCCAGCATGTTGGCGAACAGACGAATGCTGTGCGAGACCGGCCGCAGGAAGAACGACAGGATCTCGATGAACATGACCAGCGGCAGGATGTAGCCCGGGACGCCGTGGGGAACGAAGATGGAGAAGAACTTCAGGCCGTTCTTGGCGACGCCGTAGATCAGCACGGTGAAGAACACCAGCAGCGCCAGCCCGACGGTGACGATCAGATGGCTCGAGACCGTGAAGGTGTAGGGAATGATGCCGACCAGGTTCGAGACGCAGATGAACATGAACAGCGAGAAGATCAGCGGGAAGAACTTCATGCCTTCCGAGCCGGCCGTCGAGCGGATGGTTGAGGCGACGAACTCGTAGGAGATTTCGGCGACCGATTGCAGGCGCCCGGGAACCAGCTGCGTGCCGCTGGCGAGCATCAGGAGCGAGATGATCGCGACTGCCACCAGCATGTAGAGCGACGAATTGGTGAAGGCGATCGTGTGATTGCCGATATGGCCGATCGTGAAGAGAGGCTCGATGTTGAACTGGTGGATCGGATCGATTTTCATCGGCGCGGCATCTCTTGGTCTGCCGGGCGATGCCGGCGGGTCTCGGTCTGCCGGCCGGGCCGGCCCGTACCGGCGGAACCGGCACGATCATTCCTCTCCTGGTGGGATTGCCTTACGAACCACCGCGCCTGTTTTGACCCGCGCCTGCCGATCTCACCACATTCACCACGCCGGCCACGAAGCCGAGCAGCAGGAACACGATAAATCCGAAAGGCGACGTCGACAGCAAGCGGTCGAACCCCCAGCCAATCCCCGCTCCGACAGCGACACCGGCGACCAACTCGGAGGATAACCGAAAACCAAGCGCCATCGCCGAGGCTCTGGCCGCTCCGTCTCCACCGTCACCTGCGGGTTGCTCGGTCTTGATCCGGCGGTCGCGAAATTCGGACAACCGCTGATCGAGACTTCCGAGCCGTTCGGAAAGCGCAGCTTCATCGGACGATCTATCGCGATCTCCATTCTCGCCGTGTCCCGTGCCCTGTGTCATGCAACGAAGACCCGAAACGCCGCGGCTGAATGGAAATTGCGCCCGCCACCCTCAAAAGCCGCGCGGACCATACTGATGGCCTATAATCAAGTCAAGCCAAGTCACGATTGCGTCTCTTTCGATTATCTAATTGATTTGATTGACAATATCGGCGCGCACGGCAGCGCTGCACACAGCGTGACGCCGCACCGCAGCAGCTCGCTGCATGATCGGCGGACACGGTCGCCATTTCGCCGCGCTGCCGGGATCAATGGGGATGGCTGGATCGTTCATGTCCGGCGGGTGTTTTGGGCGGCGGATCGCCGCGCCGGGGTGTAGAATTTGCGGGAGTGCCACCTACGCGTCGTGGCGGAGAGCGCGATGAGACCAGTGACATCATCCACAACATCCTGGCTGGCGGCGGCGGCGTTCGCCGCGGCGATGGCCGTCGGTGGCGGCATCGTGGCCGCCCAATCCGCGCCCGATGGCGAAAACGGCCGCTACAGCATGACGCCCATCCCCGAGGGCGTGCTGCGGCTCGACACGCGCACGGGCACGGTTTCGACCTGCAGCAAGAACGGCGCCGGCTGGGCCTGCTACGCCGTGCCCGACGAACGGACCGCACTCGACGCCGAGATTGGCAGGCTCCAGGCCGAGGTCGAGAAGCTGAAAGGACAGCTCGCGGCGGGGCCGACGGTGTCGGGCAAGATCGACGAGGCGTTGCCGAAATCGGACCCGCTGAAGAAAGCCGAGCCCAAAAACGCCGAGCCTCGGGTCGCCGAGGGCGACCGCAAGATCGAGATCCCGCTGCCGAGCGACCAGGACGTCGATCGCGTGATGTCGTTCCTGGAAAAGGCCTGGCGGCGGCTGATCGACATGGCCAACCGCGTCCAGAAGGACGTGTCGGGGAAGATTTGACGCGTGGCGAGGGGCCGTCGTGGCGAGGTCTCGTAGGGTGGGCAAAGCGAAGCGTGCCCACGCGTTCTTCGTGGTCGAGAGAGAACGTGGGCACGGCGTAAGAACGCCTTTGCCCACCCTACGATAGCCTTCGAGTTGAGATACCTTTCATGACATCAGCCAAATCGATCACGCGCTCCGCACCATCATCAGTGCAAGCCACCATGATCGTCTCATCGCTCCTCACCGTGCAGACATCCGGCCGCGGCTTCACCGATCTCACCGCCGAAGCGGCAAAATTCATCGGCGAGATTCACGCGCGCGACGGCGCGTTGACGCTGTTCATCAGGCACACCTCGGCCTCGCTGACGATTCAGGAGAACGCCGATCCTTCGGTGCTCGTCGACCTCACGACCGCGCTGTCCCGGCTCGCGCCGGAGAATGCCGGCTGGACCCACGACACCGAAGGGCCGGACGACATGCCGGCCCACGTCAAGACGATGTTGACCGACGCCTCGCTCCAGGTCCCGGTCCTGAACGGCAGGCTCGCGCTCGGCACCTGGCAGGCGATCTATCTGATCGAGCATCGCAAGCGCCCGCACCGGCGCGAGGTGGTGCTGCAATTCGTCGGCAGCAATCAGTAGAGCGCCCAAAACAAAACCGGCCGCGGGAGACCGCGGCCGGTTCGTATTGGTTGAGATCGCTGCTTTCGATCAGGTCGCCTTGATGTCGACGTCCTTGGTCTCGGGCAGGAACAGGAAGCCGATGACCACGGTGATCGAGGCGAAGATGATCGGGTACCAGAGGCCGGCATAGATGTCGCCGGTCGAGGCCACGATGGCGAAGGCGGTCGCCGGCAGCAGGCCGCCGAACCAGCCGTTACCGATGTGGTAGGGCAGCGACATCGAGGTGTAGCGGATGCGGGTCGGGAACAGTTCGACCAGCATCGCCGCGATCGGGCCGTACACCATGGTGACGTAGACCACGAGCACGAACAGCAGGCCGATGATCGCCGCCACCTGCGGACGGAAGATGTCGAACGGATGGGTCATCTTCACGATGCCGGTGTCGCCGGCCTTCGGATAGCCGGCCGCCTGCACCGCGGCGAGGACCGCCGGGTTGCCGTCCTTGGCGTTGGCGTAGGGCACTTCCTTGCCGTTGACCATCACCTTTACGCCCGAGCCGGCTGCGCTGGGCGTGGTCGAGTACTTGACCGACGACTGCGACAGGTAGGCGCGTGCGGTGTCGCAAGGCGCGGTGAAGACGCGGGTGCCGACCGGGTTGAACAGGTCACCGCAGCCCTTGGGATCGGCCACCACCTCGACCTTGACCGTCTCGATGGCCTTTTCCAGCGCCGGGTTGGCGTTGGTGGTGATCATCTTGAAGATCGGGAAGAAGGTCAGTGCCGCGATCAGGCAGCCGCCGAGGATGATTGGCTTGCGGCCGATACGATCGGACAGCATGCCGAACACGATGAAGAAGCCGGTGCCGAGCAGCAGCGACCAGGCGATCAGCAGGTTGGCGGTGTAACCGTCGACCTTCAGGATCGATTGCAGGAAGAACAGCGCGTAGAACTGGCCGGTGTACCAGACCACGCCCTGGCCCATCACGCCGCCGAGCAGCGCGAGCAGCACGAGCTTGCCGTTCTGCCAGTTGCCGAAGGCTTCCGTCAGCGGGGCCTTCGAGCTCTTTCCCTCTTCCTTCATCTTCTGGAAGATCGGGGATTCGTTGAGGCGAAGCCGGATCCAGACCGAGATGCCGAGCAGCAGCACCGAGACCAGGAACGGAATGCGCCAGCCCCACGCCGCGAAGTCGGTCTCGCCGATCGCCGAACGGGTGAACAGGATCACGATCAGCGACAGGAACAGGCCGAGCGTCGCCGTGGTCTGGATGAAGGAGGTGTAGTAGCCGCGCTTGCCGTTCGGCGCGTGCTCCGCGACATAGGTCGCCGCACCGCCATATTCGCCGCCGAGCGCCAGGCCCTGGGCGAGGCGCAGCGCGATCAGGATGATCGGGGCTGCGATGCCGATCGTGGCTGCATTGGGAAGCAGGCCGACGATGAAGGTCGACAGACCCATGATCAGGATGGTGACGAGGAAGGTGTATTTGCGGCCGACGATGTCGCCGATGCGGCCGAACACGATGGCGCCGAAGGGACGGACCAAGAAGCCGGCTGCGAACGCCAGCAACGCGAAGATGTTGCGGGTGTTTTCGGGATATGCGCTGAAGAACTGCGCGCCGATGATGCCGGCCAGCGAGCCGTAGAGGTAAAAATCGTACCACTCGAAGACGGTACCGAGCGAGGAGGCGAGAATGACGAACCGTTCGTCCTTCGTCATCCCTCCCGCGCGTGTTTGAGACACAGCCATTGTCGACATGTTTGAATCGCTCCCCGAAATGCGTTTCCTCGCGCCCCGGATGTCCGGCCACGCCGGATCAACCCAGGTCTTGGCTGCCAAAGTAACATCGGCGTGAAACGCGCCCCAATACGACTTTCGGCCTTGCGCACTGACGCACAGCTGACGTCCGGTATCATGCGCCCGCACGCAGCCACGGAGGCCTCGGGATTAACCCCTTTGCGGCAAAGGGATAATGTGCACTTGCATGCCACGGCCGCTCAGGGAAGAATTGAGATATCCGGGATCGGTCCGCCGGCCTGCGAACGACAGCAAGAGAACGATGAACGCTCCCACGACCCATCTCGTCATCGCCGATGACCATCCCCTGTTCCGCGACGCGCTGCGACAGGCGGTGGCGGGCGTGCTGACCTCCGCCAAAATCGACGAAGCCGGATCGTTCGAGGATCTGACCAAGCTTCTGGAACAGACCTCGGATGTCGACCTGATCCTGCTCGACCTCTCGATGCCCGGGATCTCAGGCTTTTCCGGCCTGATCTATCTGCGCGCGCAATATCCCGCGATCCCGGTCGTGATCGTCTCGGCGTCGGACGACAGCGCGACAATCCGCCGCTCGCTCGATTTCGGCGCGTCCGGCTTCATTCCGAAGCGTTTCGGCGTCGAGACGCTGCGCGATGCCATCCTCAAGGTGATGGAAGGCGACGTCTGGGTTCCCGCCGACACCGACCTGTCGGCAGCCGCCGACCCCGACATGACGCGCCTGCGCGATCGCCTGGTGACGCTGACGCCGCAGCAGGTCCGGGTCCTGATGATGCTGTCGGAGGGGCTCCTCAACAAGCAGATCGCCTACGAGCTCGGCGTCTCCGAGGCCACCATCAAGGCGCACGTCTCGGCGATTCTGCAAAAGCTCGGCGTCGAGAGCCGCACCCAGGCCGTGATCGCCGCCGCCAAGATCGCCGGCGGCCAGTGGAAGCAGGGCACGCCGACGGGGTGAGGCTCTTCCGTCGCCGGCAAATCCGTCATCCTGAGGTGCTCGCCTCTTCGGCGAGCCTCGAAGGATGAACGGCCCGGCTGATACCTCGGCCGTCCATCCTTCGAGGCTCCCGTCGCAATGCTCTCGCATCGTGCCATTCGCACCTCAGGATGACGGGGCATAGCGAGCTTGTTGCTTACAATGTCCGCAGCAATGCGTTGGCGATCCTGATATCCGTCGTCTCCGAGCCCTCGCCAAAATCTTCGAGCGCCGATTGAAGCGACTGCCTGGCTTCGTCACGCCGGCCGCGTTCGGCGATGACACTGGCGAGGTCGATTGCGGCCCGCAGCTCCCAGGCCTTGGCGCCTTTGCGGCGGCTCAGATCCAGCGACTGCATGAAGTGGGCTTCCGCCTGCTCGACGTCAGGCTCCGGCAACGACAGCAGGACTCTGCCCTTCATCCGCAGCAGCTCGGGCATGTAGAGGTGATCGCCGCTGCGATCCACGAGGCGGATCGCGTCGTCGATCAGTTCCGCGCTCTGCCTGATCTGCCCGAGCGCCAGCAGGCCCTGGACCAGCGCGATGTTGAACGTCGTGGTGAGCAACTCGTAGCCGGCCTCGTGGAGCTCGCGCAGGCAGGTCCTGATCGTCTCGACGCCACCGGCGGCATCGCCGCGCCGGATCGCCAGCTCGCCTTTGACGCCGCGGCCGACGGCGAGATAGGGGCCCATCGAGCGCGAACTGGCATGCGCGATGAAGCGGTCGATGTTCTCCTCCGCGCCGTCGAGGTCCCCGCCCCAGAGATCGATCGAGACCGCCCAGATCAAGGCGATGCAGAGTGTGATCGGGTGATCCATCTGCCCGGCCTCGGTGACCGTCTGCCGCGCCAGCTGCAGCGCATCCGCGGGCCGACCCTGCAACCAGAGTTCCCGGGCCAGCGTGATGCCGGCCCGATTGCGATGATCGAAGCCGTAGACCGTGCTGATTCGCTCCGTGCCCGGTCCCTGCCAGGCGACGTCCAGCATCTTCAATGCGTCGCGATGTTCGCCTGCCAGATGCAGCGAGACGCCGAGGAGGGAATGGGCGAGGGCGATCGAGGCCGGGTCGCCGAGCGACCTCGCCACCGCGAGGCTCTGCTGCGCATAGCCGAGCGCGGCATCGAACTCGCCCATCCGCTCGTGGAAGATATGCATGCGGCCGAGCAGCTGGAGCTGGTTGACCTCGTCGCCGCGCGCCTCGGCGATCGCAAGGCTCCGGCTCAAGGCGCTGCGCGCCGCTTCGCTGCCGCCACGGGTGAACATCAAGGTCAGTCCGAGAGCGGCCTGGATGTGCATTTCCTCGGCGCTGCCGCGTGAGGAAGGGGCGATCGCCAGCAGCGCCCGTTCCGACCAGCGCCGGCATTCGATCAACAGGGACATCGCCAGGAAGATCGGCGCCGCCGCGGCGGCGAGCGCGATGCCGACGCCGAGATCACCGTCCGCGCCGAAGCACCATTCCAGCGCGGCGCGCACATTGTGAAGCGCGGAGAAGTGAACAGCCCGTTCGTCCGCGTTCGGCACCGCGACCCATGACATGCCGGCCTGCTCCAGCCATCGCCGGTAGTAAGTCGCGTGGCGGCCGGCGAGCGCTGCGTCGTCGGGTTCGATCTCGCGCAGATAGGCGCGCGTCGTGTCGAGCAGGCGGTAACGCATCATCGCGCCGATCGGCCGCGGCGCGACCATCGATTTGGCAACGAGGCTGTCGACGGCGTCGAACAGATGCGCCTGGTCCACGCGCGCGTCCGGCACGACCTCGAGCGCTGCGTCGAGGGTGAAATGGCCGGCGAAGACGGCAAGCCTGCGCAGCACGAGGCGTTCGCGATCCGACAGCAGTCCGTAGCTCCAGTCGAGCGTGGCCTGCAACGTCTTCTGTCGGGGCGGGGCGGTGCGCTGGCCCTGCCAGAGCAGGTTGAGGCGCTCGTCGAGCAGTGCGGCGGTTTGCGACAAGCCGTAGGCTTCGACCCGGCCGGCGGCGAGCTCGATCGCCAAGGCCATGCCGTCGAGCTTGCGGCAGATGCTTGCGATGACCGCAGCGCTCCCATCATCGAGCGCGATCTGTGCGCCGCTGGCCGTCGCCCGTTCGAGGAACAATTGCAGCGCCGGATAGGTCTGTGCCGCGGCGGCCGTCAGCGCGGAGCCGTCGGGCGGAACCGCGAGCGGGGCCAGGCGATAGACCTGCTCTCCCTCGACGCGCAGCGCTTCGCGGCTCGTTGCGAGGAGATGGACCTGTGGTGCGGCGTGGAAGATCTCCGCCGCCAGCGGCGCGGCGGCCGCGATGACGTGCTCGCAATTATCGAGGATCAGCAGCATCCGCTTGTCGCGCAGATGCGCCAGCAGCGCGGGCAGGGGATCGTCGGTCTCGGCCGGCAGACCGAGCATCAGCAGGATCGACGTGATCACGAGATCAGGATCGCTGAGCGCGGCGAGATCAACGAAATGCGCGGCGTCGGCAAATGTTTCGAGCAGATCGTGGGCGATGGCCACGGCGACCGCGGTCTTGCCGACGCCGCCGGGGCCGGCAATCGTGACGAAGCGCGAGCTGACGAGCTTGCCGGAGACGGCGGCGATCGCATCGTCGCGCCCGACCATGCGCTGCAAGCGGTTGGGCAATTTCACCGGCGGCAATTCCGGTCGCGGTGCGTGGGGCTGCACCGGTGCAACATCCGCGCGCGCAATCGGCGCCACGAAGCAATAGCCGCGGCCGGAGAGCGTCGTGATGTAGCGGGCGCCATCCTTGCCGTCGCCGAGCGCCTTGCGAAGCGCCGCGACGTGAAAGCGCAGGCTGGCCTCTTCGACCGTGAGGCCGGGCCACACCAGCGCCATCAAATCCCATTTGCTGACGACCTCGTTCGGCCGAGACATCAGCGCCATCAGCGTGTCGAACGCCTTCGCGCCGAGCGGCAACGCCACGCCGTCGCGCGTCACGAGTCTTTCATGCGGTGTCACGGAGAATGGCCCAAACGACAATGTTCCTGTCGCGATGCCGGCCGGATCAGTCATGTCGAAATCTGGTTCCTTCGACAGACCCGATAGCCAGATGATCGCGATCCTGCAAGGCCGTCCCTGCATCGGCATCAGACCGCAGATGCAGGCCTTGTGAGCCGCGTAAGGCAAGGCCTCACAACTTCTCACAAGTCCAAACGGGCGTGCTGCCGCAGCCGCTGCTAGTCAGTGCCGTGACGACGAGGAGATATCTTCATGACGCAGGCGGCAAAGACACTCTATACGGCGAGGACCCACACCAGCGGCGGACGCGGCGACGGCATCTCGCGCAGCTCCGACGGCCGCCTGGACGTCAAGCTGTCGCCGCCGGGCGGCGCGGGCAGCGGCACCAATCCCGAGCAATTGTTCGCCGCCGGCTGGTCGGCGTGTTTCGAAGGCGCGATGGAGATCGCGGCGCGCAAGCGCAAGATCGAGCTTCCCAGGAAGTGCGCAATCGATGCCGAGATCGATCTCGTGCTCGACGACGGCGCCTATTCGCTGCGGGCGCGCCTCAGTGTGAGTCTTCCGGGCCTCGACGGCGAGACCGCGCGCGGCATCATCGATGATGCACATCAGACCTGTCCCTATTCCAAGGCCGTTCGCGGCAACATCGACGTCACGGTCGCGCTGATCTGACGCACCATCACCAACCAACGAAAGGCAGTCCCACCATGAAGCAGATCATCGATCAGCATCGTCGCAATTTCTTCGGCGTCGCCGCCGGATCCGTCGCGGTCGGTCTCGGCGTGATCGACCTCGCGCGTGCCGAAACGGACGCGCCGCGGTCGCAGGCATCGACCGCGTCCTTCGGTCCGATCAAGCAGATCGATGCCGGCGTTCTCAATGTCGGCTATGCCGAGGCAGGTCCGTCGAACGGTCCCGTCGCGATCCTGCTGCACGGCTGGCCCTACGACATTCACGCCTTCGTCGACGTCGCGCCCATCCTGGCGAAGGCCGGCTATCGCGTGATCATCCCTCATCTGCGTGGCTACGGCACGACGCATTTCCTCTCTGGCGAGACGCCGCGCAACGGCGAGCCCGCCGCGATGGCCGCCGACATCATCGCGCTGATGGACAAGCTCGACATCAAGAAGGCCGTCGTCGCCGGCTTCGACTGGGGCGCACGCACCGCCGACATCATTGCCGCGCTGTGGCCGGAGCGCTGCCGCGCGCTGGTGTCGGTCAGCGGCTATCTGATCTCGAGCCAGGCCGCCGGCAATGCGCCGCTGCCGCCGTCGGCCGAGCTGCAATGGTGGTATCAGTTCTATTTCGCCACCGAGCGCGGCCGCGCCGGATACGAGAAGTACACGCATGATTTCGCCAAACTGATCTGGAAGCTCGCTTCGCCGCAGTGGAAGTTCGACGACGCCACCTTCGCCCGCAGCGCGGCGGCGCTCGACAACAAGGATCATGTCGCGATCACGATCCACAATTACCGCTGGCGGCTCGGGCTCGCCCAGGGCGAGGCGAAATACGAGCCTCTCGAAAAGAAGCTGGCGGCGACACCTGTCATCGAGGTGCCGACGATCACGATGGAAGGCGACGCCAATGGCGCGCCGCATCCCGAGCCCAGCGCCTATGCCAAGAAATTCGCGGGCCGCTACGAGTTTCGCCTGATCACCGGCGGCATCGGCCACAATCTGCCGCAGGAAGCGCCGCAGGCCTTTGCCAAGGCCGTCATCGACGCCGACGGGGCCTGATCATTCCTGCGATGCCTCGGTCCGGCGCGGCTGGACCGAGGCTGTGCTGCCATCCCAACCTGAAGAAATCTCATGTCGTCCATCGAACCGCAAAAGCAGAAGCGCTCCTATGTCACGGCCATCACGCTGGCCGTGCTGCTTCTGGTCGTTCTCCTGACTTGCGTGCCCTATCTGGTCTCGATCGCGCTTGCCGAGGGACCGGCGCAGGTCGACACCGCCGCTGCCTCGCCGATCTTCGGCGTCACGATTCCGCCCGGTTACAGGCAGTGGGAACTGATCGCGCCGGCGGAAGAAGCCGCGCCGCTCGACGAGCTTCGCGCCGTCGTCGGCAACCAGACCGCCATCGATGCGTATCAGGCCGGCAAGCTGCCGTTTCCGGACGGTACCATCCTGGTCAAGCGCGCCTGGAAGCGACAGCGCTCGCCCGAGTTTGCGTCCGCGACCATCCCCGGTACTGCCACCACGGTCCAGGTCATGGTCAAGGATTCCAGGAAATATGCCGCAACCGGCGGCTGGGGCTTTGGCCGCTTCATTGGCGGCAAGCCGGTCGACGAGGCCCAGCACCGCACGTGCTGGGGCTGTCACGAAGCCCGCGCGAAGAGCCGCGATTACGTCTTCACACGGCTTGCGCCCTGAAGCGGATGTCGGCCGGCGCTCATGCGGCGCGCTGTTGCCGGCTTTGCGCCGAACCGGAAGCTGCCCGGGTTCGCGAATGAACCATTTGAATTGTGAACCCGACCAAGGTCGGAAGAGTGTCCGGGGAGTAGCGATCGGCTATCCCTGCCGCTCCGATCCACGTGCGGAAATTGCGGGCCGATGCGGTTGAAAAAGACGCTCCTCGTGCTGCTTCTCCTTTTCGCGATTCCCGCGGACGCCTGCTGCGCGCAGACACCGCCGCCGCTCGACGAACATGCGCTGGAGCGCGTGCCGCCGACGATCACGAAGAGATTGGCGACCCGCTTTTCGCTGGGCGCCTTCGCCGGCCGCTTCGAGCAGACGCCGCTCGGCGCGGTCCGCAAAACCGTGGGCGAAGGGACCATCCAGCACCGGGGCGACGCTGGAGATAGCATCTATTGGCTGTGTTACAGGCGCGCGCAGCATCGCTTATGGGTCGTGTCCAGCGGGGAGATGGGTGGTCCCGACCACCGCGTCACGGAGATCGTTGCAGAGCTCACCGAGAAGGACACGGAGGCTTCGACCGGTTGCACCGTCATCCCGGACAAGTTCGCGCCCCTCGTCTTCGACGGCAAGCTGCATTTGGGGATGTCGCGTTCGGAGGTCGTCACGGCGCTGGGACCGCCGTCGAAGTCGGACGCTGCCGGGATGGTGTATTCTCACGACGGCAAGCTCGCAAACGGCTTCGACGAGACCGCATGGCTCATTCTCCGGTTTCGTGAGGACAAGCTCGTCTCCATGCGCGGCGGCAAGACCACGACGAATTGAAGCGGCTCACCCCAAGGGCTTGCGTCTTCGTCGGGCAAAGCAGCAACGGCTGGGTCAATCGGCCCGTCGGTAAATATTCTTCTTTACAGAAATTCGGAATTATCGTAGGTGTCGTCCATCCTGATCCGGCAAAAAGGGGCGGTCGTACGTCGTCACGAGCCGCGGATCGGGCTGCGGTGGACGCATTGGCGCCGTCGCGGATGTGAGCCGCAGGGCGGGGGGATGGATTGAGCCGATCCCCGTGAGCGTCTCGCAAGCCGCGTTGTACGAGCGGCGCCGTGTGCGTACGGCAAAACCGTGTCGTCCTGGCCGTCGTTGCTACGGTCAAGCCTTGCGGAGGCGGCATGGCGCCAACCGGCGCCTTGTCGGCGAATTCCGTGAGGTGAGGGAGGCCAGAAGGAAAGTTCGGCTCCCGGGAGAGCACGGCATAAGCCGTCCGACCATCGCGCAGGGAAGGCCGAGTGATCGGCACCACCTGTATGCTGCTGTGCGGTTCTTCCTGCGTGTGCATTTCGCGCAGCGGACCGCGGGTGCCAGCCGGCGCCCGGTCTTCCCTGCGCCCTTTTCTTTGGAAGGGCGTGACGAGAAGCGCAAAACTCGGGCGAAACGCGCCGCGGGAAGGCGAAAGTGTGTCAATCGGTCAACAGCGGTCTCTCGTGCCCCGGACGCAGCGCAGCGCCTCTTCGGCGATGCGCTGCAGAGCCGGGGCCCATGCATCAGCAATCCGTGTAGCCCCCTGGGTCCCGGCTCTGCGCCGCAGCGTTTCACGCCGCGTCGCGTCCGGGACACGAAAGGAACCGTTGCTGCTACCCAGCACTCCGTCATTGCGAGCGCAGCGAAGCAATCCAGACTGTCTCCGCGGGTGCATTTCTGGATTGCTTCGCTGCGCTCGCAATGACAGGGTGGGGCCGGTGCGTCTCTCTGTCACCGCGCCCAGCGCAATACCGCCCGTCCTACTCCGCCGCCACCATCTGCTGCGTGCGCCACTGGCCGAGCAAGGCGCGGAGCGAGGCCGGCTTGACCGGTTTGTTGAGCACCGCGACCTTCTCGTCGCGTGCAGCGACCTGCACCGCGGGGCTGCGGTCGGCCGTGATCAGGATCGCGGGGATCGCATCGCCGAAGCGGCGGCGGATCTCGCGGATCGCGGCAATGCCGTTGCCACGGTCGAGATGATAGTCGACCAGGAGGCCGGTGACGCGGCGGCCGGCGGCCTCGATCGCGGCGATCGCGCCTTCGGGATCGGCGACCGCGATCACCTCGGCATCCCACGCCTTCAGCAGCGTCCGCATGCCGTCGAGGATCGCGGCGTCATTCTCGATGCAGACGATCAGCGCGCCCGAGATCGGCGTGCGCGCCAGCGGCGTCGCGCTGGTCACCGCGGCGGTGTGGGTGATCGCCTTCGCCGTCGGCACCGTCACCGAGAACACCGAACCGCCGCTTCTGTTGCCGTCGATGGCGATGCCGTGCTTGAGCACGCGCGCGAGGCGTTCGACGATCGACAGGCCGAGGCCGAGGCCGCGCGCGATCCGCGCGCCCTGTTCGAGCCGGTGAAACTCCTTGAAGATCTCGCCGCGCTTGACCTGGGGAATGCCGACGCCGGTGTCGTAGACGCAGATCCTGAGCGAGGGGCCCTGGCGGCGGCAGCCGACCAGCACGCGGCCGCGCGGGGTGTATTTGATCGCGTTCGAGATCAAATTCTGCAGCAGGCGCCGCAGCAGCAACCGGTCCGATTCGACCGGCAGCGAGCAGGGCACGAAGGCGAGCTCGAGGCCCTTGGCGCGCGCGATCGGCGCGAACTCGATCTCCAGCGAGCGCATCAGGTCGGCCATCTTGAAGCTCGAGATCGAGGTCGTCATCGCGCCGGCGTCCAGCCGGGAGATGTCGAGCAGCGCGCCGAGGATCTCCTCGATCGCCTGCAGCGATTCGTCGATGTTCTCGACCAGCCGCGTTTCCTCGCCGCTATGCTGGCGCTCGACCAGGCTCGTGACATAGAGCCGCGCCGCGTTCAGCGGCTGGAGAATGTCGTGGCTGGCGGCGGCGAGGAAGCGCGTCTTGGAGATGCTGGCGTCCTCCGCCGCGCTCTTGGCCAGTGCCAGCTCGGAGTTCAGCCGCGTCAGTTCCTCGGTGCGGTCGCGCACGCGCTTTTCCAGCGTCGCATTGGCGCGCTCCAGCGCTTCGGCGGCTTCGAACGTGGGGGTGACGTCGGTGAAGGTGATGACGAAGCCGCCGCCGGGCATGCGGTTGGTGAGCACCTCGATCACCATGTGGCGTTCCGGCAGGCGCTCGAGATAGGGCTCGCTGTCGGTCGTGTAGGCAATGAGCCGCTGCTCGATCATCGCCTCGCGATCGGCCTGATGCTCCGGATCGCTCACGCCCATGAATTCCAGGATCTCGCGCAGGGGCGTGCCGAACTGGACGATGTGCGGAGGCACGTTGAGGAGATCGCCGAACTGCCGGTTGGAGCAGATCAGCTGCAGGTCGGCATCGAACACGGCGATGCCCTGGCGCACGTGGTTGAGCGCGGTCTGGAGGATCTCGCGGTTGAAATGCAGGGCCGCGTGCGAATCGTCGAGCAGCTTCAGTGCCGCCTTCGCCGACACCGTCCGCTTGCGCAGCAGCAGCGACATCACGAGGCGGGACGACGCAGCGCCAATCGAGGAGGCGATCAGGTGCTCGGCGTGCTGCAGCAGCTCGAAATCGGCAGGTGCGCCGGGCTCCAGCCGCAGATTGCGCCGCGCGGAGAAGGCCTCGAAGGAATGCCGCGCGCGGTCGGGGCCGAGATATTGCGCCACAGTGGTCTGGATGTCCTGCACGGTGACGGTGGTGCGCCAGCGGCGGAAGCTCGGGGAGATCGGCGCGAGCGTGTTGGGCACGAACAAATCCGCCTGCAGCAGCTCGATCGACGAGGGCCTGCGCGCCAGCGACAGCAGCACATAGGTCAGGATGTTGAGCGACAGCGACCAGATCACGCCGTGCATCAGCGGCGGCAGATCGGCGCCGAACAGCGCCTGCGGCCGCAGCGCCTCGATGCCGAACGGGCCGTGCTGGAGCCACAGGATGCCGGCCGTGGAGGAATCCATGAAGCTCGGCATGAACAGCGTGTAGAGCCACACCGCGAAGCCGACCAGCATGCCGCCGATCGCGCCGCGCGCGGTGGCGCGCCGCCACAGCAGCCCGCCGAAGAAGCTCGGTGCCAGCTGGGCGATGGCGGCAAAGGAGAGCAGGCCGATCGCCGCGAGCTGGGTGTTGCCGAGCGCGCGGTAGTAGAAATAGGCCATCACCATGATGGCGAAGATCGCGAGCCGCCGCGAGCGCAGCAGGAAGTCGCTGAAATCGGCTCCGCCGGTGCGGCCTTCCGGCCGCCGCTGCAGCACCAGGGGCACGATCAGGTCGTTCGAAACCATGATCGAGAGCGCGACGCATTCGACGATTACCATCGCAGTCGCCGCCGACAGGCCGCCGACGAACACGGCGACGCTGAGCAGGTCCGCGCCGCCCTCCATCGGCAGGGCCAGCACGTACATGTCGGGATCGGCCGCGCCGAACGGGAAGCTGACGAGGCCGGCGAGCGCGATCGGGATCACGAACAGGTTGATGGCGACGAGGTAGAGCGGGAACAGCCAGCGTGCGCGGCCGACCTCGGCATCGGACGAATTCTCGACGACACTGACGTGGAACTGGCGCGGCAGCAGCATGATCGCGCATAGCGACAGCAGCGTCATGGTGAGGAAGTTGCCGATCGACGGCGAATAGTTGATGGCGCGCACCGCCTCCGGCGTCTTCATCGCGCGCTCGATCAGTTCGTGCGGAGAGAACATCACGAAGGTGACGAAGATGCCGGCGGTGAGGAAGGCGACCAGCTTGATGATGGATTCGGTCGCCACCGCCAGCATCAGGCCGTGCTGGTGCTCGGTCGCGTCGGTCTGCCGCGTGCCGAACAGCACGGCGAAGGCCGCCATCGCCAGCGTCACCATCAGCGCGACGTCGCCGATGATCGGGATGTGGGAGAAGGCCTGGTCTTCGCTCAGGATCGTCGCGAGCGAGGAGGCGACCGCCTTGAGCTGCAGCGCGATATAGGGCACGGAGCCGATGATCGCGATTCCGGCGACGGTGGCCGCCACGGCCTGGCTCTTGCCGTAGCGGGCGCCGATGAAGTCGGCGATCGAGGTGATGTTGTGGGCTTTGGCGAGCTGGATCACGCGGCGCAGGATGCCGGCCCCGAGCCCGATCATCAGGATCGGGCCGACATAGATCGCGAGGAAGTCGGTCGAGGTGCGCGTCGCAAAGCCCACCGAACCGAAGAAGGTCCAGGAGGTGCAGTAGATCGCCAGCGACAGCGGATAGATCAGCCCGGAGGCGCGGCCGCGCCCGGCCGGCGAGCGGCGGTCGCCGTGGCTCGCCACCAGGAACAGGAAGCCGATATAGCCGAAGGCGGCGGCGATCACGCCCCAGTCGTGCAGCATGTTGAAGCGCGCTTCCTCCAGGGCGCCGGCGGCGCCCAAGCTCATTTTCCCTGCAAACCTAGCGCGTTGGGCGGGGCGAGGCGACAGCGAAATGGCGAGGGGGGGCGGGAACCGGGGTTGTCGTTAAGCTGTGGACGAGCTGCCTGCTCTCACCCTCCCCTGGAGGGGCAGGGTCGATCGCGCGAAGCGCGAGCGGGGTGGGGTGATCTATCCACTTGGGCACTGTTGGATGAGGAGACACCGTCACCCCACCCCGGCCCACATTTCGCTGCGCTCAATGTGAGCCGACCCTCCCCCTCCAGGGCAGGGCTATCGCATATGGGAAAAAGCAAAGCGCTGTCGACACTTGTAAAGCACACGTTCGAGAAGTGTCGCTCCAGCTTCGCGGTTCGATTCCGTTTTGTTCTCGATCCGATTCCGCTGCTTGGCAGCCTCGCGCAAGCACATTGCCGGCTAAGCTCCGGAAGAGACTCGGGATTTCCACATGCGATAGCCCTGCCCTCCAGGGGAGGGTAAGAAAAATCCTACTCCGCCGCCAGCGACTTCTCGCGGAGCGGCAGGCCGAGACGCTCCCACACTTGCAGCAGGGCCTCGGCGAGCTGATCGATCAAGCCGTCGTCGTGATAGGGCGAGGGCGTGATGCGCAGCCGCTCGCTGCCCTTGGGAACGGTCGGATAGTTGATCGGCTGGATGTAGATGCCGTGCTCCTCGAGCAGCATGTCGGACGCCTGCTTGCACTTCTCGGGATCGCCGACGAACAGCGGCACGATATGGGTGTCGCTCGACATGACCGGCAGGCCGGCGGCGTTGAGGATCGCCTTGACGCGGGCGGCGCGGTCCTGGTGGCGCTCGCGCTCCCAGCTCGAGGTCTTCAGGTGCTTGATCGCGGCGGTCGCGGCCGAGCAGATCGCCGGCGGCAGCGCGGTGGTGAAGATGAAGCCCGGCGCATAGGAGCGCACGGCGTCGATGATCTGGCCGTTGGCGGCGATGTAGCCGCCGAGGCAGCCGAACGCCTTGGCGAGGGTGCCTTCGAGCACGTCGATACGGTGCATGACGCCGTCACGCTCGGCGATGCCGCCGCCGCGCGGGCCGTACATGCCGACCGCGTGGACCTCGTCGACATAGGTCATCGCGTTGTATTTTTCGGCGAGGTCGCAGATCTTGGCGAGCGGAGCGACGTCGCCGTCCATGGAATAGAGGCTCTCGCAGACGATCAGCTTCGGACGGTTCGGGTCCGCCGCCTTCAGCAGCTCCTCGAGATGCGCCAGATCGTTATGGCGGAACACGACCCGCTCGCAGCCCGACTGGCGGATGCCCTCGATCATCGAATTGTGGTTGAGCTCGTCCGACAGGATGAGGCAGTTCGGAATGAGCTTGGCGATGGTCGGGATGCCGGTCTGGTTCGAGACATAGCCCGAGGTGAACAGCAGCGCGGCTTCCTTGCCGTGGAGATCGGCGAGCTCGGCCTCGAGCTGGACCAGCGGATGATGCGTGCCGGCGATGTTGCGGGTGCCGCCGGCACCGGTGCCGACGCGGGTCGCGGTCTCGACCATGGCGCCGACCACCTTCGGGTGCTGGCCCATGCCGAGGTAATCGTTGGAGCACCAGATCACGACGTCGCGCTTGCCCTTGGGCGAGTGCCAGACCGCGTGGGGGAATCGGCCGGCCGTGCGCTCGAGGTCGGCGAACACGCGGTAGCGCCGTTCAGCGTGGAGACGATCGAGGGCGGAATCGAAGAACTGGTTGTAATCCATCGGCAAAACCTGCAACGGAACCCGGCCACGGCGGCCACTCGTTTTTAGAGCTTTTCCAGCTCCAATGTCTATGCGCCAGCACACATTTGTGGCGAGGCGCGCGGGTATATTGATAGCGCCGTCTCGCGGGCGATAGTTGATGTGGATCAAACGCCTAACACTTGCCCGCCCGCGCGGACCGAGGCGCCCGGGAACGCCGAGGACCGCCTCCGCGGGCTTGGACATTTTGTCCATGGGGCACGCTCCGTCCATGATGGCTGAGCCGGTCGCACCGATGTCGTGGCCTTGCTTTCTGCGAGGCGCGGATCGGCGCCCGGCAAGCTCATGCGAAAGGACGCCCGATGAAGCGTGTGATGATTCTGAACGGTCCCAACCTCAATATGCTCGGTATCCGAGAGCCGCACATCTACGGCACGACGACGCTCGCCGAGGTCAACGCTGCTTGCGAGGACGTGGCGGCAAAGCTCGGCCTCAAGCTCGCCTTCCACCAGTCCAACCATGAAGGCGTGCTCGTCGACCTGATCCAGTCGGCGCGGCAGGATGCCGACGCCATCATCATCAATCCGGCCGGCTTCTCCTTCACCTCGGTCGCGATCATGGACGCGATCAAGACGTTCGAGGGTCCGGTGGTGGAGGTGCACATCTCCAACATCCACGCCCGCGACGAATATCACCGCCACTCCAAGATCTCGTTCGTGGCGACCGGGGTGATCTGCGGCCTCGGCCCGTTCGGCTACATCGCAGCGCTGCATGCGATCGCGAACATGAAGTGAGTGGTAGCTGCGGCGGAGGTCTGCTCCCTCGCCCCGCTTGCGGGGAGAGGGTTGGGGT
>ERZ1034411.26-NODE-26-length-111666-cov-18.340585_pt1 | contig 111666 bp, 141 predicted proteins | sample MGYA00520583_ERZ1034411 | MGnify/ENA primary metagenome ERZ1034411 (study PRJEB33736, sample SAMEA104288481) | Azolla microphylla | place: Ecuador | collected 1982 | study: EMG produced TPA metagenomics assembly of the PRJEB19522 data set (Is there foul play in...
TTGCGATATTTCATTTATGAGTATGTTTCACATGGCAAATGATAGTCATTTATTTGAAAATAATCAAGCAGAAAGATTATTACCGTTATATGAAGCTAAAATGTTTCATATATACAGTCATCGCTTTGCAAGCGCAGAAGCACCTAAAACAGAAAAAGGTTTTGGAGGATCCTCAGGTAAACTTATAGAGGAAGATTTACTAAATTCTAGTTTATTAGTGAAGTCAAGATATTTTGTTAGCATTTCTGATATAGATAATAAAATCTGTCCTTTAAAATCAAATTGGTTATTGGCTCTGAGAAAAATTACAGGTCTTGTTTCTAATGAAAGAACAGTTGTATCTACCTTGTCGCCAAAAGTAGGATTATCAGATAGTGCAACATTAATTTCATTTGACAATAGAAATATTCAATTGTAATGTTGTTTTTCAGCTAACTTTAATAGTTTGGTTCTTGATTATATTGCACGACGAAAAGTAGGAGGAGTTAATTTGAACTTTTTCATACTCAAACAACTTCCTTTAATTCCCCCAGAAAGATACACGGAAAAAGACATAGAATATATCGGCCTCCGCGTATTAGAATTAGTCTACACAGCCTGGGATATGCAACCCTTCGTATTAGACATGGGACATGAGGGTAAACCCTTCATTTGGAATCCTAACAGAAGCGCATTAATCAGAGCAGAATTAGACGTATATTACGCAAAACCTGATGGTTTAACCCGTGATGAACTGAGATATATATTAGATCCTGCGGATGCGTATGGTGCAGACTTTTCCAGTGAAACATTTAGAGTATTAAAGAACAATGAAATCAAACAATATGGAGAACTATAGAACCCAAAGATTAGTATTAGAGGCGTGGGATAGAATGTTTAAGTAAATGCTTAAAAAGACCCAAAATCATGGAATAATAATGATAACACCCATAAAACTGGACCTCATGTATACAGAATACCAAATTAAAAATCTATTTCGCAATCAAGCCGTAGAATACATAAGAAATAAAAATATAGGTGGTGTTAGCAACAGCAAAGGTAACACTTACGAAGACGTCTTTGCTATCTACAAAATCTCATCATTATCTAAAAACTTTATAGAAGATGAAAGAGAAGTTTACTTGTTAGGTAAGTGTCTATCTTTTATTGATGACTTAGTTATTGAACTCATATCAGGAAATACCTTGCAGTATTATCAACTAAAAAATAGTTATAGTGTAACTTGGGGAACAGGCCGAAAATTAATAAATGACGACTTTAAAAAACAGTATGAATTAAACAAATCAATTGCTAAAGAATTAGAACTTGCGCTTGTAGTTTCTTCTTTAGAACTCTGAGATAAATTACAGGCGAACATTCCCGATAATATTCAAGATTATAGCCAAGTTATTTACTTCTATTTCTGTGCCGATAGTCTGCCTAAAATAATTGCCCAAGAACCTGATTTTAAACATCTATTAGAATATTTATGTGCCTTTGAAAACCCAGAACCAGATAAACTTGAATGTTTGGCTACAGTTTTGCTAGGTGCTTAGGTAGCCAGTGAGAAATCTAAAGTACTTACTATGGATATTCTCAAAAAAGCTCAAGACTTCATTCCTTCATATACTCGTTCCTTTCAAACAGAACTACAGCTAGACCCAGAAATAAAAGCAATTTTTGATAAAACAGACGGTTTCACATATAATTTAACCAGAGGGTTTTTACAATGGTAGTATTTTGACGGACTAAATGCAGGAACATTATCTTACAGTATCGAAACATCAAGGTTTCAAGAATTTCAGGACCTTATTAGAAGAAATCGCCCCACTTCCTTTGAAGAATTGGAGCTGTTCTTAATATGACTAGGTTATATACGGATATTTGCAATAAAGATGTTCGGAAATTACTGGCAATATTAGCCAATAAGGATGTCAATCCAGACGATTACAAAGCAAATATGACCAAAGTAGGTGGTGATCTTGGTAAATTTATAATATCTAAAATTAATGATAAGAATCCTGATATATACCTGGCTTGTACAGTAGAAGATGCTGGTTTTTTGGCTAAAGGTATACTTTCAAGATTAGAAAATTATTATCACAATATTGGTTTTGCCTGTTTTTGGAACAAGCAATTCTCTCCATTTAAAATCGAAGATTTAAAAGTAGTTACCATCCTCAAAGAATATCAAGAACCTGCTCATGATAAGGTTCAGTATTTAATTGTAGTCAGATCTACCATTTCTGGTGCTTGTGTAGTCAGAACTAATTTAGTAAACTTGATTCAAAAAATTGAAATAGAGAAGATATTTATAGTTGTACCTGTCATTTATAGAAATGTAGAACAAAAACTCAAAGATGAACTTGACGAAAATATCTATAGTAAATTTGAATTCTTTTATTTTGCTAAAGACGATGAACGCACCCAAGAAGGTGAAGTAATACCAGAAATAGGAGGTAATGTATATTTAAGACTAGGACTTGAGGGACAAGATAATAAAAATGAATATATCCCCGCAATCCTCCAAAAGAGACATTCCCAATTTATACGTCAAAAACAGGGAACTTATCGTAGTTAATGAAAATTCAATATCTGAATTAGGGTGAGAAGGATGATTAATTATTTTAGCTGTCAGTCCAATTATTTTATTGATATCAAACAAACATCCAGAAATCGCTAAATACCTTGAATCTTGAGGCTAACCATAATTTTGTAAATCCTTAAATCCCATAAATCCTAATTTAGATAATGGAGATTCCTGTAAGATTACAAGAATTATTACAACAACCAGAACCAGCTATTTTAACTATTAGTTCCCTCATGGGACAAGAACTAGCATTGCTTGATTGTAGCAATATCACTTCTATTACCCCTGAACAACTAAACCTAATTTTCACCCATATTCCCCAAGAATGGGATTATAGAGAACTCACAGAAATATTTGACACTAATACCCTCACGGACACCCTTATTAACCAACTTTATCAATATATTGATCAATGCTTAGGACGTATACCTACCCTACAAATAACCACCTCCCCACTATCAACTCCTGATTCCTTTGATATATTCAACTTCCGTAATAAGATCACAGGTGATTATCGCCGTTATATAGAAAGCTTCTGAAGAATCCGTGATACTAGAGTAGAAGAACTTGTCAATCAAGAATTAGAAAAAGGACAACTTCAGACAGATCCTCTTGTCTAACTGAACCCCAAATATCGCTCTGCTACAACAGTAAATGAATTAGTGAATAGAGGTGTTCTCCATCCTGATTGGACTCAATACTTTCCTAAAAACGGGAATCCCCTTTACTTCCATTTCCATCAAAAACAAGCATTTGAAACTGCCCAAAAATAAGAACCTTATGTATTAACCACGGGTACAGGTTCTGGTAAAAGGATGACCTATGTCGTGCCAATTTTTGACGACTTACTGCGTCATCCAGATATTCAAGCAGTTTATAAATTAGAACCAGATGAACTGGACTCAGCAAGATTAGGGGAAGGAAAATATTTGCTGTTTTGGGAAGCATCAGAAGGTGATGCAGGAGTTTTATCTCAACTACTCCAACAAGCAGGTGCTTTTGTAAAAATTGCCGATGTTGCTTTAGATATCTGTCATTTCTCAGAACCCAAAGATACCTGTGTGCAAGCTTGCTATGAGTGTTTACTTTCCTACAGGAATCAATTTGACCATCCGTTAATTAATCGTCATCTGATTAAACCTTTGCTAGATGAACTGCAAGGAAGTGCAGTAGAAATATCAGGTGTTTTCCGGGACGAACAATATCAAAAGCTCCTTCCCCAAACAGATCCGAACTCGGACTTTGAACGAGTGGTGCTACAGGAGATTTATCAACGTGGGTATAAACTACCTGATGCTGCACAGGAATTGATTCCAGAGGCAAATTGTAAACCAGATTTTGTGTATAAGGAGGAAGCGATCGCTCTATTCTGTGATGGTTCAGTTCATGATAGCCCTGAGCAGAAACGGCAAGACCAAATTGAGCCGGATAATCTCAGGTACAACGCTAATTATCAAATTTTGACCCTGCGCTATGATGAGGATTGGGGTGAGAAGCTGGAGATTTTAGGGAGTTTTTGAGAGCAGACAGAGCTAACTTCGGATAGAGTATAGGGTATTGCATAAATCAGATACCGTAGGCAAATTCATTACAAAGGCTGTTTTTAGAAACTTGCTGAGTTCATATCAGTGCATCTGGACTGTTTTCCGTTAAAAATACTCAAATCTTGCACCACTCTGTACAAGCCTAGTTAATCTAAAAAGACGCGCCATAAGACTACCTTGTTTTTATTGGTCAGGACTTACGAGGCTACGAAAATATGGGTTTGAGATTGCTTCTCTACGGTCGCAATGACGAAAATACGTTAATCGTGCGTAAGTCCTATTGGTTTTAAACGGTAATTCAATAGTTTTGGGCTTATACGCTGTAATAAAGTTACATCAATTTTTGTTGGTGAATGTGTTTATTGAGAGAATACCTTTACTGTCCTAAACTATCTATACATCAGTACATAAGTTAGTGTAGACATTATGAGTAAAGTTGAACACGAACCGATAAACTTTAAACTGCCTAAACCTTTAGTTAGTGCGCTAAGAGCTAAAGCCAAAGAACTGGAAACCACAGCCACAGATTTAGTCATTCAGGGACTAGACTATGTTCTCAATTTAACTCCAGAGCAGACAGGTAAACGTATAGAAAATAATCTAGAAAATCGTCTACACCAAATTGAAACCGAGTTACAGAAGCTGACCACTAATATAGAAGCTCGTACAGAAAGCAGTGTAGAAAGTAAAGCAGGGCAAGACTCAAAGCGGTTGAGCAACTTAGAACAGAACCTAGAAACACTAGCTAGGCGACTAGATATTTTGGAACGGGCGTTACTTGCTCGTAAATATGGTGGTTCCCAAAAACCTCGTTGCTCATCCTACCCATACCAACAGCAAGAAGTAACAATTCAACCCTTTCCAGCCCAAAATTTAGCACAGGGTTGAGGCTTGACCGCATCTGCTTTATCTGGTGAAAGAGAAAGATTAACCGCTAAGGAATTTATTAGCTGGACAAGAAACCGAGATCCCAGAGGTCTAGCTTGGGAATACCACCCAGAAGATGATTTGTATCATCCATTGCAACAATATCAAAGCATCTATATTGCTTTGCTATATTAAAATTTATGTTTCCAGCAAATATAAAACCTATAAATTGCTATAATCATCACACAATCCAGCAGCAACGCAACTGTGAAAATTCTGCATGGAACCTGGATACCAGACCCAGAAACCGACTTTATTCAGTCAGGTTCTTTTTGTCCGTGGCTGGAAACACCTGTACTAAAAAACAAACGCAATCATAAACAACAGATTCATCCTAGACATCTGTCCAAAGATGAATTATTGCAGTTTTTAGTTCGGGAATTAGGAATTAAAGAAGCATTACCCATATTAAAGGAACGCATATCTGCTAAATATTTTGCACTGCCAACCGCCGATGATCAACCTTTACCCTCACCAGAATTAATTAAGTAGCTGGAAATAGAACCACAGGAAGAATTCACAGAATTTCAATATTGGCAAGTAGATTGTTATGGAAATTTGATTTCTATCAGAAGTAGTACGCCAGCAATTAATATTATTAGACTGCTCAACGATATTCATTTTTTAGCCATCAATAACCTGACCGAAGTTCAAGTCGGCTCGGATTTATTATTTTGGTATCATTATACGCAATCATTTAAGTGAATAATTCTCAAGGATCAATATATACCAAGTCTCAAGTATCGACAGTTAGAATCTGCTCAAACTAAAAGCAAGAATAAAGCCAAGAAACCAACTCCCCCAGCATTGGAAATCTACACCGATTGGGAAACTATTTCTGAACAGTATGAAGCTAATATTCAGAAATATATTGAATATATGCCATTGATTTGTGTAGCAGGTTCAGCAACAAAAGACGAAAATATCGAGTTCTTTCAGCAAGGAACTTTGTTACGCCATTTTTCTGAATCAATTCTCAATAATATAGTTGCTCATACCTCCTCGACTGTGGCTTTTGATAAACAAATCACCAATTCCTTAGTCTAATATTGTTTTTATTCTCAACAGTACAGTCCCCGCACAGTCAATGTAACCTTAGAAGAATACAAACATTGGCAGACATGGAAAAGTAAAATTGCTCATTCCCAGTCAGAATTATATTTTTATCTGTGTTTTCAACTTTATTCTCCTCCTGCTGACCAAGTAGATAACTAGGAAATGCAGTTTTTGGTATCTAGTAAATAAGACCCTTCACTCAAATTGGCTTTGGCAGATTATTGGCAAATGAATAAAAAAGCTAAAGCTAATTTACAAAAGCCGTATGGTGAGAACTCTGAAACTAATTTGTTATTGAGTTTAGGATATGCAGCGCGGATTTACTCTCAATAATGGCAAGGATTAGAAACAGATGCTCCTATAGGAATGTAACTTTCATTAGAATCAGCATTTGCATTTTTATAAGGAAGTGCTTGGGTGTTAGAAGATGCAGGTTTTAAAGTTATTGTTCCTGCCTGGTATACCCCTGCTGGTCGTCGTCGTGCTAAACTGGGACTCAAAGCTTCCGGTAACAGTCGTTCTGCAACCGAGGGAGACAACAAAAGTTATTTTGGTTTAAATTCTTTGGTGCAATATGAATATGAATTAGTAACTGGTGAGGAACTCGTTACTAAACAAGAATGGGAACAATTAATTAATGCTAGAGCTAATTTAGTGCATTTTCGCGGTCAATGGATGGAATTAGACCGAGATAAAATGCAGCAATTACTAGAACTTTGGCAGTCTCATGGTGAGGAAAGACCAGAGATGTCTGTATTGGAATTTCTACAACAGAATGCAGAAGCTGGGGAAGATTGGGATATTGAGCATGATGAAGTTTTGTCGGATATAATGGTGAAACTACAAGACAAAAGTAGATTAAAACCAATTTCTGACCAATTAAATTTGCAAGGTAATTTGCGAGAATATCAAAAGCGTGGTGTTGCTTGGTTGCAATATTTGTAACGGTTGGGTTTAAATGGCTGTTTAGCAGACGATATGGGTTTAGGTAAGTCGGTGCAGGTAATTGCTAGACTTGTACAGGAGAGAGAGTTGCTTCCTGTTGAGGGAGAGATAGAGAAAAGGGAAGATGGGAGAAACAAGGAAGTGAAGGGAGATGGAGAGAATGTCAACTGTTCTCAAACATCTGTGTTACCGACATTATTAATTGCACTTATATCTGTGGTTGGTAACTGGCAAAAGGAAATTGCTAAATTTGCACCTCATCTTCAGAGTATAGTACATCATGGGAGCGAGCGCCTACAAAACCTCCCTGACTTCAAAACCACTTGTCAACAACATGATGTAATCATTACCTCTTTCACTTTAGCTCGCAAAGATGAAAAACTTCTGCAAAGTATCGAGTGGCAAAGAATTGTTTTAGATGAAGCACAAAGTATCAAAAATCCTAAAGCTGCACAAACCAAGGCTATTCTCAAACTTGCAGCTAAACACCGATTAGCTTTAACAGGAACTTCTGTTGAAAACCGTGTGTTAGATTTATGGTCAATTTTTAACCTTCTGAATCCTGGTTATTTAGGTAAAGAAGCACAGTTTCGTAAATCTTTTGAAGTCCCCATTCAAAAAGATAACGACGGAGTAAAATCAACGACCCTGGAAAAATTAGTTGAACCTTTAATTTTACGTCGAGTCAAAACCGACAAATCTATTATTAACGAGTTACCAGATAAACTTGAACAAAAACTCCACACCAAATTGACGAAAGAACAAGCATCATTGTATGAAGTAGTGGTGAAAGATGTAGAAGAGAAACTACAAAAAGTTGAAGGAATTGAACGCAAAGGTTCAATTCCTTCAACTTTGATGGAACTAAAGAAGATTTGTAATCATCCTGCTCAACTTTTACAAGATAACAGCGAATTTCCCCCCGAATGTTCTCATAAACTCAGTAGCCTAGTAGAAATGGTAGATGAAGCTGTTTCTGAAGGTGGAAGTTTATTGATATTTAGTCAATTTACGGAAGTTTGCGAACAGATTCAGAAACACATCAAACACAATTTACATTGTAACACTTACTATCTGCATGGTGGCACAAGTCGCAAACGTCGGGAACAGATGATTACTGGATTTCAAGACCCGGATACAGAAGTATCTGTGTTTATTCTGTCACTAAAAGCAGGTGGTGTAGTTATTACTTTAACTAAAGCTAATCACGTTCTTCATTTTGATAGATGGTGGAATCCTGCTGTTGAAAATCAAGCCACAGATAGAGCTTTTCTGATTAGACAGAAAAAGAATGTGTTTGTACATAAATTTGTGGCGATTGGTACTTTAGAAGAGAAAATATACCAAATGATAGAAGATAAGGAAAAACTCCCTGTATCTGTGGTTGGCAATGATGAATCTTGGTTAACGGAGTTAGATAATGAGGCTTTTAAACAACTGATTGCTTTAAGTCAAAGTGCGATTTTAGAGTAAAATGTTATGGCTAAGTTTAGTCGGATATGGTGGGCCGATCGCCTTATTTAGGCATTAGAAAATTTTACTGATGATGGTCGCTCACAACGCGGACGTTCCTACGCGAATAATGGTAAAGTCTTGCATTTTGGAATTGAACGAAATCATATTACTGCTATGGTCAGAGGTTCTGTTAATCCTTACTTTGGAGTATACAAAGAACCAACTTATCATATTTCTATTGAAATTAAAGCGATAGTGGAAAATAGTTGGAATGAAGCTATTGATCAGCTATCATCTAAAGATAGTATTGTTTCTAGGTTGTTACTGAATGAAGTTCCAGAGAATATAGAAGACAGTTTTCAGGAATTGGGATTACACCTATTACCTCATAGTAGTAAGGATTTTAAAACTAAATGTTCCTGTCTAGATTATGCTAACCCTTGTAAACACATAGCTGGGGTTTATTATTTAGTTGCTTCTCAATTGGATAATAATCCATTTCTGTTATTTGAACTGCGGGGACTATCAAAAGACGAACTTCAGACTGAACTAGCTAATTCTAACTTAGGTAAAGCACTAGCACAGGAACTGAATACCCAAGAAATTAGTTTAGCGTCTTCCACTTCATTTCATACCAAGCTAGAAAAACAATCTGTTAGTGAAAAGCCGAGTGTGCGGGAATCTTGGTTAGGGAAGAAGCGTTTACCTCAAACTCTAGAAGTGCCAAGTTCTAGTGGTGTTTCCGCAATTCTTGTGAAGAAACAGGGAGATTTTCCGGCTTTTTGGCATAAAGATAGTTCTTTTATTGACACAATGGAGGAACTGTATCAACGGGTGAAAACGAAAAATCAAAGTTTAATTTAAGGTATCTTCGGTACATATGATAACTAGCAACTTGGGTTATCAATCATCTCTGCCAACAAATTGGTCATTTCTGCTTGACCTTGCTTGCGGTTATCATCATACTGAATTAACACATCCAACTTGGCATGACGGCTGACTTTTTGTGTTTTTCGCACATCTCCATCAGTCGCATCTAACAGTGCAGTAATGCCACTATGACGAATGCGGTGTGGTGACATTAACTTTTTCACACCAGCAGCATCAAAATAATTGACAATGATTTTGCGAATCCCATCCCCAGTTAAACGATGTCCCCGACTACGATGATCAAGAGCAATAAATAGCGGTGCATTAGCACTTAGATGACCATGTACTTGCAACCAATCAGCCATCGCCTGTGCTGTCCCTCCCGACAACTTCACCCATTCCGCATTTGTCCCTTGTCCCTTCCCCAAAATTCGCAACCGACAATCCTGGGGGTCAAAGTCCTTAACATTTAATTGACTGGCTTCATTACGCCGCAGTAAATTTTCCCACAATAGACGTAGTAGGGCATAATCTCTTTTCCCAGTGACTGTAGAACGTTCAATCATGGCAATCGTGATATCCATCGTCTGAGCATCCACCCCCGTTGTATCACGGTAGACCTTGACCTTTTCTAATTCCACATCTTCCAGGGAATAGTTGCACACACCTAATTTGCGCGCAAACTTCACCAACGATTTAATACTGCTGAGACGACGGTTAACTGTGGCTTCCTTTAACCCCTGTGCTAATAACTTAGCTTTGTACTTCAACACTACCCCCACTGCCCGCTGCTGATTCAGGTGTAAAAACTCCAACACGCTATCATTATTGGGGTCACACCCAGTCATCGCTACAAAAAACTTGCGTAAATCTTTTTGGTATTCGCGCCTGGTACTGGCAGCGCGGATATTAGCCAGCATCAAAGCAATAATATCTTGCTCATCCTCTGTGGCTGTGAAATACCGATCAATTGGCGCTGCTAGGGATTTGTGCAACAATGCAATTTCCTGTGGTGCGCCATAGGCACTCACCTGCTCATCCCTAGTTGTTGTCCATCCCCGCCCCGGAGGTTCTATAGTATCAGACATAACGTTGCACTCGAAAATAGCTCTTTTCGATATCATATCTATTCTCGCTTACTTTGCTCTCTAAATCACGTTTGTAACCCTAAATTTTTAAGAACAACTGATTTTTATTATCTGTAATTTAATATACAAGTTGGCGCTATTAATTTTTAGTTGAAACCGCAAGAAGCCTCTCACTCAGTCCGAAGGACAGGTCGGAAACGAACAGATTAATCTTCTGGGTGTTGCTGGTTTTCAATGTATTTTCGCGGCACAACTGCCCTAATTTTGGTTGCAGCCTTGACCGCGACTATAACATAACGCAGCAATAAATATAAAAAATAGAGCGGTGGGGCATCCCGTTCTTAAAGCTCATCGAGTATCCGAAGCAATGGCTGGATTTGCTGAGTGAGAAGCCCACACTTATAGCTTGCTGAGGTGTGGGAGTATCTCACCATTGCTCCTGTCCATGCTTGACCTCCCCAAACCCTGTTTCTGGTGTGGTTACCACACAGAGATACCTACTTTCTCCACCAAAATGTCCACAATTTGTGGACACGCTATTACTTTCACAACTAACCTAGTTCGGGATCAGCTGAAACACCGATTCTTGCGTTGGCTTTAACCCCTATAATCTTTTAATGAAATAGCCTTAACCCGAACTGACGTACAACTAGGTTGAGTGGTAGTTCAAAAATGTCCACAATTTGTGGACAAACCTAGATTTTCGTAAAATCAAGACTTAAATGTTAATAGTCAAAATATGGAATTTCTGTTTACGTCACTTGTAAAAATTAAGCTGAAGCTCTTTATGCAGGTAGGGCTGGTTGAATAAACGTAAAACCCAGATACCGCAGAAGGTAGGTGGCTGAAGGAAAGAGGTTTTTAGGCAACTTTACTTCTTTCTACTTGCATGTGTTTCTTCGCACCTCTCTACTTATCAATTGATAATTGCTCAAGTCTGTACAAATGCAATTCTACTTTCCCAGTTCACTGTTTGGTTGAGTAAATATTGGGTGAATATTTCCTTTATAGCTTTTAATTCCTCTGTGTTTAACGTCACAGCTAAACGGTCTAAATAACTTGGTTGCTTGATATTGCTGGTAAACAAACGACTCAGAAAAGCCGATGTAATGTGCATTGTGGTTGAATTCTTCTCCAGCACCACTTCCACTTTCAAACCTGCTACTTCAAAAGCCTTTCGCAAATCCTCTACATCCCAACTCAGCATTGGGTCTAAAACATTAGTATAAATCGCTTCCTCTACCGCTACTAAGCGAGCGTACAACTTAACACCTAGCTTTTGCTCGTCTAGCAAACGATAAAGTCTTTGCGTATGCCGTGGTACAGTCTCTGCCAGTACAATTCTTCCTGAATGGGGTAGGATTTGAGCTAAAATTTGAGCAGCAGCGTTTTTATCAGGCTCGTTTAATAGAGCATTCCGACCAATTATATGGTCAAAACTTACACCTAACCCTTGAGAAGCTAATACAGCAGGTAACTCTATTATCTGTGCCGTTAGAACTATTGGTCGCCTTAATTCGTCTAGCGTCGTAGCTTGTTCACGTAAAGCCTGAGCATCGCTGTCATTACGAACACAAGTATATACTCCACCTTCTGGGACATGACGAAGTGCTTCCCACGTCAGTAAACCAGTACCTGCATTGATATCTAAAACGACATGATGACGCTGTAATTGAGTAATGGTGAAAATGCGCTCTCGTACCGTTGCTAACTGTGTACCTATTTGGGAAAGTGTGTGTTGCAACCAACGTTCTGAAGCTGCATCTGTATTGCTGTAGGTGAGGATTTCTATTGGCTCAGTACCTAAGCTGGACATCATAGCCGCAAGTTGAGCTTCTCGGCGACGTGCTACCTGTACCTTAATTTCTCCCTCCAAACCTTGGGTTGATGGTTGGTAAAATACCTGCCCTTGCAAACTGGCTGGCAGATATTGTTGCGCTACCCAATGGTCACGATAAGCGTGAGGGTAAAGATAACCTGCACCATGCCCAAAACCTTTTTGATCACGATTAGCATCTTTGAGGTGGGTGGGAACTTCGGCTTCTCGTTCCTGCTCAACTGCTGCTAAAGCATCGAAAAAGCCCATGATACTGTTAGATTTAGGTGCAGTTGCTAAATAAAGGGCTGCTTGGGCTAAATGATAACCTCCTTCTGGCATTCCTACACGGTCAAATGCTTCTGCACAGGCATTTACTATCACCACAGCTTGGGGGTCAGCTAGTCCCACATCTTCACTGGCTAAAATTAATATCCGCCGGAAGATAAAGCGTGGGTCTTCCCCGGCGTAAACCATTTTTGCCAACCAATATAATGCTGCATCTGGGTCAGAACCACGCAAGCTTTTAATGAAGGCACTGATGGTATCAAAATGAACATCACCTTCTTTGTCATATAAAACGGCTCGTTGTTGAATTGATTCTTCTGCAACTGCTAAAGTGATATGAATAACGCCTCTGGTATTGGCTGATGTTGACTGTTGAGTTTTAGCGGTGAATGGTGAATCTTCAACGGTTAATTGTGTTGTTTCTACTGCTAATTCCAAGGCATTTAACAATGAACGAGCATCACCGTTAGCAACATTAATCAGATGAGCTAAAGCATCAGGGTCGATTTTAATTGCTAAGTTTCCATAACCACGCTGTTTATCAGTTAATGTTTCTTCGACTACACGATATAAGTCTTGCTCGTTGAGTGACTTGAGTTGAAAAATACGTGAACGACTAACAAGTGCTTTATTAACTTCAAAGTAAGGATTTTCTGTTGTTGCTCCGATTAAGATGACTGTACCATTTTCTACCCAAGGTAGTAGGCCATCTTGTTGGGACTTATTAAAACGATGGACTTCATCTACAAAGAGAATGGTTTTTTGATTGTGGTATTTGCATTGTGCTTGGGCTATTTCAATGGCTACACGAATTTCTTTTACTCCAGAAAGGACGGCATTAATGGCAATAAAATCCGCGCGGGTAGTGTTAGCAATGACGCGGGCAAGAGTAGTTTTACCAGTTCCTGGGGGTCCGGCAAAAATTAGTGATGATAGTTGGTCTAGGCTAATGGCACGTCGCAGCAGTCGTCCTTGTCCAAGGATATGGTCTTGACCGATAAATTCATCTAATGAGCGGGGGCGCATCCGTGCTGCTAGTGGTGCTTCTGTTTCTGTTATTCGCATCAAATGTTGGTCAAATAAATCCATAAATTTTAGTAACAATAAAAACTCAATTTAAAATTAGCACTACCAGTGAATTATCTAGTGTTAACCAATAATTAAGAATTAGTCACTGGTTAATTCTATCAAAATGTTAATGTGTAATTGAAATAACACGAATATACGCATTCATCTCTGTAAGGGTCTGTTCTTAAAATATACAAAAATAATTTAAAGTCTTCTTGTATACGCACATTTAATGTAAAATAATTCTTATCTCTAACAAAATAACTACTAGAGATTAATCAAATTTAAAATATTCTTGTGTAGTTGACATAAAGATGAGCAATAGTCGTTATCCTTATAACTGGAAAGAAATAGCTAATGCTGTGAAGGAGTCAGTTGACTGGCGTTGTCAAAAATGCGATAAACTGTGCTTAAAGCCGGGAGAAAAAACTTCTCATTTGACAAAATCTCAACGTCGAGCTTATACTCTCCAAGTTCATCATTGGAATTTCAATCCGGCGGATAATCGACGAGGAAATCTTGCACCTTTGTGTAGTGGGTGCCACTTATATTATCACCGCTTTGGTCGGGGTAATATATCTCCTGGACAGTTAGAGCTGGAGTTGAAATTCAAAACTTAATCAAAAAAGACAAATGGATATGAGCAATTGAACCAGCTATTACAAAAGGCTATTATTATAGGGAAAATCTCTAATTTTTAGCAACAATTAACTCAGGAGAATCCAGATATGGATAAGAAGAGAATTGAAACCTGTATATTCATATATTAAGTTAAGTATTTAAGCAGAAAGTTTCTCGGAAAAATACACCTGAGACATAACTTGTGCACGTATTGAATCAGCAGCTGTCTCTGCAATTGCTGCTCCATCAGAACCAGTAAGAAGCACTGCAAGTAGCGATTTGAGAACTTCGCGGTTAGATATAAACTCTTCACCGTATAAATCATCTTGCAACAGAGTGGCTTCTAAGTAAGGTAATAGCTCAGGTGCAGGAGATAGTAGCCGTTCTTGAGTGCGTCTCCTTTGAAATTTTTCCAAGAACTACCAAACTATCTTCTTTATCGACATAGTAAAGTGCGAGGAAACCCAAAGAATACTCTTGAGAATCTCCTGTTACACTGTCAAGTTCGTCGGAGTGGATGTCAATTTAGTTGCTTTTTTAGTGGTCGCATATTGCTTGACCGCTTCTCGAATTAAGTCAGGTACTTTGCATTTTTCTAAATCAGCCAGATGTTTCAGTTGGTCTTTCATCTGTGGATGCATTAATACCTTGACCTGTTCTGAAAGTGGCTCATCTCTGCCATAGTCAAAGCGATACTTGGTTCCAAAATCAGGATTGCCACCAGGTCTACCTCTTCCTAGCCCGTCAGTATCTTTTCCTTCAACAGTGGTTTGATTAAGTGTAGGTTGAAATCATTCAGTCAATGCTTTTTCAATTTCTGCCAGCAACGAGCAATCACTGATGTTTAACCAAGCTATTTTAATGTTGTGATATTTCTCTAACTGACTCAATCTGTGATGCTGTTTCTATCTGTTCCTTAGGTTATTAGTAGCACCTTATTGATGAGCCAAAAAGCCATTACAGACACCTTGTTGGCTTTTTATGTTTCAAGAGCAACTACTTTTTCTCTTTTGTTAGTCCTCTCCTATATGCCCTTCTCTACAACCTTTATCTTGTTTGCCTTCCAGCAATGTTAAGAAAGATGTGGGTAATGGATAACCGCTTGCGGGGAGGCGTGTAACGACTGTGGTCAACATAACTAATTTGCCGGACATGATATTACTCAAGCAAACCTGCTCGCAAGGCTATGATAGCAGCTTGAGTGCGATCACTAGCACAAAGTTTGTCCAAAATACTCCGCACGTATACTTTAACGCCGCTTATGCTGAGGTAGAGTTTTTTGGCAATTTTTTGATTTGTATAACCTTGGACAATTAACTCCAAAACTTGCATTTCCCGATTGGTTAATCGTTCTGTTTCTGGAATACCAGTTCGTTCTGGCGCAATTGCAGAGATGGTTATCGGTTGAGCAACAGAAAGTTGCGTCATCGTTGTCAATTGACGAGTATGCTTGAGAATAATTTTCGCAATTACTGGGTCAAGCCATGAATAGCCTTCGTAAGTTGCGTATACTGCTTCTAACAGCAACTCAAAATTGTCTTCACACAGTAAGAATCAGCCCCAGCTGCAAATGCTGCCAATACTTCTTGTTCCACTGTATACGAAGTGAGCATAATGATTTTTGTTTGCTCTGCGGCTTCTGGTGGCATACATTGTCGAAACTGCTGTACCAGTGCTATGCCATCAAAATCTGGTAATCCAATATCCACAATTGCAATATCTGGTTTATTATCTTGCAGCAATTTGAGACCAACAGCTGCAGTTTCAGCATCTCCCACAACTTGAATGTTCTTTTGCTCATTCAAACAACTGCGTATTCCCACCCTAGTCAAATTGTTGTCTTCGATAACTGCTGCTCTGATATTTTTCATGATTTATCTCAATAACTAGTGAATGTACTCCTCCGAGTGTGGTAACTCATTAGTTAAAAATGGCTCATTCTATCGGTCAGATTTTTCCTGCTCTTTAGCTAATATCTACCTATCGAGGTATGAAGAGTCTTCAAATTTTCTTAATAAATCTATCTAAAGATGAAGATACGTAGAAAAAAACTAATAGCAAACTGGATTTAAAATATCTACTACAGCCGTATGACACCTTTCTCTTGGAAACCAGATTCAACAGAAAGCATCCTTTTGGTAGATGACACAGCGAAAAATTTTGACGGCGTGAAGTCTGTTCTCAAGCACCAAGGATACAAGGTAACAGTAACAAATAGTCATTGTGAAGTCTTAATCAAGATTGCAGAATCTCCTCCTGACTTAGTGCTATTAGATACCTTCATGCCAAATAAGACTGGTTGTGAAATCACTCGACAAATCAAACAGAATTCTGACTTACCTTTTATACCTGTTTTGCTGATTACAAATCGTGATGAGTCTAATTCAATTCAAGGTTTAAAAGCTGGTGCTTACGAATTTTTAATTGCGCCTGTAGAGGTAAATGAATTGCTGACGCGAGTGAGATCGCTACTGCGACTTAAACATAGTATTGATCAACGAGAGGCAATTGCTCACCGACGATGGGAAGATTTTGTAATCAACTTAACTCATGATTTACCTACTCCTTTAACATCTGCAATCCAAGTGTTGAACCTGCTTCAAACAGGAAGTTTTGGTCAACAACTGTCCCAAATACAAGAATATTTGCATCAAATTGCTGAAAACAATCACACTCTGTTAGATATGGTTGAAAATATGCTGGAAGTTTACCAGTATGAAGCAGGCAGTAAATATTTGGAGTTCTTTGCTGTAGATTTGTGGGAATTAATCCAAAGAGTAGTTGAGGAACTTCAACCTTTAGCTCTGGTGAAAAGCTTAAATCTCACCACAAAATTGAACAATACATATCCATCAGCAGTAAAAGTGTGGGGAGATAGGATAGAACTACACCGATTGCTAGTTAACTCAGTTGGTAATGCCATTCGCTTCACCGATGCTGGTTCAATAGAAATTCGCCTCTGTTCCACCGTTCAATGGGTGAAAATTGAAGTAGAGGATACGGTTATTGGTATCAGTGGAACAGAATAATTACTATTATTTGAACGTTTTCGACAAGGTATGCATCAACGTCAAGGCAACGGTTTAGGATTATATTTGTCCCGACAAATTGTCGAAGCTCATCAAAGAAATATATCTGTTTCTTCAACTTTAGGGAAAGGTACTATCTTCACAGTCAATTTGCCTAAAACAGTGCCATCTGAATGAGCAGGGTACAGCGAATATTGGGCTAAAAAGTCAGCATAATAGTTTTCTCCAACTATCTATAGGCTGATAAACCAGGCCAAAATGGTAACGGTTATCAGAGGTTGCTATTACGCTCTTAGTGAACTACCTAATGAGGAAATTGGGCAACAATCTGAACTGAATATTTTTAAGGAATGGTATACATTAGCCTAGAAAAAAAAGTTAGTTCTCGCCAGCCAAAACACGAAAGACGGTATTACCGTTGACACAAAGGACGAACAGTGGATATCTCTCCAAGAGATGTTGGTAGAATATCCACTGTCAACGTTGTAGGAAATATTTACAACGTTAAATGCTTATACAGTCAACGTTGTGTACATTGTGGTTTAGATAACTCTTGCAGAAGTGCTAGTTCCTAACACCAAACGAATAACAGGAACGGAATAACCTTCTAAGTAGTAGTGCAAAATAAACTTTATAGTTAGGAGAAGGAACAAGTAAGATCTACAGAGATTTTTTCTTCAATAACTATGTGCAATTAATTTTGCCTGGGTACTTATCACGCTTAGGTTAGCTGATTCTTTGTTCACTGACCCAACTTGCTCAGACAGGATTTACTCAGTATCAAATCAAACCGTGCTCTTCCTCAATAACAGCCAATAATTTTTCTTGTAGTGGTGTCAAAAATGGTTGGTTTTGCTTCCCTAGACCACTCAGTAACCACCCCACAGCAGCGTCTCGATTTCCAACTGCTTGATGCAATCTCACAAGACGCTGGCATAATTGCTGCATATATTCACAATCAGCCCCAGAGTAATTTAAGTACTTGAGGTTTTCTATTTGGACAGTATACTCTCCGTCCCAAGTGGTAATTGTGCAACTAAAATTACCCACATAAGTAATAATTCCCCAACACCCACTTTTTCCTTTCAGTTCTGGATTTTCTTTTGGTAAGATTTGGCACAGTTCTCCCAGGTGGTAGGGATTAGGCAAGTTCCTTTTCTCGCGTATTGTGTCCACAATACTTTTGACAATGCGTCCTGATGGTACTTTACCACCTGCTGCCTCTACTGCCTCCTGCCAACAATTGACTTGTTCCTCTGCTTCCAGTTTTGTCAGTGGTCACACCTGTCCTTCAGCGGTTGGTAAAATGTCCACAATTTGTGGACATGCTCGCAGGTTGTCCACAACACCTGCTGCGTCAAGGAGTTGATAAGAATGGGAACGGTTATAGCTAAACCTGTCTTTGCAGTATTCATCAAAAGTCTTGTGGGAGTTGCGATATAGTGTTCTGTCTCTCAATTCTCTCAACCCTTTGGCGGCTTCGTAAAAAGCTGTCTCTACTTGACGCTCTAAATGCAGGTGATCGCGCTCTTCTTCCTCTGTTAATTCTTCATTAGTAAGAATTTCAACCGCGCTATTTAAGATAATGGTTTTGTCTGTAGTATCTGGTAGCAAGTTAAGCAAAAGTTAAAATTACTAAACTATATACTATACTAAACTAGTAGTTGATAGTTTATCATGAGAGATTTACTGCAAAGTTAGCAATGAAAGTCAGGAAGATTATAGACATTGAAATTCCCAACTTAGGTCTAAAAATCAGAGAAGTCAGAGAAGCAGACAAGCGTTCTTTGGCTGAAATCTGCCGTCAAGTTCCTATGACCACTATGAACTGGTATAAAATAGAAGCCGAAGAAACAAAAGCTTTACCACTAGAAACTCTTAGGCGCATTGAATTCGTATTAGGCGTAAATTTTGGTATCAAATTTGATGAATAGTCCAGGATTAATAAATCCTCATGCTCTACCCCATCTTCCGCTGGTAAATCGCAACCACATACCAGAAATATCAGCTATTTACTTTGTCATTGATCAGCAAGGTACTATCCAATATATTGGACGTAGTGAACTACCTACACTGTACCGTCAGGTCAGTGTAGGCTTCCTGTGCAGTAAAAAGCGCAGTAGTGAATTTCTCGCGTCCTCCCTTACTCCGACTTACATCTGGGCAACAGGCTTTATCCCCCGTTCCAGAGGTCAAAACTTGTACTGAGCGCAGTTGAAGTATCCGTAGTCCCTCATCTCTGAGGTTAATAGCTGCGTTGATATCCCTGTCATGTTTAGTTTGGCACTTCCCACAAGTCCAAAATGTTACATCTAGTGGTAAACTGCCAACTTGATTCAAACAGACATGATAGGTTTTTGAACTGGGGAAGAATCTGTCAACTTCCTGATATATTTTCCCGCACATTTCTGCCTTATATTTAAGCATTGTGCAAAACATTCCCCACCCTACTTGATGGATGTAGCCAAATAATTTGCTGTTCAAGCTAAAAGTGAATCTTTGAAATCTTGAATTGCTGTTGCTGTTAAAGCATAAACAACCTGACCTTTACGTTCAACATGAGTTCCATCTACAGGAACTCCTTTCTTCCAAGCAGCAATAATTGCTTTCTTATCTGCTGAGTAAACCGTCTTTACTTTTCGGTATTTTGCAGGTAATTATTCTGCATCTACCAGTACGTCACGACTCAGCGGGTTGTCCTTAACTATGATCCGTAGTGAATTACCAACCATTTGCTCAGGTAGAATCCCTGTAGCATTTTGTTCTAAAATAGTTTCATCAAACTTCTGCCGCCGGCGTTCTAGTCTTAAAAGTGCTGATTGATGTACGGCTTTAAGGTGTTCTAATCCTTGCTTAATAGCTGTTATTTCTGTATCTAGTTGTAATGCCAGTTCGGCTTGGATATCAACAGCTTCTGACTGTGCTTCCTCAGTTTCCCAAATAGCAGTGATAATAGCATCTTCTTCTTCAGGAGTCTGGCAATTGTTTAGCTGTTCCCAGAGATGAGCATCTGTTGGGGATAGTCCTGCTAAAGATTGTTGCGCGAGTGCTATAGTCATGATTACCACCTTCTACAAGTCTGAGAATATTCATATTCAGTTTCAACTTGGTTTAAAATAGCTATTGTACCGGCATCTAAATTGGTATCGAGAGATAAATTCGAAGTGCGCTTTTGTATAACCTGATGATTTTGCTCAGTCGCAGCAGTAAAGTTATGCTTCAGTATTGTTATACTGTCTGTTACAGCTGTTGATTGTTGTATTATTTAGGTTGCTTAACGCCATCAATCTAAGCGCGATAGCGCATATATTTATGTTCGTATTGCACCTTTTCTGATTTAATTTCACTGTAATTTCCTATTCACGTTGTCAATCTAGGATTACAACTCCAAATAATATGAGACTCATCAAAAAATCTGAAAAGCTTATTCAACAGTCGAAAATAGTAGAAGAAGGAAAAGAACAAGAAGTGCAAATCGATTCTCGTAATTTAGAAGAGTATGTTGTTGAGAACCAATTAAAACCAAGTATAGAATATCAAGAACTAAACTATGTCCCCATGCGTGATAATGCTGTAGTTCTATCTGTAGGTAATACACGATGGCAAATTTCTGAAATTTGGAAAGATATTAGATTAGACAGTTTTTAATTATTAGTTGATTGTTTGATGCGACGACTTTTGGATTGTTAGATATAAATAGAAACTAAGTTATGTCTACTGATTAGTATCCAATCGTTCTTTATCCACCTTTAACTAGGCAGTGTAGGAGTGGTAATCAAAGACAGAAGTATCTAAAAGCTTCATTTCAAAGTTGCGTTGCATTACTAGATGAAAATAGTATAGCCAAGCAGGGAGTGAGCGAAAGGCATTTTTCCCGGCATTTACTGGCGGCTTTTCGTGGAAATCTGATTTGTCAGGCAGTTGAGTTTGAAATTTTTGGTTATCCTTTTCGCTACTCCGCTGATTTTATTTCTTATCATCACTCATCTGGATTAGCACTTGATATCGAGATTGATGAGCCTTATACTGGAGATGCTGGTAAACCTCATCACTGTATTGATGTTGATGCTGATAAAATTCGTAACCGTTTTCTCTTAGGGCATAATTGGGTTGTAATCAGGTTTCCAGAAATTCAGGTGGTGCGTTATCCTTGGAGTTGTTGTAAGTTTATTGCTCAAATAATTAGTAAGTTAACAGGAGATGATAGCCTGTTGATGCTGTTACAAAGATTGGCTGATGCACCTTTACAAAAACGCTGGACAAGGTGTGAGGCTAGGCAGATGGCGAAAAGTAATTGTCGTCAGTCTTATCTGCCAAAAATCATCAAGTAAAGGTAGACATAATAAAATTCAATAATTCTGGACAGACTATAGCTAAAGCTAAATATACTAAATTCACAGTGCGATTATGTATTAATTTCCTGGGTGGTATGAAAATACCAAATAACTAATGCAAGTGTGGGATAAGCTGAAACCCTTATTCTTTTGAGTCTTTTGTAGTCTAGAAAGCTTGTTTTCTCGTTGAGTACTTTATTACCGTGAATACGAACTGATATTAATAAATTAAACTTGCCACAATCTATATTTGATTAATGTTCTCTCAAAAGTGATGTCGTGAATTCAGATAAGAAAAGTCTTTAAAGATACTGATAGTCATGAATTAAATCAACCTATTTTAAATGAAATCCAAGATAATATTAAACAAGTAATTCGCGATAAACTACCTCATTATTTTTTATCTGAACAGGCATTCTATAGAGTAGCAGCAGATAATTCAGAACTGTTTGAAGCCATATTTAATGAAGTATTCTATAGTACAATATCCTCACTACCTGCTGCAAAATATCAAATTGATGAAAACACCATGCCTCATCTCTATAATATAATCAATAAGGATATTGAAGGCTGTAGAGATGGACAAACAAGATCTTTATTTACATCACAGTCATTTGAGGCAATTCCTACAGCAGCACTTATGCTTTCAAGTATTAATCCTCAGATTAAAAAACAAGAGTTTTAGCATAAGAATGAAGAGGGGATAGCTGTTGTACAACATAGAGCTAAAGGTAGTCCCCAAAATTATATTGAGCATTATATTAGTACCCCAGGTGATGTAACATTACTTCCTTGGAATGAAGCCCAACAGATTATTGGTAAATTTGGCTTTAATAGTGTTAAATTACACTTGATATTTGCTGCCTATACAATGGAGCAGGAAAAACCTTGGGAAAGCCTATTTACTATCAAAGGTAGTGAATTAATCGAAAAAGTTGGCTGGGATAAGCGAACTAATTTACCAAAACATCAAAAACTTCTAGCAATAGCAAAGACTGCGTTTGCATTGGATTGTTTGTTGGTTAAAACAGTATGGATAGAAGGGAGAAATAGAAAAGGTGGTATAAATGTTAGTACACCTGTTGGTCGTATGTGGAACATCACGATTGTGCCGTATGGTCAGGTGAATTTATCTGGCGAAATAGAAGAACCATTAGAAGTTCAGATCATTATTCAACCAGGTGCTTGGACTAAATACTTTTTGAACCGAGCAGGAGCAGAATCACGGGAAGCTTTGTTTCAATTTGGCTACTTGGCTCAAAAAGTCTTAGAAATTGATCATTATCATGAAGACCTGACATTAAGGGTAGCTATATATTTAACACTGGACAGCCGAGTTCGTCTTGATGGCAACTACAGGGTACAGGAGCTAATAGAAATTGCACTGCCCAAAACAGAACTAGATAAAGCTTTATGTGATCGAATGAAAGCTTCTCAGCTGAAGCGACGTTGGGATAAGGCTTTAGATCAATTGCTTAACAAGCTTAACTGGCAAATTACATTTGACCCAGAAACTTATCCTGAATTGCTAAGTCCAGGGTGTAAGCAGAAACAGCCTAAAGGATACTTTAACAAAGTATTGAATGCTCGGCTGACTATCAAGCCCCCACATCCTATTCCTGAACTAATAGCATCCAAATTTCAGCCAAAGTTCTCAAAATTACAGCCCAAAATAAAGGATACAACTCCAGAAGATATTAAATTGACTGGTAGCCAAGTGAGAGAGGCACGGATTGCCAAAGGGTGGCCACAGACTAAATTAGCTAGTTTTTTAACTGTATCTCAAAAGTTCATCTCATTAGTAGAACGAGGTGATCGCCCACTCAGCCTGCAACAATCCGCCTATGTCCGCATCCTCTTAGATATCAAATTTTAACTAAGTGGAATAATATGTAAAGGCAAGTAAATTAGCTTGAACGGCCTCTTCAATCTTGCTTGTTGGTTTTTTCCTTGCTATAACAACAATTGTTAAAGCCAATCTACTTAATTCGGCGGTTTAGTCGTTTGTGCATTGTGCTGCAAGCAAGGCAGGGTGTGCTAGTTCACCAAGTTTTCACCACCAGATGGCTATCAACTTCAAGCAGATGGTTTTTGTTCTAGTTTAGTTCTCAAACAAAATTTAGTTCTAAAGAAAAAAATGTAAAAATAGCTTGGAACACTTGTCTTACATGGCTTTTAGCGTTAGAACAAAAACTTTAGTATCCTATAACAAAAACTCTAGTATCCTATAACAAACGGGGGCTATACACCTTGCTAAATAAGGGTTTTTTTCTACGGAGAAGATAGATCAGTTTTTGAATACCGTTCTTGCCAATATGGCACAATGTGTAAATATTACCTGCGCGGCTATCTATTGACTGAGCGAATCACCGTTTTGATGCGAAATACGGTGGATTTGGCAGACTCGGTAGCATTTTCTGAGGTTTACGACGACAAAAAACTGCATTTACCAAGGAGTTTTGTTTATGGGGCTAAACATAGAACTGCTGGACTTATTTAATCAATCTTTGTTAGGGAACTGTCATAACTCCAAAAAAAAAGCTGGGTAGTCCGCTAGTTGTTTGGTTTCGGTAACAGGAGACTCAAAAGTCTAGAATGACATTCACCAAAAACCACGAGACGATTTCCAGTCGTCTCAACAACGGGCGAGCTATCCAACTCGTCCAAAACAAAAAACTAAAAAATATTTGACTCCATTTTAGACCATGAACTTACTGTTTACCAACAATTATTAGGCATGAAACTGAGATAGCTGTGGCATACTTCCTACCGTACAGGATACTACTGGTCATTTAAGGAACCCTCACCCCATAATTTTATGAGGTTTGCAGCCTAATCATAATCCCCAGCAGCATTCTCAAAGGACAGGGCGTTCAAGCCAAATTTTCGGTAAAAAGAAAGCATAAAGTTCTAGACCTGATTTTTCGCACCTTGACGAAACAATACAAAGTTAATCACTATTAGTAGCGTCTGGTCAAAGTATTAATGCGATGGTGTGTGAAAACTTTTCTGTGCGGGAGTCAATACTTGTACGTACCCTAAAAACTTCTTAAAAATAGGGACTTTGGTGGATTTATTCCCTCCTTTTCTTCCTTGATAAGGGGATACCTCGACAAAATCTGATACTCCTCAGACATCTTCTAAGAAAGTTAATTTCTTAACAACCATCAAAAGCAGTGAAAAATTAGACTCTAAAGCCGAACAGCAGCTTGTTACAGCTACTCAAATCAAAGCCAACTAGCGGCTACCCGATGAACAAAAATAAAACATCGAGGAAAGCCAGCCATGTATCTACCAGAAGAACCAGAACCAAACCGCAAATCAAAACACCGGAAATCTGACCAACCCAAAATAAATCCTCAGCAACCAGCCTCAGAGTTAGGAAAACGCTACATAAAATACTTCTGGCATCCCTGGAATGCCATAGTTGCCCCAGCCTGTAACCTCAACTCTAAGCCAGCCTGGAAAACAATAGATTATTACCTCCAGCCATCCCAACTGTGGGCATACCATCAAAACACAGAAAAACTCATAGGAGTACGCTTTGATTCCAACACCCGATATGCCACAATCGACCTAGATGCAGGAGGAGACTACCATAGCCTAGAAGCATATAGAAAAATCAAAGCAGCCCTAGAAGATATAGGCATAGTTGATACAGTCCCCATCCAATCAAGCTACAGCACCGGCTACCACCTCATTATCCCCTTCACCTCAAAACAGCCCACCTTTAACCTAGCCTGCGCCCTACAACAAACCCTACAAGACGCAGGATTCAAAATCCGCCCAGGACACATAGAAATATTTCCCAACACCAAACCCTGGGGAAAAAACACCATCACCAACTACAACCCCATCCGCTGCCCCATGCAGCCAGGCAGCGGCTCATTCCTCCTAGATGACCACCTACAACCAATCAGTCACTCAGTAGCTACCTTCCTAGACTATTGCGACCATGCAGCCAGTCGGCAAGACCTAGCCAAACTCAGATACGCCTGTGAAAAAGCCAGAAATCGGCATACAAAAGAACAATATCGCCAAAAACCAGGCATCAAGATCGAACAATGGCAAGCCGAATGGGAACAAATCATTGCCACAGGGTGGACAGGGCCAGGACAAACAAACACCCTCCTACAAATCATAGTTGGTTACGGCATTGTATTTAAAGACCTAAAAGACCAAAACCTCATTGAACACGCAATAGAAACAGCTAGAAACGCCCCTGGATATACACAGTATTGTCAGCACCAACATCATATTCAAACCAGAGTTAAAGACTGGGTAAAATGCACAACCAAACACCAATGGTATACCCCCTATGCCAGTCGTCCAAAACGCCCCCAAGGAACATTCATCAACACATATGCCCTAGCCATAGCGGGAGATAGCCAAACCGAAAATCATCAAACCCAAGACAATGTAATACCCTTTGAAAAAACGAAAATCAGAAATCAGCAACGCAGTCAGCAGACCCAAAAACGCATAGAAGAAATAGTAAATCACTTAGACGCAGAAATACAAACAGAAAAAGAAACAAAAACAGAATCAAGCCAAAGAATAACAGAGAGAACTAAACAGATAAGTGCAGAATACAAACGCAGATACAACAAAACATTAAGTCAAAACACACTATACAAACACAGACACCTATGGCATCCCCAATGGTACATACCAGACCCTTGGGTAGGAAACAGCATAAACCAATCAGATAACAGCCTGCATGAGAGCAGGAACCAAAGAAACAGCAAACAATCAGAAAATAGCTTAAACCCTTATACAGACAAGAATTACACTCAGTTTGAGCAAAAAAACGACTTGCAGAAAAAAGAGATAACCCAAAACCCTTATTTAGAAAGCAATTACACTCAGTTCTCTTATATGAAGGTTATGTGTATATCACCAGCTACTACTCCTGCAGGCCCTGACGGAGCTCAGCTATTTCTTGAGCATATTGAGGACATTCAGAAACACTCAGTAAGTCAATCAATTATAGATTCTGTTAATACTGGTGAAAATAATTTAAATGAACTCAGTGATGAATTGGGAAATGCAATAAACATGACTGTTTTACAATTAAATGCAGAGAACAAAGTCAAATTCGACGAATTAAACAAACTCAACTTAATTCAGTATTTCTTATACCTCTTTTTTCTTTGCGCCTCGCCAAAGAATGATAAGCGAGACTTATCAATGGCTGATGATAATGAACATGAAATTGCTTGTGCAATAAAGACAGGTGAACATTCACTTAACAGCCTTCAAATGCAGCAGGGGGTCTGGAGTGGAGAGTTGGTAGAATCAGCCATTTCGCCAGAAACACCAGCCGCAAATGGCAATAACGGGGGGCAAATTGTACCTGTTCGTCTGAACCCAGGTGAAGCCGCAGAAGTAGCACAGGAAATTACCGATAACAGCGGGTAGAGAACATCTGTTGGTGAAGAAACAACAGTACCGAATCTACCTAAACGAAAGTAATACACACAAAACACGCTAACCCCCATCGGTTCTTGTATGTTAAACAAATTACGACAAGTAGGTTAACCGTAAGGAAGACGGAATTACTGAGGGGGTAAAGGAATTAGGAAAAAGCAAAAGCCTGGGGTAATGCCCAGGATCAGGGATTGATGCCCCATACCGAAAGGTAGCAGACTTCCCAGAGGTCTCAAACGGTAATACTGCGTAAACGTTCCGCACTTTTGATGAAAGATAGAGCCAAAGTTGGAATCGGAGTCAAAGGGCAACTGGATGACTGGTTTTCCATTAATTGGAAGATAGTCAAAAAGCGTGTTAGGAACCTCAGACAAAGAATTTACTGTGCCACCCAGAATGGTCAACGCAACAAAGTACGTAGCCTCATGAAATTAATGTTACGTAGCCTCTCCAACTTGTTACTGTCTGTTTGAAGAGTCACCCAAGATAATGCAGGAAAAAAGACGGCTGGCATTGATGGTTAAGTCGCACTTACACCCGCCAAACGGGTAGAATTCATAAACGCAATGCGGGAACTTCCCCCTTATGGCAGTTTCACCCGACCAAAAGGGTATACATTCCTAAGTCTAACGGTAAGAAAAGACCATTGGGAATCCCGACTATCAAAAACCGAGTCGCACAGGCAATCGTCAAGAACGCCCTGGAACTGTCATGGGAAGCTCGCTTTGAGCCAAACTCATATGGGTTCAAACCCGGCGGAAATTGTCAGGATTTCATCCCGACGCTCATCCTGCGCCCATACTTCTACCTCTGATTCTGGGTTCTGTGTTTGTATTTCTTCGACTTTGGTCTGTAGATTCTTTTTCCAACCAGCCTGGAAGAGCAGGCTTGATTCTGTATGTTCTGGTCTTGGAACTCTTAAGCGAAAACTCATAATTTTGAGATATTCCCACCCTCGTTGGCGGCTGACTGGGCGACCGATTATATCCCCAATCCAGTACGCTACCTTTCTACCATTCCACCGCCCTCCTTCTGGTGGAGGCTCTTGTAATACCTGCCACAGTAAGGCCTGCTGTACATCATCTCACAGTGGTTTACTACTTCCTTGGTTGAAAACTCTTTGATCTCCTAAGGTTTCGAATCCGATGCTGTTGTAACCCCAAACTAACTCATACATCCGACTCCGGCTATAGCCTGTGACTGCTGCTACTTCTTGTGTCTTCATACCTTTAGCCAACAGTCAAATTACTTGGTAATGCGTCCGCAATACAGGTTCTTTTGCTTGGCAATAACCTGTTTCTAATTCTTCTAAACTCAGATGTGGCTCAATTTTCATGACTTTTGGCATTGCAACCGCACCAATTCCTGCACCTTTATCTTTATTATGGCCTATTTACCGGACATCATATGACAGAACAGGGTTATCTTGAATTGGCGTTAACAAATCCTTAACACAGTTACCTGAACATTAGGCAAAATATTTTTAAGTAAACAGATGGACTATGTACTGTTTAGTGATTAAAGTTCCCAATCTTGAAGTTGTGGTATTTGGTTATGGTTGGGTTGCTTTTTCCCATCAGTTAACAGCTTATTCCACCCAGCTTGGGTAGGAGAAACTCCTTTGGCGTGTGGTAGTTCTCTCAATATTTCAGATACCAAGTCTTCATTCTCATTATCTTTAAAAGCCATGATTACTGTATCAACTCAGTGTAAAAATTCTAAAGGTACTTGAAAGCGATTTCCTAGGTCAGTTTGCAAAGCATTATTAACACTGGACAAAGTGCGATTGCCTTCAGCACTGCGCTTCGCGCAATCACCTACGATGGGCATTTTGCCATCGCTTACGTTACTGTTTTCAGATTGCTTGCCTACACTCTAATACAGTGTCGGTAGTCCCTTTCTTTTTTTAATAGCTGATTCTAAGGTAATAACTTTTTAATAGCTGATTCTAAGGTAATAACAGAGAGAACTTCGACGGGGTCACTGAGTAACACTGCTCTTTTGACTGTGGTATTGGTAGCAATCCAAAAACTACCATTTCTAGTAATTTCAGAGTACAGAGGAATAGGAGTAAAATCACCAGTTGGTTCTAGCTGTTTGGCGAGAGTGAGAACACCATCAAGTGTGCGTTCTACAAATATCGGTTGACCTGTTTGGCTGGGATAGAGCCAACCCTTTTGATACAGTTTATTGAGCAGGGAAATGGGTAAACTGTATTGCTGGTCTAGGTTTTGGCGTATTTGTTCCCAGTTTTCTAGTGCTGGTGTTGGTAAAGAACTTGGTTGTTTGAGAGATGGTGTTGAATTATCAACAGTTTGCGTTGTTAGTCTTTGGATACGCTGATCATCCCGCTTAGGAATATAGCTGATACCTAGATGTTTTTGTAAACCAGGAAAGGTATATGTTTTACCAATATGCCTTCCACTGAAAGCCACACCATCAAGTTGATAACTAATGCCTTTAACTTTGCCAGTTCGAGTATAGCCGACGCAGACATTAATACCTTGTTGTTGCACTTCCTCTATCAACTCTGGCATAGTTGGGCGATCATCGATTGCCTCGTCAAGCGTTGGCAAAGCCCCTCGTAGGTATTGCTGAAGTTTAACTCTTACGCTTTCTTCTCTAGTTCTAGCAAGTTGTTTGCGTTCCCTAGTAGTAGGACTACGATCCTGTTTACTCTTAGTTGGTTCTACTGGTTGCAGACCATATTCTTTCTCTAAGTTACGAATCACAGTTTCGCTTCTGGGATAGTCCTAGCTATCAGAAACAGTAGTTCCATCTAAGCGAATGCGACTGGCAACAATATGTGCATGGTCATGAGTCCGGTGAGTGTGCCGTACTACGATATATTGATTCATCGTAAAGCCCATTGCTCGTAAATACTTCAGGGCTATTTCATGCCAAGTGTCATCTTCTAAACTCTCGTTGTGAGGCAAACTTAGGGAAGCATGATAAACAGTCCTACTAACTTTCGGGTTGATATGCTTAGATAAATGTAACTCAGCAGCTAATGAACGAGGGGTTCTTTTATCCATGTTGCCACTAATTTGTTTTGCCCCTTCCTTATCAAAAAGGTATTTGAGCAATTTGAGAAAGCTTTTGCCTTTAACTTGTTTACCAATCAATTTTCCTCTTGCAATACAAGACTTATACAAAATGCTCCAACTAAGCAAATAGAACAGTTCTGATGTTTGCTTCCTTCTTCCACCAAGGATGTCGGCCTCCTCTAGTCCACAGGCCTAAACTCCGCAGAATTCAATAATTTCTCGCTGCACTTATTTGACAAATTAATCTTCCTCGTCTTGTAAGTCGGTAATTAAGTCAACTGTTGTAATTTCTTTCCGCACCTGTTTTACCAAATTTCTCACTTCTTCTAGTAATGCTCGATCTACAACCACTGGCTCACCCATAAGTACTGATGTATTGATAGCCTTAGCTATTTGGTTGAGATTGTTACCTACTTTTCCTAATTCCCAGTAGGTTTGGCGTGTCACTAAAGTGGCAGGCCTGGGCAATCTATTTTTGATTGTCTTGGCACGAAATAACTCTGCCATCGTTAAGGCATTGTCTTCTGCCACTTGCCCTACTTGTTCTTTCTCTTCTGGCGTAAGACAGATGTGAAATCTAATTGTGTGCTCTTTTTGAGGCATAGTTTAATTGCCGACAAAGATATTCTTTATTTCCAGTTTGGAATAAGCAAGCTCCTCAGTCATTCATTAAGTGGATATTCTTTGTGTTTTGCAGCCGCTATTTAAAGTGACTCTTGCTTTCGTTGAACTTGATTTTCTTGTATTATCTTCCCCTCCGTCACGGTGGGGAAGCTTGTCGCTCCTTCCCTGAAAATTACACATTTTCTGTATCATAGAGATGCACATTGCGACATGGCTTGGGTATGCCCTAAATGTTTGTTTGGGCTACTCAAATCAAAAAGGTGAGTGCTGTTCGATGGTTGTTCAATAGTTGTATGTTGGCAGGTTTATTGTCAATAAGCCCCTTTGTTGACAATAAATACTTATACAAACCATACTGAGTGGCACTTCAATGGCTGTTAAATTGTTGTTGTCTGGCGATAGCATGGTAGCTTAATGGTTGTTTGATGGTAGTTTGGTGGCACACTTTTTGGAATCAAAATTTTTGAGCATAAAAGCAACGACTTGATCAACGGTTGTGAAAAAAATAGCCAACTGGATAAAAATCTTGGCGAAAAAATAGTCAGTAGGTAGATAGGTATAATTTTTACTTGCACTTAAGTTAAAAGGAAGTTGTTAGGTAAACCAGAATTAATGTCAAACCTGATTGTTAGTTTTGACCCTGGTGCTTCCTTGACCAAAATTGTTTATGAACTAGCAACGGAAGGCCAACCATGTTTGATGACAATGGAACCAGAAATGCTAAGTTTACCGCAAAGTTCGATTGATGCTTATATGTCAAAGTCGCAAGGGTCTTGAATCTTCTAATCCAGTAGATGAAGTCTGGATATCTTGTACAGCAGATGGTGATACACAATGTACAGTAGTGGGATTTTTAGCATGTCAGTTTTCAGCATCCGCCAGACTAGATAAACTCAAGTACGAAACTTCAATTGACAAAGCTTTAGCGGTTGTTAGTGCGATCACTCAATATAAAAAATTACCCAATAGCTTCTCCCTATCACTCACCTCACTGTTACCCTATGGGGAATATCAAAATTGCCAAGCCTTTGAAGAACAACTACGTGTTGCGCTCAAGGACTTTAAATTTCGGGGTCAAAGGTTGCGGGTGAAGCTGGAACAATTTGAGTGTCTACCTGAAGGTGCAGGATTGGCCATGATTCGCCAACGCCAGAATGGTAAAGCATGGTTCAACGGTCAAACCATTGCGGTGCTGATGTTTGCATATCGCAATAGCAGCCTTCTCTTATTCGAAAGGGGCAAGATGACGCCAGGTTATACCAACGGGTTGAGCTTTTACCAAATGGTCAAGCGGGTGGTTGAACACACATCTGGATAAGATGCCACTAATTTAACTGCTGCTATTTATGCTGCCGGTGCAGATATTATAGCAGATAATCCAGCAATTCGCGCTTTGCTCAAAAGTAAAGATCCAAAAAACATTGATTATGAGTTGCAGATGATTGTCAATGCCATTGCTACTGCCAAAGCTGAGTATTGGTCTAGGCTTTATGACTGGCTGGAATCTACTGTACCTGCAGTCAATGAAGTTATTTTGACTGGTGGTGCAGCTTTGTACTTGGAGCAGGAATTACAGGAATGTTTTGAAGAGATTTCCACTTACTGGGGTACTGATTTATAACAGCAGGTGCAGGAAGCATCTAAAAATGCTAATAATGATTATTACCACACATTTCGAGAGCAGGAAAGTTTGTTCTTTAGGTTAATTGATGCTTTTGGTTTATTTATGCGATTTAGAGCGCAAATGGAGAAAGTTGCATGACGGGAAACAGAAAACAGTCCCAAAATAATGGCAATGACACACATCCAAATAAACAAGACTGTAATAGGAAAAGGTCTAAAAGTATTGATGAAAGGTACCGTAAAGATTTCAAATTTTACTGTCGTCCTTACTCAAATACAGTAGATGGGGTGTTAATTACATATTTGCAACAGGGAGGTGAAGTCCGTCCTAGCAAAAGAATGGTATTGCAAGTATTAAGAATGTGCCGGTTACCCTTAGTATACAAAGCATAAGTAAATACAGATCTCGGCACTCATGAGTAAGAAGTATATCGGGTTACTTGGATTTGTTGTCATGCTTTAGAACAACATTTAGCTTATTTACCGATGGAATTGGGATTACCACATAAACCAAGTGATGTTTTGCTTGTCAATCTAAATACGATTGCTAATCATCAACACGTAGATACTATGTTCAATTTAGATACCGTTAATTCCAAGGGAAATGTTCATGAAAGTAACCAATCTGAATGAAGTGAGCAGTAATAATCAGATTGATTCTGACTCTTTTATTCCCGGAATAGGTTCTTTTCATGATGACACTAACGATATGTTTGGAGATATTTAATTATCAGTCAGTGCAGATTTTCTAAAATAGAATAGGAGCAAATAGAATGGCTGTAATTCACCTCACTGATGGTGAAAAGGGTGGTGTTGGTAAATCTTTGTTTGCACGGGTAATGGTGCAACTCTGCATTGAGAATAAATTATTTCATAAATTGGTGGAAGCTGACCAAAGTAATGCAGATGTAGGTGTATTTTACACTGACAGTCATAAAACAGCCGTCTTTAGTGAATCAGAATGCAAGGTTTATGAAGTAGATGAAATCTTTAATTTGGCAGTAGAAACTTCTGTGATTGTCAATTTACCTGCTCAAGTTTACCCAGCACTAACTGATTGGATTGAGCATAGTCAGATTTTAGGAATTGGTATTAAAAATAAGGTCAAGATACATAAATGGTTTGTTTGTAGTGGAGGATATCACAGTGTGCAGTTATTGATGCAATCTTTGCAAGAATTTGAAAGAAGGGTCAAATACATATTTGTCCGTAACTTTGGTTTATGTGATGATTGGAAACACATAGATGAAAATCAGGATTTACAGAACTTAATCAAGACTTACAAAGTCCCAATCATTGATTTCTCCAAATTTAGCTACCGAGAAAGGAATATCCTGGATGCCAACAGGATAAACTTTTCTGAAGCTAGAAACTATGGTGAATTAGGAATATTAGGTAAACAAAGATTGCATAGGTTTCTCAAACAAGCTTTTGAGGAAATAGAAAAAGCTAAAATCTGGAATCTACCAGCAGCTTCAATTACTCCCCCATCTGAAAAAGTTGATAGTGCTAATAGTAATGGGAAAGTCACTACCGAGAAGTAATTTAGGTCGTGCTAGAAAGATAAAAATTTAGGTTGGTGTAGCCTTTGTTAAGAGTTCAATGCTTGCTTCAAATTTTCGATTCTTGAAAGTTAAGTTACAGCACTTTTGCAGTAAATGAGGTACGCAAACTTTAGAAAATAGTTTTAAATCTTAAAGTGCAATAGGTTACTGTACTGCATAAACCTTGTATTTGCTGTATCAGGGATTAATCTACATACAACCCAGTAAAGATATGAATCATTGTCACACTGAAGAACTCGACTTAGACGATGATTTTTTGGATTCAGTAGCAGCTAGAGGTAAAGGTTTAAGTCGCATTCCTTACCATACTTTATTAGATTTAGCGGTTCGTGGTAAAGATGATGCTTTTAGAGCCAGGGTTTGGGAAATAGTTGTTCAAACTGGAGTTGACCCTGATGAACCAGTATTTCTGATGATGATTGCTACTGGCAGGTTACAAGTGCCATTGGAAGACAGTCCTCAAGAAATGGAGGCAATGTTTGACCAATGGCAAACTCAACTGTATGACCATCTTCAAAACTATGAAAAAGCTGCTGTCAAAGGTCAGCAGAAGGCGATCGCTCACGCAGTCACAGCATTAATCAAGCGCACAGAGTTTGAGCGTGCGATTCATTTGGTTCCATCATTAATTGCAGCTGGCATTTTGTTATTGATTACCGCAGCAGTGGGTCGATCTTTTAGTATAGGTGCAATGCTTTGGTATCAAACTAGCAATTTAGACCCAACTGGGCCACGCCAACTGACTCAACAGGAAGCTAGTGCTTTGGCATGGGCAACTACGAATGAAGGTAGGTTTGCTCGTAATTTGATCGAATGGAATCGAGATTTATTCAGTCGGGATACTAGCGGTCAACTAACTTGTACTAGGGAAGTAAAACGCCTGCGAGTGACATTGGAAGTTGGAGGTAGCAGCAGGAAAGCTACATCAGGTTTTTGTACTGTTTGGGTGCAACCTCCCAATCAACGCAAGTTTGTTTCTCAACCAAAAAATTAGTTGTCAATTTTTTAACTTTTTTGGAGGACTGAAAAGATGTTGCAGAGCAAAGTTAACTGGTTTTGGCTATTAACGACAGGGATGATCCTAGCAGCTTGTACGCCGAATAATGTAGATATTAAGTAGTAAAACTGACAGCAATATCGCTAAAGCCAAGGTTTCATCTGTACCTAATTACCTAGCAATGTACGATGTGGAAATAAAGGTATGTGGTAATATTATCGCCCCAGTCAAAGACGGTAAACGTTGCATCAAGCATAATCAGTGTTTGTGGGATTCAGTGACAGAAGCTAAACTGGTTCAGAAGGGTATTCCACTGCCATCAATGTCTGCCGTAGACCATAAATTAGCAATTAGCTCTAAAGGTTGTTATCCTGCATACTCTCAACCTTCTCAACAGCAGTTTTATTGGGCGGATCTCCTGATTGATGTAAATAAAGGAAAAACGAAACCAACAATAGAAACTAACAAAACTCAACTATCCAGCCAACAGATTTTTAATTTAACAAATAGCCAGTTTTCTAGTCCAGGAATTGCTACGTTTGGCGGCGTTGGTTGTCAATCTGTACCTGTGAGAAAACATTGACATCCTCTCACCGCTAACCCTTGTGGGTATAGTCACTTCTTGGGTTTCCTATTTCCACGACTCGACTTATTGTAAAACTCAAAACTGCTTGTTAAGGCAATTTTGAGTTTTGGTTTTGAGATTTTAATGGAGTTATGCAAGTTTTGTTTGTACTTTTTCCTGAAGTAGGTTAATAATAGCAGTTTTTTCTAAAATCCCAACTAGAAAACCATTATTCCGAATTACAGCTAGTGCTGATATCTTTTGTTTTTCGAGTAACTGTACTACTTCTAGTAATGGTTTATCCGATGGTACAGTGCTAGACTGCTCAATTGGCTGCATTGCTTTGGAAACAGGAGTTTCTGCCCACAGTGTATTTGGGATATTTTGTAAGTTATCAACTGATATTGCTCCTAACAATTGTCCTTGCTCGTCTGTCACCAAGAAACGAGGGTATTCCTGAGCATTTAAGAGTTTTTGGTCAGCCAACTCTCTTAAACTCAAATCTGCTTTGACAATTGGAATATCTTTAGTCACAGCATCTGCGGCTGTTAAACCTGTGAGTTTTTCTTGCACTCTAGCAAGTTGGGCAGCGTTACCAGCATTTTGCAGCAAGAAGAAGCCAATTAACAAATTCCAGAAGTTAATAAAGCTACCAAACAATAGTAGGGGAATGACACCAGATGCGATCACCAACCAACCGAAGATTTGCCCAATTCGACTGGCAACAGCCACTCCTTTATAAGATTTACCAGTAATTTTCCAGACTAGTGCTTTGAGTATATTACCTCCGTCCAAGGGTAAGCCGGGAATCAGGTTAAACAAAGCTAAGGTCAAATTAACAGAAGCTAGTAAACTGAGGATAGCTGCCAGTGGTCCAGATGTGGCCGTCACAAAATCAATGGTTGTGGCTATGGCAAACAGGATAATGCTAACTATTGGATCGGCAATGGCTACCCAAAAAGCTTCTGCTGGGGTTTGCGATTCTTTTTCTAAGTTTGCTAGTCCACCAAATATAAATAGCGTGATTGATTTGACATCAATTTTTTGGCGAATAGCGACAAAGCTGTGTCCTAATTCATGGGCGACAACTGAGCTAAATAACAGCAGTGCTGTCATAAGTCCTAGCAGTAAGGGTAATCCCCCACCTAGTTGGGGAAATTGTTTAGCGAGTGCTCTGCTATAGCTCCAAGTTACGAAGCCTAAAACTAAAAACCAGGATGGATGTACATAAAAAGGTATTCCAAAAAGGTTGCCAACCCGAATTGTGCTATTCATGCTGTTCACCTGTGACATTAGGGCTGAGAGGTTTTTTCTTGATTCTCTCAATGTTCTTATTGTAACTAAATATTAAGCAATTTTAATTTTAGTAACTGTAGAAGTCTACGCCCATAAAGGTGTGGTTATGCGAATTTAGGCTTTTACAGTTTTTATGGGTGAGGGTGGGCGAGTAAAAAGTCGCCCCACATTCAGGTGGGGCTGCTGTTGTAACCAGCGAATGGGAAACTTTAATCCTTGAATGGTTCAACCGTTTAAAGCCCTTGCTGAGTCTTTATTTCAAAAGTTTTTGTTACCCCCTCAGACCCTTTGGTGAATTCTTGCTCATCTCCCCTGAGAAAAATCCCTCTCCGAAAGTACCTCACGTGACCTCAGAGGGAACCTGATTCGATCAATTGAATGAAATAGATAATATACTTCCCAAAAGTGCGTGTTAGAACTGCTACGATCTTACAAATGGAAGCGGTCGAATGCGGTCCAGCTTCCTTAGCGATTATCCTGGCGTACTATAATCGTATTGTTCCTTTAGCCGAACTTCGCATTGAGTGTGGGTTTTCTCGTGATGGAAGTAAAGCGTCTAATTTGATTTTGGCTGCTAGACGCTACGGTATATAAGCCGATGGTTTTAAGGCAGAACACCTAGAACAATTGCAAAAGTTATCTCCTCCCTACATCGTCTTTTGGAATTTCAATCACTTTTTAGTAGTGGAAGGATAGAATAAACATTGGGTATTTCTCAATGCTCCTGCAACTGGCACCCGCAAAGTTTTTTGGGCAGAGTTTGATGAGGGATTTACTGGGGTTATTTTAGTGATAGAACCAGGAGAGGATTTTGTTCCAGGGGGATGTAAACCCAATGTCATCTCAGGATTAATTGACCGATTACAGGGTTCATTTGCGGCTATTCTCTACTGTGTTTTGCCTGTATTTCTACTGGTTCTGCCTGCGTTAGCCATTCCGGTGTTTAGTTAAGTGTTTGTAGATCAGGTTTTGGTAGAAAATCATACTGGGTGGTTGCGTCCTCTGATTTTAGGGATGATTATCACCACGGTATTTCAGGGATTACTGACACTGTGCGACTGCGTTATTTACGAAAGCTGAGAATTAAGCTGGCTGTAGGAATGTCTACTCGCTTCCTCTGGCATATTCTCACATTACCTATAAGATTTTATGCCCAAAGATATGCCGGAGAAATGAGCAATCGCGCTAGTTTAAATAATAAAGTGGCTCAGGTGCTTTCTGGTCAATTGGCAACTACAGTCATTGATGTGGTGATAGTATATTTTATGCCTTAGTAATGTTCGCCTATGACGGGGTACTGACGTTCATAGGCATCTGTTTTGCTGCTATTAATGGGTTAACTTTGCACTTGGTGGCATGATATCGGGTAGATGCGAATCTCCGCTTAGTCCAAGATTGGGGGAAAGCAGAAGGAGTAAGTATTGCGGCACTCCAGAGTATAGAAACCTTGAAAGCATCAGCATTGAAGTCAGATTTCTTTTGCCGATAGTCTGGTTATTATGCCAAAGCCATCAATGCCCAGCAAGATTTGGCGGTTACCAACCAGATATTAGGGGTGTTGCCAATTCTCTTCAACTCGTTAACTTCTATGTTTATTTTAGAGTTGGGGGTTGGCGAGTTATAGATGCCAACCTCAGCATCGGAATGTTTAGTGGCATTTCAGAGTTTAATGCTGAGTTTTCAGCAGCCTGTGAATAGTTTAGTCGATTTCGGTAGTACCCTCAAGGAATTAGAAGGGGACTTGAATCGATTAGATATGATGTTTTAGGCAATTCTCTCGACCCAGAGGTGGGAAAGTCGCAAGTTATCACCAATAATAGGTCGAAAATATCACTCTCAAAACTGCAAGGTTATGTAGAGTTTCGGGATGTCACCTTTGGTTACTCCCATATTGAGCCGCCGTTGATTGAAAACTTTAGTTTATCTTTGCAACCAGGGCAAAGGGTAGCCGTAGTAGGCGCAAGTGGTTCAGGAAAGTCCACCCTAGCTAAACTCATTTGTGGACTTTATCAACCTTGGGAGGGGGAGATTCTCTTTGATGGGATTCCCAGAAACGAGATTCCACGAGAGGTGTTGGTGAGTTCCTTATGTCTGGTGGAACAAGATATTTTTCTGTTTGGGGGTACAGTTAGGGATAATTTGACTTTATGGGATGATACGGTGTCAGATGAGCAACTAATAAAAGCTTGTCAGGATGCGGCTATTCACTAAGCGATCACACAACTTCCAGGAGGGTATGATGGACAACTACTGAAAGGTGCTGTACACTTCAGTGGGGGACAGCGACAACGCTTAGGAATTGCCCGTGCTTTAGTGAAAAACCCGGCAATTTTGGTAATAGATGAAGCGACTTCTGCTTTAGATACCCAAACAAAACAAATTGTTGTGGAGAATTTGCATCAACGCAACTGTAGTTGTATTTGGGTAGCGCACCGCTTGAGTACCATTCGCGATTGTGATGAAATTATTGTGTTGGAAGCTGGTAAAGTAGTGCAACGCGGAACTCACGAGGAATTGTGGCAAGAAGGTGGAGTTTATAGGCGTTTGATTGCTTCAGAAGAAAGTTAAAGCTGTTGTGCAGCTTCCATATCTATCCCTATAATCCTTGTGTAGTAAACGTTTTAAAGACTAGTCCTTTCGGAGGATATCATGTATTCTTAAATTGCTTTCATTGCACTGTTACAGTGTTTCACTCGCAATGACATGTTATCGGTGATTTACCGAACATGATATGACTACTAAAACCTTCAGTTTTTCCAGAAATAGCATCTTTGTATTTGAAGAAATAATAAGAGATCTTGATTTTCCAACAATTAATATTCTATGAAACTACAAAAAAACCAAAAATTAAGGAAATTAAAGCAAGCATCTACATTGCTAAATCAAATCCAGGATTTAGACCAAGTTATTGGTGGTGTCATTACTTCTACACGCGATACCTCAGTACCAGGACAAACTACTACTTGCACTGATGGAGCCGGTTGGAAAAGTAGTATAACTGTTTATAAGTACGCCTCATGGTATAAGTCTGACAGGTGTAGGTTTTTAATTTGTGTGTGAGTTGACACTCTCAAACAAAATTTAAAACCTTCGTCAAAGCACGAAATTGCGTTGTAGGGTAGGAAACTAAAAGAAAAAAGTTGAGCATTCAACCAACGGAAAAACCCAATTTCAAAGGGGTTCGTAAAAAACCTACACCCATCAGGTAGTAGTATAAGTCAGGTAGGTGGGGTTTCCTAAAGTTAACCCCACCTACCTGACTTTTGTTGGGTTGTACTGTGGCTTAACCAAACCTACGAAAACTTTTAAAACAGTAAGTTCGCAGTTTTTTTGGCTTTAACTTTATCTTCTTACAGGGACATATTTCTACTCAGGATCACTACCACCATCAACCACAGCCAGCTGTTCTAATGGGAGTGCTTGAAACTGTGAAAGTTGTGGCTGTTGTAAATATTTTCTGGTTTGTTTGGGTTTGATATTATTAACCTCGCATATATATGCCCTGTTTGATTTTGAATCGAACTACATCCTGCTAAAAATAGATTAAAACCCCAAAGCTAACAACATTAACAATGGGCTAGAGTAAATTGATATTTGACATTATTGAGATGTTTGTGATCAGTAATTAGGCACAATTATTTACACATCTCATGTGTCTTTGTGTCTGATCTAATTAAGGAGTACGCTGAGTTACATCTACCCATACTGGTGACGGATTAGCCCTAAAATCATCAGGACTATCCTTTCCTGGAAGCGCACCCGCAGATATCCGATTCAATTCATCCAGTGACAGTTTTTTCGTAGGTTGGTGTTTGGTTTGCAGTTGTTTGTTTTTCATGTTTTTAATCCTTGAATGTAATGTTGGGGTTTAACCCCTTCTCTCACTATATAAGACAGTTAAAATGTTTTATGCACTATCTACTGTCGATGAATAGGCAAATATTTCAGTTGAGCAGTATCACTCATAAATCTGGTAAAATTCAGGACATGATAATACTTCTTGTTCCATGACAGAAAAAGCCCTACAGGAATTAGCATCAATCCTGAACCCCACCGTTAACGTTCCCCCAGGAGAAACGCCCCTACTAGTTGTTGTGGGTGCTGTCGGGAAAGCACTAGGTATAACTAACTATTCGTCCCCCTGCCAAATCTGAAAATCTGAGTGGACACGATGCAACCTTAGAAGGAATAGCCCGTGCTTCTGGTTTCCGTATCCGTCGAGTTACCTTCACCCCCAACTGGTGGAAAAATGATTGTGGTTCTCTTGTGGCTTTTACTTAAGCAGACAACCGACCTGTCGCTTTACTAAAAGTCAAAGCCACTCGGTATGAGATACTTGACCTTATAGAACTGACGCGCACTCCTGTTAACTGTCAAACTGCTGCTAAACTAACCCCCATTGCCTATACTTTTATCGTCCTTTACCTGATAAGGAAATGACGCTACGGGACATTCTGCAATTTACTCTCGAGGTTAATACCACAGACTTACTAAAAATTACTTTGGTGGGAGTAATTGCAACTTTGTTTGCAATATTTACGCTGCAAATCACGGGTATTATTATCGACTATCCCATTCCTGATGCCAATCGCAAATTATTAATCCAGATTGGTTTGGGATTGTTAGCAGCTAGTTTTGGAGTGGTGATATTTCAATTAGCTCAAGCCTTTGCCATTCTGAGATTACAAACTAAAATTACTTATGATACCCAAGCGGTTGTTTGGGATCGACTTCTGAAACTCAAACCTACGTTTTTTCGCCAGTATTCCACAGGAGATTTATATAATCGTGTCTCTGCTATTACGCAAATTCGCAACCGACTAAGCGTTGCAATTCTGCGAATTTTATTTACCAGTGCCTTTTCACTATTAAATTTGGGACTACTGCTATTTTATAGTTCTACTTTGGTATTAGTGCCGCTCGCGATCACCCTGCTGATATTCCTGGTCACTACTATCACTAGTCTCATCACCCGCCAAAAATCTTGTCCTCTCCAGCAGCTTACAGGGGAAATTCTAGGACTCACAGTGCAGTTAATTGGTGGAGTATCTAAACTGCGAGTGGCGGCGTCTGAGTCAGAGGCGTTTGCTTGCTGGGCGGAAAAATACACTCAGCAGGTAAAACTAATGTTGAGTACCCAATTTATTGAAGATGTGCTGACTGTATTGAATATGATCATGCTCACAGTCAGTTCGACTTTAGTATTTACTGTAGTGGTTTCCTTAATTGGAGACTCCCAGGCAGAAACTCAACTATATACCCGGATATTTTTCGCATTTAATACTGCCTTTGCTACATTTATCACGAGCGCGACGAGATTAAGTAACACTGTTATAGAGATTTTAGACATCACCATTTTATGGGAACGTGCTCAACCTATTTTCAAAATAACACTGGAAGTAGATGTGGAAAAATTTCATCCTGGAAAACTTTCCCGGGAACTGAAATTACACCAAGTTAGCTTTCGTTACCGTCCAGATACTCCTTTAATTTTAGACAATGTCAACAACTTAAGAGCCAAAGCCGGAGAACTTATTGCGATTGTCGGTCTATCGGGAAGTGGCAAGTCTACCATTTTGCGACTGTTGTTGGGGTTTGAAATTCTAGAGATGGGAGCAATTTCTTATGATGGCAGAGATTTATCTGGGTTGGATGTTGCAGCTGTGTGCCGACAGTTAGGGGTAGTGTTGCAAAATGGGCGTATCATGAGTGCTTCGATTTGGGAGAATATTGCCGGGGGTGCAATTTTAACCTAAGATGAAGCTTGGTTAGCATTACAGATGGCTGGATTAGCCGATGATGTGGTAGAAATGCCGATGGGGATACATACCATTATTTTTGAAGGCGGCGGTAATTTTTCCGGGGGACAGCGACAACGCTTATTTATTGCCCGTGCATTGGTACATAAACCGCAGATATTACTGTTTGATGAGGCGACATTGGCTTTAGATAATCACACTCAGGCAATTGTTACCCAAAGTTTAGAACAATTGGGAGTTACTCGTGTAGTTATTGCCCGTCGTTTGAGTACAATTCGTCATGCAGACATGATTTATGTCCTGCAAGTAGGGAAGATAATACAGCAGGGAAGTTTTGAAGAATTAGTAGCCGTTGACGGTTTATTTGCTGATTTGATGGCGCGATAAATGGCAGCATAATTATTAATTCATATCGTAATGGTATTTTGAATGGAGTTTAGGAAATAATATTCATGAATAGTCAAGGTTTTATACAGGCAAACCTTGATTTTATTGAAGAACTATTTGATGCGGTTGTGAAACAATTGAGTTATGATAAATCTCGACTGGCTATTTGGCTACAGAGGGAGTTTGATTTATCTCCTGTTAAGACTCAAATTATAGGAGCAAATTCTCCACTAGAGGGTAGTAAAAGTTGCCTTGCAGGTGATGGATTAGTAATTGAAGTAGATCCCCTGGAAGTTGGAACATTAATACAGGCCCTCACAGCTAATGGCTGCTTAACATTTGAAATTATTCACATTGAAATAGAGTCTTGAAAATCTCTTCAATTCGCTGCCTATGACCATTTTGAACATATTATGTTTGGATATCAAATTTCTCTTGATATGCTGGAGTTGCTCAATAACCATCAGGTCATTGATGATTGTCAACTATTTGAAGTAGATACATAAGCCTCTTTTATTTGCGTCGGTAGTGAACAGAAAACAGCGGCTTTACAGGTATATGGAGTTTTCATGCCCTAGTGCAGACTACACCAACAAAAATCTAGTAGGAATCCCATAGATGATTTTCTTGTTCAAAATTTAAATAGGGTATAAACACAAGAAGCTGTCGTATGAACCTTAGCTAGAGTGTTTGTAGAAAGCGTAAAACCCATGAATTCATTAACATCTAAATACTAAAAAATTTCTAATTGCTTAGCAACTATCGGGACTCTTTCTTTTTCCATTGGTATCTTCAGTCTATCCCAAACCACAGTCGCCCTAACAATCACAGAAGAACTCAATCAGCTAACTACAGAGTTTAATACCTTACTTGATCAGGAAATTAACACTTTAAATGGCACACTACCAGGTAGCAATATTTCACTGTTGGATTGTGAATACTCTTTTCGCTGATGTCCTTCCCAATGAGCTAACAGTAATTAATCAGTCCTGCATTCAAGGCTCTCCCCTAGCCCATGCTATTGCACCCACCAACATTTGCTCTGATCCAGAAAGTTTCCTTTACTACGACGAGGTTCATCCCACTACCACTTTCCATAGTCGAATAGCAGATATTATGATCGCCACTTTAACCCCAGAAGTTCTCAATCAAACCTCTAAACTGATTCTGTTTGGGGATAGTCTCACGGATGTGGGAAATGTCTTCGGTTGTTCTAATGGTACTTTCCCCTTTCCAGTTGCTATTCAAGGACCCCTTACCGGAGAACCTCTGTATGCTTCAGGTGCATTTACTAATGGTTAGGTTTGCTGGCAGTACCTTGCACAGCAAATGTTTTCAGCTGAATCTGTTCCTTTTCATGAAAACGTTATTACCGGAAATTTCGTCACTTCTATCCCCAATGAAGGTGTTAATTTGGCCGTAGGTGGAGGAACCACGGGTAGGTATAATGCAAGTAATGTCCAAAGTCCGCCTTTTCCGTTTGATTTACCAGGACTTGAGGATCAAATAGAAGCGTTTGCAACCCCTTTGGGAGAGGGTGAACAGGCTGATCCAGATGCTCTTTATGTAGTTTGGGGAGGAGCTAATAAATTTTTGGGAGCTTTCGTTCCACAAGATCCGACTAATCCCTTTGCTCTTTTCTAGGACCTTACCAAAGACCCGAACTTGCCTGTAAGTGATATTAGTACCGCCATTGACGACTTGTATGCGTTAGGCGCAAGGAATGTTCTGGTTATGAATATGTATAATTCAGGCGATGCACCTCTAGGCAAAGAATTAGAAGCTGTAAATACACCTGTCCCAACCTCAATACCTGAACCCAATCACTTAGCTGGAGTGATGATGGCTTTAGGGTTGATGGTAATCACTCGTAGTTCGTGCATTTTTGTGAGAGTTAGAAGAATGATATTCAACTGCTGATTAATAGCGTATCTGCTTGATTACCTATCATTCAACCGGAATAACCCCACCCCGCCAAAGCTGCGTTTTGTCTCCCCTCCCCGCTTGCGGGGAGGGGTATAACGACTGTGGTCAACATAACTAATTTCGTGGACATGATATTACCCCACTGCTAAAAGGTGACTTAACCACAGATCGATATTCCTGAAGTCAAATTTATAATTCACTATTTCAATTCATTACAATACTGATACACGCTTCCATGTTATTTTCTATCTGAAAAATACTATGGAGGCTATTTTTCCTTTTGACATATTTTTAGTGTGAGTCTCTAGCGAAAAAAGAAATGAATGTCTGAAAAGAAACATACTATTTTCCGTCAACAAGCACTTGATCGTCTATCTTCTCCAGAAAGGTTAGCTCATTCAATGTAAGTCGTTAACCCCAAAGATTGGTTATCCTTGGGTGGATTGGCTGTTTTTGGCGTTTTAGGTGTACTCTGGAGCGTGTTTGGTACTATTCCCATTACAATTACAGCTAAGGGAGTGTTAATTAGTATATGACAATTGTGGCTGTGGAATATCATACCCCTGACAGAATGCAGACCTTACAGTAGTTTTACTATTGGGGTGAGGAGCAGTCTTTATCAGTTTTTCTCTGGAATCCTGGTTACTCTGAACTACAGCAATTAATTGAGTATCAAGGTCACTATATTTTACAGCCAACTGACAGGGGTAAAAACTAGAATATTCTTCAGTATCTTTTGACAGACTATCAACCAGGTATTTATTTATTTGAGGGGATGCTACAGGAAGATGAAAATAGCAAAATTGGTCAAAAACTGAGTTATCAACTACTAAATGCCTATCATCAAGCTTTTTGGAGTCAGCAGGATATTTACTTCGTACTACTAGGAACTTATATTCAGCTACCTTTAGAACTACAGCCTTTTATTCCGGTGCTATCTTATCCACTGCCAGACCAATAGCAGGTACAACTGATTGTGCAGCAGTTTTGTGATAGTTGTTGTTACTCGGCTTTGGGTAATGGTTATCCTTCTTCACAAAGAAATATAACAGATCAAGCAATGCAATTTATGGTTCGTGCCTGTCAGGGTTTGCCTATAGGTGAGATAAAGATACTACTGAAGCAAGGTTTGGGTTTTGTAGATCAACTTGAGAAAATAGCCTAATTAGTTCTTGAGTATAAAGTTAACAAATTACGAGGACGGGGTTTAGAGTACATAGCCCAAGCGGATGTACCTTCAGCTGGGGGTTTAGATTTGCTCTCAACATGGTTAGGAACTATCACTTGTTTATTGCAACCAGAAGCACAAAAATATAACTTGAGGTTTCCCACTGGAATGTTGTTATGGGGTCCACCAGGCATAGGTAAAAGTTTATCGGCTAAGTTGGCAGCTAAGAAATTAGGTTTGCCGTTGTTAGCAGCTAACTGGGGCGTATTATTGGGTAGTCCTAATCCTGACTTAGCTCTAAAAGAATTTATCGCTTTGTTCACATCGCTTGCTCCCTGTGTTCTTTACTGGGATGATTTTGCCAAGGGTTTTTCTGGCTGGGACTCGAATGCTGATCGTGGTGTAGCAAGGCCGTTATCTGCGGTATTGTGAACTTGGATGCAGGACCATGAAGAAGCTGTTTACACCATTGCTACCATCAACCGATTAGAAATTTTACCTGCGGAATTGGTGCGTCGTTTTGATGATGTGTTTTTTGTAGATTTACCGCATGAAGGGGCAAGATATGAAGTTTCCAACTTGCATTTAGCTAAGTATGTTTCAGCATTTTGAGGTAAGGATTAACTTTGGAGTGATGAGCAATGGCGCAGGTGATTAACTGAGTATAGGATTGGTACTCCCGCAGAAATTGGTAATGCTGTGCGGCGTTGTTCTGAAAGGGCTTTTGCCCAAGGTAGACCAGGGTAAATAGAGTTTGAGGATTTGTTGAAATAGCGATCACTATTTACCCCGGCTATGGAACGAGAATCTGAGCAAATGCAAGCTATTCGTAATCAAGCTATTTACGCTCAACCCGTTGCGAGTGAAGACTTTCCTCGATTTGTTTATCAGCACCAAAAGTTGTTTGAATAGGCCAACAAGGGACTGTACTCAACATTTTTTCTCAAATTAAAATTAATATTTTATACCTTATTATCATTAACGGCTTTTTCCTGGATTACTGCTTCAATCTCTGCCAGTTTCTTGCGAAGGACTTCCTGAAACTCCATTAATTGAGATACCTCAACTTTCTTCAACGCCTCCCCAGAAACTTTATATAAGGAGCGTGTCGCTGTTGCTACTGGTTTAGCTTGTTTTTCGGTTTTTCCAGCGTCTGTACTTTGTGAAGCGATCACCTCAGTTACTAATTGCCGGGTTTCTTGTACAGATAATCTTTCTGCTAACACCTTTTGGGTGATGTTGATTCTAATTTCTTCTGCTTCTGATTCTGGTAGTCCCAAATTTTTCGCAGAAAGTTTTTGTAACGCCATTGCGTGAACACCTTTAAGTCCAGAAGACCTAATTGCAGCTTGCAAGTCTTCGGCTAAAGAAAGCATGGGAAAAATATTGGCATCAATAGAAGCGGGATTAAGTTGTAAATCTAAAAGTATAGTCAACACTGCTACTTCTGGCTCATCTAAGTCCAAAGCAGCTAAACCTTGTTGTTGTTCCTCTGGCGTTACTGTGAGCAGTTCCACAACAGAGTTCATTCGTTTTTGTGCATTCAACCGTCGCACTACTGTTGAGAGAATCCGGGGAATATCCTGGGGTTCTAAACCAGTGTTAGTTACCAATTCCCGGACAATAGCTTCAGCTTTATCAAGAGGATTGAGGTCTTCTCGGTGTAATGAAGTGATTAAAGCTTTGCGGTGTAGAGCATCAGGTTCAGGAATAATAACAGCTTGCAGGTTTTGCCAACCCAAGTTTTTAGCACTACGCCAACGTCGTTCACCATCAAAGATAACTAAGTGTTCCCGTTGAATTAAAGTAATTGGTTCTAGTTGTCCATCTGACACCAGGGAACGAGACATAGATTCAATACTTTCTGATAAAAATGTCTGTCTTGGTTGCTCTGGGTTGGCTTGAATTTTGTCTAAGGGAATATATTGGATACCTGATTGTGATTGAAGTTGCGCTCTGAGTGTTTGTAACTGCGTTTCTAACTCACTTGACCCTTGAGAGCGGAGTTCTTCGATTTCGGCTTTTAGGCGTTGAATTTCTGCCTCAGCTTCTGATAATTGTTGGGATTGCTTTGCACCTGAGAAATAATTGCTGAGGTCAGGAGATTTACGGGTGTTCATAAGTTAGCACAGTTTTAATTTGTTTATTGAAATAGCGATCGCACGGAGCTTAGTACCAATAGCGCAGCATGGCCTAAGCCGTCATGCCAAAATTATTGACACATCAAGAGTTTGATTAACAAGTGTTTCAAGCATTTTGATGAGGCACTAATTTCGAGCTAATGAATAAAGGAGTATTTTCAAGCTGTTGCTAAAAAATAAAAATGCGTAATTTGTGCAACAAATTGGTTAAATTGAGACTTTCTTTACTCCTGGCATTAACTTGGTTAGGCTGTAACTTTCTCTTTACTCTTACTGCTAATCAAAGCGGCTAATTTTGAAGCAATTTCTTTAAAGTCATCTTTTGCTGGATGACTGGGACGGTGAATAGGTAATGGTAATCCTTGTCCACTGGCGTTAACAAATTCAGCACTATCCCGAATTTCTGGAAAAGCATGAATATTCATCTGCTCTAACTGAGATGGTAATGCAGCTAACATTTGTCTATGGGCTGCACGTCGAGTATCGTATTGGTTGGGAACAAAGCCAAGAATTTCTGGTGTGGGTTTTAAGCGTAGGTGCTTGCAGTGGTAGTAATACCATTCCACTAAATGAGCCGCTCCTTGAATTGATTTGGGTTCTAACTGGACGGGAATAATTATGTGTGTACTGGCTGTCAGTGCCATTAAAGGTAAGGGACCCAGGGTAGCTGGACAATCAAAGATGATTAAATCATGTTCTAGAGGATAGTCAGTTAGGCGATCACCTAATAAGTAAGCTCCTCTTTTGTGTAAAACTAATTCATCTGCTGTTTGAGTAAGAACCATACCACCCTGACAAATAACTACGTTATCGGTGTGTTCACTCCAGCAAGGTGTCAAAGGCCAGTTGCCGTCAAAATTATCTTTGAGGACAGCAGCTAAAGTGTGTTCTGGCTCTGGTTGATTTAAACCACAAAACAGCGTCAGTGACCCTTGCGGGTCAACGTCAAACAGTGCTACCTTATACCTGCGTTTTGCCAGAGCATGAGCTAAGTGTACAGAAAGGGTTGTTTTACCACTCCCTCCAGCATTACTTATTAAAGCTAATCTAATTTGCATGATTATTTATTTTGATATGGGCGAGTATCATATATCAAATTCCACCTCATATTATGAATATCTGATGTATTAACGTGGCTATTTAATGAGTTTTTTACATCATATATCAATATCTGAGAAGTGAGCCAAGTGCGAAGAGGTAAATTTCACCTTGGTGCAAGCAGATACTTTGTTAATGGTGTAAAAACTTTGGCAAAGGTGTTGATTTTTCAACTAATAATTCGCTTTGCTTCCTAGATAAGTAAGGTTTAATACCAGACATGCGTCCGCTACGCTAAAAACTTTTGTAGGTGGTCTATTTCCCTATTCACTTTGGTCTGAAAATTACTGTAACTAAATGTCTAGAAGCTTGGAAAATGAGAAGTACAGTAAATTCGTGCATTAACTCTGAATATGGACATAGTTAAATACATTCTCACGGAAAAGCAAATGCCCACAGGTTGGTACAACATCCAGGCTGACTTACCGCAGGTATTACCACCAGTTTTATACCCAGGCACTGGTGAACAAATTACAGCAGATGACTTATTTCCTTTCTTCCCTGCAGCACTAACTTAGCAAGAAGTTAGCCAAGAAAGATGGATTGAAATACCAGATGCAGTACGCTCTATTTATTGCCAATGGCGACCAACTCCTCTGTATCGTGCGCGTCGGTTAGAACAAGCCTTGGGCACACCAGCCAAAATCTACTACAAATATGAAGGTGTGAGTCCTTCTGGCAGTCATAAACCGAATACTGCCGTTGCCCAGGTATACTACAACAAACAAGCAGGCGTTAAAAAACTAACTACGGAAACAGGAGCCTGACAATGGAGGTCATCTTTAGCCTTTGCAGGTACGTTATTTGGTTTGGAAGTCCTTGTCTACATGGTGAATGTTAGTTATCAACAAAAGCCTTACCGTCGAGCCTTAATGGAGAGTTATGGCGCTAGGGTGGTGGCTAGCCCCAGCCATGAAACCGCAGCCGGACGGAAAATTCTAGCAGAATCACCCCACAGCACAGCCAGTTTAGGCATTGCCATCAGCGAGGTTGTGGAAGTTGCAGCTGGTGACGAACACACTAAGTATGCTTTAAGTAGTGTCCTTAATCATGTACTACTGCATCAGACAGTGATTCGGCAAGAGGTGTGAGTTCAATTAGAAATGTCAGGAGATTATCCTGATATTGTCATTGGCTGTACAGGTGGTGGTAGTAACTTCGTCGGCATAGCCTTTCCATTTATCGGCACAAAACTGCGAGGAGAATGAGATATGCGAGTCATAGCAGTATGGCCAGCTGTTTGTCCTTAATTAACTCGTGGCAAATATACTTATGACTTTGGTGATACTGCTCACCTAACTTCACTCATGAAAATGCATACTTTAGGTAGCTCATTTGTGCCAGCAGGAATTCATGTTGGAGGTTTATGCTATCACGGTATGGCTCCCCTAGTCAGCCACATAGTCAATTTAGGGTTGGTCGAATGCTGTGCGGAATATCAAACTAGTTACTTTGCTGCTGGCCTAACTTTTGCACGTGCAGAAGGAATATTACCAGCGCCAGAAGCAAACCACGTAGTTAAAGCCGCAATCGATGAAGCTCTGCGCTGCCAAGCAGAAGGTGTGAGCAAAACTATTCTGTTTAATCTTTGTGGTCATGGACACTTTGATATGCAGGCTTATATAGATTATCAAGAAGGAAGGTTAGTTGATACTGAATATAACGATGCTGAAGTAGCAATGGCACTGGCCGGATTACCCGTAATTTAAGCAGTTAGTAACGATGATTGAAGGAAAACTGTGATGGTGATAGCGACTTTTTTACAGAAACCTGAGTTCGGCATAAGGAAAGGGACAGGTAGTAAGCTGAAAATAGCGTTAAATCCAGCACCTACCCTATGTTTAATTTAGAAGCAATGTTCTGCCACGTAGACGATTTGTGCGAGAAGTTTGAAACCAAATGGCACGCCTAATAAAACATAGAGGAATTCGGCAAGTTAGGGCAAAAAGCTTGTGTTTGAGTGAAATAAGGACAAGATTGATTGTGTTTCACCAAAATCACTACCGGAATTTCAAGCATTTTCATTGAGAACAGGTACAGAAACAATGGGGATGTGTATTTACAGGACTTATAAGCTATGAAGACCTATTGAATGAGTGTCATCTATGCTGATACCCTTATGTGCATACTTGAAGCATTGCTTTGGTCAATGTACGGGTATTGGTTTTGTAGACTCAACCAGCGTCAAGGTCTGCCATAATCGTCGCATTTCTAGAAATTATTTGTTTAAGGATGTTGCCATTACCAGAAGATGATGTTGCAACAACACAGAAGTCTAGTAATCATCAAGAACCTGATGCTTTGGAGAATTTTGTCACATGAGTTTATCAAACACCAGGTTTGTAAGCGTAAAAAAGTGATACTTCCTAACTAGATGAATATTGTTGAAGCCGCTGTTGTTTAAAGTATTTACACCTGCATACAATAGTTCTTCCTCACGAGAATAAAGCTGTTAACTTTCCCAAGCACGGAATTATTATATGAACTTGACGAAGGGAAAAAAATCTGGATATCTCTGGTTAGCAGTAGGAGTATCCTTATTTTGGTTAACTGCTGCTTATGGCTCGAATAATAAAACTGTTAAAGGTTGGCCTGGTAAACACAAAGGTGTTTGGCACTGGCAATTACCCAATACCCCTAACGGACTCAAACCAATAGAGAGTTGGCACGCTACTGGTTCTGCACCCAACGGAGATATATACATTGGTGGCATGGATCATGTGACTAACTCTGCTCTTTATCGTTTGGACTCTACTTTGGGTGCAATTAGTTATGTAGGAGATGCTCGTTCTGCTTCCCTAGCAGCAAATAACTGGCAACCAACACAGACAGCACAAAAGTTTCATACTCGTCCTTTGTGGCACAATGGCAAAGTTTATGTAGCGACTATGGACCGTTCCTCCTGAAACGAGGAGTACATTTCTAGCCGAGGTTTTCATTGGTACGCATACGACCCAAAGCAAAAAACATTCACTGACCTCAGCGCCGTAGAACCATTAAGTGTGGGTGCAAAGCATGTTCCTATTGTATCTACCGCTCTGTTGACCCTCAACTCAATGTCATTTACGGAGCAGCAGTTCCTACCGCAGATATCTATAAGTATGACCTAGCCGGAGGTCGCACAGAAAACCTGGGACGAACGTCAGCTTATAACAAAAAGTGTCCTTAATACAGGTCGAGTGATGTGGGTAGATTCCCGAAGTCGACTCTATTTTAGCACAGGCAATCTTCCTTGGGGGGAGTATAACTCGTCTATTTATGCGTATATCTATTATTATGACCCTAATGGTGGTTTTGGCGAGTTAAAAGACTGGAAATTACAGGAACCACGAGCTCTCGAACTATGACAATGTTTACCGACTCAAAAGTTATGTTTCTTTTCTGATGACCGTGCTCACATTTACCGGTTTGATGAAGCTATCCCTTCTTGGACATATGTTGGTCAGGCAGATACTGTTCCAGCGGAAATTTTTTCTTTTCATGTGAGTGCGGATGGGAAAAAAGCATATACACTTACCAGTAGCTTGGGGCCAATACCCGCTGACCCAAAGAAACCTAATTTCCTCTACCAATTTGACCTGACTACCAAGACTACACGTAAATTAGCTAGTTTGCCAGACTTAGATTCTAGACTTGCCTTGAGTAACCGTCATACTGGGTACAATGCCTGGGACAGCGAAGGTAGGTTTTATTTCACTAGTTTTGCTATTTATGACGGCATTGAAAAGATACCCGTGAACTAACGACGGAATACTATAGTTACTCGCATTGACCTGGTGCGTCTCAAAGTTGCACTGCAACTACTACCGTCTGTAACGGAAGTCACAGTGCATAAAACAGTACAGAGGAACAAATTAGGTTTTGTCTTTACCCGTAATGTTAGCACGAAAAAATCTCAAGATGTTCTGTACAAGGTAACTACAGTCATAAAAGACGGAAATACCCAGGAGCAATCTGGAAAAATTACCATTCCTCCTGCTGTATTATCTATCACTAAATCTTTACAAGAATTACAGCATGGAAAATATGAACAGTTAAAAATCGGCGTTTTCTCTCTAATACCTAGTGGCAATGATTATGTAGCCGGACAAAAGCGTAGTATTACTTTCTAAATGGATTGTTCAGAAATATTTTCTAAACATACCATTGACGAAACATCACGGCTAATTGGGTGCGATGGTAAATTGTTATCTTGAGGGTTAGACAAGAGTTTAATCAGCTATTGCTCAGTTTGATAATGCCACTTTTTATTCCAGTTAATTATAACCTTTGGGCTGGTTCAGCTGGGTCTACTGCTAAAGTTATTAGTTGTATTTGATGAGGAGCAACTGCACATTGAACAGTTGTAGTCCACAACTTTACTCGGTCTTACCGACTTAATTTAGGATGACGTACAGCCCATTCATAAGTTCTAGGGATACCTTGTTTAAGGGCTATATTGGTTAATGCTTGAATAAAGTAATTCTCGTTATTGATTGTTAAAGGAGTAATGACTGGGTTATCGACTAATAACTTCCTGCGAGGATGAAACAGTTCGGGTGCAAGTTCTTAGACTTGGGCAACCAACTGAGCAATTTGCGGATGGGCATTTAAGAATGGTTGTATAGGGAGTTGTAAAAACAACTGTTTCATCAACAATTGAAAGTTACCTGCAATAATAGAATCAAAAGCAGAGTGACTTTGACGGTCTTTGTGGTGGGTAAATAGAAGTTGTTGCTGATGTCCATTAATTTGTTGAATATCAGCGAGATTGATTATTGGCATGGTTGGGAGGAAATTACATCTCTCCCAGGCAGCATTATGCTGCAAGTTAATTATGTTGATTAATTATTGCTGTCGTTGCTTTGCTCAATTAACTGAAAAACTCCTTCAGCCATAACTCATTAATCTGTTCTAATGAATCCAGTTTAACATCTGCGATTGTAAATCGAGGGTCTTCTCTTTCTTCTGGTGCTGGGACGGTAATACATTGCACAGAAGCTGCTTTAGCACTGATAATACCGCGAATAGAGTCTTCAACCGCCACACACTTTTGTGGTTGCACACCGAGGCAATTGGCAGTTGTCAGATACACCGCTGGATGGGGTTTGCCAAATTCCTCTGTCTGAGCAGAACTGATAACATAGAAGGTGTCTTGCAAATTTAGCTTGTTTAGAACTACATCAATCAGGCTGATGGGCGATGACGTGGCCAATCCCAGGTATAAGTGCATCTGCTGGCATAATTGTATAGTTTCAGTTGCACCAGGCATGGGTTGTCCAAGAGTTGCTACAAGTTCGCTGACACGATTAATAATCCGTTCGGCTACCTCAGACTGACTCGTACCTGTCCAAGGAAATTTTGCATACCAATAGCTAACGACTTCATCGCAACGCAAACCCATTGTTTGATTGCACATATTCTCTTGTAATGGTACTCCCAAGTCATTGAATACCTCTACTTCTGCTCTGTGCCAAAAAGGCTCGCTGTTGATCAGCAAACTGTCCATATCAAATATTACCGCTACATCTATCATCAGTACCTATGCCAACGCTGGAAAATTACTTGGTGAACCTTTATAGGTACACCTTTAGCATCATCCATATTAAATCCTACCCTTTGACTACGCTGTTGAGGGTAGGTATTGTTGCAAGTTTAACAACTAGAAAATGCTATGTTTCAGGCTTAGCTACTGTATCTAACAACACCAACCCCATCTGCTTCAATAAAGCAGTATTACCATCAGAACAACCATGTTGAATTAGATTTTTAGCACAACCAGTATTGCAATTACAATCTCGTGCCATTTCCCTCCCAACCTCCGTCAGTTTTAGCAAATGTTTAAATACAGCTTCAGCTGCACCATTCCCGCTATCACTGGTATCATAGAAATAGCCAGTGTAGTTGTTATCGTCTCCCAACTCCTTCACCACAGTAAAATTCACCTGTTTGCTGTCAACTGTAGCTACAAGCTGCAACGCCCTCATAATTTGACGTCCAAAGCTGTGTATAGCAATAAAGATACTGGAATATTCCCATAACTGTTGATAACTCGAAGGAATTGGTTCTTGACTGCGTGTTAAACTGCTTCTAATTTCCTTCGCGAATTGCTGGATGTATTCCCGCGCACTGGAGTTAATTGTGACTTTTACCATTGGTGTGGAGAACTGAGAGCGGAAAGGTTACTTAAACTTTTCTTCTGATAAAGTTCTGACAATTACAGCTTTGCGGGTGAGTTTGCGACGCAGAGGACAGCGCGGTTGTTGAGGTAAGGGTTCTTTAGAGTTGAGACAGCGTTTATTTAAACAAGTCTGCTCATGAATTTGCGTCATTAAATTGAAACCACTGGTAATGTGCTGCACTTCACCAAAACTCAATTCCAGCCTTAAATATTCCTGACATTCTTCAACTTCAGACAAAGGTGCAAAGTGCGAAAATCTCCCCTTTATTTTCTGTTCCTGTTTCTCCTGTTTCTTTTCTTCCATACCATCTGAAGGAAACAGCAATGGTAAATTTATTGGGTCAGTCAACACAGTCAAGCTAATGGTTTGTGATATTTATTGTAGTTTCAACTGTAAAAATTGAACTACCTGTTACTTGTTTTAAAATTGCTCGTTTACTGTTCAGGTCTAGAGAAATACATTGATAAGTCAACATTTGTCTCTTAGCATTTCGGCGTTTATAAATAGCTTTGGGATGCACTTCTCGATGAGCGGTATCTTCAGATATTCCCTCTAATTCTTCCTCAGAAATTGCACCTACTAATTCGACAGTCGTTTGCGGTAAACCACCCCGACAATTAACATCTTTATGGGGATAAAGTTTAGCCCATAAACCATTTTGACCTTTGTGTAAATGCCCTTGGGCTAATAACAGTTTGGCAACATCAAAAGCGGCTGCACCAAAATAGTGTTTAATTTTGTCCGTGGGAATGCCTGTTTCTGCGGCTGCACACATCAAATGTTTGGCTGCGAAGATAGGATATTCATCATTAAGAAACACTTCCTCAGCTTCTCCAGATACTAGCATTTCTGGATGTTCTGCCACATAACAGTCAATGGGGTTGAAAGCATTGGGAAGCAGTACTGTGAGTCCTGGTTGAGAACGTCCGGCTCTTCTACTGCGTTGCTGATACGCCATTTTAGAACCAGGCCAGCCACGTAATACACAACATTCTAATTCTGGTAAATTTATTCCTACTTCTAAGGTTTCTGTGCCAATTATCCACTTGATTATACCAGACTAAAGTTGATTAACGACTTCGGCTCGACGCTCGGCAGTAATGCCACTGTAAAATGCAGTGACTTGATTTGATCTTAACAGTTCTGTTAATTCTCGCACATTGCGTTGGGAGTTACAAAAGGCGATTCCTGATTTATTTTGATTGAGTGAAAACTGAATTATTTGGGTAGTGTCAGCAGTTGAATTATAACTCGGTTGGGTGATAATTATTTGTCTTGGTGGTGCATCTGCTCCACCTCTATGAATCCAAATTAATGGTTTGGGGTTGAGTTTATTTGGTTTTAAACCAGAGATTTTTAAGGCTAATTGTTTGGGATTACCACAAGTAGCACTCAGGAAGATGAGTTGCAGTTCTTGCGAGTCACCACCGTATTTATCTACTGCTAGTTTAATGCGACGAATTAACCAAGCCATGTTTGCGCCATAGCTACCGCAAAGGGTGTGTGCTTCATCAACCAAGATGTAGCGTAATCATTCATAAAAGTTTGCCCAACTTGGTGATTTCCAAACCTGTTCGAGTTGGAAGTGAAGTAATTCGGGAGTGACTCCTAATATATGGGGTTCACTAGCGAGAATTTGTTCTCTTCCTGCTGATTTAATATCTCCTGTCATCATGGCTAAGACTGGGCGATACTTTTGGGGTATGGTAGAAAGTAATTGTGAGATCTTATGGAATTGGTCAAGTGCTAAAGCTCGCAGTCTATAAAATGCTAAGGCTCGGTGTTGTTGAGTGATACAACCTTCGATAATTCTGGGGTATGTGCTGAGGGTTCTACCACTAGCTATAGGAGAGGTGAGAATGAAACCTTTACCTGTTCTAATTGCTTGTAAGGCTTTGATTTGATGGGAGTAAAGTTGGGTAATTCCTAGTGAATGTAGTGCTTTGATTAGTTGTTCTGTTAGGTCTTTGGGGATTGTTTCGAGGTTTGATTCGGTGGCGGGAATTGTTTGTTGATAGGGTATTTCTTCTGCTAGGAGTTCGGTGATTTTTTTTGGTTCTGGGGGATGGTGATTTGAGGGGAAATTTTCGGGAATGGGTGTGGTGGGTGGTATCCACAGGCTTTGCAGTAATAAGCTTTAGTTGGGTGTGTTCATGGTGGTGTTTTTTGAACTTTGCCCTCATACATCCCCCAGTGGGGGAAGATATTAATTCGGAAAATATGGCTCTCATAGATGATTTAATCCAGCAAACCCCCTATCCATTACTCCCACAGCATCTGCTGGCAATTTAGATACCATTCTTGAGCCAAACTTGTAATCTCTCCGAGAAGCTGTCCTTCGTGTATCTACATGTTTATGCCCAAAATTTATTAAGTTATCCTCTGGAATTCCTGTCACCAAGTTCAGGGAACTAAATAGTTTAACTTGATGAAATCCTAACACCCATAGTAATTTGCCCGTCAAAGTTATAACTGTTGAATCAATTGGGCATATTGCGTATTTATTACTTAACCTTCCCTCTGCTTGTTTTTGGATTAAGTGATTTAATTGGTGATAGTGATGGATTTTTTGAAATGGTTATTGGCTTCGATGTGTGTTGGTTTTGGAAAATGTGCCAATATTTATGACAAAACTCGTATGGTTTAATCGTTTAAATAAATCTTGCATACTCGTTAGGCTATTATCTAGTGCGTAAGCTAACCAACACTCAACATACAGTCGGCTATTCGAAAGTGGATAATCATTTTTATTCATTTTCGGTAAAAGATTCTCTTTGTTTAGAGAAATATTTACAGTTATTCAGCTAAATGAAATTAGTTAATAAGAGAATTTCATAAAGACTAACACTATTTTCAACTAAGCAGGTATGACTGCTATGAGGCAGAGTTATCATTTGAGAACTGGTAAAGATCTCGTGTAAACGCTGTGCTTCAGATTGTGAAGGTAAAACTTGGTTATTGCTACTAGCAAGGAGTAATACAGGTTGAGTCACTTGAGCTAACTTATTCTCATCAATATCAAATCTTCTTGTTACAGTTAGTCGCTGATTAGTAGTTCTTTTAGGTGTAGATTGTGTTGATTTTAATAGAGCTTGCCTAGCAGCAGGTGAAACTCGCCTTAAATTAACTAAAAAAGGCAGGGACATAAAAGAAGATAGTTTATAAACTAATTGAGGAGTGGAGGGAAATAAACGTGAGCCTAAATTTAACCAAGGTACATGAGGAAATGAAGAGGCGGGATTAGTTAATATAATTTTGGTAAATAGTTGTGGAAGTTTTTCTGAAACCTTAAGTGCTAAGCATCCACCGAATGGTTCTCCATATAAATAAACAGGTGATGTCTCATGACAAGAAACCTCGTGTCTACTTCGGAGTTCTTTCAATTCCATCTCAGTCAGATTTGCTACTTCTTCTGTCATTTCATCCCAATTTGTTAAATTATTAGGAGGAATTACAAAGCAACGTACATCAAAGGCGGCTTCTAACCCTACTGTTTGAATATACATAACTTCCTTTCCAGTCTCATCTATTCCTGGGAGAAATACAAAAAGTGGACAACCGTGGTTAGATGTTTGAGTAGTTAAGAAATAAGGTTCACTGTAAGTCTTAGGCTGGATGATTACAAGGTTATCAATATCAGGCAAGTAATTTATTGATTATTCCCTGAGAACATTACTCCCAGCTTGGTTTCTCGTCAAACTGCACCATTATGAGCACAGCTGGCTCATCACCTACTGTTCCAGACAGATGGCCTTTATGACCTTGTGCATCTTCTTTTGTATCTTGGTCTCCTCCAAATGAAATTTCGCCAGGCCCCATCTCTACTCGTTTACCGTCCATAGTCTCTACAAACCAGCGACCCGATAGTGGGATAATCCACTGCGGCTTGGGGTTTTCATGCCACTTTCCCACCCATCCGACTGGTAAAATAGTAAATGTAACTGTAGCACTAGACTGTTTCAATTGAGATAGCCACTGAGGAGCCGTATCCGGTGCTATACCTTTGTGAACGAAATCCTCAATTTGATGGCGGGACTGGTGACTTACACCGTCTCGATCAGTCGAGACAAACCAATACTCAATTGTCGGCTGGTGTGATTGGTTATTCTGCATAAAAATTATTTTTTGTAATGGTATAAGACTCTTGAGTTTAGGGGTTTATGTCAGATATTTAGGGTTTGCGGAAAAAGTCTTTTCGTGGAGGGAGGGAATAGGGAATACGGAATACTTTGGGCTATCTGTCATCCCCAAATTTCCTGATTTGTACAACCCCAAATCCACACTTTTGATGGTACACCCTTCAAAAACCTTGTACATACCTTCCTATTTCTGTGCCTCTAACCTTTGATTTCTCTGGGTTTTACATTTATTCAGCATCCCCTATTTAGTTAGTATTTACTTCCAACGCATTTACATTCGAAAATTATGGAGGATTTTCATATAGCTTCGATTCCATCTGAAGTATAAAGAATTGTACCTACATCTCTATCTTAGGAATAGAAATTACCATTAGACATCTCCGAAAAAGAATTAAAGTATGATTTCTCTAGATAGAATTGTGTATTTAGCCTGGGATGATGAGCAACATGGTCCAGTAGTATATTCATAACAATCCTGAAGAATCTCAAAGGTTATTAGGACTGCATTATGAACAGTTAAAACAACTGATAGAGAAAGTAATAGAGTTACATAGTCAGAAAGAAGAATTGGCTGAATCTAAAAACGTGGAATTGGCACAAGCCAGGATTTTTGTTGAGCATTCAATTCGCTTAGTAAAAATATTTAGAGTTACCCAAGAAAGATTTAGATTAAACACACGTAAATATGAGTAGATAATTATGACTATTTGTCAAATTGTGAGATTACGCATTGGCACTTTTGTTTTCTAATTATGAAAACTTGTGCTTGAGCGAGAATAGAATTCCATCCAAGGACTGCTACTTTTTAGCTAATTAGTCATAGTACGCATTTTAAATACTTATTCTACTGTATAACTTGAGTGTATTTGCACTTAGCATTTATTCCTCTCAAGAGCAGTCCTGGTAAGTGTTTTCTAGTTGTCCGAGATGTCTATTTGGTAAGTTGCTCAAATAAGAATCCAAAACTGCTGATCGCAATATTGACATCGCCTTTAGTGTGGATAATCATCTTAAGCGTTGAGCAGAACTATTTATAAGTTATGAATGCTTGTGACTTACGTCACGCTGTGCGAAAACAGATAGCTTTTATGGCTGATGCTTGGCGCTAGCTATCAGCAAACCCTAATTATCTCGAATATTAGGTGTTTTCAATAGATGTGGAATTGTTTACTTGTGTATTACGATTGATCCACTTTCGCAATGCCTAAAGGCTAATAAAAGCCGGTAATCCAGCACCAAGAGAGTCCATAACTAAATCATTAATAGTATCATCCAAACTCTCAATTACCTCTGTGCTAAGAATTCTCCCCGCCGACCATTCTGCAATTTCCCATAAAGCACCAGTAGCAATTCCAAAACTGGGAATTGTTACCAGATATAAAAGTGTATGATTACGGGATATATTTAATACTGAACTATAAACTAAGAAACTGAGTGCCAGGGTAATTGCAAAAGTCGTATAAGCATGAAAGATCTCATCATAAAGACTAGGTATACTAAATAAATTCCATACCCAGCCAGTAGAATTTAGCAATGCAGCTAAGACGAACAGAAAATCAAACAACGTAGGTAACTTATCATCTCGGACAACAAACACAAAAGACGTGATAAGAAAAAATGCTAAACCCAAAGCATTTAACCACTTACCTTGAACTGCTGCTGCTATGACCAAAATTGCGAGTAGAGCTTGCCCTACCCACGCAATAAGTTGGTAAACTTTCCAATTTAGATTTCTCATATATACAGCAGGGAATAGTGAACATGGAAAAAATAGAGTAGATGTGTACATAGTCTATAAGCTCAAAGTATAGGTTTTACTAATAAGACTCTCATGGGATTACCATATTAATTGATAATCATTGCCAATCTTTAATATTGGAGTAATTATCTAAATTTTCAACAACTTGGCAATATCTTTCTTCTACATCTTTGTAATCTTTCCTTTGTGAAATTCCCTGATGACTATCTTCTAATATTATCTCCGCATGATGCCGCAAGACTGCTTGATATTGGGAACTGTTAGTGTAAGTAGCAATTAAAGCTATAGCTTCTAACAAACGAATCATGACTGTGATATCAGACCGCCCATATTGGCGGATTGTGTTAAAAACAGTATCCATTAATTCGGCAAACTTTACACCTTCAGCAATTACGCGCAGTTGATTATTGTTGTAGTGATAAGGTGAAGGGAACTTTCGTTGCACAAGGTGACATAATCCAGCACTTAATTGGTCAATACAGCTAATGGCAGTAAATGGGTCATTTATACCAGGAGAGATAGCACGTATGGCAATTTCTACTAACTGGTTGATGGGAAATTCTACATCCTGCTGCTCTGTACGTTCTTTACCCAGAATGAAGGCATTATTGATTTGCTTGGTAAGTTTCCGACTCAGTTTGTGGCTAGGAAAAATTAAGACTAAATCGCTACCTTGAACTACAAATTTTCCTGGTCTAGTTTGCAGGCTTATTAGCAAATTATGCTTACAAGCAATTTTCATTAGTTCTTCGTTATCAATTGCTTGTAAATAACCAGTTCCAGTACCTCGAATTGGTAAAGCACCTTCCTCGAAAGAGATGGGACATCTTGATATTGGGTGTCTATATTCTGGTTCGCCATGCCCCATCTTTTCTGGAAATAGCCGCTCAATTGCTAAATGTAAATCTGCACTAATATTCTGAATTAAGTGAGATGCTTGAATTATTGTTGAAGCATGATGAATAAAATAAATCAAAATACCAATGCTAATAAGGGCCAGTAAAATGCCAACTGTCACTGAAAGTTGTGGCACAAACTGGCTGTATCCATCTCCTTCTCCACGAATTGTCCGCAGTACAAATAAGCAATAGATGAAAGTGCCAAGAAAAGTCCCAAGTACAACTTGGTTTCCTGTATCTTGCATAAAATTACGCAGAAGTCGGGGTCCAAAGTTTGAAGCAGCCAATTGAAGGGCGACAATTGTAATTGAAAAAGCTGTAGCAGCAACGCTCACCATAGAACTAGCAACGGCTTCGAGGAGAGAACGCGCTCCATCTGCACCACCAGTGTAAACCCACCAATAATCAATTTTGACCTTGTCTGTACGGTCAAGATTGAGCATTATCAAGGCTAAAGCAGTACCTACCACTGCCATCACTGCTGGTATGAACCAGTAACTGGAGTGGAGGCTATCCCACAGTTTGCTTACTTTGACATTTCTCATTGTTCGTTTATTTGAGAATTGACTTTGCTGTTGCCATCTTGAGAGAAGCAATTTTGAGTAAGTAATCGCAGAGAATCACTGATGCGCCAGGGTTTTGGTACTTCACTTTTACCTGCTGGCCAACCTTCACGCTGACGAGAGCGATCACCATCCCTCTCCTCCGTTTGGTCATGAAACAAAATTTGTCGTGTTGGATACGGTAAATCAATCCCGTGTTCTACATAAAGCTTGTTTTTAATTGCAGAGATTACCTTGTCTCGCGACGATAAATCATCTGCCCTGCGTGGTGGTTTGATCCACCAACGTACACGGATGTTAACAGTGCTTTCGGCCAATTCCATTGCCAGGACATCAGGAGCTGGATCTTTTAAAATCTCGTCTACGCTATGCACTGCGTCCAACATCAACTGCTTTGCTAGATCAATGTCGTCGCCGTAGCCAATACCCACATCATACTCTAAGCGGCGGTTATCAAAGGCAGTGTTAACAGTTACCGAATTAGTAAACAACTCAGAGTTAGGAATAACAATGCGTCGTCCGTCATAAGTTCTAATTGTCGTCGCGCGTGTTTCGATATTTTCTACAGTTCCCTCAAAACCTTTAAATACAATTTGGTCATCAATTTGAAAAGGTTCAGTCAGCAGAATTAAAATTCCAGCTAAGAAGTTTTGCAGAATATCCCGGAAGGCAAAACCAATGGCTACACCGCTAATTCCCAATAGTTGCACCAAATCACCAGCTTTAAATGTAGGAATCACAATTGAAAGGGCAACAAAAAGCCCAATAAGAATTATTGCTCCTTGCGCTAACCTTCCCAGCACTAATCCTAGATTCCGCGCATAGCGTCGGTGACGAGTTAACCGCTTCACCAGTGCCTTAATTATGCTGGCAATAATCAAAAAGAGTAGAAAGACAATCGACGCTAATACCATGTTCGGTAGCAAGGCTAAGAACCCGTTGATCATACTTTGAACTTTGTTCCAAGCTGTGGAGATTTCTGCGTTCATGAATTTTCCTCATTCAATTTCGAATTGATTTAGCCAACACAGTAGATTGCAGTTCAGTCAGGTACAAATTTCTATCACAAAGCCATACAAGTACCCAAGCAAAACTAATTGTATATAGGGTTTGCTACCTATTCCGTCTCCTAACTATAAAATTTATTTTCCACGACTACTTACCAAGAGATTTTTAACCCTGTTCCCTGCTGTAAATTCTGATGCAATAATTCTTGAACTTCTGGTCGTAAAGCCGTGATTCACCCTGAAGCACTTACATAGATTTCGCTCCAGCTAATTTGCCTTCATCATCAGCATCACGCCCAATAAAGAATGTTGCTAAAGTCGCCGTTACATAGCTAAATAGAAAGGCGTACAAAACAGAAGTATGTAACAAAAAGTAAGCTTGTCTAAAAAACCTCTTCCCTCCTATCTTCTGCCTCCTGCCTTGTCATCACAATAAGTTTTAACGCCCACCTACTTCATTAATTGCAACTGTATAATTACGCTCTTCCCATTTATTACTATCAATCCAGAAAAAAGTAAAACTAATTGGCTTTTGTTGATGATTATCAACAGCTATATCCACAAAGTCTCCTCCTAATTCTGTGTGATTAGAAAACGTATCTTTAACAGTTTGCCAATTGTCATCTGACCAGTGTAATTGAAAAGATACTAAAGCCTGAATTCGCAATGTATAACCTTTCTTAACTTCGCTTACCTGACGATTGAATTTCCAGATTTCTAACGATTTACATTGTTTTCTTTCGCCTAAATAGCGATTCGCTACCTCTGGAATAAGATCAAATACCTGACCTGATTGAGTTGATCGCAGCAGCTTGATATACTCAGCGTGCGCCCACATTAAAGGCATGGCTGAACCTGTGGGTCGTCCCAAGTACATATGCACGTTAGGTTTATCTGCTTCATCCCAAACCTGTTCCGGTAATAAACAAGTGTCTGAAGCAAACTTTTCCATCGCTTGAATATATGTCGTGACATCACCACCAGCAGCTAATTCATAATGTCCTCGTTCTCCTGTCAACAGTGGCCAAGCCCGTCCCTTACCCCAACCTGTATACGAACTGCCATCTTCTTGCTGTCCATAGCCGTCATGATTATAACGATGCCAACAAGGCCCAACAGGTGTATCTACTTTCAAAATGGCATCAATGACTTTGACAGAATCTACAATAATTGGGTTATCAGGTTTACGAATCCCATAGCGCACCAGTTGTAGAAAACCGCCATCGACTATTTCCTTTGCAGGAAATTGGGTTGGTTCACCTGGTGGCTGACTCGTGATAAAAATAGTTCCTTGGTTGGGGTTTTCGTGAGGATGAGGGTTATGAATATCTGTGGGAGTAATGCGGATATAATGTTCTTTGATACCTGGAATTAAAGTTCCTTCAGTCGTTACTGTCCAGTCTTCGATATGCGACTCTAAAAAGTCTGCATATTCTTCTATAAATTGTGCTGTTGCTTCATCCCCACGTTCGTACACCAATTGAGCAGCACAAATTAAAGCCGCAATGTTATAGGCTAAGGTAGAAGGGGAATAGCCGCTACATTCTTCCCACCGTTCTTGTTGGGTAACAGGGCCATGACGAATTAAATAACCCGCAGCCCTGAGAATCATTGGATAAATATCAAAGTTCAGTGGTACTTTTTCTTGGTGTAAAAGCCATACTAGAAGAATCGGAAATGCAACTTCATCTAGTTGAATCCCTTCCCAGTAGGGTTCACCATTAACCCAGAAGTTTTGAGCAAATCCGCCGTCTTCTTGCTGACTGGTGGCGAGATAAATGAGCGATCGCACTGCTGTATTTGTTTCCCCAGCCGCTACCAAACCTGCTACACTGCTTACTAAATCCCGTGTCCAGACAAGGTGATATCCTCCTTGGTCTTGGTCGTTCTTAGCTTCACCCCAAGGGATGGCCATAGATGCAATTAAAGCACCAGGATAAGTTTTGTCTTCATGTGCCAACAACAAATTAATGCTGCTGTGATACAACTTACCTTTGTCATAGGTAACACTTTCTAATTGTTTGATGTCGTCGCGCGTTCGCTCCCACTGTTCAATATAGTTTTGCTTGTGCTGTGAAAAAGGCACATTCAGCGACTGAAACAGCGTGGAAGTTGCATTGTGCAGTGTTGTGCCAAATGCCAATCCTAAAGTAAACTCGTCACTGTGTTCTAGATTTAGTTTTCCCATCAGAGCTACGTTACCATCTACCGCATAATCAAACTGCCAATCCATCCGGAAATTGTTGGCTAAATCTGTCCAGCCATCACTTTGGCCAACATACCCACAAGAAAGATGAGTAAACGGGACTGTTGCAGCTAGCGTCAGATAAATTCCCTCTTTTTCTGCTACGAGAATCTTCTGTCCAGCTACTTCTACTATGTACCCATTATTATTTCTACCTCCGACTTGCAGATGGGGTGCACACAAGGCGTATAACTGGAGTTGGGAGATAAACTCACGCTCTCCTGTTAATTTTGTATGTTGTAAGATACAGGACAAATGGGGGTCAGCAATCACCTCCTTAATCACTGCATAACGCCCTTCTGAGTCGTAATTAGTGATGCGATATCCTAAACCGTGAGTCCACAGATGTTCTACTTTTGATTGCAGATGGCGTTTCTCTTCGTGAAAAAAGCTTTGACCATCAGAAATTAAATACTGCAAATCCCGAATTTGGGGCTGGTCTACTGTGGGATGATAAACTTCAGTCACAACACCATTCCAGATAGTAAACCAAACGTGACTGGAAGTAGAGTAAGCTGTTCCCACTCCATCTTTATTGGCATGAGTCCATCGCGGATCGATGCCGGGTGAGCCAAAGGCCTGTCGGGAAGTAAGGATTTTCATGGTTTAACTTTGAGTGGCTTTTTGGTTATTTTGAGGTTCTGCTGTGAATGCTTTCCAAGTAAATCGAGCCAATCCTGTTAACAGATTCCATTTATCTAGTTTGCTGCTGCGGTTTACATTTTGATGTAACTGTCGCGCTACTTCGGTATTAATATCTAATTCAGTAATTCTGTCATCTTCATCCTTTTGATGAACATATGGCTGAGGCTGAGATTGGCCTAGATAAGCCCCCAACGCTACCAAAACAACTCCAGTACCTAATCCTAAAATTAGCCAATCCTGATTTTCGGTTGCCCAAAGTTGAGTGCTGTAATCCTGTACTTGGTTATCAAATCTACCATGAGCACCGTGATCATCTGGTAGGGATTCCCACAAGTTGCTAAGACGATTTTGATTCTCCGGTTGGTCTGTCTGCTGACTTTTATATCCAGTCTGATCGAGGTAGCGGTCTAGTAATCCGGGGGTGACTTTAGTACCTAAGATAGCCTCAACGGTGGAACTACCAACATAAAGTTCTCGCTGTTTGTGGGTTGCACCCCAAACAATTGCCTCAGCTGCTACTTCTGGTTGGAAAATTGGCGGTACTGGCTGGGATTTATGAGGCATATTGCTCTTTATCCAGTCAAACTGCGGCGTATTGACTGCTGGCATTTGTACCATTGTGACGTAAACGTTGCTACTGTCGTGATTTAGTTCGCAACGAATGGAATCTGTGAAACCACGAATCACAGCCTTCGCACCACAATAAGCTGATTGTAAGGGAATTGAACGATAAGCAAGGGCAGATCCTACTTGTACTATTGTGCCGTGATCGCGTTTTTTCATCCGCCGCAAAGCTGCCATTGTTCCATATACATATCCTAAATATGTCACCTCGGTGACGTGGCGAAATTCTTCTGGTTCTATCTCTAAAAATGGCGACGAAATTGATGCCATTGCATTATTAACCCAAATATCAACCGGGCTAAATTCTTTCTCAACAGCAACTGCAGCCGCTTCCACTGGTTCTGGATCGGAAACATCTGTTGGTAATACCAAGGCTTTAGCGCCAGCGTTCTCAACTTCTTGACGCGCACCTTCTAGTCCATCGCAGCTACGGGCGAGTAATCCAATGTGCACCCCTCGTTTGGCAAATGCTCGGACTGTGGCTCTTCCTATCCCGGCGGAGGCTCCGGTAATAACTACGACTGCAGGTTTTGACGTATTCATCATCTACTTTTTAGGGAATCACAATTTTTCAATAGAATTGTTGATGTAATCATGCACAAACGCAGATAGTAATATGAGAGTTTATTAGGCAGTTCGAGAAGGTTCACGAGTAGCTACTAAGGATTTAGCTTCGATGAATATTTGCTTAATTTCGGGATGTTTTCGGCGGATCTTGGCTTCTGAATTATCAACAGTTGATGCTATTTCTTCACCTGTGAGTTTCTTAGAAAATTGAATTTCTAAGTTAACTAATAGTTCCTGTGGGGCAAGTTGCACTGTCAGTATACGTAGACTTCTTGAACTCCTGGTTCTGTTTTAGATAAAGAACGGATATTGGCTATAGTTTGAGGGTTAGGACTTGCACCGACCAATAGTCCTTTACTTTCAGTTGCCAGTAACACTGCTACTATAGCTAAGATAACACCAATAATAATTGAGGCTATAGATATTGTTAGATAAGTGTCCTAATGAAGCTACAGTTAAACCTGGAATTGCTGTAGAGTCTTCAAATAATACTGTGAATAATGTTGGATCTCTACTATTTTTAATCGCTTCCCAAAAGCTTTGATTCCCCTTAGTTGGCAGAAATTCTTTTAAAGCCACAGTCCAAGAAAAACCCTCAAATATGATTGCTACACCTAGCACAATATAATTCCACATTGTGTCTTCTAAAGGACTAGGGTCAATTAAATGAGTAATTCCTTCATAAATAGACATACCCCCACCAATGGCAAAGATTAAGATAGCCACAGTTAAAGTCCAGAAGTAAAGTTATTGCCCGTAGCCAAAGGGGTGACTATCATCTGCTGGCTTTTGACTCATGCGGATTCCCAGCAGCAGTAATAATTGATCAGCAGTATCTACTAGTGAATGAATACCCTCAGATATCATCGCTGAACTATTGGTAATGAAAGCAGCGATAAATTTAGTAATAGTATCGCTAAGTTAGCACCCATCGCCACAAAAATTGTTCTTTTAGATGAATCTGAAGTCATGAGGGTAATAAGTTAAAAGTCAAAAGTAATAATTTCACAACTTTTTTACTGTTCCCTGTTTGCTGCTCCCTTTCATTGATACAGAAGGTTCGAGGTTTATGAGGTACAGTAACCGATTGAACGTCGAGTTTTAAAACTACCTTCTAAAATTGGTGTACTCCATTTACTCCAAAAGTGCTGTAAACTTGTAATTCACCATCTTGATGAGTAACTTCCCATTGGGTTTGTTCTCCCTCGCGCCAAAAACGCAATGATACTTTTGCGTCTCCCACATAGAGATTTGTTAGTTCCAAGTCTGGCAGGCACTGTGCGAAGCTTGGCTGTGCTTTTGAATTTCGTTGTGGTGCATCAGCTTCGAGTTCTAAGATGCTGCGAATGAGTAGGAAAATAGAACCAGCCGCCCAAGCTGGGGGTATATTCGCATCTGGATAGGGGACGGGAAAGTTATCGTCTTGGCGTTCAATTCCCGCAAATAATTCAGGCATTCGTCCAGCTTGGAAATAACTAGCAGCAGCAAAAATCCCCTTAGCAATGTGATTGGCTTCTTTGTGATAGCCATATTATTTTAACCCAGCAGCAATAATCGAGTTATTGTGTGGCCAAACACTTCCTCTTTGATAATTAATGGGGTTATTATATCCTTGATTTTGTGATGAGAGAGTCCGCACACCCCAACCACACCACAATATCTGGTTGGAAAAATCGTTCTGCAACTTTTTTCGCCCTTTCTGGCGGTACAATACTAGACCAAAGCAATTGTCTGGGATTTGAAGCGATTGACTTAATTTGTCACTTGTTGTTATCTAAGCCAAGACAGTAAAAGCCTTCATCATCCATCAAAAGGCGATCATTAAAGCGTTGATTATAGTTCTTCTGCTTTTTGCCGTAACTCTTGCGCTTGTTCTTGTTTTCCCTATACCTCATAAATTAAGGCAGCCTTGAGCCAAGCATCGTAAACGTAACCTTGTACTTCACACAAAGCAATAGGCGGCTCAACTAACTTGCCATTTGGGTAAACTGTTGATTCACCTGAATCTTTCTAGCCTTGACTGCGTAATCCATGACTAGAACGAGTAATATACTCGACAAACCCATCATCATCAAAATCGCCGTACTTATCAATCCAAGTTAGTACTTTTTCTAATGGCGATTAATACTCATTCAACATACCCAAATAGCCGTTCCAGCTATAAGTCTCAGCCAAGGTGACAATCCAGAGAATAGTAGTATCTATAGTTCCGTAATAGGGATTGTATGGGAGTTGATTGAGTTTAGTTAATTCATCACGCTGCAATTCATGCAGCATTTTACCAGGTTGAGCATCATGCCAGTTGTCTAACTCGATTGCTTGTAACTGAGCTAACCGAACAAGTGTACCATGGGCAAATTTGTGGTAAACCCCCATTGATTTGTAAGCTGACAATAATTGAGTCACGTCCAAAAACAGCTATAAATCAGGGAATAGCAGCCTCAGGCATCCAAAATTGATGCCCATTATCTTCTATCTGAATTCGTAATGCTCCCATGTCAACGAGCGCCTGCTGATAAAATCCCTTAATCTCAGCATTAGACGATCGCAACTTTGTGGCATTACTTAGAAGTTCATCTCGGACTTTTCCGGCATCTGTAGTGTGAAGTACAGCACAGTTTTGTTGAGGTTTTAGGACATCTCCATTGGTTAAGGCTGTAAAGTTGATACAGGTATACCATGTTTCACCCGGAGTAATCACCACATTAAACATTAAACGACTGTTGGCATAGCTTGCCTCAGAAGTGGAACAAACTCGTTCAACCACGATGCCACGGACAAAAGAACTGCTACGGTACTTAGTAGTGAGTACACCGTCTTTCCAAACCGTTTCAGTATTACCCCGCGTGACGATGTTCTTGGCTCTCACCTCAAAGATATCCGCAAAGTCAGAACGAATTGCCAGCACTAATTGAAACTCAATAGGTTCTGAGTGATAGTTGCCGATCTCAATATCTTCGTGCATTCCTCCTACAATGTCGCCTCGGATGGTTACGAGCAAACAACCAGAGGTTAGATTACTGTTGACAGTGCGAAGTTGCGGATTGGTAAATTGATAAAGAGCAGTATGATGATTGAGATTGCTAGAGGCTAATATTACAAGTCGATAGCGATTGAGAGAAACTTCGTAGTAAGAAATGAGTTGTGTATCACGAACGAAAAAACCTTGCGCTTGATTGTCATCAAGGGAACTATCACTAGCGGTTACCAGAAATGAAGGACCATCGTTAATTGTAATTAAACCAGGATTGACAGTAACTTGTGTAGGCATAAGAGGCAGGGGTCAGGGAGAAAATTTTGAATCTTGAATTGATTTGTTCCCAGTCCCTTTTTTAACCATTCTCTGTAAAACCTGGATACAAAGTCATACCACCATCTACAAACAAAGTTTTACCGTTGACATAATCAGAGTCATCAGAAGCCAACCACACGGCTGCTTTGGCAATGTCTCCTACATCACCTACTCGTTTTGCGGGAATCAACTGTAGTAACTTCGCTTCTGCTTGAGGAGTATCCCAAGCTGATTTATTGATGGGAGTTTTGATAGCACCAGGGGCAATGCCATTCACCCGGATTTTTGATGGTGCTAGTTCTTGAGCAATACTTTGCATCATCATATGTATACCACCCTTACTAGCAGCATAATTAACGTGACCCGCCCAAGGAATCACCTCATGCACCGAACTGATACAAATAATTTTACCTGCGGCGCAAGAGGTATGAGGTTGCACACCCCGGCGTAAAAACTCCTTTGCTGCCTCCCTCGCACATAAGAATTGTCCCGTGAGATTAACCCCAATCACTGCATTCCAATGGTCGAGGCTCATGTCTACAAAAGCTGAATCTTTTTGAATACCTGCATTATTTACCAAGATGTCAATAGTGCCAAATTGCTCAATTGTCTGCTGAAACATTGCTTTTACTTGGTCTTCTTTACTGACATTAGCTTGAATGGCAAAAGCTTCGCCATTATTGGCTTTAATATCATCAACAATTCTTTGGGCTTCTTGGGCTTCAGAATGATAGTTAATAGCTACTGCTGCACCTGATGTGGCCAAATAACGAGCTATAGCTTCACCAATGCCAGAACTAGCACCAGTTATAAGTGCTTTTTGACCTTTAAGCAGGTAAGGAGAATAGCTCATAATGTTTCCTTCATTTTATTTAGAGCTTTAATATCGCTGATGTCGAAAAATGACGCTTTCTATTACTTTTTTCTTATTAGCTGTTTATACAATGCAAGATTTGATAAATTAAACGAATATTGCCAAGTATATATTTACTCAGTCAAATTATTACCAAAGCTGTACTAAACATTACATAATATATTTAATTGTTGACAGCTATTACTTTGGTTCTCGCACTACCTTAGAAGTTTGTAGTGGTGATTGCCTCTAACCAGTGGAATAACAAATGCCTCTACCTCAAGGTGGAAAAACATTTCACTTAGATTTCATAATCTTATGAAATCTCTAAACCTTAAAGGTTGTAAAACGTAAGTATTCAAGAGTCAGGAGTAAGTAGTCAGCAGAATAGTTCTTCTATCTTATTTCCATAAGTATGAGAACACAGCAGAAGTCAGGAATCAGGAGTAAAACTGGCTTTTTGTCTGGCTTTGAAGTTAGATTCCGTAGCTAATTGATCTGCCATCTGCTGTATATTGCTATCATCAGACGAGAATGCCAAGCTATATTTGATTCTGACTCCTGGATTCTGAATTCTTACTGTAAGAACTGCTTTACAACGAGAGAAATGAATTTTGAGATATTTGTATTGTTCAATTCCTTTAGAATTGTCCAAAAAGAGGGAATAAATAATTTATCTTCTCAATCATCCTTGAGATAGTATTTTTGAGTCTATTTGTTAGATAAGATTTACTAAGAATAGTTTTGTGGAGATAATAAAAGATTAAAACTTAAATAATCAGCTATGTTTTTCCTACAATGAACTTAATATTACAGCGTCAGGTGATCGCCAGGAGTAAGCAATGTTCTCTCTGCCTCTAAATAGCCAGAATCTGCCGTACCCGGACCCCATTCACCCAATAGTTGTACATTTTGTAATTGCGATGGTGATTTTCTCATTCGTTTGCGATGTACTAGGTTATTTTACTAATAATGTACGTTTGTTTGAGGTCAGTTTTTGGAATACATTTGTCGCGGTGATCGCAATTTTCGTCGCCATAATTTTTGGTCAGTTTGAAGCAGGGTTAGCGCAAGTTTATCCAGCAGTCCAGCCCACACTAAATTTTCATACAATTATGGGTTGGTCACTTGGATCGATAGTTGCTGTTATTACAGCTTGGCGGTTTGTCCTTCGCAATCGTAACCCCCTGAAAGTTCCGTCTGCTTACCTTGCTGCGGCGACGTTCTTAGTATGTCTAGTGCTATTGCAAGTATATTTAGGTAGCAAGCTATTCTGGGTATATGGGCTGCACGTTGAACCAGTTGTTGAAGCGATGAAGCAGTCTATATAAAACAAGTTTCACCGCTAATCATGAAGGTGGTTCTTTTCTACTCCCTACTCCTCACTTTCAAGTTAGAGGATATGGCCATGAACTCGCAACTAATTGACTCTCTAAGATTAAGACTAGGCAATAACGGATTACCCTACGAAATTCCCATGCACCCTAAACTGGTGCATTTGACATTAGGCTTATTTATTGTTGCCATCTTGTTTGACATAGCAGGATCGATCTTTCCTATAGAAAGACCCATCTTTAAATTCTTGGGTTTGACTGCTCTGCCTTCTGGCTTCTTCGATGTTGGCTGGTACAATCTGCTAGGAGCATCTGTTGTCACCTTCTCTACTGTTGCTTTTGGTTTTTTCGAGTTAATACTGGCAAACCCACCAATTAATCAAAATACTGATTGGGGCTTAAATGTTTCATGGACAATGCTTTTACATGCTTTGGGCGGTGTGTTGTTGTTGGGAGTGATCGTTGCCATGACCCTGTGGCGAGGTTTACAACGCTACCATTGGCGCAAGCATGAATCTAGACAGGTGCAATGGGGTTACTTGTTACTAGGTTTGGCAATGTTCGGAATTTTGTTTGTCCACGGCACTTTAGGAGGGCAATTAGGATCACAATTCGGCATTCACGTTACGGCAGCTAAGTTAGTCCAACAAGGCGTAAACCCAAACTTACTACTCAAATAAACGAAATTATAGTGAGTTTATGTGGCGATTCTTAGAATATTTATTGATAGCTGGTTATATTGCAGTTCTGCTCTTCGTTAGTCATTTGATTGGCCAGTGGGCTTATACTTGGATGCCTATAGAAGCTACAGCAGAAGCGCAAAAAGTAGATACTTTATTTAGCTTCTTAACCTCAGTTGGTGCATTTATTATCCTTGGGCTTGTAGGGATGATGGTGTACTCGATACTCTTCTTTCGCGCGCCCAAAAATGACTACAGCGAGGGACACCCATCTAGAGGCGATATTAGGCTAGAGATTTTATGGACAGCCACTCCAACATTGCTAGTTTTGTGGCTGGCTTGGCAAGGTTTTAATATTTATCAGCAATTAAATATTCTGGGTTTGCAACAAGTTGTACATTTGCATACACCTTTAGAAGAAGCAGCCTATGCCGCATCAATCAGCGATATCCCTAAACCGGCTGATGAAACTATTGAGGTTTTCGTGAAGCAGTGGGATTGGACTTTCCGCTATCCCAATAATGTTACTAGTAATGAATTACATCTGCCTGTAAATCATCGGACTCGCCTGAATATGCACGCTAAAGACGTACTCCACAGTTTTTACGTGCCTGAGTTCCGCTTACAGCAATATATTGTCCCTGGACGGGATATAGACCTTGTAGTTACACCCACTCGCAGAGGTGAATACAAACTTAAAGACGCTTTATTTAGCGGCACCTATTTTGCTTTGATGGATGCCAATGTATATATTGAATCCTCCCAGCAATATAACCAGTGGCTGAGTAAAGCCCAAGGCGAACCAGCAAGTATGACAAATCAAGCGGTGGCTGAGTATATGCAACCGACAAAAACAATGTTTAAGAGTAACTGGTACACTGTCGCACCAGCGTAAAGCGCAACGCCAAAGGCGATGCTCCAAAGGAGCCGCCCAAAGGGCTAACGCCAATGAGAGGAAAGTAATTAATGACACATAACACTACTAAAAATCTTACCCAGAATAGAGAGCCTGAAACCGAATTTGAGAATAACTGGCGAAGATACTTCAGCTTCAGCACAGACCATAAAGTCATCGGCGTTCAGTACATGGTGACGGCGTTCATTTTCTTCTTGATTGGTGGACTCTTAGCCATGCTCATCCGTGCTGAACTAATTACGCCACCATCAAATGTAGTAGATCGTCCCCTTTACAACGGCTTGTTCACCTTGCATGGGACAATCATGATTTTTTTATGGATTATTCCATTCAATGCAGGTATCTCTAACTACCTAGTACCCCTCATGATTGGGGCGCGGGATATGGCATTTCCTCTACTCAATGCCATCTCTTTTTGGATGATTCCCCCAAGCGGGATTTTATTAATATCTAGCTTCTTGCTGCCCAATGGGACAGCGCAGTCCGGCTGGTGGTCATATCCCCCAATAAGTTTGCAAATTCCTCCTGGTCAGCCAATAAATGGGGAATTGATTTGGATTGTCAGTTTAGTAATCATCGGTATCTCCTCAATTATGGGGGCAGTTAACTTTGTCACTACAATTTCCTGGATGCGCGCCCCAGGAATGACATTGTTTCGAATGCCTGTGTTTGTTTGGTCAGTTCTCAGTGCCCAGTTGTTGCAGCTAATTAATTTGCCTTCCCTTACAGGTGCATTGATTCTACTGTTATTTGACCTCAGTTTTGGCACGCAATTTTTTAGACCCTTAGAAAATGGCGACCCAATTATTTATCAGCATTTATTTTGGTTCTATTCCCATCCGGCAGTTTACATCATGGCGCTGCCAGCCTTTGGTATTTTTGCCGAGGTTCTGCCAGCCTTTGCTCGTAACCCCCTATTTGGCTATCGCTCATTAGCTGTTGCCTCTTTAGGTATAGCTTTAGTCAGCATCTTTGTTTGGGTACATCATATGTTTACCAGTGCTACCCCTGGCTGGATGCGGATGTTATTTATGGTGACATCAATGTTGGTTGCCGTACCCACTGGTGTCAAAGCATTTGGCTGGACTGCCACAATTTGGAAAAGCAAACTGCATTTAGAGACACCTATGCTATTCGCTATGGGAGGTGCGGCCATGTTTCTGCTTGGTGGTGTTACTGGTGTCATGCTGGCAGCAGTACCGTTTAATCTTCACGTCCATAATACGTACTTTATAGTGGGGCACTTCCACTACATTGTCTTTAATACCATCACGATGGCAATCTTGGCTGCCATTTACTTTTGGTTTCCGAAGATTACTGGACGGATGTATGCCGAAGGTTGGGGTAAATTGCATTTTTGGTTAACTTTTATCGGTGCTAACCTGACTTTCTTCCCTATGCTGCCACTAGGTTTACAGGGAATGGTACGTCGCATTTCCTCCTATGATCCACGCTATCAGGGATGGAATATCATTGCTAGTTTAGGCGGCTTTCTGTTAGGGGTATCCATATTACCTTTTATTGCCAATATGGTAGGTTCTTGCCTATACGGTACAAGGGCAGTCAACAATCCTTGGCACGCCACAGGGCTGGAATGGACAACAACCTCACCGCCACCACTGGATAACTTTGCAGAAATTCCGATTGTGAAAAGACCACCCTACGACTATGGCGATCCTAAATATTCCGTAGTAGAACCCCCTGATTATCATCAGCAAGAAAATTAATAGCCTTCCCAGTCCCCAATCTCCAGTCCCCAGAACCTATGAACCGTGGCGTAATTCATATAGATGAAAGTCCCGTTCGTTTAGAACGGTGGCGGCGATACTTACCAACTTGGCTCAAGCGTTACTTGCCATTTCGTGGTGGACGTTCTGAAGATCATCATGGAAAGGGTATGTTTGGGTTTAGTGTATTTCTGTTGTCAGAAGGCATAGTTTTTTTGAGCTTTATCTTTACATACATTGCGCTGCGATTAACACATTTGAAAAATTGGCTACCACCTGGTATTTCGGGTCCAGAATTGTCTACCTTTGTAATTATTAACACGGTAGTATTACTCTCTAGCAGCTTTGTTATTCAACCAGCAGAAAATTCTCTTAAGCGTCATCAGCTAAATAAATTTCGTTGGCTATGGCTGATTACGATTTGCATGGGGACCTATTTTCTAATCGGTCAAGGAATTGAGTGGAAAAACCTTGATTTTGTCTTAAGTACAGGATTAGTAGGTGCAACATTTTATGTATTGACAGGTTTTCACAGTTTGCACGTTTTTACTGGTGTGATTCTCCAAGTAACTATGCTTGTCCGCTCATTCCTGCCAGGTAATTACGATCAAGGTCACTTCGGTGTGAGTACCACCACTTTGTTTTGGCATTTTGTTGATATAGTTTGGGTATTGTTATTCTCCCTTCTCTATCTTTGGCAGGCATAAAAATATTCAGTTTAGCAGGGGAGTATCCCAAATGTGTAAGTTTATTTTTTGTGCGAGGTAAAGATGTGAAATGAACGAACCGCGTTTACCGAAGGTGTTCCCGAAGAGTAGGCACGAAGGACAAGAAGGTAAGAAGGAAGAAGAGAGTTTTTTGTGTTGCTGTGGTTATTCTTGCTTTCATTGGTATGCTCCCGGTTTGCAGTATGTTTAGGAGTGATTTTAGTAAATTTTTAGGACAATGATTACCACCTCTAAGAGCAATTGAAGTAACTCTATGTACTAGAAAAAATCAAGACCCACTAATTGCAGATAGTTCGGAATTTGAAAGCACTAGCTTGAGTAGAAGAACCAAAACTTGCCAAGGTTAATATCTAGGTAACTTTATTTAAGTTAGATTTAAATGATGGTGCCGCCAACTTATTCAATATTTCTGGAGGCTATGAATATGCTTGGTCAAACTGATGTACAGGTACAAAGAATTAGAGCTATTGGCTTAACGGTAATAAATTGCGATCGCTCTTTAGATTTCTATACCCAAGCACTTGGTTTTGAATTAGTCACCGATATCACAGTTGCAGGTGAAGAATACAGCAACCTAGAAAGTGTACCTGGCGTAAAAATTCGCATTGTCACCTTACGGTTAGGTGATGAAATCATTGAGTTGATGGAATATCTCAATATTGATTTTCAACCCATTCCCAGCCATTCCCAAAGTAATGACTTATGGTTTCAACATTTGGCGATTGTAGTGAGTGATATGGATCGGGCTTATGCTCATCTGTGTACATTTCCCATTCAACCTATATCTACTGTACCGCAAACAATACCACCGGGAAATGAAGCCTCTGGTGGTGTCCGCGCTTTTAAATTTAAAGACCCTGATGGACATGATTTAGAGCTAATTTGGTTTCCGCCTGATAAGCGACAAGATAAGTGGCATCAAAACCAGGATCGCTTATTTTTAGGAATTGATCATAGTGCGATCACAATTTCCCACTCCGAACAAAGTCTACACTTTTACCGCGACCTCTTGGGAATGCAAGTTGATAGTTGCAGTCTCAACTGGGGTGCTACTCAAGCTCGTATGGATAATTTACCAGGAGTGGAAGTCAAAATTACAGCACTGCGACCAGTTCAAGGTGGTGTAGGAATTGAACTCCTAGATTATCTTGTGCCTGGGAAAGGCTGTCCTATACCAAGCAACTGGAAAAGTTGCGATATTGCAACGGTGCAAATTCAGCTCCTTGTCAATCATCTTGAGCCGCTACTAGATAAACTACAGCGTAATGGAGTTAAGTTTGTCTCACCACAGATTGTAGAACTTAAGGATAGCTTGTTTCCTTATCGGCAAGGTTGTGTTGCCAAAGATCCTGATGGACATACTATATTGCTAATTACAGAATAATCCCGTGAAATTCCTAAAGTATTGCTCGAATTGATAGGCTGGAAGCCGATAGCAATCATACATAAAATAGATAAAATTATGATGAAATGCCAGTATCTCATAAGTGATATGATGTTCGGTAAATTACCCATAATTAAGATGCAACTGTTGGCCACCAGTTAAAATGGGTTAAACCATATACAAAACCAGATTGGTCAATAATTTAACGTTGTCGTCAAATTAAAATTTCTTCAATCTCGTCAATACTATCAAAACTGCGATTAGCAATTGGTTCATTCGTAAGAGTCCACAAACGCCCGACTGGTTGTAATTCTGGAGAGTGAGAAGGTAAAAACTCTAAGTGTGGACCTTGTGGAATTTTGACTTTGGCACTCTTGTGCCAGCCAGCCCAACAACCAAAATTACCTGTTTTTTCTCGCCAATACCAAAGTGTTGCGCGAAGTCTGCAAGTACCTGATTAAATAGTCGTAGGGTAGTATCTACTAATATGTTTGACCTGAGTGTGGATGAACAATTGATCTCCTTGGTTGATATTCATGTCTGAAAATTGATCATTATCTGCTGAAAATCCAAAGTTAGGTGATCTTAAGCTGGCAACTACCTTTTGCCGTTGTTCCTTTGGTGATATTCACAAGCGTTCGCCTCATTATGAGTGAATTTGTGAATCTGGGTTGGTTAAAGGCTCTGACTAGAAGCGTTGCCACCTCATTATATGGCTAAATCTTTGGCTATTATAGGACTCATATTTGATTGTTGAAAATAACTCCGTACACCTAAATCTTCTAAAACCATGTTCCCTACCCTGGCTTGCGCCACGCTACGCGAACACAAATAAATTCAGAAACCAACCCGGATTCCTATATGACAGATGGTTTTAGGCAGCTTTACTTACACATATATTGCTAATGGTATTTATTCTATATATTTAGAATTAAAAATAGAACGGAATTATTTAACTTTAAAATTTATTAGAATTAGCTTTTATAATTAAATGTGTTTAATTTAATAAAATTAAAATAATACTATTTTAGTATGAGCGATTCTAGGGATAGAGACAATGGATGGTCTCGGTTAACTCGTGGTGCACCGTTGGCAGTAGTGCTGGTAGCGTTGTTATACATCTTATATCAACTTCTACCAGTATTAGAGCTAATAGTGATTGCGGCATTAATTGCTTTAGTTTTACTAACGTTGTTGCGCTTTTTACAAAGGTTAGTTAAATCACAAGATGTTAGCGTTCTGTTATTAATTGGATTGATAATTGGCTTTGGTGTATTGCTGACTACTGTAGTCATCCCAAATGTTACATCTGAGGTTCAAAATCTATTAACTACACTGCCATCTTATCTAAATAGATTGACAGGAGATGTTGAGCAACTACGGCGCAAATTCACCTTTATTCCTGATATCTCTCTATCACTGATACAATTGCGGAACTTTATCAACCAGTTACTAGGCGGAGTACCTATCTTTTTGGGGCAAGCCTTCAACTTTACGCTGGAATTGGTAGCGACAGTCATCTTAGCACTGTATATGGCTTACGACCCTAAATCCTTGGTGAACGGGATCTTACGGTTAGTCCCTCGCCGACATCACCAAAGGTTTACACGAGTTCTCAAGGCTTGCCAAGTCAGACTCCGTGGTTGGATTTTTGGCACAGGAATTGCCATGATATTTCTAGGTACAGGAGCTGCCTTAGGATTGTGGATTTTAGGAGTTCCGTCAGCATTTGCCTTTGGTATTATTGCAGGTTTATTTGAGATAATTCCTTACTTTGGTTCCATTGTTGGTACTTTTTTACCAGCTTTAGTAGCATTAAGTATTTCACCAATAAAGCTAGTATTTGTTCTCATACTATTTTTAGTTCTGAATCAGATAGATGCTCATATTGTTCAACCATTGGTAATGGGACAGCAAGTTAATATACATCCTGTGATGGTAATTGTGACGTTTCTCATCATGGGTAAGCTATTCGGACTTATTGGTGTATTGCTTGCAGTTCCAGCAGCTGCTATCATTGTGACACTTATCGATGAGTTTTTGCTCAATGAATCCGAAACCGAAGTACCTCCAGCTTGATACTCTCCTGCCTAAAAGCGAGGAGATTCTCGGTTCACTGACTCGCCATTAGACGACAGATTTACACCCTTACGGGTAATACATCCGGCACACTTCGCTGTCTTCGATACGGCAGTCGCTCATAGGGAGCCACTGCGTTAGGTTGCCAGACTTATAGCAAGTGGCGTGGAGACCACAGGAGTACGGAATAATACCCGACTCCTGACTTTCACTCAGCACTTAGCAACTTGCCATAAGTCACAATTAAACTTTATTCTTGGCAGCTAAAACGCAAGATTTGGCCGAGTTACCAACTTCTATTTGTAAGGTTGAATGTTCAATCCCAAAATGGTCGTGCAGTTCTTGACATGTTTGAATTGAAAAATCATCACCAGGATGACCAGAAGGTATTATCAAGTGTGCAGTTAATGCTGTCTGTGTCGTACTCATTGCCCAAATATGTAAATCATGGACTTGGGTAACACCAGGATGTTCCGCTAAATACGTTTGTACAGCTAGTTGTTCCATTCCCTCTGGAACAGCGTCTAATGCTAAGTTTACAGAATCCTTTAATAACCGCCAAGTACTTACTACCACGATAATAACAATAATTAAGCTGATAACTGGGTCAAACCACAGCCAACCTGTAATTATAATGGCGATACTAGCTAAAAGGAGACTCCAGCATCAGCAGCCATGTGCAGAAAGGCTCCGCGAAGATTCAAGCCCTGTTTGTGACCTGACATAAACAGCAGAGCAGTAATGGCATTAATTACAATTCCGACTACAGCAACACCAATAACTGTACCTTCTGCTACAGGTCTAGGTGCGCTGAGGCGCCGTATGGCTTCCCCAGCAATCCCCCCCATGGCTAAAAGCAAAACGATTGCATTTAACACAGCTGCTAAAATTGATGAGCGACGCAATCCGTATGTATAGCATTGAGTGGGAGGACGGCGGACAAGGATACTTGCGCCCCAAGCCAGTAGTAGTCCTAATACATCACTCAAATTATGACCAGCATCGGTAAACAAAGCTAGGGAGTGAGCTAAATAACCATACATACCTTCAATAATGACAAACCCCAAATTCAAGGCTGTACCAATTGCAAAAGCACGGTTGTAGTTACTTTTTTGGTGTTCGTGTAGTCCGTGGCTATGATTATGTACCATCTTTTGATTCTGAACTTTTTTACTGTGCAAAGATTGCCGCGTCTAGAGAATAAGCACCAGGGCCTAAAACAGCGATCGCAATGAGCATGATGCAGTACATAAATGCTTTTTCCCAACTTGGAGGTTCACCTTTTCCTAACGGGCCTTTGTATTGGTCTTCAGGAATTAAGTATGGATCTGTGGCAACAAAGGGTTTACCTTGAATTAGATGTAACAATATAGCAAACAACATAGAAGCTAGAATTGGCAAGGTCGCTAAAAGTGTAAGTAACCCCATAATTAAGAACAATCCACCACCCAACATCGACCATGCAGAGAGAATACAGAGAAATACGGGTGTATTGATAGATTCAGCCCACCGCCGAATATGCAGTACCTTCGGGTAGCCGTGAATCAAAAATAATCCACCAACAGTAATTCTCAGCAGTAACAGTGCTAATCCTGCGAGTCCACCGGGATAGGCATAAATAAGAGAACTCACCAAATGCGGCCCCAGGAATGCATAATTAACTACAGCTATTACGGAAGCCATAGCCTTTGGTATTGCCCACACACCATAGAGGCAAAGCGGCTTGTCGTTAAACATCGCTAAACCCACCACAAATTGATAAATCATAGCCGTACACCGCAGGTATTGAGGTCGATAGCGTATAAAGATTTCCCTGCGGTAATAAATAGGCGATTACCTTCTTTACCGCCGAAAGTTAGATTGGTGCAAGTTTCTAGTAGGCGAATTCTTCCTAGCTGGCTTCCATCGGTGCTGTATACTTGTACACTATCTTGAGAGCTTGTAAAAACATTGCCATATTGATCAACTTGTAAGCCATCAGGTTGTCCCGGCTTGATAACTGCAAATACATGCCCATTTTTCGCCCAGCAACCATCCATAACCTCGTACACACGAATATGATGCGGCCCGTCTGGAATATTAAATGCAGCTGTATCGGAAACATACAGTAAAGTTTCATCAGGATTGAAAGCCAGTCCATTGGGGTGTACCATGTCCGTGACTACAGGATAAATCTTACCTGTTGCTGGGTCAAATCGATATACGTAACTTCCAGGCTGTTCTTGTTCGCCACCGTACCCTTGATTTGGCTCAGTGATACCGTAAGGCGGATCGGTAAACCAAATTGTGCTGTCGCTTTTGACTACCAAATCATTGGGACTGTTGAGGCGTTTACCATTGTAGCGATCAACTAAAACCCGCCATTCCCCATTATGTTCGCGGCGGATAATGGCACGTAAACCAGAAGAACAGGCAACTATACGTCCTTCTAAGTCACGGTAATTACCGCTTTGGTAATCAGACGGGTCACGTAGGACGGTAACATTGTCAGTAGGACTCCAACGCAGCAGGCGATTGCCATGAGCATCACTCCATACAACGCTATCGTCTTCGTGGATATAAACAGGGCCTTCACTGTGAACTGCTCCATTAGCCAGCTTTTGCAGGAAAGCATCTGGGGATATGATAGCAAGTAGGCGATTATCATAAATCTCTATGTGTTCAGCCATAAGAATCTCCTCTTATTTAACTGAGTGGCTGATAATAGATAGCAGGTTAGAATTAATACTATTTTTCTACAAAAAGACAGTATCTCCTATCTAAATAAGTATTATTCTCTAATGCCGATCATTATTTTACTAATCTAATTTCACATCAAACCTTAGATATATATCTAACTAACAAATAGTTATAAATTAAGAAAATAGCAATTATCGGATCGAAACTATATAGATAGAAATGAAATTCAGCAGAATTTAGAAGTCAGGAGCCAGGATTCAGAAGTCAAACTGACTTTGTGTATAAGATTAGATTTAGATTCTATACCTCATTGATTTGCAATCTACTGTATTTACTATCTTTGGTTGTAGAAATATTAATACCTCAGATGGAGGCAGTATGAAAATCAAGATTATAGTCTTTAAATGAGTCTACCTGTAGACTTACTCAAACTGCAAGAAACAAATTAACTATTAGTACTATTAGTTAAGATTATTATTAGCAAATTACTTTACATAAAACTGCAAGCTGAGAACTTTTGACTCATAAAAGATATGAAATTATGACGAGAATTACAAAACATTACGACATCATTATTATTGGGACAGGAGCAGGTGGAGGTACGCTGACTCATCGGCTCGCACCCACAAACAAAAAAATTTTAGTTTTGGAAAGGGGTGACTTCTTGATGAGAGAAAAAGAGAATTGGAATCCACAAGAAGTTTATCAAAAACATCGTTATCATACCGATGAAGAATGGTATGACAGGGATGGGAAAGGTTTTAAGCCACAGACTGGTTATTGGGTTGGCGGCAATACTAAACTTTACGGCGCAGCCTTAGTAAGATTAAGAGAGCGAGATTTTGAAAAGGTAATTCACAAGGGAGGAATTTCACCTGAATGGCCTTTGAGATATCAAGACTTTGAGCCGTACTACACTCAGGCAGAAAAGCTCTATGATGTACATGGACAAGCAGGAGAAGACCCCACTGAACCACCCCGTAGTGAACCATATCCTTATCCACCTGTAAGCCATGAGCCAGATATGCAGTCTCTGGTTGATGGTATCCGTAAACTAGGGTATTACCCTTTTCATTTACCCATCGGATTAAAGTTGAACGAAAGCGATAGCCTCAATAGTCCTTGTATTCGTTGCGACACTTTTGATGGATACCCCTGTCTAGTCCAGGCAAAAGCTGATGCTGAGGTTAATGCCATTCGTCCGGCTCGTGAAAAATATCCTAATGTTACCCTCTTGACTAATGCTAAGGTATTGCGCTTACATACTAGCGAGTCGGGAAGAGAAGTAACGAAGGTAGAGGTGGAAATTTCCGGGGAGCCGCGTTACTTCCAGAGTGATATTGTGGTGGTTGCTTGTGGTTCTGTCAACTCGCCTGCTTTGTTGTTACGCTCTGCTAATGATAAACATCCCAATGGCTTGGCTAACAGTTCTGATCAAGTAGGGCGAAATTTCATGAAGCAGTTGGAAACAGCGATCGTTTCCATACACCTAGAAGTAAATTACGCCAAGTTTCAAAAGACCATCGCTGTTAACGATTTTTATTGGGGAGAACCGGATTTCCCTTATCCGATGGGCATGGTACAGAATACTGGCAATGTCCTAGCTGATATGATTCCCACAGAAGCACCACCACTGATGGCTCCGTTTATCAAGCTCATTCCCCATTTCGAGCGGCATTTGTTAGCCGAAAGGTCAGTTGGCTGGTGGTTGCAGACAGAAGATTTACCAGACCCTAATAATCAAATTCGTGTAGTGGGCGAAAAGATTCATATTGACTATACCCTCAACAATACTGAAGCAAGCGATCACTTAATCCATCGTTGGACATCTGTACTAAAGTCAATCCCGCATTCTGCTAAACATGTTCTACCATTTAGTATTTATCCCCGCACTCATCTACCAGAACAAGCAGTTGCCCATCAATGCGGTAGCTGTCGATTTGGCACAAGTCCTCACACCTCAGTCCTTGACTTCAATTGCCGTACTCATGATATTGACAATCTCTATGTTGTCGATAGTAGTTTCTTTCCGTCAAATTCAGGTGCTAACCCCACACTCACCATTATGGCTAATGCTTTGCGTGTAGGCGATCATCTAGCTGAAAGATTGAAGTAAATCAAATAAAACTTTTGCCTGGAAATGCTTAAAAATCTAATTACAGCAGATGAGGTACGAGCGGAAATTCAAAACATGGCTTACGCCACGCTGCGCTATCAAACATGATAAGACTTTCCCTCCTGCCTCCTGCCTCCTGCCTTCTGCCTTCTGCCTCGTGCTATATATTTATAGGATAGACAAATGACACAGGACAAACAGCCGAATTTAGCCGCACAAAACCAAACTTCTCTGGAAACATCCACCAATGCTCATCCTACTAATTTAGAAACCCAAGATCAAAACTCCCCCTCAACACTCTCTCATACTCATCCTTTAGCAACGGGATTGGGAGCTGTTGCCGGTGGGATTGCTGGAGCCGCACTAGGTCGCTCAATTGGTGGTAAACTAGGTGCGGCCATTGGTGGGGTTACGGGAGCAATTGCTGGTGGAGTCGCAGGCAATAAATTAGCAGAGTATGCCGAGGAATTTATTGAGGAACTTCAGCCAACTATTAGCTTGGGATTAGGTGCTGACCTCAAACCAATTGAACTACCCCCTCATTATAGTTGGGAAGAATTACAAGCACTATCAAAACCTCAAGGTGGAGCAATTCAACACCAATAAATCAAATCAAATGGGAGCATCCCAATTGTGTAAAAACCTTGGTCAAACTACACAAGTGTTAATGAGAGCAATGTACAGCCTATTTATTGGTAGTTTTCTTCTTTCTTGCTTGCTGACTGCCTACCACTTGATAAATATTGAGACAACCACTATTCATATATTTATAGCTCAAGAAGCAGAAGGATTTCATTTTTTTCTGAGCTAAAAAATGTGCAGATAACTGTTTTCTTTTTCTACCTTAAGTAGAATCCAAATTCCATTTTTATTTCACTTTTCTCTGAAAAGCCGAGGAGTTAGGTGAACGGTAAAACCCTCACTAATAAAAAGTCGTTGCTAAAAATATGTTGCTCAAGAACAAAGTTCTTTGGTTGAGGCTTTTGCGCCAAATGCTTCGACCTAAGCGATTAGCCTTCGTGGAAGCGTGTTTGATTGGGTCGGTTTCTGGGTTAGCAGCAGTTCTGTTAGGGCAGGCCGTAGACTGGGCAGGAGCATGGCGAGTACATCTCTCTTACCTTTGGCCTGCCTACTTAGTATTACCTGGTATCGGTTTGTTAGGAGGAACTTTAGCAGGTTGGTTGGTAGAACGATTTGCACCTGAAGCATCAGGAAGTGGAATGTCTGAAGTAAAGGCGGTATTGGCTCGTGTGCCGATGCCGCTAAATCTGCGGACTGCCTTGATAAAGCTGGTTAGCGCAACTTTAGTGTTGGGTTCGGGAATGCCTTTAGGAAGGGAAGGTCCAACCCTGCAGATTGGGGCAGCTTTGGCAAGTCAATTGAGTAATTGGGTGCCAACTTCCCCTGAATGCCGCCGTCAATTAATTGCTGCTGGAGCCGGGGCTGGATTAGCTGCGGCTTTTAATGCACCGATCGCAGGTGTACTGTTTGTAGTAGAAGAATTGTTGCAAGATGTATCAGGTATTACGCTGGGTACTGCGATTTTGGCTTCTTTTATTGCTTCAGTTATTTCTCGGCTCTACGGCAGTCATAGCTTAGATTTAAAGCTAAGTTTAACAGTTACCCATACAACCTTCTTTGCTCAAGAAATTCCTTTTTATCTAATTTTAGGACTGTTAGCCGCGATACTAAGTATTTTATTTAATAAAGGTGTGATTGCTAGTCTGGCGGTTAACCGTCGTGTGCTGAATTTAAGTTTACCTTGGCGACTGGGAATTGTTGGTTTAGTCACTGGTGTTATTATCGCTCTATTGCCCGTAACCTTTCGCAACAATGCGGGGTTAAGAGAGATTTTACTGACAAGTATTGGTGACTGGCTATTTGCAGCGATCGCTCTTTTAGTCCAATTTACCCTAATTATTTTCACCTACGGTTCAGGCGCACCAGGGGGTTTATTAGTTCCCACTTTGGTATTAGGAGCAGCCCTTGGCTACTTAGTAGGTTCTGCTGAACAGAGTTTGCTGGGTATGAGTGCTGCAAGCACCTATGCTAATGTAGGCATGGCTGCATTTTTCAGTGCTGTCTCTAAAGTGCCAATTACCGCTGTCATTATTGTCTTCGAGATGACCACAGATTTTAATTTGGTGTTACCGCTAATGATTGTATCTGTGGTTGCCTATTTAGTAGCAGAAAAGATTGATAAAAGGTCACTATACGATCTCCTGCTAGAATGGAAAGGCATTCACATCACTAAAGAACCTAGCTCAGAGGGATTTTTAGCACAACTAAGTGCCGCAGATGTGATGCAACGGCGGGTCGAAACTTTATCTAGCAAAATCAATATTGATGAAGCACTGCAAGCATTTTCTCACTCTCAGTATCACAACTTTCCAGTTTTAGAGAATGGCAAAGTTGTGGGCATTGTAACTCAAAAAGATTTAGTTAATACTGGCTCCCAACATTTAGGCAAAGATACAGTTATTAGTGACATTATTACACCAGAGCCAGTATTAACCAGCCCAACAGCTACACTGGCTCATGTACTACACTTGCTCAATCAGTATAACCTCAGCTGCTTACCTGTGACAGAGGGGCGGAAATTAGTAGGAATTATTACTCGCAGTGATATTATTCGGGTAGAAGCAGAGTATTTAAATGGTAATAGTCCACAAATAAACTCAAAATTAGCACCTTCTTATCTCATTTACCAAACTCACGCTCCGGTTACAGGTAAAGGTAGGTTACTAGTACCAATTTCACATCCACAGACAGCGCAAACCTTACTCCAAATGGCAGCTGCGATCGCCAAAGAGCGTAATTTAGAAATAGAATGCTTACAAGTTGTTCCATCTAACCGCATTCCATCCCAAACACCAATCAAAACTGCAAATAGCCTCTGCTTGTTGCAGCAAGCAATAATGTTAGGAGAAGATTGGCGGATTCCTGTCCACACCCAAATCCGAGTAGCCCATAATGTAGCTGCGGCAATTTTAGAGACTGTGAAAGAGCGACACATTGACTTGGTGTTGATGGGATGGAAAGGCAGTACATCAACTCCCGGTAGAGTTTTTAGCCGAGTAGTAGATACTGTAATCCGTCAGGCTTCTTGTGATGTCATCTTAGCTAAATTAAATGATAAAAAAGTCTTTGACCGTTGGTTACTGCCAATGGCAGGGGGGCCTAGCTCTAAACAAGCAATTAAATTATTACCTGCCCTTGCTTCTTTAAGTACATCACCGCAAATCAAGCTGTGCCGAGTTTTTCAGTCTAGTGAGTCAATTCCTGACACAACGTTACTAGAACAATCTGTCCGTTTTCTTCAACCGCGAGTGAAAGGTAAAGTCGTAGCTATTCCAGTCCAAGCTGATTCGATTCCTGATGCTGTAATTAAGTGTGCCCAAGAAGACCATAGTGATGTGATTGTTCTGGGAGCCAGTCGTGAAAATTTACTAAGTCAGGTAATGCAGGGGAATATTCCAGAGAATATCTCTCGCAAAAGTGATTGCACAGTGATTATGGTCAAGACTTAATCAAAGTAGACGATGGGACTCAGCTATGGCAATATCTAGAAACAGGCTGTACTGAGTATACCTTCGCGAATTTTCACTCCTGAGCAATTAATTGAGGAATTTAAGATTCTTCTTGACTGACTTAAACAACTGAAATTTACTTTTAGACAGATATCAAATATCCAGTCCGAAATTATCCCTCAACTTCCTCCTGATTAAACTACCTGAAACAACCTACAAATCCCAAGAACCACCACCAACAAATTCCTACCATCAACACCCCCCTTAATAGACATCTCTAAACCCAAAATCATAGTCACCGCCTGGGCCAAAGCATTGATACTTGTATTTGCCACTTCCTGACGCAAATAGTAAACCCGACGAGGATTACTAATACTACAAAGTTGAGCTAATTCACCATTCTTCTTCACCCCAGAAACAATCCCAGACCTGACTCATAACCAAGTTCTAAACTGCGTTAAAATAGTGCTAATAATCACCATTAAAGGCTTAGAGTGAGATAATAAGTCATCCAATAACTGCAAAACCTCATCGCTTTTTCCTTCACGCATAGCCGCAGCCAATTGTAGGCTATTCTGAGTTTGACATGGCACTAACTCCTGTACCTCCCCACGCTCCAATCTTCTACCCTGAGCATAAATAGACAGTTTGCGTAGCTCATAAGCAGCACTAGTCATATCATTACCAATAGCTTGTGCTAAATATGTCACCGCTTTCTTTGATAATAGCAGTTCAATTTTCTTAGCTGTAACATCATTATCCGTAGTGTTCGTGTAGAGTCTTGCAGCAAGGGAAACTATTGCCTGTTCAATCAAATCATACCGCCAAAGTGGTATCAACGAAAACTCCAACAACTTCCCATACTTGACCAGATGTTTGTAGACCTTCAGCCGCTTATCGATACTACTAGCCACAAACACCAAAATAGTTGAGTCAGGCACTTGCACCAACTGTTGCAAAGTTCCTAACTCAGTATGACCCCACTGCTTGAGGTGGCAATTTTCCATAATTACCAGTTTTTTATTATCAGTCAGGGAACGAGTAAGAGCTACACTCAAAGCCTGATCAAGCTGATTATCTGAAAATCGGTGATAACATAAAGTCAGCCATTGGAAATCAATTTCTGCTTTGTCCTGGTTTACCTGTTCTTGAATCGCGTGTTGGTCATCGCTAGTTAGTAAGACAATCATGCTTTCAACCTCCTATTATCACTGTGATTGTTTGTCTTAATCAACATAGTTAGAGGTTTTGGACTTTGGGTAGCTCGTTGCAGCATCCTGGAAATCGCCTCTTTACCATTCTCAAACTTTTTCTGGTAACCTTGTGTCACCTCTAAAATTGCCTTAGACCCTTGCAATTGCACGATATGACCATGGGCCAACAGCTTTTGATGATTAGGTTTAGCGTTGTCGTCCATCACCTCCTGCCAAATTTGTGCCAGGTTAAGAGCATCCGCAACTGCTGGTAACAAGCTATCCTCTATTTCATCTCCAGGTTTCTCACTTATCTTGTTGACAGTGTACGTACCGAATGTTGGTAACAATCTGTTATCATCCCCTGGTTTAACGTTGGTTTTTGTTGTCCCCACAGGCAATAAACCGGGTAGCAAGTTGAGTAAATAAACCTCCATCCACACGCCCGCATTTACTGTATAGCGCAGATAATTTCCCACTTTTTGTAACTCTGCTAAAGACAAGTTCAGAGTCTCGAAATTCCAGTGTTTGGCAAAAGCTTTGAGTTGGCTATAACTGACACAACCAGTTAATAAAGCTTGTTCCTTTGGTGCAGACTTGATAATTAATAAATCTCGGTATGTTTGCAGTAAGTTTGAGATAATCAATTTGGGCGCTTTTCCAGAGTCTACCAGTTCTCTTGCGACTTGCAGCAAGTTAAAAGTGTTGTTGTTGGAGATAGCCTGTAAAATACCAACTAACTCTGCTTATGTCACACTACCAGCCATTTACATCATATGATGAGCGGTTATATCTGTATGCAAAAGACTTGCTTCACCAAGTAATTACAGTGCATCCCGTAAACTGCCGTCACTCAGTCGAGTGATCGCACTTAATCCCTCATCATCAACAGTAATAGATTCCGCATTTGCTATAATACGAAGGTGCTGCACAATAGTTTTAATTGATAAAGTGCGGAAATTAAATACCTGACAACGGCTGATAATAGTAGGTAAAACCTTGTGCTATTCTGTGGTGCAAAGAATGAAAACTACATGAGGTGGTGGTTCTTCAATACATTTGAGTAAAGTATTGAAAGCATTACTGGTTAAACAGGAACATTCATCTAAAATAAAAATTCGATAACGTCCTGCTACTGGTGCTAAAGTACAGTGTTCAATTAAAGCACGGGTATCATCTACACCATTGTTAGAAGCAGCATCACTTTCATTTACATTAAGACTATTGCCACTTTCGATTGCACGGCAAGATTGACAAATTCTACAAGGTTTATCAGTTGGTTTTTTGCTATTAAGATAATTGAGAGATTTAGCAAATATGCGTGCAGTGGAGGTTTTACCTGTACCTCTAGAACCTGTGAATAAATAAGCCGGGGCAATTTGTGAGTGTTTGACAGCATTAGTTAGACCAGTTTTGATGTAAGCTTGTCCAACTGATTCTGCTAAAGTTTGGGGACGATATTTTTGATGTAAGGTGACTGTAGGCATAGGATTTATTGATTTTAATTCGTCGCCCTTGCCCCTGTTAAGGGGATGGATGTGCGTGTCCACAAATTGTGGACATTTTTAGGACTTAGGCAAAAATACCAATGAGAGCTTCAAATGTACACCCCAAGCGACCTCGATATCATAAACCCCAACTAACGAAGCTGGAGTTGGGGTAGTTCACTTCCACAAAATAAGCAACACTGTATTCTCTTTACTGCTGTGGAGTATACAGTGGTAGCAGGAAATGACGCATAGACATTTCCACATCTGGATTTGGTCTATCTCCATAAGGAACTAACATAGCCGGATGATCCGATTGCTGCAAGTGCATTTTGATACTCGTACTGGGAATAGCTTTAGCAGCTTCTATTAAATACTTGAGATTAAACTGGATGTTCAACATCATTTCTGATGGTAAATTAGCCACAATCACCAAATCCCCTTTACTAAATTTCCGTTCAATAGATAACCGTAATTGCTGTAAACTGCCATCAAATTGCAAATAAATTTCTTGTGCTTTCTTATCCGTTAATACAGCTAACCTTTCCAGTGCTTTAACCAACGGTGCTCTTGCTAAAAAGACCTCTTTCTCAAAACTAACTTGAGCTAATAACTTCTCACAATCGGGATAAATTCCTTCCAGAACTGAACAGCTAAGAATGACATCTTGCCAAGCCAAACTCAAACAACTACTTTGGGCACCATACAATATATTTGTTGATTCTATATCATCACCTAAACTTCGTGCTATTTCTCTCACCACACGATCAGGCAGAGTAAATTTAAGCATCTCGTCAGATTTAACTCGTTGACGTGGTTTTCTACCAATTTCTTGAGTTGAGACTTCAGTAATAGCAACTCCATGTCCATCAGTACCTATCAACTTTAATTTCTCCTGTGTAAGTTGGACATGAACTTCAGTCACAAGATAATTATTTTCATCAGCGCTAACTGCATGAAGCACACTTTTTGAACCATCTTTGAAAACTATCATTGACAGAGAAACAGGAGTTGTATCACTGATATTAGTAGGTGGAAACTCCTCAGCACTGCTACCTTTAATTTCATATTTACTATCGGTATCGGATATTCTGAGAGAATATATCTTTGTTGACTGCTCCTCTTCTGTAAGCTGTATCATTTGAGTTTGACTATTCAGAAAAATATTACCATGGGGAAAGTGCTTGATTATCTCAAATAACATTTGTACTGGTACAGTAATTTCACCCTTTAATAATACCTGTACTGCAAAACTCGACTGAACTGTTAATGCCAGATCTGTGACATTGAGATGTACTTCTTGTGTTTCAACATCTGCAATAACCAGGACATTAGCAAGAATAGGATGACTAGGTTTAGCTGGTGTAGCACAATGGACTAAAAACATTGCATTGTAAAACTTAGTTCGCCCACAAATCACTTCCATCCCTAATTCTGTAATTGGTTGAGGAGTTGATTCTTCCTCGGGAGATTCCTTCCTTGTCTTCTGCTGTTGATGTGTTTCGTCTGAAGTATCAGATTTGATATCATTGCTTTGATTTTGAGTTGTTTTATCTGACGTGTTAGAATCAATAGAAGTAGATATTCCTGTTTACGCACAGGTATTTGTGTGCTATTGGTTGATACTCCATCTTCTATTGCAGTGGTAGCAGTATTTTTAGTTTTCGTCTTTCCTATCTGAGGAGTAATAGTATTTGTTTGTTTTACCTTTTTACTAGTAGCAGCACTTGTTTGTTTTGTCTTCTTTGCAGTCTTTACCCTTTGTTCTTGCACTGTTTGAGTCATGACTTTTATCTCTGATTGCATCATTACTATAAGACCGCGGTAGCAGAAACAGATTTTATGAATCTATAAATCAATTCTTCAAGTACTTATTTTATCTATTAAAATAATCAACGATTTAACTCTAGTAATCCTAAATACCAAGTGAAATTTAAACCAGCTTCAAATAGTTGTAAAATAAGGATTTCTATCTCGGGTTTTCCTCACGGTTGGGGTAGAATTCCTATAGTACACTAGAGTGAAATCCTAAACATAACTAAATCCGAAAAATTGTGAAATTAAATGAAGCTGTGCCTTAGGGTAGAACATTGCAAGAGTATAAGCCAATGTTCAATTTATCAGAAACAGACCTGAAAAAGAAATTCCTGGGCTGTGGTGATGGTCCAGCCAGCTTCAATGCTGAAATGACAGAACTGGGATATTTAGTTATTTCTACTGACCCCATTTATGAGTTGTCTGAAGACAAAATTGGACAACGAGTTCAAGAAAGATATCAACCAATTATATCCCAGGTGAGACAAAATGCAGACCGCTATATTTCGAATAACTTTCATGATGCAAAACAACTTGGTGACGCTCGTCTTGCAGCAATGGGGAAGTTTTTATTTGACTATGTAATTGGTAGAACAACAGGACGTTATTTATCACGATCCTTACCAGAATTAGAGTTTGGTGATAATCAATTTGAATTATGTGTTTGTTGTCACTTACTCTTTCTTCATTCTGAATAACTCTCTCTCGATTTTCACATCGCATCTACTTATGAACTCTTGAGAATCGCAAGAGAAGTAAGGACTCTTCCCTTATTGAAACCTGATTGTAAACCATCACCTTATCTTGATTCAGTATTTAATCTCTTTTCTAGTCAACAGTTCAATATCGGAATACAACCTGTTGATTATGAATTTCAAACAGGTGGAAATCAGATGTTAGAAATAATTAGTAATCAGGACTTACGGCAACAGGACTCATCATTGCAAATCTAAAGTAATGGAGAGAAGCAATACCTTTATTCCGCTCCTCCCCCATTGCGAAATATGGTTATTTTAGTCGAGAATCTTAGCCGCTTATAGATTAGTAGATTACTAAAATACGTTGTCTAGCTTGTGAACTAGCAACATAATACAAGTGATTAAACTCCTTAATTCTAGCTAGAATTGATTTATTATCCTCTCCCCTTTCTCGATTCAGTCTCTTACTCAGATCTTGTCCATCAATACCTGCTTATAAGCAAGTGCTGCCTTGACTATTATGCACAGTTAAGGTAAAGCAATTTCTAATATTAGCAAACTGATCTAAGTGTTTATAGTATTGTTTCCACAGAAAAGTATTACGTTTGGCACTTCTGAGCAACCGTTGAGTTTCTTGTTTAAATCTTTGCTCTTCATCTTCATGTGAAATATAGATTTGACGCACAATTACTTCATCTGTTTTTACTTTCAATTTCCAAGGATCATAATTGTTATGACGTTCTACCAACACATCTACAACCTTAAATTTTGTAGATGTAGAAAGAATGGCAGTTTTTCTATCAAGAGCTATCACCGGATTTCTAGTAATTAATCTTTCCCCAGGAATAAATCTACTAGCATTATTCCTATACAAATATGTACGAACTTGTCGATTATGAAAGTTAACTTGGGTATTAGTCCACGATAAAATATGGAAACAGTGTGGGTTATGCACAAATTCTTTAGGTATCTTTTTGCACGCATAGCGCAGCGAAGTTTGACGTTTTACCATGAGCGAACCGTTACTTTTAGTGACTGTATAGCGAGCAGCAGTAACAAACTCTAATAAAGGACTATCAACTCCTTGATGGACAACTTGAGTTAATACTGTTTTATCTGGTACTTGAAAGCTAAGAGATTTTCTTCCATTAACTGGATTTAACTGTGCAGGGTCGCCCATGAGAATAATTTTAATTTTTGTCTAGGGAGATGATTGATTAGCAACATCTTCAATCCAACGCCAGAGTTGTTGACCAATCATGGAACATTCGTCAATAGAAACAACATCAAATAAATTGATGTAAGAGGGTCCAGTTTGGTCAAGTACTTTCTTGTTACTTCTAGTCACCATTCCTAGTCCCAACAACTGGTGAATGGTGAAGAACTCTACGCCAGTTACACCATTTGCAGCGGCCATGCGTTGCAGTACACCTACAGCTTTATTAGTGGATGTGGTTAGGGCAACTCGTTTACCAGTAGCGACAAGAACTTTAACTAGTTGAAAAACTATTGTTGACTTTCCTGTACTAGCAAATCCTACTAGCAGAAATAAAGCAGCCGAGACAGTTGGTTGTATAAACGTCCACATTTTATCCAAAGCTTCTTGCTGCTGGTGGGTAAGTTGAAACGGGAAAGAATTTGTGGTGTGTCAAGAGGGAAGAGTTTGAATTATCATCCCTGCGTTAATTCAATTCATTGAACCACTTAATGCAGTGTAAGCTGTTTGGTTAACAACAAAACAGCTTACACTGCTTTTAGCTTTTATAATGAAAGGATGCAAAAGCTTACCATCACTGGACCTGACGATTGGCACCTCCATCTCCGCGACGGTGCAGCCCTAAAAGCGGTTCTGCCCTATATGGTGCGTTAGTTTGCCCGCGCGATCATCATGCCGAACTTGAAGCCCCCTATCCGCCCGGTGGCAGATTCGGCGGCATATCCTGATCGCATCCTCACCGCTATTCCAGAGGGGCAACACTTTGAGCCATTGATGACGCTCTACCTCACCAACAACACCAGCCCCGATGACATTCTCCGGGTGAAAGAATCCCAGTTTATCAAAGCGGTCAAGTACTACCTATCTGGGGCAACGACTAACTCCGGTTCCGGTTTGACGGATATTCGGAAAGGTGATCGCATCTTTGAAGCGATGCAGCAGGTAGACATGGCGTTATTACTGCACGGGGAAGTGACCGATAACGATGTTGATACCTTTGACCGCGAGAAGGTGTTTATCGAGCGACATTTAATCTCCCTCAAGCAGCGGTTTCCCAACCTGCGGGTGGTGCTTGAGCATATCACCACCTCCGATGCAGTGCAGTCTGTCCTGTCTGCCAACAACATCGCGGTAACAATTACGCCACAACATTTGTTATTGAACCGTAATGCCTTGTTCAAAGGCGGCCTTCGCCCCCATTTTTATTGCCTACCCATTTTGAAACGGGAGGAGGATCGTCAGGCTTTGTTGCAAGCGGCAACATCGGGAAATCCGAAGTTTTTCATAGGTACCGATAGTGCTCCCCATACCCGCACCAGCAAAGAAAGTTCCTGTGGCTGCGTGGGATGCTTTTCGGCTATGCACGCCCTTGAGTTGTATGCGGAAGCATTTGAAAGTGTAAAAGCCCTAGATAAACTGGAGGCGTTTGCTAGCTTCTATGGCCCGGATTTTCATCAACTGCCGCTTAATACCGAGCAAATTACCTTGTCAAAAACGACTGGGCGCGTTCCTGATGAAGTTCCCTTTATGGAATCTGGGTTTGTACCTTTGGGGGCGGGGCAGGAAATGACATGGCAAATTGTATGACCAAGCCCTGTTGGGGGGGCGTTGATAGAGACTTAAGTGCGACTCATAATTTGAGTCAACAAGCGGTCAGGTTGACCATGTTAGCCTGTGATCAGTGAACGTAGTGGAACTCAGGTTAGATAGTGCCGACACCTCTAGGATGAAACAGGAAGAAAGAGCTGGTAATTGCTAGCATTTGTTAGCTTTCTTGTATCGGACTGGAGTGAACCGATGGCCACCGGAAATGCTGGGGAGGTCAAATTAACGAAATATTGTGAGTATCACCTTAGTATTAAAGCAAATTACCGCCGATTTACACCAAATCAATCTGACAATTGGGCTAGTACGCTTTAGTGTAATCGGTTTGATATGTCTCAGTTTGGTCGCATTAGCTTGGTCAATGCCAATGGGTAGTATCTTTTTAACTGCAACGATGCTGGCAGGCATTGTTTATTCGTTTTGGCTAATTTGTACCCATGATATGGCACATCAGACATTGACAGGATGGAAATGGTTTGATCCTAATCATGCCTCGATTAATTAGTTGGCCAATACTCTCACCTTACGGTGTTTACCCAAAACTACATCGGCTGCATCATGCCTGGAATGGAATTGATTTGAGAGACCCAGAACGAGATCAGTAGACTCTGCAAGAGTATAAGCAAGCAAATCGGCTATTCCAATGGTATGTGAGGTATCAGTGGGGTTGCGGCATTTTTCTGTTAGGTGGAATAGGACTAATTATGAAAACTTTAATGAAAGGGCTGCAACTCTAAGGTTCAATACCTAATCTGCGTCATCAATTACTGCTAGATATTGTCGGAATATTGTTGGTCCAAGCTGTGTTCTTAACCTTGGCAATTGTTCACCAACAATTGTGGTGTTATTTATTATTTTGGTTGATTTTGGAACGAACTATTGGCATCGTTTTACAAACAAGAGACCACTTAGAGCATTACGCACTGTGGGGAAATTTTAAAAACCATCAACTCACCCAGCCTTACGCTAGTCGCAATCTCCAAACAAGTTTCCCTGTTGGTTGGCTGATGGGAGGACTCAACTATCATGCGGTTCATCACGCTTTTCCAGAGATTCCTTTTAATGAATTACCAACAGCATTTGAGCGTATTTAAAAGGTGCTACAGAAACACAGTTTTCCTGCTATAACAACTAGACGCTGGTTACTTAAGGCCAACTTACGAGTTGAGTAGTCATCTATCGTTAATTGACCCATCTTGACCTGTCAAAGTCAATATATCAATATACTCGTCCTACGAACTGAGTAGACATCTTGCAAAAGTGCCAAAGGCGTGGGACAAGTAGATCAGAGTTGGGTAGCATTGATGACCTCAGAACAAGTAAAGAGCCTGAAGCCAGAAGACTTTAAACGCTTGTGTGGTGTACGTCCAGAGACTTTTAATCAGATGCTAGAGATAGTGCGGGCGCTTCACTGAACAAAACAAAAAACAGGACGGCCGGGGAGACTGTGCTTGGAAGACCAATCATTGATGACATTGGAGTATTGGAGAGAATACCGTACATACTTTCATATTGGCCAAGTTGGGGAGTAAATGAGTCTATAGCATACAGAACCATCAGGAAAATAGAAGATATACTGGTTAAATCCAGAGTTTTCACGCTTCCAGGCAAGAAAAAACTATTCAATTGTGATTGTCAGTTACAGGTAGTGATAGTTGATGTGACAGAAAGCCCAATTGAACGTCCTAAGAAAAACAGAAGAAGTTCTACAGTGGGAAGAAGAAACAGCATACACTCAAGTCACAAGTAGTAGTAGCCCAAGCCAATGGTTAAATAATCTGTACCGCCCATGGTAAGGGTAGAAAGCATGATTTCCGCATATGTAAAAATAGTAAAGTGAGGTTAGAAGGAAACATTGAGCGCTTAGGAGATAAAGGTTATCAAGGTCTTCAAAAACTACATAGCAATAGTCGCATTTCCAAGAAAAAGCCCCGAGGAGGTAAACCAATTTATGAGGATAAAAAGAGAAATCAAGAATTAGCCAGGATTCGAGTTTTGGGTGAGCATGTAAATCGTAAGCTCAAGGTATTTAAAATCTTATCGCTTACTTCTAGAAATCGCTGAAAAAGATTTAGTTTAAGGTTTAATCTGATTGCTGCTCTCTACAATTACGAGCTTTCCCTCCCAAAGATAAAATCTTCCTGAGCGACTTGTGCAAGAGGTCCAGTGAGAGGCTTCCTGCAGTTTTAGCTAAATTTTCATCGGCAAATGGCTTAACTTCTACTGATTGTTGCTGATAAAGGTAAGTATACCTCGAATGCAGTGGTGATGGCACCGAAGCCATAACATCAAAAAACTCAGCTTGTTCAATAATTGCTTGAAAAAAGTATCATATTGTTCTGTCCCAAACCACCATCCGGTATTTATTTGGGATCTAATGGTAAAACCTCCGAAGGGTATATAAGTCCAAGTTTTATTTTCTGTTTGATTTCCCCAACATGGTAATTTAGTCGTCGTGAGAATATGGAACAACTTTGTTGGTGTTGATCATGTTTTTTAGGTGAGCGCAATGGCAATTTTACCCTTTTTCCTGCCACCATTATCCTCGTTTCTAATACTGAAACTCTTTATTTCTCTAGCTCTTGGCTTTATTAGTCCTGGATAGCCTGCTTGGACAGTAAGTGGTGACTGCACCCACTAAAAGCGATGGCAACGAGAACACCGCAGAGATTACAGACATCGAATATGCCTCATTGTTAGCATAGGGCTATTAACCTGACTGATAACCGCTTTTATCTTGGAAATTAATTTATTCCTAATAATACTAAATATACTTCCAGGTTTTGATTTGCATGAAATAATCTATACCTAAATCAAACTCATTTGTTAAAAGCCAACACAAATGTAGAAGTAATAAAGGTTTTAGCCATATTCGGTTATCTGATAAATTGAGGTGTTGGACTATTTGTTTCTCATAGCACTGTCGCTAGATTTAGCCCAATTAAGAAAATAAAGAGGTACAAAAATGAGTGGCGGTAAAAGGATTAAAGTTGGTAAATTAGATTCAATGACAGTGGGAATGGTTTCATTTTATTCTCTAGCCAAAAGTAATCAAACTGCCGTAGTTCATATTGCTGGTAATTTTATAGATGATATGTTTGTGCATAGACATCAAACAGATCAATTATTAGTAGTGAAGGGACAGATTTTAATGACTACTCTGCACAACCGCGAATATCAATATACACTCTTGAGTGAGAAAGAACCAACAATCATTACAATCCCTCTGGGAGTATTGCATGGTGCAATTAATCTGAGTGAGGAACCTTGTATAGTTGTCCATGCTGTTTTACAGCATGGACAAACCCATGAAAAAGATTATCTTCCGGTGAAACCTCCTTGACCATACAATATAGACTGGGCAAAACATTATTTAGAGAACAGAGTTTGTCTAACTGACTTACAGCATCAGCGATTGCAATGAGAACACCGCAGGCATCGCTCTGTTCACTACAGCGATTGCCTACAGCACTGATACCGTTGGCGAGTTCATTAAAACGGTGTTCTTTGGAAACTTAGGTAGGCAATTTCCACGTTGGTATACGAGTTTCTAGCATGATGACACAATAGCTCTAGTGGACTCCAAGCAATAGCACAGCGGGAATTCGAGTAAGATATTGATAGGTAAGCTGATGAAATTGCTCCATTTAGGCTCTATTACAGCTTTGATTACCAGCGATTTGCAGACCCCACCCTGCAAAGCCAAGCCAAAACTACCCTCGCCAGCTTTATTGGCTTTGTCTGTCAGACTTTTGACGGATTAATCGCTAGCGGTCGAGTAAGACTCCTAGTAACTCGCAGGCAAATCCACCTCAGTTCGTTGCTGGTGTACGGGTTGTCGTTGTAGTTGATGGTGATTGGAAAGGTTACAAAGGCATTATTACTGCCCAACCTGAGCTATCAAACCGTGAATCTTGGTGGGTGCTATTAGATTATGTCGTTGGTCAAGGGTTAACAATAAAATAGTTATTTGCTGCCAGTGATATTCAACCAGAGGTTACATCTGAGATATCAAAGCCGTCTTTACAACCAATGTTTACAGCCACTGAGGTGGAAGAAAAGACTGCTCAGGCTTTGGCACAACGAGAAAGAGAAAAAGCCGAGGCAGAACTAGCTCGACTTACCGAAATTCGCGATGCAGTTCTAAAAGCCGCAGCTACGGAATTAAATTCTGCTCGTCAACATTCCCAAAAAATTACACAAGAAAAGGAAAGATTAATTGAGCAGTTAATTGATACAGAGGAACAATTAGCCGCAGTGGAGAATGTCTTCATGAAGAACAAGCAATTAGAACAAAGGGTAGCTGAGTTAGAAACAGCACTAGAGGAAGTTAACCAAAGCAGGTGGCATAACACGTTTTCTCAACAAACAGTCAAGGTCGTTAATTCAGAGTTAGAGAAAACAATTGCACCATTGATGTCAGAAGTTTGGTAGCATCGCAGTCACAAGAAATAGCACAACTGCAAAATGTTAATGATACGCAACGAGGTGAATTAAGGAATCTTGTCAATTTGGTTATTGGCACTGATGAGATTAATTTAAATCCAGCCAAAATGTCCGAACAATTTATGAAGATAGAAAATTGGGTTCAAGAGATGAAAATTAACGAGAGTATTACTTGAGTCAAATGTTTTCGTCAACCTTGAATAGAAATTTTGCGTAGTTGTTTCAATTAACAACCATTCAGAAGCAATTTCCACTAACACTGATTAATTACAATTTTCCCTAATTCCAAAATTACAGTCAGTAGCCGTCCACTGTCCACCAATCTTGAATTGCTCAATTTCTTTACTTTCAGATTGGTTGGCTATTCGCCGTTCGTAAGTCAGAGCGATCACTTCCACCAAATTATCAAATATTTCCTTGCGCCAAAATTCTCGGTGAATCGCTCTAAACTGTCCAGCAGTATCCAATTTAGCTGCAGGTTCTGGTAATTTTACCTCTGGCAGTTGTATCGACTCAGGATTAACCTTGACGACAACACTAGAATTATCTGGCTGCAGAGTAGCTGTAAGTGTAGTGCCGATGGGCAGCTTTGGACTATTAGGCGCGAAAGTGCCTAAATTCTTACCGTCAATTTGTAATATGAGTGTCGCGTTATACCGATAAAAATCTGGGTGTGATTTGGGTAACTCAAAAATGCCTACCTCCAAAGTCGCACTGCGCTTTTTCCATTGCCTACTTGCAAAATCTTCATCAGCGAAATCATTGTATTTGATACCCAATACTTTAATTTCACCAAACTGAAAATTCTCCAGCTGCTGGCATACCTCCTCAGTAAACAAGTTATACGCTAAAGCACCTACACCTGCTTCTTGACGTGATTCTGCCCAACAATGATCGGCCGGAGAGATAATCCTTAAATCTCTGGGGATATCGAGTGCATCTAAGTCGTTAACATTTTCACCAAATTTAGCTGTTAATTTTGCCGCCACTTGCGGTGATAAATCCTTAAAGGCAAATTTAATCAAGGGTAGTTGTGGATGAATTGTGGCATCAAATTCAATTCTTTGCGTTCTAACGATTCCTTCCATTTGATAGCATCTGCCCCAAATGGAACGCTCAAAACATAAGTATCTCGTGGTAAAGCCGTACTGGGCAGTTCATAATTATGCTCAAACGAAAATGTAATTTCCATTTCGGCTGCCAGTTGTAAACAATCTTTGCGATGTCGATCTAATTCTGGACGAGTATGTTACATATGCCATAATACTGCTGCACCTTCTACCCGTTCTTCTGGGGTGGTAAATAACTCATCAATTTCTGCACGGTAGCTTTCGTAAAGCTTTCCCAGTTTCTCATTGAACGCCTCTTTAATCATCGCCTACCCGTTCTTTAATTTCCTCCCTCCCTTGCTGAAACCGAGTTTTTAATTCTTCCGCACATTCCAGGGCATCTACAGATAATGTATCTTTGGGAAACAAATAATGAAACTCGTGTCTATCTCGGCTGCAGATACGCGTTGGTTCCCACAAGGGATTTACTACTTCTCTGGCAATCACATTAATTGAGCCAGGGGCATCGGTCGGCAGAGCAAAAGAGCGATAAAGCCGTTCATCTTTTTTAAAGTCAAAAAAGTAACTCGGATGCGATTCTGACCAGTGTTTGGCATCTGCTAATAAATTGGCACCATCAATTTCTTTGATGTCCTCTAATCTTTCCGCACTTTTGGGTGAATCTACTTCTACTTGCAGTGGCTGAAACAGACGATTCAGGAGTTTTCTTTGTTGTCTAGCGAATCGTTGCGGATTTTCACCTTCACGTGGCGTTCAGGACTGCACCCGCCCAATGTTCGTTGCTACCAGCCCCACTTTGTTTTGGTTGGCAACCGCAGCTATTTGCGATAAATCGCGGCATTTTAGTTCGCCTTCTGCATCTGTAATTTCCGTCTAAGGTACTTTCGGAGGCTGTTTGACTGGCTCAAATCTTCCCGGTTCACCAGCACGGAGTGTTTCTTTGGCAATATTCGGCAGTTTACTAGCTGGATTCACCATCAATTGGTCACCGTCAAAATCAGCTTGATGGTATTCCTCAGCATCTTCAGGGTGAATCCAAACTACATTGCGAGTTTTCTTGAATTCTGGGTCGTGGACGTTGCGGTAAAGGCGGATACTGTCTGAGTCGACGATGGGGTAACGGGTGAGAATTACATCTCCTACTAGTAGATCGGGTACGCAAACTGTGCCACGAGGCAGGCGATGGCTTCGCCCGCCGTAGGCATCGCACGGCATGGCCATACCTGAACTATGACTGTATCCACTTTTAATCGCTAAGTCCCGCCATTGATGGGCGACATAGTCAGTAGCAAAATTCCGAAATCTGGGAGTTTCAACTAATTGACCGTATTTATCGCTGCGGAGTAGAGAGATCCAGCGAGATTTCTGTGCTTGCTGCTTTATATCACCTTCAATTTCGTTAAGTGCTTCTTCTGACTGCTCTTGTTGCGCTTGTTGTTTGTCGTATTGTTGAACAATGTACTTTGGCAGGGCTAATGGATTGCGTTGTAATTCGGCGAGTGCTTGAGCTTTCTCTAGGGTTGGTTGGCTGAAATCTTCCTTTAATGCCGCTTCTGAATACCAGATAGTAAACTGCCACCTGTTATCGTAGCTGGTAGCTTTAGTATTACCTTGATTACCGATAACTGCTTGGGGAAATTCATATTCACCACAAGGTATCAAATCTTTGAGATGCGATTTTTTGATGCCTTTGACGGAGGAAATGTCCATAATAATGATGTCGTAGCTTTGAGCATCAGTTAATTTCGCATCTGGTAAAAAAGTGCCTTTGGCTAAAAAGCTAGTTTTGGGAGATTGGGAGTTATCAGCTTCGGCCCAGCATTTCATCCAGGCAAATCGAAATTCCAGGGGACAGTTGCGTTCTCCCCCCAATTGTTTAGCCAGTTGAGGCGAAATCTTCCCGTGACAGTAGTCGGTTTTGTCATCCGCGTACTGTGGGTCTTTAAAGTCCACGATTTTGATTCGTAAGTTAGTAAATTTATCTGCGCTTTTGTGGTAATTACTAACTAATAATGAACCATAGCGGCAAGTAGTATCCGGTTCTGTGGCGAATAAACGGTTTATTTTTGTACGTAATGAGTCATCAGCAAAGCAATAGTTCTTGCCAGAGCTAAAAGCTAATTTGCGGCGGATGCCATCTTTAAACGTTCTGGCTTTTAGATGATTCGCATCTGGATTTTTGCTGTCAATTTTCACCAAGAGTAGAGGTTGCAACTCTTCCGGCTCGAATATTCGTGCTAACAGGGAATTTTTGATAATTTCCGGCTTGGATAAATATCTACCTCTGCCATTGTTGTCAGAGCCATCGAAGATAGGCACGCTGAGAGCACGATCTTCTAGAACTCTAGTAGTTAAATCTATTACTAGTAGTTGGTGAGAGCAGCAAATAATTCTATTGTTTATCCTGGCACACAATTACACCCACTAAATTGTCCACTTGGTCAACTTAGTGGGTGTATAACAAACATAAGTGATAGGTAATTAGCCATGCTTGTAGACTTACCTTCCTCCAAGTAGATGTTGTAGTAGTGATGTCTGTGGTCAGTTTAGCGATCATACCTACGGCAGTGTAGGGTAGCTTGGCGTAAGCCAAAGCAAATTGCATGTCATAACGTGTTCGGTTAAACACTCATTAAGATAGTAAGGGGCAGGTAGAAAGAGGGTTTACCGTTTTTTGCACAGATACGGAAGTTATTACTAATTAGGGCTTGCGGAATAAATGAAAAACCCAGATAAGTCAGGGTTTTGTTAAAAAGGATTTTGATCAGAAACGAAATATTTCTATATCGTAAACTTACATTTAATTAATCTAATCGGCCTAGCTTAAGTATTATATTGAAGTAATTAACACAACACTTGCCGATGGTACTAGGAATCTAGCCTAACTGGCTGTTTATACTGCTTACTTTGCCAACACAGGGAAACGATGACAGATACCTTAACTCCCAGTCCTGGTTCTATAGTTAGTTGCCGTAGTCTGTAATGGGTAGTGCTACCAGATGAAAACCAAAACCTGATCCTTCTCCTTCCCCTGAGTGGTAACGAAGAGGAAATGGTTGCTACTTATCGGCACTTAGACCTGGAAAATCTAGCACCTGCAACATTTCCCCGCCCCACTGCTGATAGTATTAAAGACCACAATGCTGCTGTATTACTTATGGATGCAGCACGACATTTGCTACGGAGTGGGGCAGGGCCATTTCGCTGTTTGGGCAGGTTATCATTGCGTCCCCGTCCCTACCAGCTAGTCCCCCTGTTGATGGCACTGCGGTTAGGGACAGTGAGATTGCTGGTCGCCGATGATGTGGGCATTGGTAAAACCATTGAGGCTGGATTAATCGCCCGTGAACTTTTAGATAGGTGGGAAGTGAGACGGATAGTAGTATTGTGTCCTCCTCACCTCTGTGATCACTGGCAGCAAGAGTTAAGAGAAAAATTCCATATTGATGCTGTGGTAGTCCGTTCTGGGAAAGCATCCAAGTTAGAACGGGCAATCCCCAATGGTTCCCATGTAGTTAGTTATTATCGCCATATTATCGTTAGTCTCGACTATGCCAAGGCAGAACGTCGTCGGGCTAGTTTTATTACCCATTGTCCAGATTTGGTAATTGTGGATGAAGCCCACACTTGCACCCGTCCTGGAAGTAAAAGTGCATCTCAACAGCAACGACATCAATTAGTTCAACAGATAGCAGAGAAGAGCGATCGCTATTTATTATTACTCACCGCTACCCCTCATAGTTGCATTGAGGAATCTTTTCTTTCCCTGTTGGGCTTACTCAAACCAGAATTTGAAAACTTGACACTGGACAAACTCACAGAGAAAGAGCGAGATAAACTGGCCAGTCACTTCATCCAACGACGTAGGGTAGATGTCAAACTTTGGTTCGGTAAAGAAACACCGTTTCCAGAACGCCAATCTGACGAAGAACCCTACAAATTATCCAAGGAATATAAACAACTATTCGAGGAAGTTTATAACTTTGCACGCGGGTTAGTGAAAACTACTACCAAAGAAATGATTCATGCCCAACGTCGGGGACGTTATTGGTCAGTATTAGTATTGATTTGGTGTGTAATGTCTTCCCCTGCTGCTGCTGTGGCTACATTAAATCGTCAGGTAAGTAAATCCAGTGATGGCAGTTTACTGACTGATTTAGACGAAGACTTAATGAGTTCATATGTTTATGACCCTACAGACCAGGAACCAGCTGTAGATGCCTCACCGACTGTGGTAATTGAACAGGGACAACAGTCTTACGGTGACCCAGATAAACGCAAGCTACGTACCTTTATCTAAGCAGCTAGTAAGTTACAAGGAGAAAAAGACCAAAAACTACAAGCTTGTATCGCCTATATCCAAACTTTACTGGCAAATAATTACAATCCTATTGTTTTGTGTCGCTACATTGCCACAGCTACTTATTTGGCAGATGCTCTCAAACAGAAATTAGAAAAGAAAGGAAGTGAGCAGCGCGGTGGGCGGGTTTCCCGACTTGTAGCGACTGCGAACCCGCAGGGGCAAATTCGTGTCATTGCCATTACTGGGGAATTATCGGAGGATGAGCGAGAAATTCGCCTCTAAGAATTAGAGTCTTATCCCCAAAGGGTGTTAGTTGCTACTGACTGTTTAAGTGAAGGGGTAAACTTACAATCTCATTTTAGTGCTGTTATTCACTATGACTTGCCCTGGAACCCGAATTGTCTAGAACAACGGGAAGGGCGAACTGATCGTTATGGACAAACAGCACCACAGGTAAAAAGTCGTTTACTTTATGGGCAGGATAACCCTGTAGATGGGGCAGTATTAGAAGTGCTGATTCGTAAAGCGTTACAAATACATAAGGGAATCACTGTGCCTGTGCCAATGGACAGCACCACTGTTTCGGAAGTAGTGTTTAAATCTTCGTTTGATCGGGCTACAGATAGTGCAATTATCACTGCTGGATTTATTGGATGAGGGAGAATCTGCTGTTGAACAGGTGCATAAACAATGGGATAAAGCGGTAGGACGGTAAAAAATCAGTCGTACCCACTTTGTTCAACGCGCTATCAAGCTTGCGGAAGTAGAACAGGAATTGATGGAATCTGACCAAATCCTTGGTAGCGAGGAAGATGTAGCTAGATTTGTGAAAAATGCTTGTGAGAGTTGGTCCTGTTCACTAATTCATAAAAAACAAGGATGGCTATTACCGACAATTCCTGCCTTCCTACAACCAGTGTTAGGGGATAAGCCTCGTTTAATTACTTTTACTACCCCTGCACTGGAAGGTGTGGAATATGTAGGGCGAAATCATCCCTTGGTGGAAGGATTAGCATGTCACATTCTGGAAGAAGCTCTGATCAATACCAAAGAGCCAATCGCAGCTAGATGTGTCTTGACTACTACTGATACTATGACTAAGCGGACGACTTTATTGTTGTTGCGTCTGAGGCATTTGTTAAATGGTTCCAGAAGGAATGCAGATAAGTCTCCTGCTGCATCCTTGTTAGCTGAGGAATGTTTAGCTGAGGAATGTGTGGTAGTTGGTTTTACAGGCCCTCCCTCAAATCTGAGTTGGTTAGCACTGGAGGAAGCGAAAGCACTGTTAGAGCAAGCTAATCCTGTAGGTGATGCTCCTGCGGGGATGAAGAAGCAGGAAATTGAGGAGTTATTACATCGAGTTGATGAGTTGACAGTAGATTTAGAGCAATTTGCTAAAGAGCGATCTGATTCTTTATCTCAATCCATCGGTTTGTACGGGCAATTACATGGGAGGGGCAATTCAAACAATTACCAATGGATTTACTGGGGGTATATATCTTGCAACCAGGGAAGCGCAAATCAGGGTAATGGTTATGCCTTAGCTGCCAGGGGGAAAGTGCTAAGGCGTGACTATCAGGAAACAGTTTTGGTGGGTAATCTCGGAATTTTCAGTGGAGTGAAGCGGTAATGGGCGTAGCAGGTGTAACTTTAGCAGGGGTACAGTTCGAGGGGAATTTACTGGCAGCAGACATCACTGCTGAACTGTTAGCGGGAAGTATCAAAGGGCAAGCAGCAGAGGATTTTAGTTTAGCCAAATCTGACAAATTAGAAGATGAAATTGCGATCACCTGGGGTGACCTTAAAGCTTATTGGGTAGTATTCCAACGTCAACTAGAAGGGCTATGCTGAAGACACTGCTACCAGCGTTACCCGTGAAATGTGGGCAGTTCCCTTATTATGTAGTCTAGGCTATACCCATGTCTATACCGCTGAAGCAGAGGTGGTGGAAGGACAAACTTACGCTATCTCTCATCGGGCTGAACCAGGGGAAAATAAGCCTCCTATCCATATTATTGGTTGTCGTCTGGATATTGATAAACGCCCTCCCAGTGGTATGCCTCGTTTATCTGCTCATGCTTTGGTGCAGGAATATCTGAACAAGACAGAACATCTATGGGCGATTGCTACTAATGGTTTTCGCTGGCGGTTATTACGTGATTCGTCTTTAATTACTTGCCTTACTTATATCGAGTTTGACTTAGAGCAGATACTTAACGGTGAGAAATTCGGCGAATCTGGCTTATTTTATTGTCTTTTCCACCGTTCCCGCTTACCCCAAACTGCGGATAAATGCTTGTTGGAATATTACCACCAAGAAAGCTTGCAGCAGGGGGGAAGGGTACGCGCTCGCCTCTGGGACGGCGTGGAAAAAGCCTTGGTGCAACTAGGTAATAGTTTTCTACAACATCGTGATAGTGAAAATCTCCGCCAGAAACTAGCTAATGGTAATGGGTTAAATGAAATAGGTTATTATCGCCAATTACTGCGTTTAACTTATCGTCTGTTATTCTTGATGGTGGCAGAATATCGCAACTTATTATTAATAGGAGAAGATGCAGAGAAAGCGAGAACTTATCTTGAATATTACAGTATTGAAAGGTTCAGAGAATTAGCAGAACGTCCCCGCTATCGTCGGTAAGGTTTTCAAGATATATGGCAAGGTTTACGAGTCACATTTAAATTATTTGATGAAGATTGGCGGGGACGAGTCTTAGAACTATCGCCTTTAAATGGTGATTTATTTGGTTCTCAGACATTGGCGGATTCAGACAATTGTGGCATCGAAAACTATGATTTACTCATAGCCATTCGTCACTTGTCTTCGTATGAAGATAAGGGACAATTACGCCGGGTAAACTATGCTGCTTTAGATGTGGAAGAATTGGGCAGTGTATACGAGAGTTTGTTAGATTTCCATCCCCAAATCGGAAATAATCAAGGGATATATAAATTTAATTCAGTCTTTGGTAGTGATAGAAAAACCACAGGTTCTTATTATACTCCTCCCCAACTTGTACAACAGTTAATTAAAACAGCCTTAGAGCCAGTTATTGAAGATATACTGAAAAGTATACCTTCCGTACCAGGACATGGGAAAGAGGTTATATCTGCCTAAGAACAAGTACTACTTAGCTTAAAAATAGTAGACCCTGCTTGTGGTTCTGGACATTTTCTCTTAGCAGCAGCAAGACGCTTAGGAAAGGAATTAGCCAAAGTTCGCATAGGCGAAGCACAACCAGCAGTAGAACCTTTACGTCAAGCGGTGCGGGATGTCATTCAAAATTGCATTTATGGCGTAGATTTGAATCCTTTGGCAGTAGACTTGTGTAAGGTAGCCTTATGGATAGAAGGTTTTGCTAGTGGCAAACCATTAAATTTTCTAGACCAGAGAATTAAATGTGGTAATTCTCTGGTAGGTGTATTAGATTTAAAATGTTTGGATGAGGAAATACCTGATGAAGCTTTTAAAGCAGTGATAGGTGATGATCAGAAATTATCTACAGACCTTAAAAAGCGGAATAAGAAAGAAAGAGGTACAGATTTACAGGAACAATTATCACTATTTGGTAATTTAGACTTTACCTGTACCGAGTATGTAGAGAATTGGCAGAAGCTAGGAGAAATTGCCGAAACTACACCCAAGGAAGTAAGGGAGAAGGAAGAAAGATATAAACAAACTCGTCAAAATCAGGGATGGTGGCGAGATTATTCCGCGTGTAATTTATGGACTGCGGCACTTTTTATGCCACTGACAGAACAGAATTGGTAATTATTAGCAACTACAGCAGCTTTATCTGAGGTATTGCGGGGTAATTTAACAAATCAGAAGTTAATAGAGGCAGCTAATAAGTTAGCTGAGGAGAAGCATTTCCTTCATTGGCCTTTAGAGTTCCCAGAGGTATTTGAAGAGGGTGGTTTTGATTGTGTGTTAGGAAGCCCACCTTGGGAAAAAATTAAGTTACAAGAAAAGGAGTTTTTCGCTTCTCGTAGTCTTGAAATTGCTAATGCACAAAATAAAACTGCACGGGATAAATTGATTAAGGAGTTACCTAAGGAAAATCCCGCTTTATCGCAAGCTTTTCAAGATGCTAAATATGATACGGAAGCACAAAGTAAGTTTACTCGGAAGTCGGGGAGATTTACGTTAACTGCTGTGGGTGATATTCATACTTATGCTGTGTTTGCAGAAACTACGAGATGTCTAATTAATGATCTTGGTAGCTTTGGGGTAATCGTTCCTACGGGTATCGCTACTTATGATACTCGTAAACGATTTCTCGGTGATTTAATTCAAAAGCAAAATTTAGCAAGTTTGTATGATGTTGAAAATAAAATAAGGCTATTTGCTAATGTTGATAGTCACATGAGATTTTCTTGGTTATCTATGTGTAATGAATTCATAAATACAATCAGTTTTTCTTTTTTTTTCAATTGGGCCAAAAAATATAGTTAATGGACAAAGAATCTTTACTTTAACTTCTCAAGATATTGCTCTAATTAATCCTAATACTTTAACCTGTCCGAGTTTTCGTACTCGTCAAGATGCCGATTTAATAAGAAAAGTTAATCAAAGAATACCTATTTTAGAAAATGGATCTACTGCAGAGAATACTTGCGATATTTCATTTATGAGTATGTTTCACATGGCAAATGATAGTCATTTATTT
>ERZ1034411.27-NODE-27-length-111641-cov-11.406610_pt1 | contig 111641 bp, 107 predicted proteins | sample MGYA00520583_ERZ1034411 | MGnify/ENA primary metagenome ERZ1034411 (study PRJEB33736, sample SAMEA104288481) | Azolla microphylla | place: Ecuador | collected 1982 | study: EMG produced TPA metagenomics assembly of the PRJEB19522 data set (Is there foul play in...
GAGAGCCCCCACCCGGCGCTTCGCGCCGACCTCCCCCGCAAGCGGGAGAGGTGCAGCGAGCCCGCGGTGAGACCAACCTCAATTGGTGGCGGCTCTCTTACACATTGGACCCGTGGATCGCGTCGATCACGGCATCCGTCACGTCCTTCGTCGTCGCCTTGCCGCCGACGTCGGGCGTGAGAATGCCGGCCGCGCAGACTTTCTCGACCGCAATCATCAGTCGCGACGCTGCGTCCTTCTCGCCGAGATGCTCGAGCATCTGCGCGCCCGTCCAGAAGGTTGCAACGGGGTTGGCGATGCCCTTGCCGGTGATGTCGAAGGCCGAGCCGTGGATCGGCTCGAACATCGAGGGAAAGCGGCGCTGCGGATCGATGTTGCCGGTCGGCGCGACGCCGAGGCTGCCCGCCAGCGCGCCGGCGAGGTCCGAGAGGATATCGGCGTGCAAATTGGTCGCGACGATGGTGTCGAGGCTCTTGGGATGCAGCGTCATGCGCACCGTCATCGCGTCGACCAGCATCCTGTCCCAGGTAACGTCGGGAAATTCGGTCGCGACTTCCGCGGCGATCTCGTCCCACATCACCATGCCGTGGCGCTGTGCGTTCGACTTGGTCACCACGGTCAGGAATTTGCGTGGACGCGACTGCGCGAGCTGGAACGCATAGCGCATGATGCGGGTGACGCCGACGCGGGTGAAGACGGCGACTTCGGTGCCGACCTCTTCCGGCAGGCCCTTGTGGGCCCGGCCGCCCATGCCGGCATATTCGCCCTCCGAATTCTCGCGCACGATCACCCAGTCGAGATCGCCGACGCCGACATTGCGCAGCGGCGAAGCCACGCCCGGCAGGATTTTCGTGGGCCGCACATTGGCGTATTGGTCGAAACCCTGGCAGATCGGCAGGCGCAGGCCCCACAGCGTGATGTGGTCGGGCACGTCGGGGGCGCCGACCGCGCCGAAATAGATCGCGTCGAACTTCTTGAGCTCCGCGAGACCGTCGGCCGGCATCATCACGCCGTGCTTCTTGTAATAGTCCGAGCCCCAGTCGAACGTCTTGACGTTGAAGGCGATATCGCCGCTGCGCTTGGCCAGCGCCTCCAGCACGCGGACACCGGCCGAGATCACCTCGGGGCCGATGCCGTCGGCGGGAATGGCTGCGATCGAATGGGTGCGCATGGATGGGCTCCGTGTGAGAGATCAGTGGGATTGCGGGACAGGTTCGACCGGCGCGGTTTTCGCGCGCGACAATAGCAGGGTCAGGGCAGCGGAGAGAACCAGCAGGCCGCTGACGAAATAGAGACCGCCGACGAAGCTGCCGGTCTGGTCCTTGATCCAGCCGATCATGGCAGGACCGACGAAACCACCGAGATTGCCGATCGAGTTGATGGTGGCAATGCCGGCCGCGGCGGCGGGGCCGGACAGGAACAATGTGGGCATGCTCCACAGCGGCGGCTTTGCCGAGGAGATGCCGATGTTCACCAGCGTCAGCGCGGCCAGCACGGCGACGACGCCGGTCGCAAGGCCCGCATAGGCAAGGCCTGCGGCAGCGATCAGGCAGGCCCACACCACGTGCCAGGTGCGCTCGCCGGTGCGGTCCGAATGCCGCGCCCACAGGATCATGGCGACGACAGCCGCGGTCGCCGGCAGCGCGTTGAGGAAGCCGACCTGGAGCGAGGACAAGCCGAACTGCTTGATGATCTGCGGCGCCCAGACGCCGAGCGTGTAAAGGCCGGCAGAGGTGCCGAAATAGATCAGCGACAGCGCCAGCACGCGCGGATCGGCAAGCCCACGCCAGATGCTGTGGCTCGCGGTCGCGGCCTTGCGAGTGGTCTCCACGTTCATGGTTTCGACCAGCCAGCGCCGCTCGTCCTCGGCAAGCCACTTGGCCTTCTCCGGGCGGTCGGTCAGGAAACCCAGCACGACGAAGCCGAGCACCACGGCCGGCAGCGCTTCGAGCACGAACAGCCATTGCCAGCCCTTGAAGCCGAAGAGGCCGTCCATCTCCAGCAGCGCGCCGGAGATCGGCGAGCCCAGCACGGTGGAAAGCGGGGCAGCCGCCATGAACAAGGCGGTGACGGCGGCGCGCTGGCGCGCCGGGAACCAGTAGGAGAGATAAAGGATGATGCCGGGGAAGAAGCCGGCCTCGGCGACACCGAGCAGGAAGCGCAGCACGTAAAAACTGGTCGGCCCCTGCACGAACGCCATGGCGGCCGAGACGAGGCCCCAGGTGATCATCACCCGCGCGATCCAGATCCGCGCACCGATCTTGTGCAGGATGATGTTGGAGGGCACCTCGAACAGGAAGTAGCCCCAGAAGAAGATGCCGGCGCCGAAGCCGTAGACGGCCGGGGACAGGCCGATGTCCTTGTTCATGGTCAGCGACGCAAAACCGATATTGACGCGGTCGATGAAGGCCACGAAGTACAGCAGCATGATGAAGGGAACGATGCGCCAGGTGATCTTGCGCAGCACGCGCGTCTGAACCTCGCTCGTCATCCTCGCCTCCCTCAGGTTCCCGTTGTTGTGAGGTGGCAAGCCTAGGCGCCGGCAGGAGGCACATTCAATTGGCGCTGGTTTATACAAAAAAATGATATAATCCTTGCGGAGCGATCGCGTGGCAGGTGAGCGCTGGACGCCCTGAAGCCGCAGCGTCATGCCGGGGCTTGTCCCGGGCATCCACGTTCTCCGTGCCGTGAGGACAGGCGCGGATAGCCGGATAAGCCCGGCCATGGCGATCTTCCGCAACAGGATTGCCTGGGCGAGACGAGAGGACCCTCGATGGAATTGCATCAGCTCCGATGCTTCGTGGCGGCGGCCGAGCAGCTGCATTTCGGCCGCGCAGCGCAGCAGCTCCAGATGCTGCCTTCGGCGCTCGGCCGGCAGATCCGGCTGCTAGAAGAGGATCTCGGCACGCGCCTGTTCGCGCGGACGACGCGCGCGGTGTCGCTCACCGAGGATGGCACTAGTCTGTTGGGCGATGCCCGCGCCATCCTCGCCAAGGTCGAGGCCGTCGAGAGCAATCTGCGCAACCGCTCCCGCGCGAGAGCCGCGCGGCGGCTGCGGATCGGTGCCATCGACAGTGCGGCGGCCGGGCTGCTGCCGCCACTGCTGCGCGATTTCCGCAGCAAGCATCCCGAGATCGCGGTGCAGCTCCTCGAGGACAAGACGGTTCGGCTGCTGCCGAAGATCCTGACCGGCGCGCTCGATCTCGCCTTCGTCCGTCCGCCCGATCGCGCCGACAAGCGGCTCGAATTCCGCGACCTCCTGCAAGAGACGGCGATCGTGGCCTTTCCGCAGCGGCACGCGCTCGCAACAAGGAAGTCGATCACGTTGGCTGATATCGCCGACGAGTCGATGCTGGTGCCGGACCGCCGCTCGCGGCCGCACAGCCACGACCTCACCATCAAGCTGTTCGAGCAGGCGGGCCTCACGCCGCGCATCGTGCAGGTCGCCGACGAGAAGCAGACCATCATCAACCTCGTCGCCACGAAGCTTGGCGTCGCGATCGTGCCGCGCTGGACGACGCGCATGGCGGTGACAGGCGTGCGCTTCGTGCCGCTTCGGCCGAAACAGAATGGTCCCGTCGGCCGGCTACCGCTCGCCGCCGCCTGGCTGCGCGGCTCGCGCGATCCTGCCCGCGATGCCATGCTGGCCGTGCTGGAAGCGCGCCTGCGCAGCTATGCGCGGGAGGCGTGAGCAGCTATGACGAAGGACCGGAGAGGGTGTTGCCATGACTGAACCGAGCGCGTCGAGTGAATTGCGGGTCGCCATCGCAGGCTTGGGCTCGATCGGCACCAAGATCGCGACCGCGCTCGATCAGGGCATCGAGGGATTGACGCTGTCGGCCGTCGCGGTGCGCGATCCCGCCAAGCATCGGGCTTTCCTCAGCGGCCTGCGTCATCAGCCGGAAATCCTGCCGATCGACCAGCTCGGCGATGCCGCCGATATCGTCGTCGAGTGCGCGCCCAGTCATCATCTGCGCACGATCGTCGAGCCCACAGTGAGGCGCGGCAAGGCAGCGGTCGTGGTCAGCGTCGGCGGCCTGCTCGATAATTTCGACCTGGTCGATCTCGCCCGCGCCAATGGCGGCCGCATCATCGTGCCGACCGGCGCGCTGATCGGTCTCGACGCCGTCAACGCCGCCGCGATCGGCACCATTCATTCGGTGAAGATGGTGACGCGCAAGCCGATCGACGGGCTGAAGGGCGCGCCGTTCATCGTTCAGAACAAGATCGACATCGACAATCTGCGCGAGCCGCTGAAGCTGTTCGAGGGCAGCGCGCGCGAGGCGGCGAAGGGTTTCCCGGCCAACGTCAATGTCGCCGTCGCGCTGTCGCTGGCGGGCATCGGGCCCGATCGCACCCAGATCCAGGTCTGGGCCGATCCGACCGTGACGCGCAACGTTCACCGCATCGAGGTCGAAGCAGATTCGGCGCGCTTCTCGATGAGCATCGAGAACATCCCGTCCGAAAATCCCAAGACCGGATTGATCACCGCGCTGTCCGTGATCGCCCTGCTGCGCAAGCAGCGCGCCACGCTGTGCGTGGGGACGTAGCTCTTAAGCTCCCGTGACGCGCCAGATCACGTTGCCGACGTCGTCGGCCATCAGCAGCGACTTTCTGTCGGGGCCGATCACGACGCCGACCGGGCGGCCGTAGGATTCCTTCTCGTCCGGCGACAGGAAGCCCGACAGGATGTCGCGACCGGGGCCCGACGGCTTGCCGTTCTCGAACGGGATGAACACCAGCTTGTAGCCGGACAGCTTGCTGCGATTCCACGAGCCGTGCTGGCCGATCACCATGCCGTCGCCGAAGCCGGGCAGGGTGCCCGCCGGCATCCAGCACAGACCGAGCGAAGCGGTATGACCGCCGAGCGCGTAGTCCGGTTGCAGCGCCTTGGCGACCATCGCGGGATCCTGCGGCACGCGGTCGTCCACCGTCTTGCCCCAGTAGCAATAAGGCCAGCCGTAGAAGCCGCCGTCGCGCACCGAGGTGAGATAATCCGGCGGCGTCTCGTCGCCGAGCCCGTCGCGTTCGTTGACGACGGTCCAGAGCACGTTCGTCGTCGGCTCCCAGGCAAGGCCCACGGGATTGCGCAGGCCGGCGCCGAAGATGCGATGCGTGCCGGCGGCGAGGTCGAGCTCGTAGACCGCGGCGCGGCCCTCCTCGACCTCCATGCCCATCTCCGCGATGTTGCTGAGCGACCCGACGCCGGCATAAAGCTTCTTGCCGTCGGGGCTGGCGAGCAGGCTGCGCGTCCAGTGCCCGGCCGGCTTGAACGTGGTCAGCCGCTTGCCCGGCGCGGTGATGCGGTCGGCATTGGCGACGTAGGGGAAGGCGATCACGCCGTCGGTGTTGCCGACATAGAAGGTGTCGCCGACCAGCGCCATGCCGAACGGCTGGTTGAGGTTCTCCATGAAGGCGCCGCGCACCTCCGCGACGCCGTCACCGTCCTTGTCGCGCAGCAGCGTGATGCGGTTCGCAGAAACGCCGAGCGCCGCGGCACGACGCATCGTCGCCTGCATCGCATAGTGAAACACGCTGCGCGGTGCGCCTGCGATCTGCGTTGCCTCCGCGATCAGCACGTCGCCATTGGGCAGCACCTCGATCCAGCGCGGATGGTCGAGCCCGCTCGCGAACGCGTTCACCTTGAGGCCGGGCGCAACGGTCGGCTTCTCGCCCTCGCGCCAGCCGCGCGCGGTCGGCATCTTCAACGTCGGGATCGCGCCTTGCGGCTTCGCGTCGGGGATGGCGGGGGTCTGGCCCCAGGCCGGCGCGGGCTCGGTGCCCGTCATCTTGCGCCATTGCAGCGCGATGCCGCCGACGAATGCGACGAACTGCGCGAAGATGCTGGAAAAAGTCATGAAGGGCCCCTGTTTGCGCGCGCATCCAACTGGCTGACGGGGCTCGCGTCAACCGGTGCGGCGCCCCGGCGGGGGCTATTCCCGCGGAATGGCAGCCGATCGAATTTGCATGGGACGTACGCCGATGGGCCCAAGGGGGCCAAGTGATCAACGGCCGATCTGCCGTTCCAGCTGCCGCGCCGCGCGAAAATCGTCGAGGTGATGAACGTTCGGCGCGAGCGCGGCCTCTCGGGACATCAGATGATAGACCCGCGCCACCGTGCGCTGCTTCTGCTTCGTCCGCCCGGGCGGCAGCGCCCGCGCCTTGCGGACGGCGGCGATCGCGTGCTCGCGAAAATAATCGTAGGCGTCCGACATGGCTCGATGCTCTGCGGCTAATTGCATGCGTCGAATGGGTAACAAGCTGGCCGAGTGGCGGTTCCTGGGCGAATGTTCCGGGTGCGCCATTCCGTTCCCGTCATCCTGAGGTGCGAGCCATGGGGCGCAACGCGCCGCATGGGAAGCCTCGAAGGATGGAGGGCCCGGCTGCATCTCGGCCGTACATCCTTCGAGGCTCGGTTCGCAATGCATGAGCATCGCGAACCTCGCACCTCAGGATGACGGGACCAACAAGCGTTCTACGCTGAAAAAGCGGAAGTCCTTACCGCGGCGACGTGAACGGGATGATCATCGGCACGCGGCGGCAATAGGCGCCGTAGGCGTCCTCGCCGAGCTCCTTGGAGAGGAACACCTCTTCCATCCGGCCCTTCTGCCACATGCCGAGCGAGATCAGGATCGCGCCGAGGATCGTCGTCACCAGGCCGATCGCGACGCCGGTCACCAGCATGCCGAAGATCAGGCCGGTGTAGATCGGGTGACGCACGATGCCGTAGGGGCCGGTGTCGATGACCCGATGGTCTTCCTTGTGGGTGATGGTGTTGGACCAGAATTTTCCGAGATGCAGCCGGCCCCACCAGGCGAAGGCGATGCCGGCGATCGAAAGAATCGCGGCGATGGCGACGTCGGTGTTGCCGGGCACCCAGAGCGGCTTCCAGCCCAGAAGCTCCGCAACAAACGGCGTGTACAGGATGCCGCCGACCAGGATCGGCAGGCTATAGCGCTGCGACTCCAGCGTCATGACCTGCTTCTTGGTCCGGCCCTGCCAGAACGAGGCGCCAACCCAGCTGAGGAGGAAGGCGAGCCAGATCAGGGCCAGGAGCTCGGTCGGCCAGGCGGTGGTCCAGCCGCCCCAGGCGACGGAGAGAAGCTTGCTGAAATCGAAGGACATGAAGGTTCTTTGCGTTGGGCGGCGGCGTCAGCTGGCGCGCGAGGAGAGCGCGCGATGCTCGATGGCGCCGGAGGGCTGCTGGCCGTTGCGGGCGAGAAGATGGGTGATGGTTTCGCGCAAGACCGGCTCGATCGGACGCGGCGAATAGCCGAGCTCGGTGCGCGCCTTGCCGATCGAAAGGTCGCTCGCGGCGAGCGCAATGCGCACGCCCTCGGCGGTGCCGTTGGGCGGCCGGCGCGTGAACTGATCGGAGATGTATTCCAGCATGATCGCGGAGGCCTCGGCGATCTTGCCGGGCACGACGATCGGGTACTGCCGGCGGCCGCTCATCGCCGACATCATGCGCAGGATGTTGCCGAGCGGAACGCAGTCGCCGCCGAGGATGTAGCGCTGGCCAAGGCGGCCGCGCTCCATGGTCAGCACGAGGCCCATGGCAACGTCGCGGACGTCGACGAGATTGACCAGGAAGTTGAGATGTGGCTGCACTTTCTTCTGCAGGAAGTACCAGAGCATCGCGGTCGGCGGCGTCAGATTGTGGTCGGCCGCGCCGATCGGCATGGTCGGCGTGCCGATCACGAGCGGAAAGCCGCTCGCTGCCGCCTTCGCGGCATGATGCTCGGCGAGCGACTTCGAGCGCGTATAGGCGCCCGGCATCACCTCGGCCGGCTGCAGCGCCTCTTCGGCGGCAACGCCGTTGAGGTCGGAATAGGGGAACAGGATCGATTCCGTCGAACAATGCAGGAAGCGCGAGACGCCGCGCTTCATTGCGGCCGCAAGTACCACCTCGGTACCGCGGCAATTGACGTCGTGAAAATCCTGCTTGTTGGCCACCCACATGCCGGGCAGGCCGGCGAGGTGATAGACCTGATCGACCCCGGCGATCGCAGCATCGACCGCGGCAGCGTCCAGCACCGAACCCTGGACGTGATCAACCTCGGCGTTTGCTGCGGCCGGCGGCTGGACATCGAGCACGCGCACCCGCTGCCCACGGGCGCGGAGCGCTTCGACGAGATGATGTCCGATGAAGCCGCTGCCACCGGTAACCAGTACGAGAGTCATGCAGAAGGTTGCTGTTTCGCTTCTAGAACTATCGGGTTGAAAGGGAATTGGCCGGAAGAGGCGCCAGAATCGCGGCAAGGTCGCGACGGAAGCCCAGTGCAATGAATAATTTTGCCATCACGAACATCGGTCCAAGCAAAAGGTGCGACGGAAAAGTGAATAACGAGGCTTCGCGGCCCTCGAAAACCTTGTGTCCGATGGTCTGCGCGGCGAGGCCGAGCACCACCAAGGCGGCAAAGATCGCCCACATGGTCGCGACGCTGACCTGCGCCGCAATGCTCGTCGCAACCGAAAACAGCACGATGGAAACCGCCAGGATACCGATCCCGAGCGGCACGTCGAGCAGCAGCCAATAGATCAAAACCGGCAGGGCCAGGATCACCGCCAGGCTGACGTCGAAACCGAACAGCGGAAGCTTGACCAGCGTCAGCGGCAGCACCGCACCGGTGAACAGCAGGAGAATACCGACCACGTGCATCGCCGTGTTCCGGGGATCGCGATGGTACTCGACGTAAACGGCGAGTTGGCGCTGGAAAAAGCCACCCATTTTGGTCTCATGCAGCACGGGGTCGGGAAGGGCGAACAGTGGCTATAGCACTGGACCGGGCGGTGCACAAACCGGCGCATTTGTCGCGCAAAACCGTATTTGTGCGTCCCGGACAGGTTACAAAACGATCAGGACTTCAAAGGGTTCCGTTGGCTGCGACGCCGCCTTCGCTCAGCGCTTCCTGGCGGGCTTTTTCGCCGCAGGCGCAGGCGCCGCAGCCGGATGCGCAGGCGCCTCCTCAGGCACCTTGGCATAGGTCAGGATTTGCAACTGGCCGTTGACGGCCGACGTCGGCTTGGCCCGGTCGAGAAACTGCTCCTCGCCGAGGCCGATCGGATGCAGCCGCTTGGTCGAGATCTTGAACGTGTTCACCAGCACGTCGCGGATCGCGTCCGCGCGGCGCTGGCTCAGAATCGCGTTTGCTTCGCGCGTCTTCGAATTGGATTCGACGTGGCCGACGATCAGGAACGTGTAGGGCAGCAGCGAGGAATGAACCAGCGCATCCGCGATGCGGCCAACGGTCTGGTAGGAGGCCGGCTGGATGATCGGCGTGTCGGCGTCGAACTGGATCTGCGCATTGAAGGCCGGCAGCTTGGCGAGGTCAGGGGCGATCGGCGGCCGGTTCACCGGGCCCGGATCGTTCTTGATCCTGGCCTTGGCGCGCTCCATCACCTGCTGCTTCAGCGCGGGAAGATCGACCTCGGCGGGCTCTTCGAGATGGTTGAGCTTGCCGACAATGTCGTCGCGGGTCGGCGCCGCCGTCTGGGCGCCGGCTCTGCCCGCGAGCAGAGCGAGGCCGAGCGCGAGGACCGTTCCGGCCATGAAGAGCCTGTTGGCGCGCATCAGCGATACCCCGCATCGTCGACGGCCTTCAGGCAGTTGTTGCTGATGCCCTTCGGCGTCGAGACCAGGCAGGGGATCGACTTGCTGGTCTCCTTGGTCGAGCCGCCGCAGACCTTGACGATCTCGCGCTGGCAGGCGTTCGCCACCGTCACGCGCGCGGCGACGCGCTTCTGGATGGCGTCGAAGGCGCCGAGATAGTCGCTCGCGCATTGCGGCGACAGCACGTCGCGATTGCGCGACAGGCATTCCTTCAGGCGGGTCGAGTCCGGGTTGACGCCGCGGCAATTGGCAACGATTTCCGCGCCGCAGCTCTTGGCCAGCAACCCGATCGAATCGCCAAAGCTCATGGTTTCCGCCGCCGCAAGCGACGGCATCCCCAATGCAAGCACGATCAGTGTGATGGATCCCCGGACCATGATTGCATCTGATACGGGGAAGTTTGGGCTGGTCAAGGGCTGTTCGAAGGAGAACCGTCGAACGCCCGGGGAGTGCGGCGAACAGTCCTCACTCCGTGGTGTCGAGAGGCGGCCATTCGATCAGGGCGACGGTGTGGTTCTCGAGGTCGTCGGCCACGTCGGGGGCGGCCTTGAGCTCGTCCAACGTCCGCGGCGGGGGAAGCTGGCGGCCGTCCGCGGCCAGCTCCTGCGCATAGAACGCCAGCGCCTCGGGCGCATTCTCCAGGGCCTCGTCGACATCGTCGCCGCCGGAGATGCAACCGGGCAGATCGGGAAACCACAGGCTGACAGCGTCCGGATCTGTGTCTTCGATGATGGCGACGTACTGAGGCATGTCAGGCTCACGCCCGCTGCACGAAACTGTCCACGACCTTCTTCTCGCCGGCCTTGTCGAAGGCGATGGTGAGCTTGTTGCCGTCGATCTTGGTGACGCGTCCGTAGCCGAATTTCTGGTGGAAGACGCGGTCGGACAGCGAAAATTCGGACGTCGTGCCTGTGGATTTGGCCACCAGCTCGCCCTCGATGGTCAACGGCCCGCGCCGGCGCGAGGAGAAGCTGCCGAAATCCGGGCCTGAAGACGCGGAGGACGAGAACGTCGCGGCCTCTTCCTCGAAGCCGCCGCTTCGGCCGCCGCCATTGCGGCCCCCGCCGCGGTTGCGGTTGGCCTGAGCACGCTGCCAGCCCGGTGTCGAATAGGTGGACCCGAACGCCTCCATGTCGTCGAAGCGCGAGGCACCGTAGCCGCCGGTGCCGCCCCAGGCCGAGCCGCCCTTGGATTCGGTGATCTCCACATTGGCCGCCGGCAGTTCATCGAGGAAGCGCGACGGGATCGTGGTCGACCAGGTGCCATGGATGCGCCGGTTGGTCGCGAAATAGATCATGGCGCGGCGGCGGGCACGGGTCAGGCCGACATGGCCGAGCCGGCGCTCCTCTTCGAGGCCGGCGCGGCCCTGCTCATCCAGCGTCCGCTGGCTCGGGAACAGGCCTTCCTCCCAGCCGGGCAGGAACACGTTGTCGAATTCGAGGCCCTTGGCCGAATGCAGTGTCATCAGCGACACCGCGTCCTCCTCGGCGCCGCCCTCGCGGTCCATCACGAGAGAGATGTGCTCCAGGAACCCCTGCAGGTTCTCGAATTCCTCCATCGAGCGCACCAGCTCTTTCAGGTTCTCCAGCCGGCCGGCGGCATCCGCCGAACGGTCCTTCTGCCACATCTCGGTATAGCCGCTCTCGTCGAGCACGATCTGGGCGAGATCGGTGTGCGCGGTGACTTCGCGCTGGGCGCGCCAGCGGTCGAACTGCGCGACGAGATCGCGCAAGCTGCCGCGCGCCTTCGGCTTCAGCTCGTCGGTCTCGACCACGGCCCGCGCCGCCTCGAACAGCGGAATGCGGCGCTTGCGGGCATGGTCGTGCAGCATCTGCACGGTGGCATCGCCGAGGCCGCGCTTGGGCGTGTTGACGATGCGCTCGAAAGCGAGGTCGTCGGCCGGCGAATTGATGACGCGCAGATAGGCCAGCGCGTCGCGGATTTCGGCACGCTCGTAGAAGCGGGGGCCGCCGATCACGCGATAGGGCAGGCCAAGCGTGACGAAACGATCTTCGAACTCGCGCATCTGGTAGGAGGCGCGCACGAGAATGGCGATCTCGTTGAGCTTCTCGCCCTTGCGCTGGATCTGCTCGATCTCCTCGCCGATGCCGCGGGCTTCTTCTTCCGAATCCCAGGAGCCGGTGACCGTGACCTTCTCGCCGTCGTGGTCCTCGGTGCGCAGCGTCTTGCCGAGCCGGCCTTCATTGTGCGCGATCAGATGCGAGGCGGCCGCAAGGATGTGGCCGGTCGAGCGGTAGTTGCGCTCGAGGCGAATGACCTTGGCGCCGGGGAAATCGTGCTCGAAGCGCAGGATGTTGTCGACCTCGGCGCCGCGCCAGCCATAGATCGACTGGTCGTCGTCGCCGACGCAGCAGATGTTTTTGACGTGGGGTTTTTCATTCGCAGGAGTCAGCGCAACATCATCATTCTCGTCATCACCGGGCCGACGCGAAGCGTCGAGATCCGGCGATCCATCTTCTGAAGAAGCGATGGATTGCCGGGTCGAGCCCGGCAATGACGAGTTGGAAGACGGCGCCTGCGACAGCAGCCGCAGCCACAGATACTGCGCGACGTTGGTGTCCTGGTATTCGTCGACCAGGATGAATTTGAAGCGCTGCTGATACTGCCTGAGGATGTCAGGGTGCTCGCGGAAGATGCGGATGTTCTCCAGCAGCAGATCGCCGAAATCGGCGGCGTTCAGGATCTTCAGCCGCTCCTGATAGCTCGCATAGAGCTTGCCGCCCTTGCCGTTGGCGAACATCGCGGCTTCGCCTGACGGCACCTGCGACGGCATCAGGCCGCGGTTCTTCCAGCCGTCGATCAGACCGGCCAGCATGCGCGCCGGCCAGCGCTTGTCGTCGATGCTCTCGGCCTGCAGCAACTGCTTGAGCAGCCGCACCTGGTCGTCGACGTCGAGCACGGTGAAATTCGACTTCAGCTGCGCCAACTCGGCATGGAAGCGCAGGATGCGGCCGCCGATGGAGTGGAAGGTGCCGAGCCACGGCATGCCCTCGACGGCGTGGCCGAGCATCTGGCCGAGCCGGTGCTTCATCTCCCGCGCGGCCTTGTTGGTGAAGGTCACCGACAGGATCTCGGCGGGGCGGGCGCGGCCCTGGCTGAGGATGTGGGCAATACGCGTGGTCAGCACGCGCGTCTTGCCGGTGCCGGCCCCGGCCAGCACCAGGACCGGGCCGTCCAGCGTCTCTACCGCCTCGCGCTGCTCCGGATTGAGCCCGGACAGATATTTCGGACCCACCGAGGCGCGCGCACGCGCGGCAATGCCGCCGGCTGCGGGCTGGTGGTCGGGGACGGCTGTGATCTTGCTCGGCTCAGTCATGCGAATCATTGGCCCCACGATGGCACCGCAGGGAGCTGGAAGGGAGCCTTCTAACAGGGATTGGTGCCTATATGGGGCGGCGAAAGCAGGTTTTCCACGTGCGCGGCGGCCCGAATTTGTTCCTGTCGCCTGGGCGAATTTCGCCGCCATGCGTGCGGGAACCATCGTTCCCACGTCGAGATTGTCAGCGCAGGTGGCGCGGGGAGCCGCGCCAGAGGCAGACAGACATCAAGACGAGGGTTTGACCATGCTAGGCTGGGTTGTGACGTTTCTGGTTATCGCACTGATCGCCGGCATCCTGGGCTTCGGCGGCATCGCCGGCGCCTCGATCGAGATCGCCAAGATCATCTTCTTTATCGCCGTGGTTCTGTTCCTGGTCTCGGCCGTGGTCGGCTTGGCCCGCGGCCGCAACCGGGTCTAGCGCTTACCGCTTCGGGGGCATCGCCACATTCCGGCCGATGCCCTCGGGGCGTGCCACGGCGCTGTGGGCCTTGGTGACCGCAGCGATACGCTCGCGAATATCGGGCGGAAACGGCGCGACGCGCCGGGCCTTCATGTCCATGTGCAGCGACATGTTCTCCGACGTCGCCGACAGCCAGCCTTCCTCGGCGTGCCGCATCTCCTCGAACGTATGCAGCCGCTTGTCGTCGGCCTCCAGCAGCCAGACCAGGATCTGAACGGGATCGCCGAGATGGATCTCGCGCAAGTACCGCACATGGCACTCGGCGGTGAAGCTCGAACCGCCTCGCTCCTCCATGTAGGCCGGCCCCATCCCGAGCTGCAGCCACATCTGATCGATCGCGCGGTCGAACATCACGTTGTAATAGGCCATGTTGAGGTGGCCGTTATAGTCGATCCATTGCGGCTCGATCTGCATGATCGAGGCGCGGAACGGAGCGGCGTTCGGGGCGGTGGCGGCACTCTCCGGCATGCTTCATTCCCTAGCTATGCGTCCGGTCGCTTGACTTGACCGGCTTTATGTCCTTTGCCACGGTTCTTCTGTCGGGAGGAATTCCGTGGGTACGACCATCACCAATAATCCGCCGCGGCCGGAGCCGAAAGCCCTCGCAAGCGCGCTGGAGCAGCTTGCCGCACGCTTCGGCAACCGCCTCATCACCTCGCAGGCCGTGCGTGAGCAGCACGGCCATACCACCACCTGGATTCCCAACCAGCCGCCTGATGGCGTGGTGATGGCGCAGGAGACCGCCGACATCCAGGACGTGGTGCGGATCTGCGCCAAACATCGCGTCCCCGTCATTCCGTTCGGAACCGGCACCTCGCTCGAGGGCCAGGTCAACGCGCCCGCCGGCGGCATCTCGATCGACCTGCGCGACATGAACAAGGTGCTGGCGGTGCATGCCGAGGACCTCGACTGCGTGATCCAGCCCGGCGTCACCCGCAAGGCGCTGAACGAGCATTTGCGCGACCAGGGCCTGTTCTTCCCGATCGATCCCGGCGCCGACGCCTCGCTCGGCGGGATGGCCTCGACCCGCGCCTCCGGCACCAATGCCGTGCGTTACGGCACCATGCGCGACAGCGTGCTGGCGTTGAAGGTGGTGCGCGGCGATGGCGAGATCATCACCACAGGCACGCGCGCCAAGAAGTCGTCCGCCGGCTATGACCTGACGCATCTGTTCGTCGGCGCCGAAGGCACGCTGGGCATCATCTCGGAATTGACCATCCGCCTGCGCGGCATCCCCGAGACGATCGCGGCCGGCGCGGTGTCGTTCGAGACCGTGCACGGCGCCTGCCAGGCCGTCATCCTGGCGATCCAGACCGGCATTCCCGTGGCGCGCATCGAGCTGCTCAATGCCGCGCAGGTCAAGGCCTGCAACGCCTATTCGAAGCTGACGCTGCCGGAGACGCCGCTGCTGCTGATGGAATTCCACGGCAGCGAGATCGAGGTCGCCGAGCAGTCCAAGGCCTTCGGCGAGATCGCGAAGGACTGCGGCGGCGGCGATTTCTCCTGGACCACCAAGCCGGAAGACCGCACCAAGCTGTGGCAGGCCCGGCACGACGCCTATTGGTCCGTGAAGGCGCTGCGGCCCGGCGACAGCATCGGCGTGGTCGCAACCGACGTCTGCGTGCCGATCTCGCGGCTCGCCGATTGCGTCAGCGAGACCGAGGAAGATCTCAAGCGCCTTAATCTGCTGTCGCCGATCGTCGGCCATGTCGGCGACGGCAATTTCCACTGCTCGCTGGTCTGTGACACCAACGACGCCGCCGAGATGGCGCGCGGCGAGGAGTTCATGCATCGCCTGGTCGAGCGCGCGCAGTCGATGGACGGCACCTGCACCGGCGAGCACGGCATCGGCCAGGGCAAGCAGAAATATCTCAAGGCGGAACTCGGCCCCGAGGCGATCGAGGCCATGCGCGCGCTGAAGACGGCGCTCGATCCGCTCAACATCCTCAACCCCGGCAAGATCGTGCCGGAGGCGTAGCGCGCAGGCCGGGCGCCGTCTATGCTCGCTCCGTCAGCTACGGAGCGGGCAATGCGCTGGTTCGCGCAAAAGACGCGACAGGACATCTGGGACGAAGCGATCGAAGCACCGCTCGGCGACATCGAAGCGGCTGAGCGCATTCGCGCGATCTGCGATGCCGCCGCCGCGAGCGCGACGGGCCCGGCGCAGACCGGCGAGCGCGAGCGCTATGACCGTGCGGCCCGCGTCGCAATGGAAATCGCGATGAAGATCTCCGACGAGTTGATGCGCGACGATGCGGTGCGCCGCATCGTCGATCTCTGCATGAAGGCCAATGATCTCAAGACGGCGCAGATCCTGTTTCGCGCGATCCAGGCCGCCTGGGTCCGCGAGGCCGTCCAGCGCGACCATCCGGCGCTGCCGCAATAAGACTCAGGTCTGCCGCCTGTGTGCCAAAGGCACCGATAGTCTCCACAGCGTCATGGCCGGGCTTGTCCCGCCTGCGCGGCCGGAGCCGCTTCGGCGCGGCGAAGGCCCGGCCATCCACGCCTTGTCGCGCGGCGCAGAGAACGTGGATGCCCGGGACAAGCCCGGGCATGACGACCTCGTGTGATGATGCTCAGAAAGCGGCTCAGTACCTGCGGTTGTAGTCGCCGCGATAATGATCGCCGCCGCCGCGGCCCCCCATTCCCAGGCCGATGCCGATACCAATGCCGACGCCTTGCATGACGGCGCCGGGTGGCGGGCCGGGGGGCGGCGCGCGCTCGTAGGTCACTTCCTCGGGTGGCGGGCGGCGCTTCGGCGGCGTCTCGACCACTTTGCGCTTGGGTGGCGTGTCGTCGACGCGCTTCTTGATGATGGGCGCGACGCTTGGATTGATCGGCGTTGCCGGTGCCGCTGGTGTCGAGCACGGGCAGGTCGGGGCCATCGCGACCGCAACCGGGGTCGCTACAGCGGCAACAGGCACGCCATAATTGCGGTTCTGCACGCGCAATAGCAGCCGGCGCGCGGTCGCAGCGAGGTCGCTGTTGTCCCAATTGGCGAGATAGGCCTCGAACGAGGCGCGGGTGTTGATCGCGGTGGCGCGCTCCCAGGCCAGCATCTGGCGCCGCCGTTCCAGCACGGTGCGCACGCGCGGCGTGCGGGTGTCCTGCGCGTACAGCTCGATATAGGCCTGATACGCCTCGACGGTGTCGTCGGTGATCACGAGCTCATAAGCCGCCGTCGCGGGCTTGCCCTGCAAGGTCTTGCGCCAGTCCTCGACGCTTCGAGTTCCGCCGGCGAGCGCCATCGCGGCTGCGCCGGGAAGGGCGGGCGTGCTGCCGCTGCTCTCGCCGAAGAACTTGAAGTCGGTGGTCAGCGAGGAGCTTTCCCAGGGGATCTGCCGGCCGTCGGTCGATTGCGCGACGGCGACGCGGATGCGCTTGAACACCTCCTCGATCGGCAGATTGGGCTGCTTGGCGATGGTCAGCGCCGCCGTGGTGTAGGGGCTGTCGATGCCGGAACCGTCCTCGGCCTCGGCGCCGGGCGAGGTCGAATAGGAGATGAAGGAGCCGGGGGCGCCGGCCTTGGTGTCGACGATCGCAAGCCCGTGGCCGGCGCCGCTCAGCGCCGGGAAGGGATTGTTGCGGCAGGCATCGAGCATGAAGATGCGTGCCCGCGTCGGCAGTGCGCCGAGCGTGTTGAGCAGATCGTTCAGCCGCACGCCCTGGAGCGGGATGTCGGCCTCGCGCTTGGGATCGAGATCGACCGGAACGAGATAGTTCTCGCCGTCGATCTGCAGGCCATGGCCGGCATAGAACACCAGCGCGACGGTGTCGGCGCCGCTGGCGCTGACCTTGCCGGCGAAATCCGAGATCGCCGCGCGCATCTCGTTCTGCGCCAGATTGGCGGCCGTGGTGACGTTGAAGCCGGCATTGCCGAGCAACTCCGTCATGCCCTTGGCGTCGTTGGCGGCGTTGGGTAGCTCCGGCACGGTGCGATAGGCGGACTGGCCGATCACCAGCGCGAGCCGCGCTTCGGCCGCGGCCTCCGTCGGTGTCATCAGCTGCGTAAGGGCAAGTAGGCCGGAGGCAAGAAACAAACTGGAAAAGACTGGACGGCGCATGGTGTCACCTCCATCGGCAATGCGTGCGATGATGCCACTTTTTCTAGGGGGCCGCCATGAGTCTGTCTGTGCCCTAAATCACGGTTCGGCTGCGGCAAAATGGGGCAGGCTGTCTGCCGGAGCTGGATGACGTCGCTCTGCGCTCATCCATGTGAATTGCGCATTGATCCATGCGCCAATTGGATTGATGTCGCCTTTTGCGCGACTGCGCGCGCTCCGACGGATGTCGCCGCAGGTCGATCTTCATCGTAAATCCCCAGGGATTCATCGTCGTTCAGCCGTGCTCGCGGACTGGACCTTGCGCGCGGGGTGCCGCTCGGTGGCTGCCGGCTGCCGCGCTTGCCTGTGTCGTCGCTTTGGCCATAGAGTTCAGGCAACAGGCTGCGGCAACGACCGCGCCGTACAAAAAATAAAGTGGGAGAAGCCGCACCATGACCATCGTGCCCGTGAACCGTCGCGCGTTCATCAAGTCATCGGCGGCGGTCGGCGCCGGCCTCGTGCTCTCTCCCGCCATCATCGGCCGTGCCGAGGCAGCGACGCTGAAGCTGAAATGCTCCTCCTCGCTGCCGAACGATCCCAAATTCGCCAACGGCCGTGTCTACTACGACAACCTCGTCAAGAACCTGAAGGGCAACGGGCTCGGCGAGCAGGTCGAGGTCGCCTTCTTCCCCGACAATCAGCTCGGCCAGGAGATCGACGTCATCAACTCGGTGAAGCTCGGCGTCATCGACCTCATGGTGTCGGGTTCCTCGATCTCGGCGAATCTCGTGCCGCTCGTCGGCACCTATGATCTCGGCTTCCTGTTCTCGAGCTTCCCGCAGCAGACCAAGGCGTTCGATGCCGGCGCCGCCAAGCCGATCGAGGACGCGCTGCTCAAGGGCGGCAACATCCGCATCATCGCCTGGGCCTACAATTTCGGTTCGCGGAGCGTGCTGGCGAAGAAGCCGGTGAAGACGCCGGATGAACTCGCTGGCCTCAAGATCCGCACCCTGCCCAATCCCGTCATCACCGAATGCCTGCGTCTGATGGGCGCCGCAGCAACGCCGCTGGCGTTCGGCGAGATCTACACGGCCCTGCAGGCCGGCGTGCTCGACGGCCTCGAGCACGATCCGCCGACGATCCTGGCCAGCAAGTTCTTCGAAACCGCCAAATTCTATGCGCTGACGCAGCACAATTTCTCGCCGCTCGCGATCTATTTCAGCGACATGACCTACAACCGCATGGACCCGAAGCTGCGCGAGGGCTTCCTCGATGCCGCCAAGAAGGCCGCAGTCGACACCCGCGCCCACGGCCTTGCGGTCGAGAAGGAAGCGCTGGCCGCTCTGACCGAGAAGGGCGTGACGGTGGCCGAGTGCGACCGCGAGGCCTTCAAGAAGCGCGTGGCGCCGCAGATCGAGAACTTCATCAAGGCGCGGCCGGAATCCAAGGCCGTCATCGACATCATCCGCGCGACGCAAGCCTGAGATGACGATCACAGCCGCCGTGCCCGTCTCGGGCGGCCGCCATGGCAGCGTCGCCCTGCTGCTTCGCCTCAGCGACGCGATCGCGGCGCTTCTGCTTGCCGCCGATCTCGTGGTGGTCTGCGTTTCCGTGCTGCTGCGTTTCTTCTTCAACGCGCCGGTCGAATGGTCGGACGACGTCGCGCGCGGGCTGATGGTCGGCTCGGCCTTCTTCGGCGCCGCGAGCGCGCTCGCGCGGGGCGAGAATGTCGGCGTCTCCTTCTTCCGCGATCTGTTGCCCGTGCGGCTGCGCGCGCTGGTCGATTCCGCCAGCGCGTTGCTGATCGTGCTGATCTCCGGCTACGTCGCCTATAACGCCATCAAGCTGGGCTCGCTCACGTCAGGCCAGACCACCGGCTCCGGGCTGCCGCTGGAATTGACCTTCTACCCGATGGGCGTCGGCGCGCTGTTCATGACGGTGTTCGCGATCGACCATCTCTGCGCGCGCCCGTTTCCCGATATCGTCAGAGGCCTCGTTGCGGTCATCGTCGTCACCGGCCTTTATCTCGCCTGGGACTACCTGTCGCCGTCCTCGGTGCCATCGGCGGGCATGCTGATGCTGATCGGCTTCTTTGCGACGCTGTTCGGCGGCTTGCCGATCGGCTTTGCACTGGCGCTCGCCGCGCTCATCTTCATCTGGGTCGAGGGCGCGCTGCCCGGCGTCATCTTCGCCCAGCAGATGGCCCGCGGCATCGACAATTTCGTGCTGCTGGCGATCCCCTTCTTCATCCTGGTCGGCTACCTCATGGAAGCCAACGGCATGTCGGTGCGGCTGATCGAGCTGTTGCAGCGTGCGGTCGGGCGCATGCGTGGCGGGCTGAACGTCGTGATGGTCGCTTCCATGGTGCTGTTCTCCGGCATCTCCGGCTCCAAGATGGCGGACGTCGCCGCGGTCGGCTCGGTGCTGATCCCGGCCGCACGCCGCTCCAGGCAGAATCCGGGCGGCGCGGTGGCGCTGCTCGCGGCCTCCGCGGTGATGGCGGAGACCATTCCGCCCTGCATCAACCTGATCATTCTCGGCTTCGTCGCCAATCTGTCGATCGGCGGCCTGTTCGTTGCCGGGCTGTTGCCCTCGGCGCTGATGGCGGCGGTGCTGATCGCGGTCTCCATCATCTTCGGCAAGCGTCCTGATAGGGTCGAGGAGGTCGAGCCGCAGATGCCGGTGTCGGGCCTGTGGAGCGGCGCGATCGCATCCTTCGGCCTGATCTTCATGATCTTCTTCGGCTTCAAGAGCGGCTTTGCCACCGCGACGGAGATCTCGGCCTTCGCCGTGGCCTATGCCCTCGTCGTCGGCAGCGTGGTGTTTCGCGAGCTCAGCTTCAGATCGGCAGCGCACAGTTTCGTGCAGGCGGCGACGCGTGCGGGGCTCGTGCTGTTCATCGTCGCCGCCGCGCAATCGCTCGCGTTCACGCTGACCTTGCAGCAGGTGCCGCATGCGGTCGGCGATTTCATGCTCGGATTGTCGAAGACCTCAGGCGTCTGGCTCTTCATCCTGCTGGCAATCGCCGTGCTGATCGTGATGGGCTCGGTGCTGGAAGGTGCCGCTGCGCTGATCATCTTCGGGCCATTGCTGCTGCCGGTTGCGGTACAGCTCGGCGTCGATCCCCTGCATTTCGGCGTCGTGCTGGTCATCGCCATGGGCATCGGCCTGTTCGCGCCGCCGCTCGGGCTCGGGCTCTACGGCGCCTGCCTGATCGGCAACGTGCCGATCGAGCAGACGGTGAAGCCGATCATCGGCTATCTGGGCCTCTTGTTCCTCTGCCTGCTCGTCATCGCCTTCGTGCCATGGCTGTCGACTGCGCTGCCGCGGGCATTCGGCTACTGAAGGAGAGATGTCGTGAAGGTCCTGCTCGCGCACACCCCGGAGATGCGGCGCAACTATTACGGCGATCGCAGCCTCAACGGCCTGCGCGCGACTGCCGAGGTGATCCTGCACGAGGGCGACGATCCGCTCGATGCCGCCGGACTCGTGCGCGCCGCCAAGGACGCCGATATCATCGTCGCCGATCGCATGACGGAAGGGCGGGGCGAGATCTTCGCGCAGCTGCCGCGTCTGCGCGCCTTCGTCCGCTGCGCCGTCGACATCCGCAACGTCAATGTGGAGGAGGCCTCGAAGGCCGGCGTGCTCGTGACCCGCGCCGGGCCCGGCTTCGTTCAGGCGGTCGCCGAGCTCGCGCTCGGCTTCATGGTCGACCTCTCCCGCGGCGTCTCGCGGAACACGGCGGACTACCACGCCGGCCGCAAGCCGGAGGCGCGGATGGGCCGCCAGCTCGCGGGCAGCAGGATCGGCATCATCGGCTATGGCAGCATCGGGCGTTATCTCGCCGAGATCGCGAAGGTGCTGCGCATGGAGGTGCTGGTCGCCGATCCCTTCGCAGCTGTCGGCGATGCCGCGATCCGCCAGGTCAGCCTCGACGAGCTCCTTGCCGCATCGGACTACGTCGTCTGCCTCGCCATCGCCAACGAGCAGACCGAGAACCTGATCGGCGAGGCCGCATTGGCGCGCATGCAGAGGCATGCCGTCTTCGTCAATCTCTCGCGCGGCAATCTCGTCGACGAGGCCGCATTGGCGCGCGCGCTGCGCGAGAACCGCATTGCCGGGGCGGCAATGGACGTCGGCCGCGCGCCGGACCAGATGCCGACGCCAGAACTGGCGAAATTGCCGAACGTGATCGCCACGCCGCATGTCGGCGGCCTGACGCCGCAGGCGATCGAATATCAGTCGCTGGAAACCGTGCGTCAGGTCGAGGCGATCGTCAAAGGCGAGGTTCCGCCGGGCGCCGTCAACGCCGACCGCTGGACGCGGCGGCCGTAAAGCGGCCCTACAGCCGGTCCACCGCCTTGAAAGTTCCGTCCTTCTGAATCACCGTCAAAAACACTTTTGGCGGCGTGTCGAACGTGCGCATGCCGACGGTGACGGTGCTGCCGCTGATGTCGAAGCGCCCGACGTCGTTGATGGCGCGGAGCAGGCTCGCGCGGGTCGGTTTCGGTCCGGCCATCTCCAGCGCCGCGGCCGCGAGCCGGCCGGAGAGATAGCCTTCCAGCGACACGAAGTCCGGCGTCAGCGTCGGGTCGAACGCCTTCTGCGCCGCCTGGTAGTCGGCGACGAGCCTGAGCGAGCGATCCCATGGAAACGGCACGACCTGGGAGACGATGACGCCTTCACCCTCGGGACCGAGCTCCTTGGCGAGCGCATTGGCGCCGACGAAGGAGACGTTGACGAAGGTCGGATAGAAGCCGCTGCGATGCGCCAGCTTGATGAACTCGGCGCTGGGCCCGTAAGTCCCGACCATCACGACGGCCTCGGGTTCGGCGCGCTTGATCATCCGCCAGGCGGCCTTGACCGCGCGGGTGTTGCGCTCGAACGTGCCTTCGGCAGCAAGCTCCAGGCCGCGCTTGGCGAGCGCGCGCTTGACGCCGACCAGACCGTCGCGGCCGAAGGAATCGTCCTGGTAGAAGATGGCGATGCGGGTGAAGTGGCGGTCCTCGGTGAGGTGCTTGATCCACGCTTCGGCCTCCGCGCCATAGCTCGCGCGGATGTTGATGACGTTCGCGAGCTCGAGGTCGCGCAGAAATTCGGCGCCGCTGAACGGACCGATGAAGGGAACGTTCCTGGCACTGGTGATCGGAATGGTCGCCATCGCGGTCGGCGTGCCCACCGCGCCGATCAGCGCAAACACCTTGTCGTTCTCGATGAGGTGCAGCGTCTGCGCCACCGAGCGGTCGGGATCGTAGCCGTCGTCACGGCTGATGAGCTGAAGCTTGCGGCCGTGAACGCCGCCCCTGGCATTGATCTCGGTGAATGCCGCGACGATGCCTTGCCGCATGCGCTGTCCGAGCGCGGAGGAGGGGCCTTCCAGCGCGGCAGCCTGGCCGAACAGGATCGCATCCTCGCTGACGCCGGCCTCGTCGCTCTTGGCCGGCAGCAGCGCTGCGGACAGCAATGCGATGGTCAAGGCGACATAAGTCGCTGATCGCGAGCGAGTCATGGAAATGGTTGCCGGATGCTGGATGCGGTTGCAGGAACGATAGGTCTGCGAGGCTGAACAGGACGCTAATTCCCTGCTGCAAACACGCCCCGTAAGACTTCGGGGAAAACCGGCAACTTATCTCCAGACTCCGGTAATTCGCAGGGCAATCGTTAACTAAGCCGAGCAATGCGGAGCCGCCGGGTTTCGAAATTGTGCAGTTCTTAACCGCGGTCTTGTTCCGATAGCCGCGCCGGTACCTCAACCAGAGGTTCGGTTCGTCGCGGATAGGGGACGGCGGCTTCAAGATGGGCGATCGCGATCAGAACGATCAGGATCGGAGGCGTATGACCGGATGGTGGCGTGTCGCGCCGCTGCTCGGACTCTATCGGCCTGCGCTCGTCGCGGTCGCCGTCGGTCTTCTGTTCTCGGTTGCGGGTGCGGCCGCCGTGGCGCGGTGGGAGGATCGCGTCAACAGGATCGAGTTCGAGAACGCGGCCGAGACCGAAGCGATCGTCATGCAGAACGGCATGGGCGAATACATTTCCAGGCTGGTCGCGCTGCGCACGCTGTTCGAATCGACCAACGACGAAGTCAGCCGCAACGAATTCGAGACCTTCAGTGCCCGCCTGTTCGAGCGCCATCCCGGCATGCTGCGCATTGCCTGGCTGCCGCGCGTCAACCGCAAGGAGCGCGCCGAATACGAGGCCGCGGCGATCACCGACGGCGTCTCCGGCTATCGCATCAAATCGCTGCAGGGCGAGCGCTTCGTGACCGCGCCGCAGGGCGATGAATATTTCCCGGTGTTCTACTCGACCCAGCCGAAGACTTCGCCGGTCTACGGCATGGACTATGCCACCGTTCCGGAGCGCCGCGCCGTGCTCGAGCGCGCGCGCGACAACGACCGGGTCGCAGCCATTCGCACGCGCCTGTTCGAGCCGAGGGAGGGCGGCCGGCTGCCCGATGTCCTCGTTGCCGTTCCCATCTACGCCAAGGGGACGTCGCGTGAAACGGTTGCGGATCGGCGCCGCAATCTCGCCGGCTTCGTGGTCGGCATCTTCGATCTGCCGTTGCTAATTCAGGGCATTCGCGTGACCACCGGTGCAAGCCCCGCGGTCAGCATGAACATCTACCCGCCGTTCACGGCGCAGATCGTCAGCCTGGAGCAGATGTTGCCGGATTACGCGTCGTCGGCCACGGCGCCGCAGTCGATGCGGGATGTCGCGCGGGCGCTGCATTGGTCGGGCAGCCTCAAGATCGGCGATACCGATTGGCAGGTGCGTGCGGTGCCGACCGCCGGTGGTCCGCTGGAGACGACGTACGATCGCGCCGTCGCGGTGCTGATCGTCGGCATGCTGCTGACGCTGTCGCTCGCGACCTATCTCATGCTCGCCAGCCGCAATTCGCGGCGCCTGTCGCTGGCCAATCGGCGCGTGCTCGAGCTTGCCCAGACCGACATCCTGACCGGATTGCCCAACCGCGCCTTCTTTCTCAGCCGGCTCGACGAGATGAACAGCCAGCTCGGCGTGCGCGGCCTGCCGTTCGCGATCCTGATGCTCGACCTCGATCGCTTCAAGAACGTCAACGACTCCCTGGGTCACGGCGCCGGTGATGCGCTGCTGCGCCAGGTGGCGCAGCGGCTGCGATCCGCAGTGCGCGCGCGCGACGTGCTGGCGCGGCTCGGCGGCGACGAGTTCGCCATCATCCAGGAAGCCGGCGACGATCAGCGCGCCTGCTCGACCGAGCTTGCGGCACGGATCGCAAAGCTCCTGACCGAGCCGTTCCTGCTGCCCGGTCACCGCGTCGAGATCGGCACCAGCATCGGCATCGCCATCGCGCCGGATCACGGCAGCGATCAGGAGCAGCTCCTGAAGAAGGCGGACCTTGCGCTCTATCGCTCGAAATCGGCGGGCCGCAACTGCTTCACCATCTACGACGAGGCGATGTCGGCCGAGCTGGAAGCCCGCAACACGCTGGAAGGGGATCTGCGCGACGCCATCGCACAGTGCCAGCTGGAGGTGCACTACCAGCCGTTCATCGACGCCCTCAGTGGCGCGCGACGCGGCTTCGAAGCCTTGGTGCGCTGGCGGCATCCGGTACGCGGCCTGATCCCGCCGGACCAGTTCATTTCGCTGGCGGAGGAAACCGGGCTGATCGTGCCGCTCGGCGAATTCGTGCTGCGGCGCGCCTGCGAGGATGCGGCCGGCTGGCCATCGGACCTCGCCGTCGCGGTCAACCTGTCGCCGATCCAGTTCAAGGAAGCCGAACTGTTCGACGTGATCTGCGCGGCGCTCACCGATTCCGGATTGTCGCCGCAACGGCTGGAGATCGAGATCACGGAATCCGTGCTGCTGGAGCGCGGCGTCGAAAACCTCGCCTTCATGCAGCGCCTGAAGCAGCTCGGCATCGAGCTCGCGCTCGACGATTTCGGCACCGGTTATTCGTCGCTGAGCTATCTGACGACGTTCCCGTTCGACAAGATCAAGATCGACAAATCCTTCATCCGCAACCTCACGCATCAGCCGCGCTCTTCCGCCATCATCTCCTCGATCGTGACCCTGGCGCGCGGGCTCGATATGTCGGTCACCGCCGAGGGCGTCGAGACCCGCGAGGAGTACGAGCGGCTGAAGGCGCTCGGTGTCAACTACGCGCAAGGCTATCTGTTCGGCCGCCCGCACCCGATCGAGCGGATATTGTTCGACGCTCCCGTCAAACGGTCGCGGCGCGACGCGGCCTGAGCGCGTCGCCTTCCTGATCCTTGAATTCTTGGTGCTTGAACAAAAGATCGTCATGCCCGGGCTTGTCCCGGGCATCCACGTTCTTGGTGCCAAGTGGCAAGACGTGGATGGCCGGGACAAGCCCGGCCATGACGTTGTGGAAGCGTCTGCATCCAGGTCATCGGTCACGTGCGAAAGCGCTTGACCCGATCATCCCAAGATGGTCGGTAGAACCATCTAGGGGTGAAACAATCACATCATGCGGCTTCCGTTTTTTTACGGCTGGGTCGTGGTCGCCGTGACCTTCGTCACCATGGCGATCGGCGTAAACGCGCGCACCGCCTTCTCGCTGTTCTTTCCGCCCATCATCTCCGAATTTGGCTGGGAGCGCGGCGTCACCGCGGGCGCCTTCTCCTTCGGCTTCGTCGTGTCGGGCGTGGTCAGCCCGTTGATCGGCCGCCTGATGGACCGCGCCGGTCCGCGCGCGGTGATGGAACTCGGTGTGCTGCTGATGGGCGGCGGGCTGCTGCTGGCGCCGCTCACCAGCGCGCCCTGGCATCTCTACGTCACCATCGGCGTCATGGTCGGTGCCGGCTCGGTGTGTCTCGGCTATTCCGGCCAGTCGCTGTTCCTGCCGAACTGGTTCATCCGCAAGCGCGGCTTCGCCATCGGCATCGCCTTTGCCGGCGTCGGCATCGGCTCGGTGACGCTGCTGCCATGGGTGCAGCACATGATCGAGCAGACCGGCTGGCGCACCGCCTGCACCGCGATGGGCCTGCTCATCCTGGTGGTGCTGGCGCCGGTCAATTTGCTGCTGCACAAGCGCCCGCAGGACATCGGCCTCGAACCGGACGGCGATGCCGCGCCGGCTGCGGGCGGGGCCCAGCCGGTCTCCAACATCGTCGATCCCGATTGGGTCAATACCGAATGGACGCTGAAACGCGCCGTCGGGACCGCGCGCTTCTGGTGGATCGCGGTCGGCTATTTCTCCGGCCTGTACATCTGGTACGCGGTGCAGGTGCATCAGACCAAATTCCTGCTCGACATCGGCTTCAGCTCTTCCGTCGCGGTGTGGGCGCTCGGCGTCGTCAGCCTGCTTGGCATTCCCGGCCAGATCGTGCTGGGCCATATCTCCGACCGCATCGGACGCGAATGGGTCTGGGCGATCAGTTGCGCGGGCTTCGTCATCTGCTTCGCCGCGCTGATCGCCTTGAAGTATCAACCGTCGCTCTGGCTCGTCTACGTCATGGTGTTCGCGCAAGGAGCGCTCGGCTACGGCCTCACCTCGATCATGGGCGCGGTGGTGTTCGAGATTTTCCAGGGCAAGCACCAGGGCAGCATCTTCGGCACGATCATGCTGGCGGCGCTGGCGGGCGGTGCGGCCGGACCGTGGGTGACCGGCCTGCTCTATGATCGCGCCGGCGACTACACGCTCGCGTTCGGCATCGCGATGGTCGTGAGCGGATTGTCGGCGCTCGCGATCTGGCAGGCATCGCCGGGGAAGGTGCGGGCCGTCGCGGGCCGGCTGCCCAAGCTCCAGTCGGGAACCGGCGGAACAACGCCGTAGAACGTCCTGCCAAATGCCGTAGCACTTCTTCGCGCAATCTTAAGCATCCCGCATCTTGGTAGGCGGCTACCGGAGGGCGCCAACCTCTTGGACACCACCGCAGCGTTAGGCTCGTGACATTGTCATATCGTTGAGATGTTCCTGGGTCGAATGATGTCCGCTCGCGATTGCCCTGCGATCGAAATGCCGGAAGTTCTGTTGGCTGCGCTCGATCGGGCGGACGACGGCGTCGTCATCGTCGGTGAGGACGGTCGCATCGTCCACTTCAATGCCGCGGCCGAGCGGATCTGGAAGCTTGCCCGCGCCGACGTGCTCGGCGCCGATGTCGGCATTCTCACGCTCAAATGCCTTCAGGCCGATCGGGCCTCGGAGTTCCGCGATGAGATCAGCCTCGTGCGGCACGACGGAAGTCGGGTCCGCGCGGCCATATCGCTGTCGTCCATCGTGCGTGAGGGCGCCACCTACCGCCTCGTATTCGCGCGCGACGTCACCGGCGAAGCCGAGCGCCGCGTCAGAATCGGGCTTCTTCATGCCGTCTCCGATCAGACCAACCGGGCGGTGATCATCACGGACACCGACCAGAACATCGTCTACGTCAACTCGGCCTTCACGACGCTGTTCGGCTACACCAGCACCGAGGCCGAGGGCCGCCGTGCAGGTGAGCTGATTGCCGGCTGCCACACCGACCGCAAGGCGGTCGCCAAGCTGGTCCAGCGCCTGTTGCATGGCGGTCGCCGCGGCGAAACTGAAGTGCTCGCCTACGACAAGGACGGCGAGGAGATCTGGGTCTGCGCCCGGATCGACGCCTTCCGCGACAAGAAGGGCCGGGTCAAGCACATCTTCGCGCTGCTCGAGGACATCACCGAGACCAAGCAGCTGCGCTCGTTGCAGCAGCTCATCATGAGCTCGCTCGCGGACGAAGTCCCGATCACCGACATCGCCGACAGGCTCTGCCGCCGCGTCGAGCAGATCGCTCCCGATGTCGTCTGCTCTCTGCTGCATGTCGATGCCGCGGGCCTGGTGCATCCGCTCGGCGGTCCCAGCCTGCCCGAGGACTATTCGCGCGCGCTGGATGGCATCGCGATCGGCCCCAATGTCGGCTCCTGCGGGACTGCGGCTTTCTACGGCGAGCCGGTGCTGGCGACGGACCTCGAGACCGATCCGCGCTGGCAGCCCTACAAGGCAATGCCGCTGGAAGTCGGCCTGCGCGCCTGCTGGTCGACGCCGATCAAGGCCAAGGACGGCCGGGTCATCGCGACCTTCGCCTTCTACTATCGGGAGTCCCGCGCGCCGAGCAAATGGCACCGGCGCATCGTCGATGCCTGCGTCAACCTCGGCGCCTTCGCGATCGAGCGCAAGGAAGCGCGCGCCGAGATCGCGCGGCTTGCCTATCACGACATCCTCACCGGCCTTCCGAACCGTGCCCAGCTGCGGCACCTGATCACCACGGCGATCGATGCCTGCCCGACCGGCAGCCACGTGGCGCTGGCCTTCCTCGACGTCGATCATTTCAAGGATGTCAACGACACGCTGGGTCATGCCGCCGGCGACGAGCTCCTGATCCAGCTCGCCCAGCGCCTGCGCGAGCAGATCGGCCCCGAGGACATGCTGGGGCGGCTCGGCGGCGACGAGTTCGTCATCCTGCTGCCGCAACGCAACGCCGAGAGCGCCGAGCGCGTCGCGGCCGGGATCACCGAGGCGCTGGCTGCGCCCTTGCGGCTCGGCTCGAAGCTGATGCCGATGTCGGCCAGCATCGGCATCAGCCTCTATCCCGATCATGCCACCGACATCGACACTCTGATGCAGCAGGCCGACGCCGCCATGTACATGGCCAAGCAGGCGGGACGCTCGACCCATCGCATGTACAGCGCCGAGATGAACGGCCTCACCGAGCAGCGTCTGGCGCTGATCGCCGCGCTTCGCCGCGCCATCGCGGAAGGCGCGCTGACCCTCAGCTACCAGCCGCAGATCCGCAGCTGCGACGGCGCGATCCACGGCGTCGAGGCACTGGCCCGCTGGCATGATGCCGTGCTCGGCGACGTCTCGCCGGCAAAGTTCATCCCGCTCGCCGAGGAGTGCGGCCTGATCGAGCAGATCGGCCTGTGGTCGGTGCGCGAGGCCTGCCGCCAGATGGCGAGCTGGCGCAGCGCCGGGCTCAATATTCCATCCGTGTCGGTGAACCTGTCGCCGATCAATTTCCGCAACGTCACGCTGGCCGCGCGGCTCAAGGACATCCTTGCCGAACACGATCTGCCGGCGGACGTCCTCATGCTCGAGATCACCGAAGGCGCGTTCATGCAGGACAGCGTCGCCGCGCTCGAGACGATGAACGCGATCCGCGAGCTCGGCGTCGGGCTTGCGGTCGACGATTTCGGCACCGGCTATTCAAGCCTCAGCCGGCTCGCGCACCTGCCGATCCGGGAGCTCAAGATCGACCGCAGCTTCATGCGCGACATCGAGCGTGACGCTGGCGCGCTCGCCATCGCCACCGCCGTGGTGCGCGTCGGCCAGGGCCTCGGCATGACCGTCGTCGCCGAAGGCGTCGAGACCGAGGGCCAGCGCAGGACGCTGGCCGAGCTTGGCTGCGACGTCGTGCAAGGCTTCCTCTACGCCCCCGCGCTCGCCCCCGTCGCCTTCGAGCGCTGGCTGATCGAGCATTGCGCCGAGCAGGCGAGGGCGATGCTGGGACGGCTGGACGTGGCGGCGGGACGCGCCACGGTGAAGCGGTCGGCATAGGCCCGGCACCTGCCGCTTCGAAAGCCGGCTTCGCCGGGCACGTTCTCAGATCGGATATTTCCTGCTAATGGGCGAGGGTATTCGACTGAGTGAGGCAAATGCCATTCAACCGACTTCACGTTCCGCAGGCTTTGGCAATTGAGACGTGCCACGCAATCAACGCGTGCCTCCATGCAAGCCTCGTGGCGACCTGCGGCGTCAACCCGGACGACGACTTTTGCCTGATCTCGCGGCATCCCCCGGGCGAGATGATCTGCCATCCGACGTTCTTGGGACGCCGCGATCCGGGCTCGACCGTCATCATCGAAATCACCTTGCTTGCGGGCCGCTCCGACGCGCAAAAGGAAGCCTTGTACAAGGATGTTCGCAGCCGGTTGGCCGAGATCGGCTTTGATCCGGCAAATTCAATTGTCTTCTTGACCGAGAACAAGCCCATCGACTGGTCGTTCAGCGAAGCCGGATCGGTCAAGTCGGTTCTCGGTCTATAGTCGGTGAGCTCTGCCGTTCTGCGATCGAGTTGGAATGCTGGGTGGTGAGGTCCTTCCTCAAGAATTCGGCTGCAGGAACGTGCCGTATCGCTTGCTCGTGACGACGCCGGCCGCGGCCTCCGCGATGACGCGCATCGCCGCGATCATCGGCCATGGCCCGAGGCTCACCCGCCGAACGCCGACGCGGGCGAGATCCGTGATTGAGGGAAGGCCTTGCGTCACCATGATGTTGACCGGCAGAGGCGTGAGCTGGACGAACCCCTCGATGAGCGCGAGGTCGGTGAGGCCCGGGACGAAGATTCCATCGGCGCCGGCCTCAGCGTAGATCTTCGCGCGCCGGGCCGCTTCGTTCAGGCATTGATCCGGCGATCCGAATTTCAGCAGGAACGGATCGGTTCTCGCGTTGATGAACAGATGAATTCCGCGGGCCTGCGCCGCCTCCCGCACGGCTTTGATCTTCGCAGCATGTTGTTCGGGACTGACAAGCTGCCGCTTTCCTCCGGATAGCCCGTCCTCGATATTGATGCCGACGGCGCCGGCTTGCAAAATCCCGATCGCCGCCTTCGCCACCGCATCCGGCGTGTCGCCATATCCTGCCTCCAGATCGATCGACACCGGCACCGCAACAGACGCGGTGATCCGCGACACCAGACCCGTCACCATATCGAGCGGGACATTTTCCCCATCGGCGTATCCGAGCGCGGCCGCCACCGCGCCGCTGCTGGTCGCGATGGCTGGTGAGGATTTCGCGATGGCTTTGGCGGTGGCGGCGTCCCAGGCATTGAACAGGACGAGTGGGTCCGCCTTTCTGTGAAGAGCGCGAAACGTATCCGCGTGCCGCTGCTGGGTCTTGGCGTCCATCGCGCGTACTCCGGTCAGAGAACTTTCTAGGGTGTCTTGGCCACGCCGTCAGTTGGGCGCGTGCGTCTTGAACCAGTCCATCAGACCGGTGACCTCGGCCTCGCGCTCGAGGTGCGGGAAGTGCCCGACGTCGGGCAGGACGATGCGCTTGTGCGGCCCCTTGAAGAAGGGCTCCTCCTTCACCGAATATCTCGCGGTCGGATCGTTGCCGCCATAGATCGTCAGCGTCGGGGTGTGCATCTCGTTCATGGGCAGCCGCCGGGCGAAGCCCGCATCGAACAGGCCACCGTAATATTTCAGGGCCGCCGTCATCGTGCCGGGAGAGCTGAGCGTTTCCTTGATCGAACGCAGATGCTCGTCGTTCCGATATGTCGGCGACCACAGCTTCCAGAGATAGTCGATGAAGGGGAGGCCCGCGATATTGACCGCGGTGTCGGCACTGGGAAGCTGGAAGAAATAGAAATGGAAGATCGATCGTACGGCGTCGGGATCTCTCCTGATGCTTGAAAACGTGATCGGGTGGGCGGTGTTCATCACGACGGCGGCCTTGATCGCCGACGGCGCCGTGGCCAGCGCCTGAAAGGTCGAGGTGCCGCCCCAATCCATGCCGACGACACGGGCCTGTCCGTCGTCGCTGAGGGCTGCAATGAGGGCTTCGAGATCCTTGCCGAGCGCGATGGGATCGAAGATCCCGTCGGCCGGAATCTCCGTCGGCGCATAGCCGCGCAGGAACGGCGAGACCGCGCGATATCCGGCTTCCGCGAAGACCTGCATCTGCTTTCGATAGGACCAGGCGTTGTCGGGAAAGCCGTGCATGAACATGACCAGGGGCCCGCTGCCCTGTTCGAGATAGGCAAACCGCACGCCGTTGGCCTGCACGTATTTCAGGACGGGTTCGTCGTTCGCGGCCCGTTGTGCCGTGCTCCGGATTGTCATCGCTGTTCCTCCTCTCATTCACCGTTTCCAAATATGTGCGCAGTGCACATATTTGGGCAAGTTGTTTTTTGTGCGCAACGCACATATTGTCGGGGGCATGGAGACTGGAATCGCGAATTTGCTGGGGGCGCTCTCGCTCGCCGTGATGGATCGGATCGAGCAGGGCGCGCGCGAGGTCATCGGCCGTGGCGGCGAGACGCCGGCCGCACTCGTCGTCATCGGATACAGTCAGGGCATGACCAACGACAAGCTCCGCCGAATCCTCGGCCTCTCGCATTCCGGAACAGTGCGACTGGTGGATCGTCTGGTTTCGGATCGGCTGGTCGAGCGCCGGCCGGGAAAGGACGGACGGGAGATTGCGTTGTATCTGACGACTGCCGGCGCCGCGATGCGGAACGATCTGATGACATCCCGGATCTCGGCCGTTGCGTCGCTTCTCGACGTGTTGTCGCCGGCAGAAACAAAGCGGCTCGAAACGTTGATCCACGAGCTCCTGGCCCGGCAGGACACGTCGGAGATGGACCGTTTCACGATCTGCCGGATGTGCGACGATAGCGTCTGCACGAATTGCCCGTTGCCCACGACGAAAGGCAAACGCGGTCGCTAGCGCTGGACCCCGATCACGGTCACTCCGACGCCAACCCCGTCCTCCGCCGCAAATCCGTGATCGCGCGCAGAAAGCTGTCGGCCGGCGTCGTCTCGGGATCGATCAGCCGGTGCAGGCGAAAGCCGTCCTCCAGTGCGAGCACCACGGAGGCCATCCAGGGCGGGTTCAGATTGGTGTTGCGTCCGTTGCTCTTCAGCGTCGCCTCGACGATGTCGGCGACCAGCTTGCGCCGCGCGCGCAGGCGCTTTGCGAGCTCGGGCCGGCGCTTCTCGGCGCGCGCGACGAACAGGATCATCTCCATGTGCAGCAGCGGCGAGCGGCCGAGCGGGTCCTGCCGCGTACGGTCCATCGACTTCAGCGCCGCGATGAAATCGTCGAGATTGTCGTGCTCGGCGAGGATGTCCATGTTGCGCCGGATCGATTGCTCGACATGGTCCTCGAGCATGGCGATGATCAATTCGTCCTTGCTCTTGAAGTTCGAGTAGAACGCGCCGCGGGTGAAGCCCGCCGCCGCCGCGATCGCCTCGATGCTGGCGCCGCCGATGCCGTCTTCCTCGAACACCCGCGCCGCCGCCTCGAACAATTTGTCGCGCGTATCGTCCCTGGTCGGCCTGGTTCTCACCCTTGACATCGGATCAGGGTAGGGCAGAATGCAACTCGATACAATAATGTATCGAGTTTAAGAATTTAGGGGATGGTTACGCCGGGCAGTGGGGCTGCGCTCGGCGTATTCGTGTCATGTGCCAATAGATTTGCGGCAACCGATTGAGGTCACCATGAACGAGCACGTGCAGGGCGCCGGCGGCGCACCGCTGTTCAATCCGCTCTCGCCGGATTTCATCCGCGATCCCTATCCGCATTACGACCGGCTGCGCACGATCGACCCGATCCACGTGACGCCGTTCGGCCAGTTCGTCGCCAGCCGCCATGCCGATGTCAGCCTGGTGATGCGCGACAAGCGCTTCGGCAAGGATTTCGTCGACCGCTCCAAGCGCCGCTACAGCGAAAAGATCATGGACGAGCCGGTGTTCCGCAGCATGAGCCACTGGATGCTGCAGGCCGATCCGCCCGACCACACCCGCCTGCGCGGCCTCGTCGTGAAAGCCTTCACCGCGCGCCGGGTCGAGGATATGCGGCCGCGCATCCAGGAGATCGTCGACCAGGCCATCGATGCCGTGATCGAACGCGGCCATATGGACCTGATCGAGGATTTCGCCTTCCGTCTGCCCGTCACCATCATCTGCGAGATGCTCGGTATCCCCGAGGATCATCGCGAGGTCTTCTACAAGAGCTCGCGCGACGGCGGCCGGCTGCTCGACCCAGTGCCCCTCACGCCCGAGGAGATCAAGAAGGGCAACGAGGGCAACCTCATGGCGCAGATGTATTTCCAGCAGCTGTTCGAGCTGCGTCGCAAGAACCCCGGCGATGATCTCACCACCCAGCTGGTGCAGGCCGAGGAGGACGGCAACAAGCTCACCAACGAGGAGCTGACCGCCAACATCATCCTGTTGTTCGGCGCCGGCCACGAGACCACCGTCAATCTGATCGGCAACGGTCTCCTGGCACTCCACCGCAACCCGGACCAGCTGGCGCTGCTCAAGGCGCGCCCCGAGCTGATGGAAGGGGCCATCGAGGAATTCCTGCGCTACGATTCCTCGGTGCAGATGACCGGCCGCGTCGCGCTGGACGATATCGACGATCTCGGCGGCAAGCGGATCCCCAAGGGCGAGACCGTGCTGTGCCTGCTCGGCTCGGCCAACCGCGATCCGGCGGTTTATCCCGACAGGCCGGACCGCCTCGACGTCACCCGCCAGAATGTAAAGCCGCTGTCGTTCGGCGGCGGCATCCATTTCTGCCTGGGTGCCCAATTGGCGCGCATCGAGGCCGAGATCGCCATCGCCACGCTGCTGCGGCGGTTGCCCGATTTGCGCATCGACGACGTCGAAAACCCGGAATGGCGGCCGACCTTCGTGCTGCGCGGCCTCAAGCGGCTGCCGGCGAGCTGGTGAGGCGGCCCCAGCGTTAACCTCCGCGCGCAACAGTCGCTGTGACTTCGCCACACTTCCCCCTATATAAGGGGCTGTTCCGGCACGCCTGAAGTCCACGAAGGCCAGGGTTTGGACCGGTGCCGGTTTGGCCGAGGGGAGACCCGTGCAGACGACGCTGCTCGGATTGGCGATTGCCTTCATCATTGCGCTGCTGGCCGCGCTGATCGGGCCTTACTATGTCGACTGGAACCAGTTCAGGCCCCAGTTCGAGGCAGAGGCTGGCAAGATCATCGGCGTACCGGTGCGGGTCGCGGGCGAGCTCGACGCGCGGCTGCTGCCGGCGCCGACCTTAAGGCTGCGGCAGGTCACCTTCGGAGGCAACAACGATCTCGGCCGCCTGCGCGCCGACAAGCTCGACGTCGAGTTCAGCCTCTCCTCCCTGATGCGCGGGGAATGGCGCGCCACCGAGCTTTCTGTGGGCGGCATGGCGGTCGATCTCGGCCTCGACGCGCGCGGGCGGGTCGATCTGCCCTCCACCGCGAGCGGCACCTTCAACCTGGCATCCCTTGCCATCGAGCGGCTCAATCTCACCGGCCGCATCGCGCTGCACGATGCCGCCAGCCGCTCGACGCTGGAGCTGAACGACATCGCCTTCTCCGGCGACGTCCGCTCGCTCGCGGGCTCGGTGCGCGGCGACGGCGGTTTCACCGCCAACGGGGTGCGCTATCCGTTCCGCGTCTCGTCCGGTCCGAGCGCCGACGGCAATGCCACCCGCCTTCACCTCAACGTCGATCCCGGCGAGCGCGCCATCCTCGCCGATCTCGAAGGCGTGCTCGCCTTCGACAACCGCCTGCCGAAATTCGACGGCGCGCTGACGCTGGCCGTTCCGGCGGTGAAGAAGGCCGGCGAGGCGGGGCCGATGCCCTGGAAGCTCACGGCCAAGCTCAGGGCGGACCCGGCCGGCGCCAAGTTCGAGCAGATCGATGCGAGCTTCGGTGCCGAGGACACCGCGCTGAAGCTCGGCGGAGTCGGCGACCTCAGGTTCGGCGCATCGCCGCTGCTGCGCGCCGTGCTCTCGGCGCGCCAGGTCGATGCCGACAGGCTGACGGCCAAGGACGATGCCGAGCCGCTCCGCATCCTGCCGGCGCTGCGGGCGGGGCTTGCCGCCATTCCGCAGGCGCCGATCCCGGCACAGATCGAGTTCAACTCCGACCAGATCATGCTCGGCGGCCGTCCGCTGCAGAACATCACGGCCGAGCTCCAGACCGACGGACGATCCTGGACCTTCCAGCGGCTCGAGCTGCGCGCGCCCGGCATGACGCAGCTCTCGCTCAACGGCGCGACGCCGGGCGCCGACAGTTTCAGCGGCCGTCTCAGTGTGGAATCGTCGGACCCGGACGCCCTGGTGGCTTGGCTGCAGGGCCGCAACGAGATCAACCGCCGCAGCACGCGGCCGCTGCGCCTCGCCGGCGACGTCACGATCGCCGCCAATCATCTGGCCGTCGACCGGCTGAAGGCCGACATCGAAGGCGGCACTGTCGAGGGCCGCATCGCCTTCGTGCAAACGGGCGCCAGCAAAGGCTCGCGGATCGACGCCGACCTCAAGGCCGACCGGCTCGACCTCGACGCCGCCGCAAGCTTCGTGCGCGCGCTCGCAGGGCCGCAAGGCGAATGGCCGGAAGAGGCGAAATTCTCGCTCGACATCGGCCGCGCCATCTCTGCCGGACAGGAATTGCGGCCGTTCGCGGCCAGGCTTGCTTACGGCCCTGCATCGCTGTCGCTGGAGCAACTGCGCTTCGGCCAGGCCGGCGGCGTCACCACCGAGGCGAGCGGCAGCTTCGATCGCGCCAAGGTCACCGGCAAGCTCGCGCTGAAATCCTCCGCCAATTCGCTGCGCGAGCTCACCGCGCTGCTCGAGCCGTTCGCGCCCGCGGTGCGCGCGCGGTTCGATGCCTTGCCGTCGCAGCCCGGCGCCACCCGCCTCAAGCTCGATCTCAGCCTCGACAAGAATGCCGAGCATGCCGATCGCAGCAATGCCCGCGCCGTGCTCGAACTCGACGCGCCGCAGCTCAAGGCCAGCGCGACGCTGGCCGCGCAGACCCCGGCCGCCGCCATCGGCGGCATCGACCTCGACCGCCTGCGCAGCAGCGATTTCACGCTGGAGTCGAAAGTCTCGACGCCGCAGGCCGGCGCGCTGCTGGCGCTGCTCGGGCTTGATCGCGTCATCGCCGCAGGCGAGGGCGCCTCGCGGTTCGAGGGCAAGCTGACCGGCACCTGGCGGCGGCCCTTGCAATTGAACGCAAAGCTCAGCGGCGGTGGGCTCGATGCCGATGCGCAGGGCAGCGTCGAATTGTCGGAGCCGAAAGGCAGCGTGAACCTGCGCGTGCGCAACGTCAATCTGGCGCCGCTGCTCGGCACCAGCCCGGCGGACAAAGCGGTGCAGAACGTCAGCCTGTCTTCCCGCGTCGGCCTCTCCGGCAACCGCCTGAGCTTCGACGATCTCGACGGCAATGCGGCCGGCTCGCATCTGCGCGGCCATCTGGCGGTGACGCTGGATCAGGACAGGAGCGTCGATGGCGAAATCGGTCTCGACACGCTCGATCTCGCGCCGGCGCTCGCGATGGCGATCGGCGCAGCCGGACATGATGCAAGCGAGCCGTTGAGTGCGGGACTCGTCACCGGCTGGCGCGGCCGGGTCGCGTTCCAGGCCTTGCGCGGGACGTTGCCCGGCGGCCTCGAGCTGCGCCAGTTCGGCGGCACGATCCGCGGCGACGGCCAGTCGCTTGCACTCGATGCGCTGAAGGGCGGCCTCGGCGGCGGCGAGATGTCCGCGAGCCTCGATGCGCGCAACGGCGCCAACGGACTGGCGTTGAATACCCGCATCGAGCTTGGCAACGTCGATGCGGCAACGCTGCGTTATCGCGACCTCGCGCTGCCCAAGGGCCGCGTCTCGGTGCAGATGGCGTTGACCAGCCAGGGCCGCAGCGTCGCGGCGCTCACCGGTGCGCTCGCCGGCAACGGCACGGTGACGCTGGACTCCGCGGAAATCAGCGGCCTCAATCCGCGCGCCTTCGAGATCGCGATCCGCGCCAGCGATGGCGGCCAGGTCAGCGACGACAACCGCTTGCGACAGCTGGTCGAGCCCGCGCTTGCCGCCGCGCCGATCGCGGTGGCCTCGGCGCAGATTCCGTTCACGATCCGCGACGGTCGCCTGCGTGTCGGCGCGACGCCGCTGGAAGCAAAGAACGCCCGCGCCATCGTCTCCGGCGGCTACGATATTCCCGCCGACCAGGCCGACATCCGCGCCAGCCTGACGCCGATCATGACCGGCCTCTCCGGCGCGCCGCCGGAGATCCAGCTGTTCGCGGCCGGCCCGCCCGACAAGCTCAATCGCACCATCGACCTCGCCCCGCTGTCGTCGTGGCTCGCGGTGCGCACGATCGACCGCGAGACGCGCCGGCTGGACGCGATCGAGCGCGGCGAGCCGCCGCCGGCGACCGCCGCGCTGCCGACGCTGGTGTCTCCGGAGGCCGCGCCCGAGCAGGCGCCTGCCAACGTGCCGCTGCCGGGCCACGATCCGCGCCGCATGCCGTCAAAGCCAAAGGCGCCGCCGACGCCAAAGGCTCCGCAGGCCGCGCCCGCCGCACCAAGCCCACCGCTGGCGAGCCAGCAGGTTGCGCCGCTGCCCCCGGCCATCGACGTGAGGCCTGCCCCGGGTCCACCGCCCGCAAAACCCAAGCCGAAGCCGCCGCTGGTGCTGACCCCGCAGAATCCGTGAGGGCTTTTTGGTTTTGCTCGGACCGAGCCGCAGGCTGGCTCACCTCTCCCGCTTGCGGGAGAGGTCGCGCCGAAGGCGCGGGTGAGGGTTTTCTCCTCTAGGGGAGTGTCCCATTGCGGAGACACCCTCTCCCCAGCCCTCTCCCGCAAGCGGGAGAGGGAGCGCGCCTCTCGCGCAGCACCTTTCTCACCCCTTAACCGGTTCTCTCCCATTTGAATGAATTTTGCCCGGCAAAACTGATTTGCCGATTTTACCGAATTCTCGCGTTTGATCTCTAGCTTCAGTTCCCAGAGGAATTCGCTGTCCCGCCACGAGCGGCAGGACGGCTCGCCAAAATGGCTCGCCAAGAACTGGGGTTGATCGAGATGAACGGGGCGAAATCGCTTCTGCAGGACCTGGACGACGCGATCGCGCGCGGCACCGACGAAAGCCGGGCGAAGGCGTTGTGGCATGCGACCGACATTCTGATCACCGGCCGCTACAGCGACGACGAGATCAGCATGTTCGGCGAGGTCATCGGCCGGCTCGCCGAGGAGATCGAGGTCGCTGCGCGGGCGCAGCTCTCGGACGTCATGTCGGCCTGCGATCATGCCCCGCTCAACGTCATTGAAAAGCTCGCGCTCGACGACGAGATCGAGGTCGCAGGTCCCGTGCTGCGCAACTCCAGCCGCATCGACGAGAAGATGCTGGTCGAAAGCGCCCTGACCAAGGGCCAGTCGCACCTGCTCGCGATCTCCCAGCGTTCGTCGATCGGCGAGGCCGTGACCGACGTGCTGGTCAAGCGCGGCAACCAGGAGGTCGTGACCTCGGTTGCGAAGAACGAGGGCGCCCGCTTCTCCGGCTCGGGTCTGCTGCACATGGTCCGCCGCGCCGAGGGCGATTCGATCCTCGCCGAGCAGCTTGGCCTGCGCAAGGACGTGCCGCGCCACATCTTCCAGCAGTTGATCTCGAAGGCTTCGGAAGATGTCCGCCGCCGGCTCGAGACCGAGCGTCCCGAGATGATGGCGCAGATCCAGAGCTCGGTGACCGAAGTCACCGGCGATCTCCAGTCCAAGTTCGGTCCGTCCTCGCGCAGCTATTTCGTCGCCAAGCGCGTGGTGACGACGCAGTACCGGCAGGGCAACCTCAATCAGGACTCGATTTCGAACTATGCGCGCCAGCACCGCTTCGACGAGGTGCAGATCGGCCTGTCGCTGCTGTCGTCGCTGCCGGTCGACGTGATCGAGCGCGCGCTGATGGACCGCAACCGCGAGATGATCCTCGTGCTGTGCAAGGCACTCGACTTCTCCTGGGATACGACGATGTCGCTGCTGTTCCTCGGTGCCAAGGATCACCTGATCACGGCGCGGGAGCTCCAGGACAACGAGCGCGAATATGGCCGGCTCAAGATCGAGACCTCGCGCAGCATCTTGAAGTTCTACCAGTCGCGCAAGACCGGCACCGGTGCCGATGCGGGCCGTCAGCCCGAGCTCCAAGTTCACTGACAGGTACACTAAGGACAGGGGAGTATCTGCAATGTTGCCTCAATTCGGCACTGCCGTTCGCAAGAAGAACCTCAACAGCACCGCCACCGCCGATCTCGGCGGCGGCGCGCCGGACAAGGCCTCGGTGGACGCGGCCTGGCTCGTGCTGGAAGCCGCAAACGATCTCGGCGACCACGCCGCGATCGAAGCCTGCCGCCGCGTCATCGACGCCGAGCTGACCGGCACGGTGGCCGGCAGCGCGGACGTCGATCTCGTGCTGGGATACTTCCGGTAAGGCTTACCGGCTTCTTCTTCGTCAGCCGCGATATTGTTCGTCGCTGACGTGCTCCAGCCAGTCGACGGTCTTGCCGTTCTGCTGCTCCTGCATGGCGATGTGCGTCATCGCCGTCGTGGCACCCGCCCCGTGCCAGTGCTTCTCGCCCGGCGCAAACCAGACCACATCGCCCGGCCGCAATTCCTCGACCGGTCCACCCCATGTCTGGGCGCGGCCTGAGCCCGCCGTCACGATCAGCGTCTGGCCCAGAGGATGGGTGTGCCACGCGGTCCGGGCGCCCGGTTCGAAGGTGACGCTGGCGGCTGCCGCGCGCGCCGGCTCGACCGCTGAATGCAGCGGATCGATGCGCACCTGTCCGGTGAACCACGCTTCCGGCCCTTTTTGGGATGGCTGATCCCCACCGCGTTTGATCTGCATCGACTGTCTCCCTTGCTTGGCCACACTGCTTGCGCCTGCTGTTGCCGGTCCGGATGCGGAGAGAGCGGCGAAGGAGCCTGCGCCTCCCATCAGGCGGCGGCGCGAGATCATGTCATCGTCCTCAGAGCATCAGCATCGTCTTGATCGCGCGCCGCTCGTCCATGGCGCGGTATCCTTCGGCGACGTCGGACAGCGGCAGCCTGAGATCGAACACCTTTCCCGGCTTGATCTTGCCGGCGAGCACGCGGTCGATCAGGTCCGGCAGGAAGCGCCGCACCGGCGCCGGTCCCCCGAGCATCCGCCGCTGTGCGAAAAACATCGCCTGGCCGTCGAAGGTCACGCCGTGCGGGACGCCGACATAGCCGATCGAGCCGCCGGGCCGCGAGCAGGCGATTGCCTGCGTCATCGATTCCTGCGTGCCGACGCACTCCAGGACGGACTCGGCGCCGATGCCGTCGGTGAGATCCTTGATGCGGGCGATGCCTTCGTCGCCACGCTCGGCGACGATGTCCGTGGCGCCGAATTCGATCGCGAGTTGTTGCCGCGTCTTGTGGCGGCTCATGGCGATGATCCGCTCGGCGCCCATCTCTTTGGCCGCCAGCACGCCCATCAGCCCGACGGCGCCGTCGCCAACCACGACTGCGGTCGATCCCTCGCGCACGTTGGCGGCATCGGCGGCATACCAGCCGGTGCCAAGAACGTCGGAGGTGGCGAGCAGGTCGGCAACGAGATCGGGTGAGGGAAGCTCCGCGGTGGCCACCAGCGTGCCGTCGGCCAGCGGAACGCGCGCGAAAGGAGCTTGCGCGCCGGACATGAATTCGCGCTGGACGCAGGAGGAGTGGAAGCCGAAGCGGCAATGCGGGCAGGTGTTGTCGGAGATGCAGAACGAGCCGACGACGAACTGCCCGGGCCGCACCGTCTTCACTGCGCTTCCGACCTCGACGACCACGCCGCAATATTCGTGGCCCATATGCTGTGCAGTGCCGGCGATCGGCTGCAGGCCGCGATAGGGCCAGAGGTCGGACCCGCAGATGCAGGTCGCCGACAGCTTGATGATGGCGTCGGTGGGCTTCAGAATCCTGGGATCGTCGACCGCTTCGCAGCGAATGTCGCCGGGGCCGTACATCAGTGTTGCGAGCATGGCTGAACCTTTCGCATGAGCGTCAGGAGATAGCCGATGCAGAGCTGCCGGATTAGACGCAATAATCTGCTTGCATTGATCGATCGGAGACATAAATCGAAAGCCTCCGCAGGCGGACAATCATGGCCAGGCAGGATTTCAACGATCTTCTCACCTTCCTCACCATCGCCAGGGAGCTCAGCTTCACCAAGGCGGCGGCCAAGCTCGGCATCGCCCAGTCGACGCTGAGCCACACCATCAAGCGTCTCGAGGAGCAGATGGGTATCCGGCTGCTGACGCGGACGACCCGCAGCGTCGGCCTGACGGAAGCCGGCGAGCGGCTGCGGCAATCCCTGGCGCCGCGCATCGCGGAGATCGAGGCGGACATCGCCGACCTCATGGCGTTCCGTGACAAGCCGTCCGGGCGGATCAGGATGACGCTCTCGAACCATGCCTTCGAAAGCGTGGTGTGGCCGAAGCTGGAGCGGGTTCTGAAGGACTATCCGGACATCAAGCTCGAAGTCAGCCTCGACAGCGGATTTCGCAATATCGTCGAGGAGGGATTTGATGCCGGCGTCCGTCTCGGCGAGAGCGTCGAAAAGGACATGGTCGCGGTGCGGATCGGACCGGATTGGCGTCTGGTGGCCGTGGCTTCACCCGGCTACTTCGCCGAGCATCGCGCGCCGAAGCATCCTCACGAACTCGTCGGGCACAGGTGCATCAACCTGCGAATGGAACGGGCAGGTGGGCTTTACGCATGGGAGTTCGCCAAGCGCGGCCAGGAGCTCCGCGTCCGCGTCGATGGACAATTGACGTTCAACAGCACCTACGCCCAGGTCGAGGCAGCCTTGAAGGGATACGGCATCGCCTATGTCCCCGAGAACATCGTGAAGGGCCATATCGTGTCGGGCGATCTCGTCATCGCGCTGGACGACTGGTCGCCGACCTTCGACGGCTACCACATCTACTATCCGAGCCGGCGCCAGAACGCGCCGGCCTTCAAGATCATCGTCGAGGCGCTGCGCCATCGCGGCAGGTGATGGCGCTCGACCCCGGATGCGGTAGATCACGACGTCCTCGCCGTGACGGTTCGTGCTCCGCTCGCGCAAATAGTTCGATTTTTCGAGCACACGGCGGGATGCAGCGTTTCCGACTTTCACGATGCCGATGAGGGATGGCAGCGCGAGCTGCGACAGCCCGATCTCCGTGATCGCGGCTGCGATCTCGCTGGCATAGCCCCGGCCCCAGATGCCGCGCACGAACGCATAGGCAATCTCGATCTCGTCGGTGTCGTCTACCTCGATGTGCCGGAACCCCGCACGTCCGGCGAACGCCCCGTCCTTGGTTCGCAGCGCCCACAGGCCGAAGCCGTGCCGGTCCCAATGGGCCATGTTGGTTGCCCGGTATTTCTCGGTGGTTTCCGCCGAGCGCACGCCGCCGATGTAGCGAGCGACATCGGAATCCAGATGCAGCGCGACGAGATCGGCGAGGTGATCTTCATTCAGCCTTTCGGCGGTCAATCTGTTGGTGCTGAAGTGATCCATGCCGCCTGCCGCTCATGCATTCCCGCGCGCCGCCCTGATACCGCATCTGCGCCGAGGTTTCGCATCCGTCGCCGCTAATGGCTTCTAACACAACCTAACAAGCAATTGTCGTGGTGGCTGGTAAACGTCACGACACGGGGAGCGCAGGGCCTTTTCAAAAAGGCACGATGATGAATCGGGAGATCGCATGACGTCCAAAATGCCGATTGAATCTTCGATCGATTTGTTGCCGCGCCCGGCGCACGTGTCGCGGCGCGGCTTCGTGGGTGGCCTCTCGGCAGGCATCCTTGGTGCGGTTGCGAGCGAAGCGGCAGGCGCCGAAACGCTTGCGGACGTTCCGGACCGCGGGCCCGGCGCCGATCTCGGCGCGCACAGCGAGCGCTCCCGTTTTGTCAAGCTCGACCGCATCCCCGAGGCCACCCCGGGCAAGCGCAACGTCGATCCGGGCGACGCCATCAATTCCAAGACCCCGCACCAGAAGCTCGTCGGCAATATCACGCCGACCGATCTGCACTACGAGCGCAGCCATTCCGGCGTGCCCGACATCGATCCGGCGCAACACCGGCTGCTGATCCATGGTCTGGTATCGAAGCCGCTGGTGTTCAGCGTCGAGGACCTGAAGCGGATGCCGTCGGTGACGCGCGTCGTGTTCATCGAGTGCACCGGGAACGGCTGGGAGAACTGGAAGAAAGCCGACCCCGACGTCACGGTGCAGAACACGCATGGCCTCGTCAGCACCAATGAATGGACCGGCGTTCCGCTCAAATTCCTGATCGACCTCGTTGCGAGGGACAAGAGCGCGAACTGGATGCTGGCGGAAGGCGGCGACGGCGCAGGCGTCGATCGCAGCATTCCGCTGACCGACGAGATCATGAACGAAGCCTTCGTCGCCTACGGGCAGAACGGCGAGCCGCTGCGGCCCGCGCACGGCTTTCCGATCCGTCTGGTGATGCCGGGCTTCGAAGGCAACCTCAACATCAAATGGCTGCGTCGCCTCAAGTTCGGCAACGAGCCCTGGATGACGCGCTGGGAGACGGCGCGCTATACGCAATTGCTTGCAAGCGGCAAGGCGCGGCAATTCCAGCTGCGAATGGAAACCAACTCCGTCATCACGCAGCCCTCGGGCATGATGCAGATTCAGCCGGGCTATATCCGCATCTCGGGCCTCGCCTGGAGCGGCCATGGCAAGATCGCCAAGGTCGAGGTCTCGACCGACGGCGCGAAGACCTGGAAGCAGGCGCAACTGGCTCAGCCGGTCCTGTCCAGGGCGCAGGTGCGCTTCCAGATGGATTGGGTCTGGGATGGCAAACCGACCAAGATCGTGAGCCGCTCCATCGATGAGCAGGGCAACGTCCAGCCGGACCGGCAGGCCTTCATCGCGGCGATGGGGACCAATGCACTGTTTCACTACAACGCCCAGCAGACCTGGAGCATCGACGAGACCGGGAGGGTCCGCAATGTCCTCGCATGACAAGCTGCTTCTCGCCGGCATCCTCACGGTCGGCCTGCTCGCCGCCCCCGCGTTGGCATTCGACTTCGGCCGGCCAGCGACGCCGGCCGAGATCAAGCTGTGGGACATCGACGTCGGCCCGGACGGGAAAGGCCTGCCCGACGGCAGCGGAACGGCGGTGCTGGGCAAGCAAGTCTTCGCTGACAATTGCGCGGCTTGTCATGGCGACAACGGCCAGGGCGGCATCAAGGATCGTCTCGCCGGAGGGCAGGGCACACTCGCATCCAACACGCCCGTCAAGACCGTCGGCAGCTTCTGGCCCTATGCGACGACCTTGTACGACTACATCCATCGCGCGATGCCCTATCCGACGCCGGGTTCGCTCAGCACCGACGAGACCTATGCCGTCACCGCCTACATCCTGAGCCTCAACGGCATCATTCCCGCCGACGGCAAGGTCGACAAGGACAGTCTGCCGAGGATCAGGATGCCCAATCGCGACGGCTTCATTCCACAGCCGGAGTTCGATCCCGCCAAACTGTTCCGCAGGAAGTGAGCGGGCGATGAGGCTTTCGGCACTGTTCAGGATCCTCGTTCTGATCGCAGCGACATGTTCATGGGAGACCCAGGCAATGGCCGCAGACGGACTCATCACCATCAAGAGCAGTTTCGGACCCGACGACACCATGAAGCGGCTGGAGGCCGAGGTGAAAGCCAAGGGCCTCACCGTGTTCGCCCATGTCGATCACGCCGCCGGCGCCACCGCAGTCGGCTTGCCGCTGCGGCCGACCGATCTCCTCATCTTCGGTAACGCCAAGGGCGGGACCCCGTTGATGCAGCAGGTGCAGACGGTCGGCATCGACCTGCCGCTGAAGGCGCTGGTCTGGCAGGACGAGCAGGGCGCGACATGGCTGAGCTACAACGATCCCGCCTATCTCGCCGGGCGTCATGGCGTCGGCGAGCCGGCGAAGGCCGCCGTCACGGCGATGACGGGCGCTCTGCATGCGATCGCGACCAAGGCTACTGCACCTTAGGTCACGACGTCCTATCGAGGAGAAGCTCCATGAACGCCACTGACCAACAACCGGCGCCATCCGCCTCGTATGGGGGCAACCTCGCCAGATGGCTGGTCATCGCGGTGTTGTGCGCGATGCTCGTCGCCGCGAGCGTCCTCGGCTATCTCGGCTGGACCAGCACCAACACCAGCGTTCCTGCGTCGGGCTATGTCGCGCTGGTGCTGGGCGTCGTGTTCTCGCTGGTGGTCGGCGTCGGCCTGATGGCGCTGGTGTTCTACAGCAGCCGCAAAGGCTATGACGAGCCTGCCGTGCTGATCGAGGAGCCGGAGCGCGATCAGGACGACGGGCAAGCCCGCTCGCGCTGACGGGCCGGTTTTTGTCGCGGTGAGGCGGCGTGCACGCAGCTGTGATCGGCGCAGCCGCGGGTGCAGGTAACGAGGCGAGCTTTCCCCCCGTAATGCCTCGCAGCGAACGTTTCGTTCGCACGTGGACGCACGCGCAAGCCGGGAGAAATTGTCTCATGAAGGGGTTCAACGTGGCCGAGAGTGGCGACGGATCTTATCGTCTGCTCGCCATCCTCCGCTGGGTCATGGTCATCATCTTCGTGTCGTTCGGCATGCAGAAATTCACGCCGCAATCCGCACAAGGCATCGCTCAGTTCATCAGCAATAGTCCATTCATCTCCTGGCTGTCGGTATTCGGCCTGCGAGGAGAGGCGTATGTTCTCGGGGTCGCCGAATTCGTGATTGCGGCGCTGCTCGCGGCCGGTGCGTTCAACCCGGTCTTGTCCGCGCTCGGTTCCCTGATGGGCGTTGTCACCTTCGCGATCACGTGGTCGTTCTTTTTTACGACGCCCGGCGTCGTGAAATGGAGCCTGTCCTCTGATCCGATGGCGTGGAATCTCACCGGCGAGTTCCTGTTCAAGGATATCGTCCTGCTGGGTGTTTGCGTCGTGCTTCTGCTCGCCTCATTGCCGCAAACGATCGTTCGGCTTCGCATGCGCTGAGTGTCCTCGCGTGCCGGCGGCGCTTCCCTGGCGTGTCGCCGTTCACGCTGCTGACGCTGCCCGCGGCCCCTGTTTTGTCCGACGGGTCAACAGGGCGGAATGTGTTGCGCGGACGATTTTGGCCTGCGCGTAAGCCATTGATTTCACAAGCCCCGTCTACTGTGCATGGGGTTGTTTTCGCAATTTTGGTTTGAAGGGGCCTCAGCCAGCCCCGAGCGCCACCGCGACGTTGTACGTCACGAGGCTCGCCGCATAGGCCAGCACCAGCATGTAGGTGAAGGTCACGGCCATCCAGGCCCAGCTGCCGGTCTCGCGCCGGATCACGGCCAGCGTGGATGCGCATTGCGGGGCGAAGATGTACCAGGCCAGCATCGACAGGGCGGTGGCGAGCGACCATTTCGTCGCCAGCACCTGGCCGATCTGCTCGGCCGCTTCCTTGCCGCCTTCGATCGCATAGACGGTGCCGAGCGCTGCGACCGCGACCTCGCGCGCCGCCATGCCCGGGATCAGTGCGACCGCGATCTGCCAGTTGAAGCCGACGGGTGCGAGCAGCGGTTCGAGCGCCTTGCCGATGATCGCGGCGAGGCTGAAGTCGATGGCGGGCTCGGTCGCGCCTGCAGGCGGCTGCGGGAACGAGGCCAGGAACCAGATCAGCACCATCATCGAGAAGATCGTGGTGCCGGCGCGTACCAAAAACATCTTGGCGCGGGTGTAGATGCCGATCACGATCGATTTCAGCCTGGGCATCTTGTAGTCCGGCAGCTCCAGCATGAACGGCGCCGGCGCATAGTCGCGCAGCATGAAGAACTTGATCAGGAACGAGACGGCGAGCGCGCTGACGATGCCGGCGGCGTAGAGGCCGAACATCACGAGGCCCTGCAGGTTGATGAAGCCCCAGACGTCCCTGGCCGGAATGAAGGCGGAGATGATCAACGTGTAGACCGGAATGCGCGCCGAGCAGGTCATCAGCGGCGCGATCAGGATCGTGGTCAGCCGGTCGCGCTTGTTGTCGATGACGCGCGTCGCCATGATGCCGGGAATCGCGCAGGCAAAGCTCGACAGCAGCGGAATGAAGGCACGGCCGTGCAAGCCGGCGCCGCCCATGATGCGGTCCATCAGGAAGGCGGCGCGCGCCATGTAGCCGAAATCTTCCAAGAGCAGGATGAACAGGAAGATGAGGATGATCTGCGGCAGGAACACGATCACGCTGCCGACGCCCGCGATCACGCCGTTCTGCAGGAAGCTCTGCAACAGGCCGTCGGGCAGGGTGGCCTGCACGAACTCTCCCAGCATGTCGAAGCCGGACTTGAGCAGGTCCATCGCCGGCTGCGCCCAGGCGAACACGGCCTGAAACATCACGAACAGGATCAGCGCCAGCACGACGAGGCCGCCGACCGGATGCAGCACCACCGCGTCGATCCGCGCGGTCCAGGTGTCGGGCCTGGCAGGCAGGCTGACGCAGTCGGCGATGATGCGGTCGGCCTCGCGCTGGGTCGCGCGGAGCTCGGCGACGCTGAGCGCGCGCCAGCTATTGTCCTCGGCCTCGGCGGCGAGCTTGGCCGAGATCTCGTCGGTCAGCTTCAGGAGGTCGGCGGTGCCGCCCTTGCGCACCGCGATCGAGGTGACCACGGGCAGGCCGAGCTCCTTGGCGAGCCGCTCGACGTCGACCGTGATGCCGCGGCGGGCCGCGATGTCGAACATGTTGAGCACGAGGACCATCGGCCGTCCGGTGCGCTTGAGCTCGAGCAGCAGGCGGATGGTCAGCCGCAGATTGGTGGAATCGGCCACGCACAGCACCAGATCGGGCACGGTCTCGCCGGAGGCCTTGCCGAGCACGAAGTCGCGGGTGATCTCCTCGTCCGGGCTGCGGCCGCGCAACGAATAGGTGCCGGGCAGGTCGACCACCGAGACCTGGCGTCCCAGGGGTGTGACGAAGAAGCCTTCCTTGCGCTCGACGGTGACGCCGGGATAGTTCGCGACCTTCTGCCGGCTGCCGGTCAGGGCGTTGAACAGCGAGGTCTTGCCGCTGTTGGGCGTGCCGACCAGGGCGAGATGCAGCAGGGGTAATTCCATGGGATCAAGGGCCTGGGGCAGATATCCGGTCGCGGTCTCAAGCGACGATGATGGCCATGGCTTCGCGGCGGCGGACCGCGATCGTGATGCTGTCGACCCGCACGGCGATCGGGTCGCGCCCGACCAGCCCCTCATGCAGGACCTCGACCCGCGCGCCCTCGACGAAGCCGAGCTCGATCAGGCGGCTCTCGAGTTCGATGTCCGAGAGCGCCGAGCCCGCCTGGCGAGCCGAAAGTTGCTGGATGACGCCGGTATAGCCGCGCTGGGCCAGACCCAGCGGCATGTGCGGGCGCGTATCTTTGGTGTCGGTCATGCCCTGTATTTTCAACGCAAGGCAGTGAGGTCAAGCGCGCGCGCTTGCTGAAACCGCACCTTAGAGTGATTTTAAAGTGCGGATGGCGGAGCGCCCGTCAAAGGCGCCCCTCCGGGTTGGGTTGGCTACTGGGCCGGGACCTTGTCCGGCTGGGCCGCCATGGCCCGGCTCTTGAAGTAGTCCAGGACGAACAGGCGGATCGCCGACGACAGATTGCCCTGCTGGCGGTTGTTGTCGATCTCGCCGACCAGCTCGGACAACGTCATGTTGCGCAGGCCGGAAATCTCCTTCATGCCGTTCCAGAACGCCTCTTCCAGGCTGACGCTGGTCTTGTGCCCGGCGACGACGATCGACCGTTTCACGACGGGCGACTTCATGGCTGCTCCTCGCGATCGATCTGATGCTGATCCAGGTGCGCCTTCGCCTTGTCCGCGCGCGTCTCCTCCGCCGACCGTTCCGCCTTCGTGCGACCGAACTTCGTTCGGTTGACGTCCGCCTGTTTCGCCGAGGCTTCCCGCTCGGCGCGCTTCCTGAAACGATTCAGGTTGATGACGTTCCCCATGCCGCGTCTCCATCATCCGATCCTCTTCAGGTTGGATGAAACATTCAGAAACAGGGTGCCGCGTTGCGCCCCACAAGACTTGATCGCCATTCGCTCGTCCTCGTCAATCGGCCCCTCGGGCCATCAAACGATGAATTTGGCCCCCGTCGAGGGGCGGAATGGCTGCGTAGCACGCCGTCCCGCCGGAACATTGACGGTAATCAAATCCCGCACCCAAAGCCGCACATTTCTGGGCAGAGAGCGTCCGTATCATTACGGATGGCAATCGGAATTCGGAATTTTATCCCGGGCTGGTCATCTTCTCGGGGCGCACCAAGCGATCGAACTCGTCCGCCGAGACGAAGCCGAGCCGCAGCGCCTCCTCCTTCAGCGTGGTGCCGTTGGCATGGGCCGTCTTGGCCACCTTGGCGGCGTTGTCGTAGCCGATCTTCGGGGCGAGCGCCGTCACCAGCATCAGCGAGCGCTGCATCAGCTCGTTTATGCGCTTTTCGTCGGCACGGATGCCGCTGACGCAATGCTCGGTGAAGGATCGCGCGGCATCCGCCAGCAGGCGGATCGAGTGCAGCATGTTGTAGGCCAGCACGGGCTTGTAGACGTTGAGCTCGAAATGGCCCTGGCTGCCGGCGACCGTGATCGCGGTGTGATTGCCGAACACCTGGCAGCAAACCATGGTCATCGCCTCGCACTGCGTCGGATTGACCTTCCCCGGCATGATCGAGGAGCCCGGCTCGTTCTCGGGGAGGATCAGCTCGCCCAGTCCCGAGCGCGGGCCCGATCCCAAGAGGCGGATGTCGTTGGCGATCTTGAACAGGCCTGTCGCGACCGAATTGATGGCGCCGTGCGCCAGCACATAGGCATCGTTCGAGGCCAGCGCCTCGAATTTGTTGGCGGCGCTGGTGAAGGGCAGCTTCGTGATGGAGGCGACGTGCTTGGCGAACAGCTTGGCAAAGCGCGGCTTCGAGTTGAGGCCGGTGCCGACGGCGGTGCCGCCCTGCGCCAGCGGATGGAGGTCCTTCACCGCGATCTTGAGCCGGGCGATGCCGCTCTCGACCTGCGCCGCATAGCCGGAAAATTCCTGGCCGAGCGTCAGCGGCGTCGCATCCTGGGTATGGGTGCGGCCGATCTTGACGATTTTTGCGAACGCCTTCTCCTTCTTGCGCAGCGCGCGCAGCAGCTCGCCGAGGGCAGGGACGAGATCGGCAGTGATGCGGCTTGCGGCCGCGATATGCATTGCGGTCGGGAAGGAGTCGTTCGACGACTGGCTCATGTTGACGTGGTCGTTGGGATGCACCGGCTTCTTGGTGCCGAGCTCGCCGCCCAGGAGTTCGTTGGCGCGATTGGCGATCACCTCGTTGAGGTTCATGTTGCTCTGCGTGCCGGAGCCGGTCTGCCACACCACGAGCGGGAAATGATCGTCGAGCTTGCCCTCGATCACCTCGCGCGCGGCGCGGATGATGGCACCCGCACGGCGCTGGTCGAGCAGGCCGAGCTCGAGGTTGGACTGTGCGGCGGCGAGCTTGACGATGCCGAGCGCATGCACGAGCGAGATCGGCATGCGGTCGGTGCCGATGCGAAAATTCTGGCGCGAGCGTTCGGTCTGCGCACCCCAATAGCGGTCGGCGGGGACCTCGATGGGACCGAAACTGTCGGTCTCGGTGCGGGTCGCGGGACGGGCGGTCTTCGATCGGGAAGCTTTGGCCATGAGCACATCCATTCTGCCGCGCGAGGTGCCGCGCGGCCTTTTCATGTGCTCTTCTATATAGGCAGTTGGGCCGGGCGCGACGGCTTCGCGGCCAACCTAGATCATTTCTTGCGGAAACGATCGAGCCGCACCACTTCGGCGCCGCCCTTGGTCGGGGTCTCGGGCTCCTCGGTGCTTTCAGCCGATTCCGTGCCGGGCGTCTGCACGGCGACGGCCGACGGCGCGGGAGCCGCCGGCAAATTCTCCGGCGCGACCTCGGCGACATCGGACGTGTCGAACTGGAGGCCGAACTTCACGGACGGATCGAGGAAGCTCTTGATGGCGCTGAACGGCACCACCAGCCGTTCCGGAATGCCGCCGAAGGACAGGCCGACCTCGAAGCGGTCTTCGAGCACGGTCAGGTCCCAGAACTGGTGCTGCAGGATGATGGTCATCTCTTCCGGATATTGCGCCAGCAGCCGCGACGACAGCTTCACGCCCTCGGCCTTCGACACGAAGGTGATGAAGAAATGGTGCTCGCCCGGCAGGCCATGGGCCGCGGCATCGGTCAGCACCTTCCGCAGTACGCCGCGCAGCGCGTCGCGGGCCAGCACATCGTATCGGATATGATCGGTCGCCATGGTGGTCCTGTTGCATCCCCGAAGCCGAACCAGCCGGCTCGACTCGCCAAACCGCAATAATATCGCGCCTGACGGGCGAGCAGGAGTCCCCGCCGGGGAAGAAATAAAGGTAAGTGGAGGCTTCTGTTGCCAGGTGCCTCCGAACCCCGCCTAACGGAGCTTAACCCGTTAGGACTTTAAAGTGGTCTTTCAAACTGCGTTACGCAGCCTGAGCAACCGGAGCAAAGTTGTCGTTGGCAACTATTGCAGTAGCCCGATAACGGCGGAACAATACCGGGAAAAAGCACGCCCTTTACGCCCTCGTCGATCCTATTTCGCCCCCGCCAAAGCCCGCTTTGGATGAGCCCGCTGGTGGGCTTTGGTGGAGGCGCCGGGTACCGCCCCCGGGTCCGAATGGTTTATTGCGACGACCGTTTATTTCCATAGCCGGCGAACCGGCACCCCCAATATAGGGGGCAAAGGTTTCGAAAAACAGAGGTTTCGAACGGGCTGGGCGCGGTTCCCTTTGGATAGGTTCCGGACCGAGACGAGCCTGACCTTGGCCGCAGCGCGACCCTCGTTCTAAGCTCCTGACATGTCCCCGGATTCAGCACCGGCCGTCCAAGAGCCGGATCCCGTCCCCGCACCGCCGAGCCTGGCCGCGCTGTTCCTGGCCTTTGCCCGGATGTCGCTGGCGGGTTTCGGCGGAGTTTTGGTGTTTGCCCGGCGGGCCATCGTCGAGCAGCACCGCTGGATGACGGCGGACGAGTTCAACGAGACCTTCGCGCTCTGTCATTTCCTGCCCGGGCCCAACATCGTCAACCTGTCGATGGTGTTCGGGTCGAGGCTGCGCGGCATTGCCGGCGGGGTTGCCGCCTTTGCCGGCCTGCTGCTGCCGCCGACGCTGATCATGACGGTGCTCGCGATCGCCTACGCCCGTTTCGGCGATCTCGACGTGCTGCGCCGCAGCCTCGCCGGCATCTCCTGCGCGGCGGTGGGGCTGTTGATCGCGGTGGTCTTTCGCATGATGACGCCGCTGCTGAAGCGGGCGGATCCGCTCGCACTGATCCTGATGCTCGGCGTGTTCCTCGCCATCGGCGTGCTTCGCCTGCCGCTTCCGGCGGTGCTGCTGGTCGCGATTCCCGTCAGTATCGGCGCCACCTTTTTCCTGCGGCGGAAAGTAGCAGCATGAATGCCGAGAGCCCGATCTGGGCGCTGATCTCCACCTTTGGACTGATGTCGCTGTTCGCGGTCGGCGGCGCCGCGGCGGCGGTGCCCGAGATGCACCGCATCGCGGTCGAGGTCCATCACTGGATGACCGACAAGCAGTTCACCGATGCCTATGCGATCGCGCAGCTCTCGCCAGGTCCAAACGTGCTTATCGTGACGTTAATCGGCTATGCGGTCGCCGGCATTCCCGGCGCGCTGGCGGCAACGCTGGCGATGTGCCTGCCGACGGCGCTGCTTGCCTATTATGTCAGCCGATTGCTGAACAGGCCCAGCCAATCGCGCTGGCCCGGCCTGATTCAGGCTGCACTGGTTCCGCTCTCGATCGGATTGATGGCCGCGAGCGCCCTGATCCTGGCCCAGTCGACCGATCGCACGATTGCTGCACTGCTTCTGACCGCAATGGTTGCGGTGATCGCGTCGGTCTCGCGCATCAATCCACTCTGGCTCCTGCTCGCCGGGGGGCTGTTTGGTTTTGCTGGCATTGTCTGATGAAAATGGCTAGGCAGTGATCGGGCGGGGGATCCATTTCCAGCCGATTTAGAACAACAGTGCTCGTGACTTACAGGTCGCGGAGGAGACATGCATGGCCGATACGATGGGCCACTCGGCGACTGCCACCCGAAACACCTCGGTGGCGCTCGGCTTCTGTCTGCTGGCGATAGCGCCGCAGATTTTCGAATTCATCTGGTCGATCGGGACGATTTTCGGCTGGGGCGCGGGCCGCGGGCCGGCCGCGGTGGTGGTTGCCCATGCCACGGCGTTGTTCGCCGGTGCGCCCGGCGCGCTGATCGGAGCGGCCAGCGGTGACGCCAAGAAGGCGTCATCCGAGGTCCTGCTCGCGCTGATCTACTCCTATCCGCTCTTTGCGGTGGCGATCGTCACGCTGTTCATGACCATCAGGTCGGCCCAGGACTATGTCGGCGGCGTGATCCTGATGGCGCTGGCCCTGTTCGCGCTGTGGGCCTCGAGCGATCTGCAGGGCATGCGCGGCTTCTCGTTCGGCGCCGGCACCGCGCCGCGGATGTTCGGTGGACTGCTGGTCGCCTTGTCCGCCGGCATCGCCCTGACCGGTCTTCTGACCGACGGGCCGGGGATGTCCCATTATGCCTGGCGCGGGCCGCTGTTCGTGATGGCTGCGATCCTGTTCTTCGCGCTGTCGATCCGCTCCCTCGGCCTCGTGGTCACAGCCTTTGTGAGCTTCATGATCGCGGCGACAGGGTCGCACGAGACGCGCTGGCTGGAGGCTGCCATCGTCGGGGCCTGCCTGACGATCGGCTGTGCCATCCTGTTCCCCTACGTGCTCGGGTTGCCGATGCCGATGTTCCCGCGTTTCCTGGTCCAGTGAGGGTGTGATGGATATCTTTGCCAACCTCGCTCACGGTTTCGTCGTCGCGCTTTCGCCGATCAACCTCTTGATGTGCCTGATCGGCGCGCTGGTCGGCACGCTGGTCGGCGTGCTCCCGGGCATCGGCACCATCGCTACCGTCGCGATGCTGCTTCCGATCACCTTCGGACTGCCGCCGGTCGGCGCGCTGATCATGCTCGCCGGAATCTATTACGGCGCCCAGTATGGCGGCTCGACCACCTCGATCCTGGTCAATATTCCAGGTGAGGCGACATCGGTCGTCACCGCCATCGACGGTCACCAGATGGCCAAGCAGGGCCGCGCCGGCCCGGCGCTGGCGATTGCGGCGATCGGCTCGTTCTTCGCCGGCTGCGTCGCTACCGTCCTGATCGCCATCCTCGGCGCCCCGCTGACCAAGCTGGCGCTGGCGTTCGGCCCGGCCGAGTATTTCTCGCTGATGGTGCTCGGCCTGATCTTCGCGGTCGTGCTGGCCAAGGGCTCGGTGCTGAAGGCGATCGCAATGATCGTGTTGGGCCTGTTGCTCTCCATGGTCGGCTCGGACATCGAGACCGGCGCCTCGCGCATGGCGTTCAACATTCCGGAGCTTGCCGACGGTCTCGGCTTTGCGACCGTGGCGATGGGTGTGTTCGGCTTCGCCGAGATCATCCGCAATCTCGACGCCGGCGCCGAGATGAATCGCGACCTCGTGCAGCAGAAGATCACCGGCCTGATGCCGACGAAGAAGGATCTGATCGACTCGACGCCGCCGATCCTGCGCGGCACCGTGCTCGGCTCGATCCTCGGCATCCTGCCGGGCGGCGGTGCGGTCATCGCTTCGTTCGCAGCCTATACGCTCGAAAAGAAGCTCGCCAAGGATCCGAGGCGGTTCGGCCGCGGCGCGATCGAGGGTGTGGCGGCGCCGGAAAGCGCCAACAACGCTGCGGCGCAGACCTCCTTCATCCCGCTGCTGACGCTCGGCATCCCGCCGAACGCGGTGATGGCGCTGATGGTGGGCGCGATGACCATCCACGGCATCGTGCCGGGCCCGCAGGTGATGCAGAAGCAGCCCGACCTCGTCTGGGGCATGATCGCCTCGATGTGGATCGGCAACCTGATGCTGATCATCATCAACCTGCCGCTGGTGGGAATCTGGGTCCGCCTGCTCCGCGTGCCGTACCGGCTGATGTTCCCCTCGATCGTGATCTTCTGCGCGATCGGCATCTATTCGGTGAACAACGCACCGGTCGACGTCATCCTCGCCGGCGTGTTTGGTCTGGTCGGCTACTGGCTGATCAAGCACGATTTCGAGCCGGCGCCGCTGCTGCTCGGCATGGTGCTGGGACCGCTGATGGAAGAGAACCTGCGCCGTGCGCTGCTGATCTCGCGCGGCGACTGGAGCGTGTTCCTGACGCGTCCGCTGTCGGCGGTGCTGCTTGCGATCGCGGCGAGCCTCCTGCTGCTCACGGTGCTGCCTGTGCTGCGCTCGAAACGTGACGAGGTGTTCACCGAATCCGAGAACTGAGCGCCGCGCCCTGCGTCGTCGCCGCGCACCTGCGTCGGCGCGCCGCATCCTGAAGTCGGATCGACTCGTGTTACGGCTTCGTGAAATGGAAATGCCGGCCTTTGGGCCGGCATTTGTTTTTGTCCAAGGGGACCGACATGACCTTCCTTCGCGCGCTCACGGGCGCATGTGCGGCCGCGCTCGCATCGCTGGGCGTCCTCATTGCGCCGGCCGGGGCGCAGACCTATCCGACGCGCAGCATCACCATGATCGTGCCGTTCGCGGCCGGCGGCCCCACCGACGTCGTCGCGCGCATCGTCACGGCGCACATGGCGCAGACGCTCGGACAGAGCATCATCATCGAGAACGTGGTCGGCGCCGGCGGCACCACCGCGACCACGCGCGCCGCGCGCGCGACCAATGACGGCTACACGCTGATCACCGGTCACATGGGCACCCATGCCGCCTCGGTGCCCCTCTATCCCAAGCTCGCCTACCATCCTGAGAAGGATTTCGAGCCGATCGCGCTGCTCGCGGGCACGCCGATCCTGATCCTGGCGCGCAAGGATTTTCCGCCGAAGGACCTCAACGAGTTCGTGGCCTACGTGAAGGCGAACGCCGAGAAGGTGAACGCCGCGCATGCCGGCGTCGGCTCGGTCTCGCACGTCTCGTGCGAACTGCTGCACTCGATCCTCGACATCAAGCCGGTCGGCGTGCCCTTCAACGGCACGGGCCCCGCGATGAACGCGCTGGTGGCGGGGCAGGTCGATTACATGTGCGACCAGATCGTCAATGCCGTGCCGCAGATCAACGCCGGCACCATCAAGGCCTATGCGATCGCAACGCCGGAGCGCAATCCGTCGCTGCCGAACGTGCCGACCACGGCGGAGGCCGGCCTGCCGAAATTCCAGGCCCAGGCCTGGAATGCGATGTTCGCGCCGAAGGGAACTTCGCCTGCGATCATCGCCCGCCTGAACGCCGCCGCCAGCAAGGCGCTCGACGACGAGACGGTGAAGAAGCGCCTGCTTGAGCTCGGCAGCGTCATTCCGACCGCCGCTGAGCGGACGCCGGAGGCGCTGGCCACCCTCGTCAAGAACGAGATCGCGAAGTGGACCCCGGTGCTGAAACCGGCGACTTAAGCTGCACTTTCAAGCCGATAGGCGGGGGCGGAACGTCGAGTTCCGCCCCTTGTCGTTTGCGCGGAGATCACTCATTTTTCCGGGTATAATCGGTTCGGACAGCGAATCGCCGCTGTCGCAGCGCGGGGGTGGCCGCTAAGTTCGCCGCTTCCCCAAAGGCTCAAGTCGCACATGCACCAGTATCAGGACCTGCTCGAGCGGATTCTTTCAGACGGCGTCGAGAAGACCGACCGCACCGGCACCGGTACATTCTCGGTATTCGGCCATCAGATGCGCTTCAATCTGTCGGCCGGCTTCCCGATGCTGACCACCAAGCGGCTGCCGCTGAAGGCGATCGTGCATGAGCTGTTGTGGTTCCTGAAGGGCGACACCAACATCAAATATCTGAAGGACAACGGCGTCACCATCTGGGACGAGTGGGCGGACGCCAACGGCGATCTCGGCCCCGTGTACGGCCATCAATGGCGCTCCTGGCCAACGCCCGACGGCGGCAGCATCGATCAGATCGCGAAGGTCATCGACATGATCAAGCGTACCCCGGATTCGCGTCGGCTGATCGTGACGGCCTGGAATCCAGCGGACGTGGACAAGATGGCGCTGCCGCCGTGCCATCTGCTGTTCCAGTTCTACGTCGCCAACGGCAAGCTGTCGTGCCAGCTCTACCAGCGCTCGGCCGACGTCTTCCTCGGCGTGCCCTTCAACATCGCCTCCTACGCGCTGCTCACCATGATGGTGGCACAGGTCACGGGCCTGAAGCCCGGCGACTTCGTGCATTCGTTCGGCGACGCTCATCTCTATTCCAACCATATCGAGCAGGCGCGGCTGCAGCTCTCGCGCGCACCGCGGGCGCTGCCCGTGATGCGCATCAACCCCGACGTGAAGGACATCTTCTCCTTCCGCTTTGAGGATTTCGAGCTCGTCGGCTACGACCCGCATCCGCACATCAAGGCGGAAGTCGCGGTCTAGCGCATGATCCGGAAAAGTGCGCAGCGGTTTTCCGATAAGATCATGCGCAAAAAAGAATAGACCGATGTCGCTCAACATCCGCCGCGCGCAGCCCGGAGAAGCCGGGCTCGTTCTGTCCTTCATCCGCGAACTCGCCGACTACGAAAAGCTCTCGCATGAGGTGGAGGCGACCGAGGCTGACATCGCCGACGCACTGTTCGGCGAAAGGCCGCGGCTCTATTGCGCGATCGCCGAATGGAACGGGGAGGCCGCCGGCTTCGCGGTCTGGTTCGTGAATTTCTCCACCTTCAGCGGCCGTCACGGCATCTACCTCGAAGACCTCTATGTGCGGCCGTCGCATCGGGGCAGGGGCCTCGGCAAGGCGCTGCTGGTCTATCTCGCCAAGGAATGCGTCGACAACGGCTGGGCGCGCCTGCAATGGGCGGTGCTCGACTGGAACGCGCCGTCGATCGCCTTCTACAAATCGCTTGGTGCCGTCATGATGGACGACTGGACGCTGTGCCGCGTCACCGGCCCGGCGCTGACGCGGCTTGCGGGGAGCGCATCCTGATGGACATCGTTTTCGTCGTTGCGATCGCGGAGAACGGCGTCATCGGCGCCGGCAATGCCATGCCGTGGCGGTTGAAGGCCGACATGGCGCGCTTCAAGGCGCTGACCATCGGCAAGCCCGTGATCATGGGACGCAAAACCTTCGAATCCCTGCCGCGCCGGCCGCTGCCGAACCGCACCAACATCGTGATCACGCGTGATGCGGACTATCGCGCCAACGGCGCCATCGTCACGACGTCGGCGGCGGATGCGGAGGCGGTTGCGCGCGGCGATGCCCTGCGGCGTTCGGTCACTGAGATCGCGGTGATCGGCGGCGCCGAGATCTTCCGGCAATGGCTCGATCGCGCCGATCGCCTCGAGATCACCGAAGTGCATGCGCGGCCCGAAGGCGACACGCATTTCGACATCGACAGGGCGGCGTGGGACGAGGTTGAACGTATCCGCCATCCTGCCGGCCCCGACGACAGCGCCGACTACTCCTATGTGACATATCGTCGGCGGCGCGGCCATTAACCGCTTTCGCCAATGTTTACATTGACTTTTTCGTGCCCGAGCATAGCTCGGAAGACGGTGAAGGCCGCGTTGTAAGGGACCTGCCTGTCCCCTATAAAGCCGATCCGGACAAAGCGGGCGGGGGCAATTCCACCCTGCCGAGGAGAGCGTCGAATGCCGTGGAAGAATCAGGGCGGTGGCCCATGGGGCTCGGGTCCAAAGGGACCATGGGGCTCAGGCCCGCAACCGGTCGGGCCGAGGCCGCCGGATCTGGAAGACCTTCTGCGGCGTGGCCAGGATCGGCTCCAGCAGATCATGCCGGGCGGCTATTTCTCCGGCATCGGCATCACGCTGATCGTGCTGCTGATCGTCGCGTTCTGGCTGCTGTCGGGCTTCTTCCGCGTGCAGTCCGAAGAGCTCGGCGTCGTGCTGCGCTTCGGCAAGCATGTCCGCACCGTGCAGCCGGGCCTGAACTATCATCTGCCCTATCCGATCGAGACGGTGCTGCTGCCGAAGGCGCTGCGCGTCAACACCATCTCCATCGGCATGACGCTGATCGACGATCCGGCGCGCCGCGGCCGCTCCATTCGTGACGTGCCGGAAGAGAGCCTGATGCTGACCGGCGACGAGAACATTGTCGACGTCGATTTCACCGTGCTCTGGCGCATCAAGCCTGATGGCGTCGGCGACTTCCTCTTCAACATCCAGAACCCTGAGGGCACCGTGAAGGCGGTCGCCGAGAGCGCGATGCGCGAGGTGATCGGCCGTTCGCAGATTCAGCCGATCCTGACCGGTGCGCGCAACGTCACCGAGCAAGGCGTGCAGGAATTGATCCAGAAGACGCTGGACAGCTACGGCGCGGGCATCCAGATCACCCAGGTGCAGATGCAGAAGGTCGATCCGCCGGCGCAGGTGATCGACGCGTTCCGCGACGTCCAGGCGGCGCGCGCCAACCTCGAGCAGTTGCAGAACGAAGCGCAGACCTACGCCAACCAGGTGGTGCCGCAGGCACGCGGTCGCGCCGCCAAGATTCAGCAGGATGCGGAAGGCTACAAGGAGCAGGCGGTCGCCGAGGCCAAGGGCCAGAGCGCGCGCTTCCTCAAGGTCTACGAGGAATACAAGAAGGCGCCCGACGTGACGCGTGAACGGATCTATCTGGAGACGATGGAGCGCGTGCTCGGCGGCGCCGACAAGCTCGTCTATGACGGCGGCGCCTCGGGCCAGGGCATCGTGCCCTATCTGCCGCTGGGCGAATTGACCACCAAGCGGCCGCCTACCACCGGGCAGCCCTCGAGCGGAGGCAACCGATGAGGTCTCCGGTCACAGGTATCGTCACGCTGATGGGCCTCCTGCTCGTCGTGGTCGTCGGCTACATGTCGCTGTTCACGGTTGCGCAGACCGAGCAGACCATCGTGCTGCAGTTCGGTCGTCCCGTCGACGTCGTCACCGCGCCCGGCCTGCACTTCAAGGCGCCGTGGAATTCGGTGATCAACATCGACAAGCGGATTCTCGACCTCGAGAACCCGTCGCAGGAAGCGATCGCCTCCGACCAGAAGCGGCTCGTGGTCGACGCCTTCGCGCGGTACCGCATCAAGGACGCGCTGCGCTTCTATCAGAGCGTCGGCTCGATCCAGGCTGCGAACATCCAGCTCACCACGCTCCTGAACGCGGCGCTGCGCCGTGTGCTCGGCGAGGTCACCTTCATCAACGTGGTGCGCGACGACCGCGAGAAGCTGATGCAGCGCATCCGCGACCAACTCGACCGCGAGGCCGACGGCTACGGTATCCAGGTCGTCGACGTCCGGATCCGCCGCGCCGACCTGCCGGAGCAGAACAGCCAGGCGGTTTACTTGCGCATGAAGACCGAGCGTGAACGCGAGGCGGCCGAGTTCCGCGCCCAGGGTGGTCAGAAGGCCCAGGAGATCCGCTCCAAGGCCGACCGCGAGGCGACCGTGATCATCGCGGAAGCCAACTCGCTGGCCGAGCAGACCCGCGGTGCGGGCGATGCCGAGCGCAACCGCCTGTTCGCGGAAGCCTACGGCAAGGACGCCGATTTCTTCGCGTTCTACCGGTCGATGACGGCCTACGAGAACGGGCTGAAGTCGAACGACACCCGCTTCCTGCTGCGGCCGGACTCGGATTTCTTCCGGTATTTCAGCAACCCGTCCGGCAAGCTGGCAACCGAGACGCCGGCAAAACCGTAAGCTAGACAGGGGGCGGCGAATCTCGCCGCCCCTTCGTCCAAACGAAAACAGCACCACGGGAGGTTCCCATCCGATGAGGTCCATTGCGTTCGCCGACTTCCTCATCGGCCTGGGCATCCTGTTCGTGCTGGAAGGCTTGATGTTCGCAGCCAGTCCGAACTGGATGCGCAAAGCCATGAAGAGTGCCATCGCCACGCCGGACAATATCCTGCGGGTGGTCGGGATCGGTTCAGCCGTCGCCGGCCTGATCCTGATCTGGGTGATGCGGCGCCCGGTTTAGCTCTTGCGCCAACGCCAAAGTGAAGGCGAAAGACCGGTTTTCGCCGTATTATCGGGGCCTTGAAGCCCGTTAAGCTCCGTGCTTGCGCCGTCCCCCCGTTCGAGCGCAGTCTGGACGTCGAATCCTTTCTCTGGAGAACCCAATGACCGCTGCCACCATTGCCCCGACCCGCTTGCGTTTAGGGCTGGCCGCGCTAGCCGTCAGTGCTTTCACTGCGTTCGGCACGCCGGCGGAAGCGCGCGGGCCGGAGGGCATCGCCGACGTCGCCGAGAAGGTGATCGACGCGGTCGTCAACATCTCGACCTCGCAGACCGTCGACGCCAAGGGCGGCGGCAGCAACACCATGCCGCAACTGCCGCCCGGCTCGCCCTTCGAGGAGTTCTTCGACGACTTCTTCAAGAACCGCAGGGGTCCCGGCGGTGGCAGCAAGGGCGGCGATGGCTCCGCCAACCCGCCGCGCAAGACCAATTCGCTCGGATCCGGTTTCATCATCGACACATCGGGCGTCGTCGTCACCAACAACCACGTCATCGCGGACGCCGACGAGATCAACGTCATCCTCAACGACGGCACCAAGATCAAGGCCGAGCTGGTCGGCGTCGACAAGAAGACCGACCTTGCCGTGCTGAAGTTCAAGCCGACCAAGCCGCTGGTCGCGGTGAAGTTCGGCGACAGCGACAAGCTGCGACTCGGCGACTGGGTGGTCGCGATCGGCAACCCGTTCAGCCTGGGCGGTACGGTGACGGCCGGCATCGTCTCGGCCAAGAACCGCGACATCTCCTCGGGTCCCTATGACAGCTACATCCAGACCGACGCCGCCATCAATCGCGGCAATTCCGGCGGCCCGCTGTTCAACCTCGAAGGCGACGTCATCGGCGTCAACACGCTGATCATCTCGCCCTCCGGCGGCTCGATCGGCATCGGCTTTGCCGTGCCGTCGAAGACGGTCGCGGGCGTCGTCGACCAGCTCCGTCAGTTCGGCGAGCTGCGCCGCGGCTGGCTCGGCGTGCGCATCCAGAGCGTGACCGACGAGATTGCCGAGAGCCTCAACATCAAGCCGCCGCGCGGCGCGCTGGTTGCCGGCGTCGACGACAAGGGGCCGGCCAAGCCGGCCGGCATCGAGCCCGGCGACGTCGTCGTCAAGTTCGACGGCAAGGACGTCAAGGATCCCAAGGATCTGTCCCGCGTCGTCGCCGACACCGCGGTCGGCAAGGAGGTCGACGTCGTCATCATCCGCAAGGGCCAGGAAGAGACCAAGAAGGTCACGCTCGGCCGCCTGCAGGATCCCGACAAGGTGCAGACCGCGGCGAAGACCGAGGGGCCGGCGCCGGAGAAGCCGGTGACGCAGAAGGCGCTCGGCCTCGATCTCGCCGCGCTGAACAAGGATCTGCGCACGCGCTACAAGATCAAGGAGAGCGTCAAGGGCGTGGTCGTCACCAATGTCGACGCCAATTCCGACGCCGCCGAGAAGCGGCTCTCCGCCGGCGACGTCATCGTCGAGGTTGCGCAGGAGGCGGTGTCGAGCGGCGCCGATATCCAGAAGCGGGTCGACCAGCTCAAGAAGGACGGCAAGAAGTCGGTGCTGCTGCTGGTCTCCAACGCCGACGGCGAGCTGCGGTTCGTCGCGCTGAGCGTGCAGTAGTCGCGCGATAGGTCCCGTAGGGTGGGCAAAGCGAAAGCGTGCCCACGCATTTTGGCTAATCGAGAGAGATGGTGGGCACGGCGCAAGTGCGCCTTTGCCCACCCTACGGCTGCGGAATGTGCAGCTTGAAACTACCCCTCCACGAACTCGTCCCGCCGATAGCCCTGCGCATAAAGCAGCGCGGTGAGATCGCCGTGGTCGATCCGTGCGGCCGCCGCCGCAGCCACTGCCGGCTTGGCATGATACGCCACACCCAGCCCCGCGGCCTGGATCATCGCGAGATCGTTGGCGCCGTCGCCGACCACGACCGAGTCGATGTCGTCGAGATCGAACGACTCCATCAGATCGACCAGCGTGGCAAGCTTCGCCGCCCGTCCCAGGATCGGCTCCTTCACCTCGCCGGTGAACTTGCCGTCGCGCACGACGAGCTCGTTGGCGCGGTTCTCCTGGAAGCCGATCTTGGCGGCGACCGCGCTGGTGAACAGCGTGAAGCCGCCGGAGACGAGGCAGGTATAGGCGCCGTGCTTGCGCATGGTCGCGACCAGTGTGCTGCCGCCCGGGGTCAGCGTGATGCGCTTGGCCAGGACCTCGTCGACCACGCTGGCGGGCAAATCCTTCAGCAGCGCGACGCGCTCGCGCAGCGCGGGCTCGAACTCGATCTCGCCGCGCATGGCGCGTTCGGTGATGCCTGCGACATGGGCCTTCATCCCGACCAGGTCGGCGAGCTCGTCGATGCATTCCTGGCCGATCATGGTCGAATCCATGTCGGCGAGAAAAAGCTTCTTGCGCCTGAAGCCGGCAGGCTGCACGACGATGTCGACGGGCAGGTCGCCGCGAAGCTCGCGCAGCCGCTGCTCGATGGCGTGACGGTCGGCTTCGAGGCTATTGTCGGCGCCGAAGGGGATATCGACCGCGACGCCGTCGAACAGCCAGTGCGCGGGCGCGGCCTGCGGCAGCACGGCGCGGGCGCCGTCGACGATGGTGGAGTCGAGCGCGGGATTGTCGGGGTTGCAGATCAGCGTGGCGACGAAGGACATTTGAGGTTTTCGTGAGCGAGAGGCAAGTCGGCAGAAGGCCTGTTGGCGAGGCCGTGCTTATCGCAGGCCCGACCGCCAGCGGCAAGTCGGCGCTGGCGCTCGAGCTGGCCCTCAGCGCGGGCGGCGTCGTCATCAATGCCGATTCCATGCAGGTCTACCGTGATCTGCGCATCATCACGGCACGGCCGACACATGACGAGGAAGCCCGCGCTCCGCACCGTCTCTACGGCCATGTCGATGCGGCCGTGAACTTCTCGGCCGGCGCCTGGGTGGCTGACGCGGCCAAGGCGCTCGACGAGGCCAAGGCGGAAGGCCGCCTGCCGATCTTCATCGGCGGCACCGGATTGTATTTCAAGGCGCTGACGGCGGGACTTTCCGTGGTGCCGCCGATTCCTGCCGAGGTGCGCGAGGACGTGCGTGCGCGGCTGGAACGGGACGGCCCGGAGGCGCTGCATGCGGAACTGGCACGTCGCGATTCCCGCGCCGCCGACCGACTGAACCTGCGTGACCGCACCCGGATCGCGCGTGCGCTCGAAGTGGTCGAGGCGACCGGCCGCTCGCTGCTCGACTGGCATCGGGAGGGTCAGCCGCCGCTGCTGCCCAAGGACAGCTTTCGCGCGGTGTTTCTCGCGCCCGACCGCGAGGAGCTTTATGCGCGGATCGATGCCCGTTTCGATGCCATGCTGGGCGCGGGTGCCTTGAGGGAGGTTGAGCGGCTGGCCGCCCGACAGCTCGATCCGCTGCTGCCGGCGATGAAGGCCCATGGCGTGCCGGCGCTGATCCGGCATCTGCGTGGGGAGCTGAGCCTGGACGAGGCCGCCGCCATCGGCCGCGCCGACACGCGCCACTACGCCAAGCGGCAATTTACCTGGTTCCGGCACCAGTTGCCTGAGTTCGAATGGGTGAAGCCGGAAGCGGCGAGGGGGTGGCTCGCGGCGGTCGTCAGCGCGGCGCGGGACCAGGGATGACAACGTCCGTCGTCATTCCGGGGCGCGCGTAGCGCGAGCCCGGAATCCATAACCCCGCGCGCCCGCGTGGCGACGGCTCTTGGCCATCAGCTCGGGAGCCAACGCGTCCTGTGGTTCTGGATACCGGGCTCGATGCTTCGCATCGCCCGGAATGACAGGCGGGCGGATCGGCGCGCTTTTCTGGCCGGGTTCCCCAATTTACCTCTCGCCGAACCCGGGGAACACCGCTACACTGCCAAAATCGCGCGGGAACGGCCGCATTGCCTTGACATCCGGGCTTTGGCCGCTATGTTTCGCGCAACCTTTGGGAAGCCGAGCGCCTGCCATGCGTAACATTATTACCAAACTCCTTATCGCCGTCGTACCCAGGCACACCGCCGGGGATGGCTAGCTGCCATCCACAAGACAGGCGGTGTGCATGGGCCCTCTTCGGGGCCTTTTTTATTTCCCGAACCCGACACGTACGAAGCCGCTGACAACAGCGCATCCGGAGCAAGCCAATGACCGACAAGAGCCACGATCCGAACCAGATGACCGGCGCCGCGATGATCGTCCGCGCGCTCATCGATCACGGCGTGACCGACATTTTCGGCTATCCCGGCGGCGCGGTGCTTCCGATCTATGACGAGATCTTCCAGCAGAGCGAGGTCCAGCACATCCTCGTCCGCCACGAGCAGGGCGCGGGCCATGCCGCCGAGGGCTATGCGCGCTCGACCGGCAAGCCGGGCGTCGCGCTGGTGACCTCCGGTCCCGGTGCCACCAACATGGTGACGCCGCTGACCGATGCGCTGATGGATTCGATCCCGCTCGTCTGCATCTCCGGTCAGGTGCCGACGCATCTGATCGGCAACGACGCGTTCCAGGAATGCGACACCGTCGGCATCACGCGTCCCTGCACCAAGCACAATTGGCTGGTGCGCGACGTCAACGATCTCGCGAAAGTGCTGCACGAGGCGTTCTACGTCGCGACCACGGGCCGTCCGGGCCCGGTGCTGGTCGACGTGCCCAAGGACGTGCAGTTCGCGACCGGCACCTATCACCCGCCGCGCAAATCCGACGTGCACCGCTCCTACGCGCCGCGCGTGAAGGGCGATGCGTCGCAGATCCGCAAGGCGGTCTCGCTGCTCGCGGGTGCCAAGCGCCCCGTGATCTACAGTGGCGGCGGCGTCATCAACTCCGGTCCTGAAGCCACCAGGCTGCTGCGCGAGCTGGTCGAGGTCACCGGCTTTCCGATCACCTCGACGCTGATGGGCCTCGGCGCCTATCCGGCGTCGGGCAAGAACTGGCTCGGCATGCTCGGCATGCACGGCACCTACGAAGCCAACATGACGATGCATGATTGCGACGTCATGCTGTGCGTCGGTGCGCGCTTCGACGACCGCATCACCGGCCGCGTCGATGCGTTCTCGCCGGGCTCGAAGAAGATCCACATCGACATCGACCCGTCCTCGATCAACAAGAACATCCGCGTCGACGTGCCGATCATCGGCGATTGCGCCAACATCCTCGGCGACATCCTCCAGGTGTTCAAGGCGGAGGCGAAGAAGCCCGATATCAAGTCGTGGTGGCAGCAGATCGCGCAGTGGCGCGCCCGCAACTCGCTCTATTACAAGAAGAGCAACGAAGTCATCCTGCCGCAGCACGCGATCCAGAGCCTGTTCGAGGCGACGCGTGGCAAGGACACCTACATCACGACCGAAGTCGGTCAGCACCAGATGTGGGCGGCGCAGTTCTACGGCTTCGACGAGCCGCACCGCTGGATGACCTCGGGCGGTCTCGGCACCATGGGCTACGGCCTGCCGGCCGCGGTCGGCGTGCAGGTGGCCCATCCGGACAGCCTCGTCATCGATATCGCGGGCGATGCCTCGGTGCAGATGACGATGCAGGAGATGTCGACGGCGGTTCAGTACGAGCTTCCGATCAAGATCTTCATCCTGAACAACCAGTACATGGGCATGGTGCGGCAGTGGCAACAGCTGCTGCACGGCAACCGTCTGTCGCATTCCTATTCGGAGGCGCTGCCGGATTTCGTCAAGCTCGCCGAAGCCTATGGCGCCGTCGGCCTGCAGGTGCACAAGCCCGGCGACCTCGACGGCGCCATCAAGGAGATGATCTCGGTCAAGCGCCCCGTGCTGTTCGACTGCCGCGTCGCGGCGCTCGAAAACTGCTTCCCGATGATTCCCTCCGGCAAGGCGCATAACGAGATGCTGCTGCCGGAGCAGGCGAATGACGAGGCGACCGCGAAGGCGTTCGCCGGCGGCAAGGCGCTGGTGTGACGAGAGAGATTTGAGGGGACGACAATGAACCAGCCCGCATCCGCCTACTTCATCGAAGAGCGCCACGATCCGAACGAGACGCACACGCTTGCCGTGCTCGTGCAGAACGAGCCCGGCGTGCTCGCGCGCGTCATCGGCCTGTTCTCGGGCCGCGGCTACAACATCGAAAGCCTCACGGTCTCCGAGACCGAGGCGCAGAAGCATCTGTCGCGCATCACCATCGTCACCACGGGGACGCCGATGGTGATCGCGCAGATCAAGAACCAGCTCGATCGCATGATCCCGGTCTACCAGGTCGTCGACATGACCCAGACCCGGCGCTCGATCGAGCGTGAGCTCGCGATGGTCAAGGTCCGCGGGCAGGGCGAGCACCGGGTCGAGGCGCTGCGGCTTGCGGATGCGTTCCGCGCCCGGGTGATCGACGCCACCACCGAGAGCTTTGTGTTCGAGATCACAGGCAACACCGACAAGATCAACCAGTTTATCGACCTGATGCGCCCGCTCGGCCTTGTCGAGGTGTCGCGCACCGGCGTTGCCGCGATCGGCCGCGGGCCTGAAGGGATGTGAACCATGCTGGCGCGCGACTGGTACTATAACGAGCGGAACCGGATGGGCATCGGGCCCGCTGTGGCGTCGATCTACGACGCCCACGACGATGCCGATCTGCGGGCGCGCGCCGCACTGAAAATGCTGGGAGTCCAGCGCGGCTGGCGCATCGCCGACATCGGCTGCGGCAACGGGGTGCTGGCGACCGAAGCCGCGCTGATGGGCGCCGAGGTCGATGCCATCGACATCTCACCGGCGATGCTGGCGCTTGCCGAGATCTACGCGCGCGATCGCAAGGCGCCCGTGCGCACCCAGTCCGCCGGTCTGCTCAGCTTCGCCTATCGGCCGGAATCCTACGATCTGATCGTCAGCGAATTCACGCTGCATCACCTGCCTGATTTCTGGAAGGCAGTGGCGATGTCGCGGATCTTTCGCGCGCTCAAGCCCGGGGCGACGTTCTACCTGCGCGACATCGTCTACGCTTCGATGCCGGATGCCATCGAGCGCGACGTCGAGCAATGGGCCGACTTCCAGATCAAGAACCACGATTTCGCCCGCGAAGGCGTGGTGACACATATGCGCGACGAATATTCCACCTTCGGCTGGGTGATGGAGCGGATGCTGACCGATGTCGGCTTCACGCTGGTCTCGGCCGACTACCACGCACCGATGCACGGCACGTATCTGCTGCGGAAACCAAGAGCCGGCGAGCAAGGCTAGACGAACAACAACAGGGCTGCACGACAGGGCAGAACCGAGAACAACAATGAAGCCGGCCGATATCCTCATCGCCATCGTGGTGGCGATCATCTGGGGACTTGCCTTCGTGGCGAGCCGGATCGCGCTCGACGAGTTTTCGCCGGAGCTGATGACGGCGATGCGCTTTGCGATTGCGGCGGTGCCGTGCCTCTTCGTTCCGAAGCCGAAGGTCGCCTGGTCGCTCCTGATCGCGATCAGCCTCACGCTGTTCCTCGGCCAGTTCCTGAGTCAGGCCTACGGCATTGCCCACGGCGTGCCGGTCGGGCTGACCAGCGTCGTGGTGCAGAGTCAGGCGCTGTTCACGATCGGATTCGCCGCGATCGCCTTTGGCGAACGGCCGACGCCGGTGCAGACGCTTGGTGTCGTCATTGCGGCCGCGGGCCTGCTCATGATCTGCGGCACGGTGGGTTACGATTTCAGCGTCGCCGCCTTTGCGGTGCTGATGATCGCCCCGATCTGCTTTGCCGTCGGCAATCTTCTGCTGCGCGGAGCCCGCGGCGCGCCGATGTTCGACCTGTTTGCCTGGCTCTGCCTCACGGCCGCGGTGCCGCTTTTTGCGCTCGCGCTGGTCGTCAACGGGCCGGTGCCGACCTTCCAGTCGCTGATCCACATGTCGCTTAAAGGTCTCATCTGCCTGCTGGTGATCGGTGCCATCTCCACCAGTATCGCCTATTGGCTCTGGGGCCGGTTGTTGCGCGACTATCCCGCCGCGCAAGTGGTGCCGTTCGCGCTGCTGGTCCCGTTCATCGGTTCGGCGGCCTCCAGCATCGTGTTCGGCGAGCGGTTCGGACCCTTGCGGCTCGCCGGCATGCTGACCGTGATCGGTGGTATCGCGGTGATGGTGCTGGCGCGGCGCCCGCAAGTCCTGCCCAAGGCAGCGGGAAAGGCAGCGTGAGGTGAACATGTCCCAGTCGCTGTTCTATGCCTTCCTCATCTTCATGGTCGTGATGTATTTCACGCCCGGGCCGAACAACATCATGCTGCTGTCCTCGGGCCTGACCTACGGCTTCCGGCGCACCATCCCGCACATCGTCGGCATCGTCCTCGGCTTCGCCTTCATGGTCGCCGCTGTCGGCCTCGGGCTCGGCTCGGTGTTCCTGGCCTATCCGATCCTGCAGACCATCCTGAAATATGCCGGTGCCGCCTACCTGATCTACCTGGCCGCCGCGATTGCCATGTCCGGCCCGACCAAGCCCGGGGAGGGGGATGGCCGCGGTCCGATGACCTTCTGGGGCGCGGCGATGTTCCAATGGATCAACGCCAAGGGCTGGGTGATCGTGATCGGCACCATCACCGCCTATGCCGCGATCGCCCAATTCCCGCTCAACATCGCGATCCAGACCCTGATCAGCCTGCTCGTCGGCACGGTCTCGACCGTGGTCTGGGCCCTGTTCGGCTCAGCGTTGCGGCCGGTCCTGACCTCGCAGCGGCTGGTCCGCGCCTTCAACATCCTGATGGCGCTCCTGCTGCTGGCCTCCCTCTACCCCGTTTTCATGGATGCATGATGTCGCGGATTTCCATGCAGAAACGGGTTTCCCTACGGGCTGAAAATGCTCTAGACAGCCCCCGAAATCCGCAAATTTCACCCTTCGGACACTGACCAATGGCCGATTTCGGCCCTGAACGAGGAAACGACCTATGCGTGTTTATTACGATCGCGACGCCGACCTGAACCTGATCAAGGGCAAGAAGGTCGCCATCGTCGGCTATGGCAGCCAGGGCCATGCCCATGCGCTCAATCTGAAGGATTCCGGCGTCAAGGACGTCGCCATTGCGCTGCGCAAGGACTCGGGCTCGGTGAAGAAGGCGGAAGCCGCAGGCTTCAAGGTGATGGAAGTCGCCGAAGCCGCCAAATGGGCCGACCTCGTCATGATGCTGACCCCGGACGAGCTTCAGGGCGACATCTATCGTGAGCACCTGCACGACAACATGAAGAAGGGCGCTGCCCTCGTGTTCGCGCACGGCCTCAACGTCCACTTCAACCTGCTCGATCCGCGCGCCGACCTTGACGTGCTCATGATCGCGCCGAAGGGCCCCGGCCACACCGTGCGCTCCGAGTACCAGCGCGGCGGCGGCGTGCCCTGCCTGATCGCGATCGCCAAGGACGTCTCGGGCAACGCCCATGACCTCGGCCTGTCCTACGCTTCGGCCGTCGGCGGCGGCCGCGCCGGCATCATCGAGACCACCTTCAAGGAAGAGTGCGAAACCGACCTGTTCGGCGAGCAGGTCGTGCTCTGCGGCGGCCTGGTCGAGCTGATCAAGGGCGGCTACGAGACCCTGGTCGAAGCCGGCTACGCCCCGGAAATGGCCTATTTCGAGTGCCTGCACGAAGTGAAGCTGATCGTCGACCTGATCTATGAAGGCGGCATCGCCAACATGAACTACTCGATCTCCAACACCGCCGAGTACGGCGAGTACGTCACCGGTCCCCGCATCGTCACTGCGGAGACCAAGGCCGAGATGAAGCGCGTCCTCGCCGACATCCAGGGCGGCAAGTTCGCCCGCGACTGGATGCTCGAGAACAAGGTCAACCAGACCTCGTTCAAGGCAACCCGCGCCAAGCTCGCTGCGCACCCGATCGAGGAAGTCGGCGCCAAGCTGCGCGACATGATGCCCTGGATCAAGAAGGGCGCGCTGGTCGACAAGTCGAAGAACTAAGGTTTGCGTTCTTCGGACGCAGCGCATCACGCAAAGTGGTGCGCTGCTGATCCGGGGTCCATGTGGTGAGATGGGTCCCGGCTCTGCGGCGCATCGCTTCCGCGCTGCACCGCGTCCGGGACAAGGAAGCGAAAGCACAAGCTTCGTGCGCCAAACCAAATCTTAAGCCTTCGCGACTATATTGGAGCGAGATCGCAGACAGCGGTCTCGCTCTTTTCATCTCGCGCCAAGCATTGCTGCTTCAATCAAATTCTTCGCGAGCTGACGTGCCCTCTGAGCACGAAGAACTGACGCTTAAACCACATTCTTGATCTCGCCTCGTTTGTCAGCGCTTTTTCAAAAGCTGCGACCGCGAAAAGCGCTGTGCTGTCAGAGTCTAGGATTCGGCTCTTCATCCGCGTTCTCATGATGCGGTCTATTGCGCCTTTTGACGTTCGCGCGCTGCTTCATCTTGAGAACCGACATCTGCGGCGGCTTCTTGCAGCCAGTCTATGGCTCGAAAAAGCATCATGGATGCGCGGCTTGAGAAGCTGACGGCGTTGCGTCGGCGCGGCCGTATCCTACATTGATCGCGGGGCACAACAGGGGGGAATTGACCATGCGATCCGTCGTCGTCACCGGTGCGTCCACAGGCATCGGCTGGGCTACTGCAAAGTTTCTGATCGGACGCGGCTATCGCGTGTTCGGCAGCGTTCGCAAGCAGGCCGATGCCATCAGGCTCAAGGGCGAGTTCGGCGCCAATTTCACCCCACTGCTGTTCGACGTCACCGACGAGGCCGCGGTCCTCGCGGCCGCGCGAGACGTACGGGAGGCGCTGAATGGCGAGACACTGGCGGGCCTCGTCAACAATGCCGGCATCGCCGTCGCGGGCCCCGTGCTCGAATTGTCGGCCGACGATTTCCGCCGCCAGATGGACATCAACGTCGTCGGCCCCGTGATCGCGACGCAGGCGTTCGGGCCGCTGCTCGGCGCCGATCCGTCGCTGAAGGGGCCGAAGGGGCGGATCGTGATGATCAGCTCGGTCGCGGGGAAGAACGGCAATCCGCTGTCGGCACCCTACTGCACCTCCAAGCACGCCATCGAGGGACTGTCCGAAAGCCTGCGCCGCGAGCTGATGCTGTTCGGCATCGACGTCATCATCGTCGCGCCTGGCGCGGTGAAGACGCCGATCTGGAGCAAGGCGGAGGAGATCGATCTGTCCGTCTACCAGAACTCGCCCTATCTGCCGGCGCTGAACAAGGTCATGGCCTTCATGATGGATCTCGGCGCCAAGGGCCTGCCGGCCGAGCGCATCGCCGAGATCGTGTTCGAGGCGCTCACCGCGGCGAGCCCGAAGGTGCGCTACCAGATCACGCCGGATCCGATGCGCCATCTGATCACGGCCGTGCTGCCGAAACGGACGCTCGACCGCATCATTGCCAAGCGACTCGGATTCCTGCCGCAATAAAGCATGATCCGGAAAAGTGCGAAGCGGTTTTCCGGAAAGATCATGCGTAAACAACGATCTAAAGTGCGATGACGATTCATCCAAATCTCATCGCGCTTTAGGCGGGCCGCTTCAGCCCGCCGCAACGGTCTGGCCGCGCGGATGGCGAGCCATCGCGATCATGCGCAGCGCCATCACGATCAACAGCGGAACGAGGAAGGCGGCATAGAGCGGCATCGCCGGCACGCGCTTGCCGAACGAGACCATGAACTGGAGCCAGAGATAATAGCCGCCGGCGAGATGCAGTGTCCGCCAGGCGCGCGGCCCGATCAGCGCGGCGGTGCGGTCGAACGAGGTCGCGCTCATGGCAATGATGACGGCATAGCCGATCCCGCCGAAGATGTAGGAGGCAGGCGAGGTGGCCTCCGCAAAACCGGCTGGATCCATCTTGGCGAAGGCGATGATCGCGACCGCGTGGATGGCGTGGGAGACCGCAAAGCTCAAGCCGAGATAGCGGCGGTTGCGATGCTGCCAGCGCGTCCAGCCATTGGGCCACAGCCGCGCCAGCGCCGCGCCGCTGAAGGCGAGGCAGAACAGCGTGAGCGAGCTGCGTGCCGTGAAGCGGATCACCATCCGTACGCCCTCGACCTCGAACTGCCGCATCGAGGCGATCCACAAGCTGAGAATGACCAGGCTGAGGGTGAGGGCGGCCAGCAGCCGCCAGCCTTCGAGCCAGCCTTGACGTTGCGACATGATGGTCTCCCTTCGTTATGTAATCATCGATTACATTTCGGCGCGCTTGCGCGGTCAACCGTGTAATCGCTGCTTACATTCACGTTCGGGTGATGCTAGGCTCGGTGCGTCCACGAGTTCGCTGCAACCTCTCCCGCTTGCGGGGGAGGTCGGCGCGGAGCGCCGGGTGGGGGCTTTCTCCGCTCAGGGATTCTTCGTTGTGGCACGACCCCCACCCCAGCCCTCCCCCGCAAGCGGGAGAGGGAGCACACCTCCGCCATGGCGCTTCTCATGCCCAAAGCCGCTCGCCAAGCACCCAAGCCGCGCACCCGCCGCCCGGCAGTCGAACCCCGGCCGTACCACCACGGCGATCTTCGCCGCGTCCTGATCGATGCTGCGCTGCAGCTCGCTGCGGAAGGAGCGGAAGTCTCGGTGCGTGAGGCCGCGCGCCGGGCTGCAGTATCGCCGGGCGCGCCGTTCCGGCACTTTCCGAACCGCGATGCCCTCATGGCGGCGGCGGCCGAGGAGGCGCAGCGGCGTTTCCGTGCCGAGATCGAGGCGGCGCTGAGCGAAGCTCTGGCCGCCGGCCCGCTCGCCCGTTTCCGCGCCTTTGGCCTTGCCTACCTGCGCTGGGCGATGCGCAATCCCGCGCATTTCGAAATCATCTCCACCGGGCGCTATTTCGCCCATGGCAGCTCCGCCGAGCTGACCCGCGACAACGCCGAACTGATCGCCCTGACCGAGGGAATCCTCGCTGAAGCGGCGGAGCAGGGTCTGCTGCGCTCCGCCGATCTCAAGCAGGTCCAGATCGCCGGCCGCGCGCTGGTCTACGGCTTCGCCCGGATGAATCTCGACGGCCACTTTCCGCGCTGGGGCGTCCAAGAGGGCGAGATCGAGCGGTTGGCGGAAGCAGTGATCGATCTGTTCATCGCAGGCATCGCCAAGGCCTAGAGCCTTGAGGCCTGTTTCTTCCGAATTTGGATTGGCAGGTTCCGCGACTTGCGAATACACTCGCGCACATATTTGAACTCGATATTTTGACAGTACGCGAAGATGGATCGACGCACATTTGTTCTCGCGGCCGGCGCCGCGCCGCTATGGCTTTCCCAGGCTGTTGCGCAAAACTCCCGTCCCGCGATCGGTTTGCTGGCCAGTGGCTCGCCTGAGACCTTCGCCACCGTCGTCACCGGATTTCGCGAGGGACTGGGCGCCGCCGGGCTGACGGAGGGGCGCAACGTCGCGATCGAGTATCGCTGGGCGCAGGGGCAGTTCGATCGGTTGCCCTCGCTTGCCGCCGAGCTCATCCGGCAGCAGGTCGGTGTCATCGTCACGATGGGCGGCAATGTTGCCGCGCTTGCGGCCAAGCGGGCAACGCCCGCCATCCCCATCGTATTCCTGACGGCCGATGATCCGGTGTCCTCGGGTCTGGTGGAAAGCTTGAGCAGGCCCGGCGCCAACGTCACCGGCGTGACCTGGCTTGCGGCCGAACTCGGCGCAAAGAACCTGGAGCTGGCGAGCGAATTGTTGCCGAATGCCGCGACCATCGGTGTCCTCGTCAACCCCAACCGTCCGACCGCAGAGGCCCAGCTCGAAAGTGCCAGGACCGCGGCAAAGGCCATCGGCAAGACCGTGCTCGCGTTCAAGGCGGGCAACCGGGACGATATCGACAAGGTGTTTGCGGATCTCGGGCCGGCGCGGGTCGATGCGCTGTTCGTCACGGTTGATCCGGTCTTCATCGTCAATCGCGTTCAGATCATCGAGTCCGCCGCAAAGCAGCGGGTGCCGACGCTGTATTTTCAGCGCGAGTTCGTGGATCTCGGCGGCCTGCTGAGCTACGGCGCCAGCGCGCAGGACGCCGCGCGCCTCGTCGGGGGCTATGCGGCCCGGATCATGAAAGGCGCCAAGCCCGCCGATCTTCCCGTTCAGCGCTCGACCAAGATCGAGACCATCGTCAATCTCAGGACGGCCAGGGCCCTCGGCATCACGATTCCACCGACCCTGCTGGCCCGTGCCGACGAAGTCGTCGACTAGGCGGCCGGCCTCGGCGCCGGTCCGGCAGACGCGGCAGATTGTCCCTGTTTATCCCTGGAGGTGATCGAAATGGCGGCCTACGTGATTTTCGACGTCGAGATCAGCGACCCCCAGCAGTATCAGAGCTTCATGTTGGGCGTGAAACCTGCACTGGAGGCGGCGGGAGCGCGATATCTGGCGCGCGGCGGGGCTCACAAGGTCTACGAGGGAGACTGGAATCCCCGCAGGATCGTCCTTTTGGAATTCCCGTCGGTTGCCGCCTGGGAAGAGTTCTATAACGGCGCCACCTATCAGGGCTTGAAGTCCGTCCGGGACGCCTGCAGCTCCGCCCGGCTGGTCGGCGTGGAAGGCCTCTAGCGGAGCGTCCGGGCGGGGCGGCGCGCCGGTCTGAGCGCCGACATCAAGCGAAGGTCGGATCACCGCGCACGTTGCCTGTACTTGACCGTTCCGTTACAGTTTTATGACACGGTGCAGGCTTCCGGCTGCGCCGGACGCCTAGCCGCCCTCTTTCCACCCTTGGGCCGGCCAGACGGCTAGGGCATTACATTGCGCCGGACCAGCTGTTGCGTGTCGTCGATGGCGTCCGCGCCTAATCCAGGTCCTTCTGCCACGACTGCGGTGCTGGCGAGCGTCGCCGCGCTCGGCATCTGGCGGTTGCTCGCCGTCGCCGCGCCGCATCTGGCCGCGCTCGCGCTGATGTACGAGACCGAGACCGATTTCGGCTCGCGGCTCTCCTTTGCGCTCGCCTGGGGCATCCTCAACTTCTTCTGGATCACGCTGCTGCGGCGGCCGGCGCTGTCGGGCGCGCTGTCGCTGACCATGGTCGTGGTGCTGGTGCTGCTGTCGCGGCTCAAGCACGACGTCGTCCAGATGACGGTCAACTTCATCGACCTGATGATGATCGACCGGGACACCGTCGCCTTCCTGTTCACGATCTTCCCGAACTTGCGCTGGTCGGTGATCCTGGCCGGTCTCGTCACGCTGCCGCTGATGTATGCGCTGTGGTGGCTCGATCCGTTCCGCATCCGCCGCCTGCCGGCGCTCGCCTGCAAACTGGCATGCCTTGCCGCGCTGGTCGGCTATTCGCTCTATCATCCGGACGAGGCCTGGCGCGGCTATTACGACGACGGCTATCTCTCGAAATTCTTCCGCTCCGGCGTCAGCTCGGTGTCCGACTTCGTGCAATACGGCTTCATGGAATCGGCCGCCGCGAGCAACGAGCGGCTGAACGTGCCGCTGGTCGATTCCTGCCACGCGGCAGGACGCCGGCCGAACATCATCATGATCCATGATGAATCGAGCTTCGACATTCGCGCCGCGCAAGGCATCAAAGTGCCGCAAGGCTATGGCAGCCATTTCAAGTCCTGGGACGGCAAGCAGCGCACCTTCCTCGCCGAGAGCAATGGCGGGCCGAGCTGGTTCACCGAGTACAACGTGCTCGCGGGGCTGTCCTCGCGCTCGTTTGGCCGCTTCGCCTATTTCGTGACGCGCATCGCCTCCAACCGCGTCGAGCGCGGGCTGCCGCTGGCGCTGCGCCGTTGCGGCTACGACACGATGTCGCTCTATCCCGCCTATGGCGGCTTCATGGCCGCCCGCAGTTTCCAGATAACGACGGGCATCGAACGCTTTTTCGACTCCAAGGATCTCCACGCCAAGGACGTCGAGCCCGACAGCTTTTTCTACAACAAGGCGCTGCAGCTGATGGGCCAGCAGCCGCCCAACAAGCCGCTGTTCACCTTCATCTATCTCGGTGCCAATCATTTCCCCTGGGAGACGCGCTTCCGTCCCGACTTGCTGCCGAACTGGCGCGCGCCGGGCAACGTGGCGTCCATCGACGAATATCTGCGCCGGCAGGCGATGAGCGCCGAGCAGTACAAGGCGTTCATCGCGGGCCTCAAGAAGACCTTTCCCGGCGAGCCCTTCCTGATCGTGCGCTATGGCGATCACCAGCCGGAATTTGCGCCTGCCATTCTCGAGCCCGGGCTGGACGAAGGCGCCATCGGCAAGAAGCTGGATGCCTACGATCCGCGCCTCTACGCAACCTATTACGCGATCGATGCCGTCAATTTCGAGCCGGTGAAGAGCGACACGGTGATGGACACGATCGACGGCCCCTATCTGCCGCTGGTGATCCAGGAGGCCGCCGGCATCCCGCTCGACCCCTCGTTTGCCGAGCAGAAGGAGATCATGCTCCGCTGCAAGGGCATCTTCTACGGCTGCAAGGACGGCGCCGAAGCGCGCCGGCTGAACCGCCTGCTGATCAACGCCGGGATGATCCGGGGGCTGTAGTCCACCCAGCGCCCCGACGTGACATCGCCTGTAATGACGCGAGCTTGGCAGGCGCGTAATACATCGCATTACGATATGTTCATCTTCGACGCGATCGAGGGGTTTTCGGACTAAAGTCTGACGCGCGATTGCCTGAAATCACCGACTTGTAATCGGCGGTGCGCTTCCCTTCCGCAACTTCGTCACGATTACTTCCATCATTCGTCACACCGCCAAAGCGTTCTTCCCGGCGGTGCGAAGCCAGTCCCTGGTCCACCTTTTCTTGCAGGAGTATCATCCATGCGAGCGCTTGATGCTGCGCGTCTTGCATTTGCCCTCGTGCTGCTCGTTCCGGCTGCCCACGCGACCGAAGCTGCGCACGACATCAAGGGCCTCTATCTCATGACCGACTATCCGGCCGTCACGGTGCGGCCGGGGACCACGACCAACATTTCGCTGCGGCTGCAGGACTACGGTCTTTCCCCGGAGCGCTATCAGCTTTCGGTCGCCGGCGTGCCGAACGGCTGGAACGCGACGTTGCTGGGCGGCGGTCAGCCGGTCGGCGCCGCGATGCCGGCGCCCGATGGCAGCGTCGCGCTTCAGCTCAGGCTCGACGTGCCCGCAGGCAACGATCTCGCGCCGCATACGCTCACGGTCAAGGCCGAAGGGCAGGGCACGACGGCCGAGCTCCCGATCGCGGTTTCGCTCGCCAAGGAGTTGCCGGCCAAGCTCGGTGTGAAATCCACCCTGCCGTCGCTGCGCGGCAGTCCGAAATCCAACTTCGATTACACGCTCTCGGTCAAGAACGATTCAGGCCGCAACCTCGTTGCCAGCTTTTCAGCGGAAGCTCCCGCCAATTTCGAGACCTCGTTCACCGAGGCCTATGGCACGCAGGAGCTCTCGTCGATCCCGATCGATGCCGGCCAGTCCAAGGACATCAAGCTGAAGGTGCGGCCGCCCACCACGATCGATGCCGGCCACTTCCCGGTCAAGGTGACGGTGAAGGCGGAGGACGCTTCCGCGTCGACCGAACTTGCACTCGACGTTGTCGGTGAGCCGCAGCTTCAGATCTCGGGTCGCGACGGTCTGTTGAGTGCGCGGGCGGTCGCCGGCAAGCAAAGCTCGATCCCGATCGTCGTGACCAATTCCGGTACGGCTCCGGCGGAGAACATCACGCTGGCGGGAACGGCGCCGAGCGGGTGGAAGGTGACGTTCGAGCCGGCGACCATCGAGCGCCTGGTGCCGGGCAAGGACAGCGAAGTGCAGGCGCTGCTCACGCCCAGCGACAAGTCGCTGGCCGGTGACTACCAGGCCACGATCCGCGCCGCGTCGCGCGGAGAGAGCGCTTCCAGCCAGTTCCGCATCACGGTCGGAACGTCGACCGTATGGGGCATGGCAGGTGCCGGCGTCATCGGCGTCGCGCTTTTGTTGATGCTGGGTGCAGTCGCGAGGTTCGGACGGCGATGACCGATCAATCCAGCGAGAGCCGAGGGACGGCACCAGATCCCGTCATTGCCGCGCGCGGGCTGACCCGGCGCTATGGCGCCACTGCCGTGGTGGATGCCATCGACTTCGACATTGCCCGCGGTGAGGTGTTCGGCCTGCTTGGTCCGAACGGCGCGGGCAAGACCACGACCATCCTGATGATGTTGGGCCTGACCGAGAATTCCTCGGGAGAGATCCGCGTGCTCGGCTTCGATCCGGCTCGCGAGCCGCTGAAGGTCAAGCGGCGCGTCGGCTATCTGCCCGACGCCGTCGGCTTCTACGACCAGCTCACCGCTACGGAGAACCTCGCCTACACGGCCAAGCTGATGGGGCTCGCGCGCGCCGAACGAGCGCGGTTGATCGAAGCCGCGTTGTTACGGGTCGGGTTGGCCGACGTCGCCTCGAAGCGTGTTGCGACCTTCTCGCGCGGCATGAGGCAACGACTGGGCCTCGCCGAAATCATCATGAAGCGGGCCGAGATCGCGATCCTGGACGAGCCGACCTCCGGGCTTGATCCGCAGGCGACCTTGGAGTTCCTCGGATTGATCGGAGAGCTGAAGGCCGAGGGCATTACCGTGCTGCTGTCGTCCCACATGCTCGACCAGGTGCAACGCATCTGCGATCGCGTCGCGCTGTTCAAGGCCGGTCGGATCGTGCTGATGGGCGCGGTACCTGATCTCGCGGTCAAGGTGCTCGGTGCGGGCTTCGTCGTGGAGGTCGAGGCCGAAGGGCCGGGCATCGCACGGCGGCTGGCGCTGATCCCGGGGGTGACTCAGGTGGAAACCCTCGCCGTCGATCGCTTTCGCATGACGGCCGAGCGCGACGTGCGGGCAGATGCCGCCCGCGCCGTGGTCGCGGTCGATGGAGCTTTGCGAAGATTGTCGGTCGACGAGCCGAGTCTTGAAGCGATCTATGCGCGCTACTTCCAGACCACGTCCACGGGAGACATCCGTCATGCGGCGTGAGGGATCACCGTTCCAGGGACTGTCGACCGTCTTCGTCAAGGAGCTCGCCGATCATATCTCCAGCATCCGCATGCTGATGCTGGAGTTTCTAGTGGTGTTCACGGCGTTGGCTGCCCTCTACGAAGCGATCAACAGTCTCCGGCAGACCACTGCCGAAGATCCGTTCCTGCTGTTGCGGCTCTTCACCATCGACCGGGCGCCGCTGCCCTCGTTCGTCGCCATCCTCGGTTTCCTCATTCCGCTGATGGCGATCGGTCTTGGCTTCGACGCAATCAACGGTGAGCACAACAGGCGGACGCTGTCTCGCATCCTGGCGCAGCCGATCTATCGCGATGCGCTGCTGCTGGGGAAATTCCTCGCGGCGCTTGCCACCATCGGCATCAGCCTCGCCGCCTTGTGGCTGCTGGTGATCGGGCTCGGCCTTATTTTCCTCGGCGTTCCGCCGGGCGGAGAGGAGATCGCGCGATCGCTGGTGTTCCTGGTCGTGGCGATCTGCTACGCCGGCGTCTGGCTGTCGCTGGCGATGCTGCTGTCCACCGTGTTCCGGTCAGCAGCCACCGCGGCGCTTGTCTCGCTGGGCGTCTGGCTGTTCCTGACGGTGCTGTGGCCGATGCTGGCTCCGGCCGTGGCGCAGGTGATCGCGCCTGCCGATCCGCGCTATGCGCTGCTCGGCCTCAATGATCCGGTTACCGCGGTCTGGACGCAGGAGCTGTTGCGGCTGTCGCCCAACGACCTGTTCGGAGAGGCGATGCTCGCGGTGCTGTCGCCGACGACGCGTACGCTCGGCCCGGTGTTTCTCGACCAGCTCCGAGGCGCCGTCATGGGCGCACCGCTTCCGTTCAGGGAGAGCGTCATGATCGCCTGGCCACAGACCGTCGGCCTGATTGCGGGCACCATCGTGCTGTTCGCCTTCGGCTACGTGCTGTTCCAGCGGCAGGAGGTGAGAGCCTGAGCCGAGACGGATTGGCATTGCCCTCTCTTCCTCCAGGAGATGGGCGAGAGGGGGTGGTCGGAGATTCGCCATTGCGGCCACCCCCTCGACTTGCTCTACCTGATCTTTTCCCACATCCACTTCGCGATCGCATCGGGCGACGAATTGGCGTCGTTGCCGCTGGCGCGCAGGTTCGCCTCGCGCATGGTGGCGATGTCGATCTTGCCGAGCAGCGGCTTGAGCGCCGCCTTCAGCCGCGCGTCGCCGGCGCGCTTCGGCGCCAGCAGCAGGATCGCGTCGTAGGGCGGGATCGCGTGCCTGGGATCGTCCAGCGCGACGAGATCGTATTTCGCGATCAACCCGTCGCTGGTGTAGCCGGCGATGACGTCGACCTCGCCGCTGGCGACCGCCGCATACATGAAATCCGGCTGCATCTGGCGCTGGGCGCGGAACTGAAGTCCATAGGCCTTTTGCAGCGCCGCCCATTCCGGCCTCGAGAAGAATTCGTAGTCGCCGGCAATCGACATCGTCGAGGCATGTGCGGCGAGATCGGCGATGGTGCGGATGCCGAGCGCCTCGGCCTTCTTCTTCGGCATCACCAGCGCATAGGCGTTCTCGAAGCCGAGCTCGCCGAGCAGCGTGATGTCGTCCTTGGCCAGCGCGGTCTTCAGCTCGGCGACCAGCTCGGCGCGCGGCTTGATGTCGGTGCGATGCAGCTGGTTGGCCCAGAGCGTGCCGGAATAATCGACATAGAGATCGATGTCGCCGGCCTTCAACGCCCCAAAGATCACGCTTGAGCCGAGGCCCGAGCGCGCCGTGGCGGACAGGCCCGCCGCCTGGAGGCGGTCCCTCATCAACGCCGACAGCACGTATTGCTCGGCAAACGTCTTGGCCCCGACGACATAGCCCTGCGACGAGCGCCCCATCGTCGGCACCAGTGTTGCGACGACCAGTGCCGCGATGCCGGCTGCGCCGAACCCGGTGCGCAAGCGGCTGCGCTGGCGCAGGCCGCTCTCGATCAGCCCGAGCAGCTGGTCGACGGCGAGCGCGAGCAAAGCCGAGGCAAAGCAGCCGAACAGCACGAATACCCAGTTCTGGGTCTGCAACCCCGCAAAGATGTAATTGCCGAGGCTGGTCTGTCCGATCGGTGTCGACAGCGTCGCGGTGCCGATCACCCACACCGCGGCGGTGCGGATGCCCGCCATCATCACCGGCAGCGCGAGCGGCAGCTCGACCAACACGAGCGACTGCCGCTGCGTCATGCCGACGCCTTTCGCGGCCTCGATCAGCGCGGGATCGATGCCGTTCAGCCCGGTGATGCCGTTGCGCAGCACGGGCAGCATCGAATAGAGCGCCAGTGCCAGCATCGCGGGCAGGAAGCCGAACGCCGAGAAGGAGACGCCGAACCAGGCCAGCGTCACGGATGCGGCCAGCAGTAGCAGCGGATAGAACAGCGCGAGCAGCGCCAGCCCCGGCACCGTCTGCACGATGCTGGCGAGCGCGAGCAGGATGGCGCGCGGCGCCGGACGGTTGCGCGTCAGGATCGCCAGCGGCAGGCTGACGGCGAGCCCGAGCGCGAGCGCGGCGAGGCTCACCCGCACATGATTGCCGAGATAATCGGGCAGATGCGTGAGCGCCTCGTTCCAGCGCGGATCGGTGAAGAAGCTCATGCCGCACCGCTTCGTGGCAACAGGGCGTTCAGCCGCTCGACCTGGCGCCGCGGCGTGCGCAACAGCTCGAGCACGTAGGCATCGCCGCTGTTCGACAACTCGGCAGGGGTGCCCTGCGCCAGCAGCTCTCCGCCGCGCATCACCGCAATGCGGTCGGCGAGCAGGATCGCCTCCGTCATGTCATGGGTGATCATCACGGTGGTCAGGCCGAGCTGGCGATGCAGCGAACGATAATCCTCGCCGAGCGCATCGCGGGTGAGGGGATCGAGCGCGCCGAACGGCTCGTCCATCAGCACGATGCGAGGCTTCGCCGCCAGCGCCCGCGCCACACCGACACGCTGGCGCTGGCCGCCGGAGAGCGCATCCGGCAGGCGGTCGCGATGTGATGCGCGGTCGAGCTGCACCAGCGCCAGCAATTCGTCGACACGCGCTGCGATATCCGCAGCCGGCGCGCCCAGCAGCCTTGGCGTGATCCCGATATTGTCGGCGACGCTTAAGTGCGGAAACAATCCGCCGCTCTGGAATACGTAGCCGATCCGCCGCCGCAGCGCGACCGGATCGACGTTCCGCACGTCCTCGCCCTCGACCGTGATGGTGCCGCCGTCAGCCTCGATCAGCCGGTTGGCGAGCCGCAGCAGCGTGGTCTTGCCGGAGCCCGAGCCGCCGACGACGGCCACGAATTCGCCCTCGGCGATGTCGAGCGACACGTCGTCCACGGCCTTGACCGCGCCGAAGCTCTTGGTGACGTGGACGTAGCTGATGGCTGGCTTCGAAGGCATCGCAGATAGGCTCTGTTCTCTTACCCTCCCCTGGAGGGGGAGGGTCGATCGCGCGAAGCGCGAGCGGGGTGGGGTGATCTCTCAACACGGGCACTGTTGGAGGCGGAGAGACCGTCACCCCACCCCGTCTCACATTTCGCTGCGCTCAATGTGTGCCGACCCTCCCCCTCCAGGGGAGGGTAAGAGCGCGGCAAGTCCCCATGCCTAGCACGCTTGGCGCCTTGATTGAACTTGGCCGCGCGAGCGGCTAAGGCATCAAGTGAAATTCGGAGGAAGCAGATGTCGACGCCCACGGCAGTGGCGCTGGAGGATGCCAAGGTTGCGTTCCGGCTCGGGGACGGACGGGTCTATACGGCGGTGGAGAAGGCCCATCTTGCGGTCGCGCAGGGCGAGTTCGTCGCCATCGTCGGCCCCACCGGCTGCGGAAAATCCACGCTGCTCAACGTCGCGGCCGGGCTGCTGAAGCCGGCCGCCGGCAGCGTCAGCATTTTCGACCGGCCGCTTGCCGGGCTGAACCGGGAGGCCGGCTATTTGTTCCAGGCCGACGCGCTGTTCCCGTGGAAGACCGCGCTCGACAACGTCGCGATCGGGCTCGAGATCAAGGGCACGCCGCGCAGCGAAGCGCTGCCCCGGGCGCAGCAATGGTTGACCTCGGTCGGCCTCGGGGCCTTTGCCAATCGCTATCCGCACATGCTCTCCGGCGGCCAGCGCAAGCGCGTGGCGCTGGCGCAGGTGCTGATCCGCGATCCCAAAATCCTCCTGATGGACGAGCCGTTCGGGCCGCTCGATGCGCAGACGCGCCAGGTGATGGGCAATCTGCTGCTCGACCTCTGGAGCGCCGACCGCAAGGCGGTGCTGTTCGTGACCCATGACCTGGAAGAGGCGATCGCGCTCGCCGACCGTGTCGTGATCATGTCCGCGGGGCCGTCCTCGCGCATCATTGGCGACTGGAAGGTCACGCTGCCGCGCCCGCGCGACATCTTCGAGGTGCGGCTGGACAAGGAGTTCCACGCGCTCCATCGCGAGATCTGGAGCGTGCTCAAGGACGAGGTGATGAAGGGCTACGCGCAGTCAACCCAAGCGGCGGAGGCGGTCTGATGTCGCGCCCGACGCTGTTTGCGCTGCAAGTGCTGGTCGCGGTCGTCTGCATCGTGCTGTGGCAGGTGCTGTCGACCGTCCCGGTGTTCGGCAAGATCCTGCTGCCGCCGTTCTTCTTCTCCAACCCGCTCGACGTGTTCAGCCAGATCGTGAAGTGGTTCGTCTCCGGCGTGATCTGGAAGCATCTCGGCATCACGCTGGCGGAATCGATCCTGGCCTTCGTGATCGGATCGCTCGGCGGCGTTCTCGTCGGCTTCTGGTTCGCGCGCCAGCCGCTCGTCGCCGCGGTGTTCGACCCCTACGTCAAGATGGTCAACGCGCTGCCGCGCGTGGTGCTGGCGCCGATCTTCGCGCTGTGGCTCGGCCTCGGCATCTGGTCCAAGGTCGCGCTCGGCGTGACGCTGGTGTTCTTCATCGTGTTCTTCAACGTCTATCAGGGCGTCAAGGAGGTCAGCCGCACCGTGCTCGACAACGGCCGCATGCTCGGCATGAGCGAGCGGCAGCTGATGCAGCACGTCTATTGGCCGTCGGCGCTGTCGTGGATGTTCTCCTCGCTGCACACCTCGGTCGGCTTCGCCGTGGTCGGCGCCGTCGTCGGCGAATATCTGGGATCGGCGGCGGGGCTCGGCTATCTCATCCAGCAGGCCGAGGGCGTGTTCGACGTCGCCGGCGTATTCGCCGGCATGTTCGTGTTGTCCGCCTTCGTCATCCTGATCGACTATGGCGTGACGCTGGTCGAGCGGCGGCTGCTGGTGTGGCGGCCGACCGCGTCGGACGGGCGGGGGTAGGCTCGATCGTCCGCTGACTTTTATGTGATTGGCCGTTCGGAATAGAACGCGCGCCCGCGCGTCATACCCCCATGCAACCGCCTGCATGGGAGTTCAGGATGCACTCGTTACAGTTTCGCCGCGTCGTTACGACGCTCGTAAGCCGATGCCCCAGGCCCGGCCTCGGCACGGCATTCCTGGCCGCACGCATTCTGGTCGCGTTCGCGGTGCCTCCGCTTGCGTTCGCGCATGAATCCCATCCTGCCGCTCCGCCGGCTGCGGTGAGTACGGAAGAACGGGCGTTCCTGGAAGAAAACGAAGCCGCCATGACCAAGATGATGAACGACATGGCAGCCAAGCCGACCGGCGATGTCGATCGCGACTTCGTGGCAATGATGACCCCGCATCATCAGGGCGCGATCGACATGGCGGTGATCGAATTGCGCTACGGCAAGAACGAGCAACTGAGGCGTATCGCCCAGGAAATCATCGTCGACCAGATGCAGGAAATCGCGGCCATGAAGCTCGCCATCGGCGAGCCAGCGACGGATACGACGCCTGCTCCGACCCAGTCGCCATTCGCTCCCGCCGCAGCCGGTCCTCATCGTCCGGGCATGCAGATGGATATGTCCAATGGAATGAAGAAGTAGGAGCCGCAGATGACCACGTCACGAAGCAATATGATCAAGAGCATCTTCCTTGCAGCCACGATGCTGGCGACCGGATCCGCGGTATGGGCGGGGCAGGCACCGGGCGCGTTGTCCGCACCCGATATTCCGATCAGCCATCACGACCGCGTCTACGCCGCAGAACAGTTCTCGAATACGGTTTCGGTCACCGACCCCGTCGACAACAAGCTGCTCGGCGTGATCCGGCTAGGCGACCCGCAACCCGGCAGTTTCAGTCCGCTCTACAAGGGCCAGGTTCTCGTGCATGGCATGGGCTTCTCGCCTGATCACAGGACGCTTGCCGTGGTGTCGATCGGCTCGAATTCGGTGACGTTCATCGATACCGCGACCAATGCGGTCAAGCACACGACTTATGTCGGGCGCGCGCCGCACGAGGCATTCTACACCCCCGACGGCAAGGAGGTCTGGGTCACCGTTCGCGGTGAGAACTACATCTCGGTCATCGATGCGAAGAGCTTTGCGGAGAAGTCCCGCATCACGACCCCGAACGGGCCGGGCATGCAGATCTTCTCGCCCGACGGCAAGTATGGCTACATCTGTTCGTCGTTCAATCCCGAGATCGATGTGGTTGCGGTCGCCGAGCACAAGATCATCGCCACGGTGAAGCAGGAGAGCCCGTTCTGCCCGAACATCGCGGCGACGCCCGATGGAAACCAGGTCTGGTTCACGCTGAAGGATGTCGGCCGCACCCAAGTGTTCAACGCGAAGCCGCCGTTCAACCTGATCAAGACGATCGACACCGGACCGATCACCAATCACGTCAATTTCGCGCACACCGCCAAGGGCACATTCGCCTATGTCACCGTCGGTGGCCTGAACGAGGTGAAGGTGTTCCGCACCGACGACTTCTCGCAGGTCGCCATGATCCCGGTCGGTAGTTTGCCGCACGGCGTGTGGCCGTCCGGCGACGGCACCCGGATCTATGTCGGGCTGGAGAACGCCGACGCCCTTGCGGCCATCGATACGGCGACCAATAGGGTGATTGCCAACGTCCCGGTCGGCCAGGCACCGCAGGCGATCGCGTATGTTCCAAACGCCGCGCCGAACCCGGACGACCGCCAGAACCTGCAGGCGCTCGGCGTTGCCGGCCAAGTCGCTCATCTCTCGCTCACGTCGAAAGACGGTGCGAAGGACGGCAAGGCGCCGACAAGCGTGTCGCTGTTCGATCAGGGGCTGATCCAGATCTTGCAGGCCTCGGTAACCGGGCTTCAGCCCAAGCAGAAATACGTGCTTGCACTGGCGGAGCGCGGTGACGGGACGGGTCCCCTGCAGCCATTGGCAGCGTTCATGACCAATCCGGCCGGGTCGGCCATCGTCAACGCCGCCGGCCCGATCCGGCAGATCGTCGATCAATCGAGTGCGGCAGCAAAGCGCTATCTGGTGATTGCCGCCGGCGACGCCGCGGTGCCGGGCGAGGCGGTTCAAATCGAGGCGCAATGACCTTGGTCCGGACGACATCGGAAAGATGGCGGAGCGCTCTATGAAGGATATGCTGGTTCAGGTCGAACCACTGATCCCCGCGCTTCGCCGCTATGCGCGTGCACTCATGCGCGATCGCGCGGCAGCTGACGATTTGGTCCAGGACTGCCTGGAGCGCGCCGTCAGCCGCTGGCATGAGCGGCGTGACGGCAGCGTGCGCGCTTGGCTGTTCACCATCCTCCACAATCTGGCGATCACGCAATTCCGCCAGGCCACGGCGCGAGGCAGGCATATGCCGATTGACGATGCAGGCGAGCAGGAGCTTGCCAGTGCGGCAGACCAGGAACAGAGGTTGATCTATCAGGATGTCCTGCGCAAGCTTGCAAAACTCCCGGAAGAGCAACGGTCCGTGTTGTTGCTGATTGCAGTCGAGGATCTTTCCTACGCGGACGCTGCGGCGGTTCTCAACGTCCCGGTCGGCACGGTGATGTCACGCCTGTCACGGGCAAGGGAGCGGCTTCAGCAGGAGATGGATGGCGTCGCGCCAGGAAACGTCGTGGTAATGCGGAGCTTGAAATGAACCAGCGGCCGATCACAGAGGACGATCTTCACGCCTATGTGGACCAGGCGCTCGAGCCCGAACGTCGCGCGGCGGTCGCATCCTATCTGGACAATCATCCCGACGTGGCCACGCGCGTCGCGGCCTTCGCCACGCAGCGGGAGCAATTGCGCGGCGCACTGGCGTCAATCGCTGACGAGCCCTTACCGGCAGAATTGAACCTGTCGCATATCATCGAGGGCCGGAAACGGCGTCCGCGATGGGCCGGGGGAATGGTCGCAGCCATGCTGCTCATTGGCCTCGGCGGTCTCGGTGGCTGGACCATGCATGGTCTGTTGCAGGACGGTTCGAACGGACTGTCCTCGTTGGCGCAGGAGGCCGCTTACTCCTATAGCGTCTTTGCCCCGGACCACGTGCGGCCGGTCGAGATCAAGGCGTCCAACAGCGCCGAGTTCGCGCAATGGGCTACGACCCGACTGAAGCAGCCGGTGAAGGTGCCCGATCTCTCGGTCTCGGGCTATCGGCTGATGGGAGGCCGCCTGGTTCCAACGTCGCATGGCCCGGCAGCGATGTTCATGTACGACGATGATCGCGGCAACCGTCTCGTGGTGCTGACGCGCCCGATGAGCAACCGCGATCTGGCGACGCCGATGATGCCGCAATCGACCGGCGATGTCGCAGGCTTCGTGTGGGCGGAGGGCGGCATGGGTTACACGCTCGTCGGCCAGCTGCCGGGCGACACCCTCAAGCCGATCGCAAACGAGATCCGCAAGCAGGCGCGCCCGATCTAGCACCAGAATGGACGAAACGGGCTCGCACGGCCGTGCGAGCCCGGTCACTCGACCAGGCCTGGCTTTCGGCCTCAATCCAGCAGCTTGACGTCGTCGGGCGCCTGCGGCGGCGTCTTGATCGCGATCGCCTTGACCTGGCCCGAGATCGGCTTGGTGCCGCCATGCGGCGTGCCCTTCGGGATGATGACGAGGTCGCCCGGCTTCACGGTGACCTCCTTGTCGCCGAGCCAGATCGTGCCGGTGCCGTCCAGGATGTACTGGATCTCGTTGGTGTTGGGATGCAGGTGCTTGGGCACATTGCCGACCTGGATCGACACGGTGGCGCCGTCGGCGGTCATGAACGTCTTGGAGCGGTAGCCGACCTTGTTGGCGGGGCCCAGCGCGTCGCCTTCCATTTCACCGGTATGGATGATCTGTGCGGTGATGCTCTCGGCGGCGAGCGCCGGACCGAGCAGGTAGGTTGCGCCGCAGCCGGCGATGAAGGCGGCCGTAATCGACAGTCCGGCTGTAATACGATTCATGGATGATCCTCCCCATCGAGACTTGTTCTTGTCCGGACATGCTATTGCGCCGAAAGGCCGATGGCCAGTGCCTCTGGCAGCGCTTCTCAAGCCAGTCCTGCTGCTCTATGGTGCCGCCGGCCGAACGGAGGAAACCAATGAAGAACACAATTGCCAGGCTCGCCGGTGCGCTGCTCGCACTGACGCTCACCACCGGATTTGCCGCGGCGCAAAGCAAGGTCACCATCGCGGTCGGCGGCGGCTCCTGCCTATGCTATTTGCCGACGGTGCTGGCCAAGCAGCTCGGCGAATACGAGAAGGCGGGTCTCAATGTCGAGCTGGTCGACCTCAAGGGCGGCTCGGACGCGCTGAAAGCCGTGCTCGGCGGCAGTGCCGACGTCGTCTCCGGCTATTTCGACCATTGCGTCAACCTGGCCGCCAAGAAGCAGGAGCTGCAGGCCTTTGTGGTCTATGACCGCTATCCCGGCCTCGTGCTGGTGGTCGCGCCCTCGCGCACCAACGACATCAAGTCGGTCAAGGACCTCGCCGGCAAGAAGGTCGGCGTCAGCGCGCCCGGTTCCTCCACCGACTTCTTCCTGAAATACATGCTCAAGAAGAACGGGGTGGATCCCACCAGCGCCGCCGTGATCGGCGTCGGCTTAGGGGCCACCGCGGTCGCCGCGATGGAGCAGGGCCAGATCGACGCCGCCGTGATGCTCGATCCCTCCGTCACCGTGCTGCAGGGCAGCCACAAGGATCTGCGCATCCTCTCCGACACCCGGACGCAGAAGGACACGCTCGAGACCTTCGGCGGCGAATATCCCGGCGGCGCGCTGTACTCGACCGCGGCCTGGGTTGCCAAGCACGAGAAGGAGACGCAGGCGCTGACCAACGCGATCCTCGCCACGCTCAGCTGGATCCATTCGCACAGCCCCGAGGAGATCATGGCGAAGATGCCGGAGGAGACGGTCGGCAAGAACAAGGACCTCTATCTCGCCGCGCTGAAGAACACGATCCCGATGTACTCGGAGACCGGCAAGATGGACCCGAAGGGCGCGGACGCCGTGCTCGCGGTGTTCAGCGTCGGCTCGCCGGAGGTCGCCAACGCCAAGATCGACGTCAGCAAGACCTTCACCAACAAGTTCGTCGACCAGGCCAAGAAGACGACGGGGAATGCCAAATAGCTGACGCGAAGATGTGGTAATCGTCCGTCATGACGACACCCATCATTCACCGCGTCACGACGCTTGATCTTGCCGTGCGGCCGATCGACTGGCCGTTCGCCGAGGAGCGCCGCGACGAGATCGCGGCGCACTTCGCCGAGAAGCAGCGCGAGAGGCCGAAGATCTGGAACGGCCGCGTCCTGCTCGGGCGCGATCCCGTGTTCACAGGCGGCCGTTTCGCCTCGACCTATTTCGAGACCGATTTCGCAAGCTTCCTTGCCTGGCGCGACTGGGGCTTTCCCGGCCCCGCCGTGTTCAACGGTTTTGGCATGGGCGCGCTGCGCGCGTCTGACGGTGCCTTCGTGATGGGCGAGATGGCGGCGCACACCGCCAATGCGGGCCGCATCTATTTCCCCTCGGGCACGCCCGATCTCGACGACGTCAGGGATGGCACGCTGGACATTCCCGGCAGCGTCGTCCGCGAACTCGAGGAGGAGACCGGCCTGACCGCGGCGGACTTTCAGGCCGAGCCGGACTGGCATTGCATCGTCAGCGGCCCCACGATTGCGATGATGCAGGTGCTCAACCTGGATATGTCGGGCGAAGAGGCGCGCGCCCGGATCGAAGCCAACCTCGCCCGCGAGGATGAGCCCGAATTGTCGGCCATCCATCTCGTGCGCGGGATGAGTGATCTCAGGCCGACCATGCCGCGATTTGTCACGGCCTTCGTCGAGCAGCAGTTCGCCTCGCGCTGATGCGCAAGACTTGACATCCCTGCGCTCTGCCCATGTGATGGGGGCAAGCAAGATCAAGACGAATGCAATGCACAATCGTCCAGGGAGGTTTTGATGCGCGTGCGCATGGCTGCCCGTTTGCTAGGTGGGCTGTTGGTCGCGATATCGGCGACGGGCTTGGCGGTGTCCGCCAAAGCCCAGGACAGACCTCAGGACAAGAAGATCAAGATCGGTGTCGTCTTTGATTTGACCGGGCCTCTGGCCGGCGGCGGCTCCGAGCTCAACTATGTCGGCGCCAAGATCATCCTCGACCATTTCGCCAAGACCGGCGTCGAGGGTTACAAGATCGAGGCCGTCTATGCCGACGCGCAGAGCAAGCCCGACATCGCCATCAACGAATCCGTGCGCCTGCTGGAGCAGGAGAAGGTCGACATGGTGCTCGGCTTCTTCTCCTCGGCGCAATGCGTGCCGGTCGCCGCCCGCGTCGAGCAGCTCAAGAAGTTCATGTGGATGACGACCTGCATCTCGTCGGCCGTGTTCAACGAGAAGGGCTACAAATACGTCTTCCGCCCGCAGGCCAGCGGCGACCAGTTCGGCATGATGACGATGGATTTCATCGCGCAGAACGCCAAGGAGAAGTTCGGCAAGGAGCCGAAGGATCTGCGCGTCGCCATCATCCACGAGGACGGCGCCTACGGCGTCGACGTCTCCAAGGGCAACGAGGTCGGTGCCAAGAAGGCCGGCTTCAACGTCGTGCTCAAGGAGGGCTATTCGGCGACCGCGCCGGATCTCTCCGCGCTGGTGACCAAGCTCAAGCGTGCCAAGCCCGACGTCATCTTCCACACCGGCTACAATCCGGACATCACGCTGCTGCTGCGTCAGGCCCGCGAGCAGGGCCTGAAGTTCGGCGCGCTGATGGGGCATGGCGCAGGCTATGGCGTCTATGAAAAGCTGAAGGAAGGCATGGGGGCCGACGCTACCTATATCTTCAACACCGACCCGATCTCGATCTGGCTCGCCAACCAGAAGACCATGGATCCGAAGCTCCCGCCCGTCATCAAGATGGTCGGCGAGGAATTCGACAAGATCAAGCCCGGCGTTGCCATCCGCTCCGCCCATGTCGGCATCGGCGCGTCCAACACCTACGTGTTCATGGCGGATGTGCTGCCGCGGGCGATCAAGAAGTACGGCGGCGTCGATCCCGAGGCGCTGCGCAAGGCCGCGCTCGACACCGACATCCCTGAAGGCGGCACCATGCTCGGCTTCGGCGTGAAGTTCTACGGCGAGGGCACGCCCATGGCCGGGCAGAACGAGCGCTCGTTCCCCGTCGTGATCCAGTATCTCGAGGACAAGTCCCATGTGGTGTGGCCGAAGAGCCAGGCGCAGCGCGAGGCGGTGCTGCCGCTGCCGAAGGGCACCACCTACAGCAACCAGTAGCGGCGGAGGGCTTTGGTGCTGGAGGTCAGCGGGCTGGTGAAGCGGTTCGGCGGCTTCACCGCCGTCAACAACGTGTCGTTCCGGGTCGACCAGGGCGAGATCCTCGGCCTGATCGGCCCCAACGGCTCGGGCAAGAGCACGATCTTCAACATGCTCTCCGGCACGCTGGCGCCGACATCGGGCTCGATCCTGTTCGGCGGCTCCGAGATCGCGGGCCTTGCCCCGCACCGGATCATCAACAGCGGCATCGGGCGCACCTTCCAGATTCCACGCCCCTTCCGCCGGCTGACCATCTTCGAGAACGTCGCGCTGGCCGGCTTCTACGGCCAGGGTCGCCACAGCCGCGTCAAGGCCGAAGAGGCGGCCGAGCGCTCACTCGCAATGGTCGGCCTGCCGACCGATCGCCATGCCAGCGTCGATGGCCTCGGCGCGGCGGGACTGAAGAAGCTCGAACTCGCCAAGGCCCTCGCCACCGCGCCGAAGCTGCTGCTTGCGGACGAGAGCCTCGGCGGCCTCGACGAGGCCGAGATGGATCAGGCCGCCGACATGCTGCGCAACATCCGCGACGAGCTCGGCATCACCATCATCTGGGTCGAGCACATCATGGGCGTGTTGATGCGCGTCGTCGACCGCGTCATGGTGCTCGATCACGGCGAGAAGATCTCGGAAGGGCTGCCGAGCGCGGTGGCCGGCGATCCGCGCGTGATCGAGGTCTATCTCGGCACCGATGCCGAGACCACGCAGGCGGCGGCGGCCGAAGCGCGCCGCCGTGCAGGAGGGGTGTGATGCTGGAGCTGCGCGGCGTCAACGCCGGCTATGGTACCTTCCCGGCGCTGTTCGACGTCAATCTCGACGTCAAGGCCGGCGAAGCCGTCGGCGTCATCGGCCCCAATGGTGCCGGCAAGACCACCTTGATGCGCGTCATCTCCGGCCTGATCCGGCCCTCGCGCGGGTCGATCCGGATGGAGGGCACGGACGTCGTGGCAACGCCGTCGCACAAGATCGTCAGCCTCGGCATCGCGCATGTGCCGGAGAACCGGCGGCTGTTTCCGCAGCTCTCGGTCGACGACAATCTCAAGATGGGTGCTTTCATGAAGGAGGCGCGCGGCCATTATGCCGAGCGGCTCGAGGTCGTGTTCGACCTGTTTCCGCGCCTGAAGGAGCGCCGTCACCAGATGGCCGGCACCATGTCCGGCGGCGAGCAGCAGATGTGCGCGATCGGGCGCGCGCTGATGTCCAATCCAAAGCTGCTGCTGCTTGACGAACCCTCGGCCGGGCTTGCGCCGGTCGTGGTGCAGCAGGTGTTCGAGCTGGTGAAGCGGATCCGCGCCAGCGGGCTGACCGTGCTGATCGTCGAGCAGAACGTGCAGCAGGTGCTGAAAGTGGTCGACCGTGCCTATCTGATCGAGGCCGGCACCATCCGCGCGTCCGGCACCTCGGCCGAGATGCTGGCGAGCGACACGGTCAAGGAAGCTTATCTCGGGGTGTGATGTTCATGCAGGCGTTCCTGGATATTTTCGACATCTATTTGCTGGAGGCCGTGATCAACGGCATCCTGCTCGGCGGCGTGCTGGCGCTGCTCGCGCTCGGGCTCAACCTGATCTTCGGCGTCATCGACGTCACCTGGATCTGCTACGCCGAGCTGGTGATGATCGGCATGTATGCCATGTATTTCATGGTGCAGTATTACGGCCTCAGCTATTTCATTGCGGCGCCGCTCACCGTTCTGCTGGTCGCGCTGCTGGGTGCGGCGCTGCATTATCTCGTGATCGCGCCGCTCCTGACCGCGCCGCCGATCAACCAGCTGCTGGCGACCGGCGGGGTGCTGTTCGTGCTGCAGAGCTTTGCCACCGTCGCCTTCGGCATCGACTTCCGCAATCTCGGCATCCGCCTGCCGGTGCTGGCCTTCGGCGACATGAATTTCAGCTATGCGCGGCTGCTGTCGTTCCTGGCCGCGCTGGTCGGCATGGTCGCGGTCTACCTGTTCATGACGCGCACCTTCACTGGCACCGCGATCCGCGCCATCTCGCAGGACCGCCAGATCATGGCGCTGATGGGCGTGGATACGAAGCGGATCTATCTCATCACGTCAGCCATTGGCGGCGGGCTGGCCGGGCTCGCCGCGTGCTTGCTGGTCCTGCAATATGACGTGCACCCCTTCGTCGGTCTCTCCTTCGGGCCGATCACCTTCCTGATCTGCGTGCTCGGCGGCCTCGGCAATTTCATCGGTGGCTTCATCGCCGCCTTCGTCTTCGCCGAGATCATCTCGCTTGGCGGGCTGTTCTCCGACCTCGAATGGGGCTACGTGCTCGCCTTCGCCTTCTTCATCGTCATGATGTTCATCCGGCCCGCGGGCCTGCTCGCGAGGCGCCGATGATCGGGCAGGGAAGGCTTGCGGCTTGGGGAATCGGGCTGGCGGCGCTGGTCGCGTTGCCGTTTCTGTATCGCGATCCCTACCATCTCCACATCCTCGTGCTGATCCTGATCTGGTCGTTCGCCTACACGTCCTGGTCGATGATGGGACGGTTCGGCCTCGTCTCGCTCGGCCATGGCGGCTTCATGGGGATCGGCGCCTATGTCACCGCGCTGCTCTGGAATCATCTCGGCTGGTCGCCCTGGATCGGCATTCCCATCAGCATGGTCGCGGCAGGCGCGCTGGCGCTGATCGTCGGCTATCCCTGCTTCCGCTTCCGCATCACCGGGCATTATTTCGTGCTGGTGACGCTGGCGCTGTCGGGCATCGTGCTCCAGGTCATCACGGCGACGCGCGACTACACCGGCGGCTCGCTCGGCTACACGCCGAACCGGGCGTCCGGCAACAAGCTGCTGGCGCTGCAATTCGACGACAAGACGACGTGGTACCTGATCGCGCTCGGGGTCTGGCTGTTCGGCATCGTGGTCTGGCACTGGGTCGACCGCAGCATGGCCCGCTACGCGCTGGAGGCGATCTCGGAGGACGAGGACGCAGCGGCCGCCGCCGGCGTCGACGTCACCGCCGAGAAGCTGAAGATCACGCTGCTCAGCGCGCTGATGACGGCGCTCGCGGGCGCGATCTACTGCCAGTACCAGATGTTCATCACGCCCGACACGGTCAGCGGCATCGCCGTGTCGCTGCAGATGGTGTTCGCGGCCATCGTCGGCGGCCTGTTCGTCTCGCTGGGGCCGACCTTCGGCGCCATCATCACCATTCTCCTGGCCGAGACCTTGCGCATCGGCTTCGGCACCAAGGCGGTCGGCTGGGACAACCTCGTCTACGGCGTGCTGCTGGTGCTTTTCATCATATTCCTTCCCAAGGGCATCCTTGGTAGCTTGCTCGACCGATTGAAGCCGCAACGCAAGGTGCCCCGCGCTCATGAGCAAGAAGCCGTCCAAATCGCTCGCCCAGGAGCTTGATCGCTACATCACGCCGTTCCGCTATGACGGTTCGGGCAAGTTCCACCTCAAGGCGCACAAGACCAACGAGAAGGGCGATCTCGACAAGGAGAAGGCGCAGGAGCTGCTCGACGCCAACAAGAAGCGGCTGATCGAGTTTCAGGAGAAGCTCTACGCCCAGGACCGCTGGTCGCTGCTGATCGTGTTCCAGGCCATGGATGCCGGCGGCAAGGACAGCGCCATCAAGGCGATCTTCGAGGGCATCAACCCGCAGGGCTGCGAGGTCCATGCCTTCAAGGCGCCGAGCAGCAAGGAACTCGATCACGACTTCCTCTGGCGTCATATGATCGCGCTGCCCGAGCGCGGCCGCATCGGCATCTTCAACCGCTCGCATTACGAGGAATGTTTGGTGACGCGCGTGCATCCGGAGATCCTTGCCAAGGAGAAGCTGCCGCAGAAGCTCGTCACCAAGAGCATCTGGAAGGAGCGTTTCGAGGACATCTCGGCGTTCGAGCGCTACCTCTGCCGCAACGGTACCGTGGTGCTGAAATTCTTCCTCAACGTGTCCAAGGACGAGCAGCGCGAGCGCTTCCTCGACCGGCTGGAGGACCCGGCCAAGCAGTGGAAGTTCTCGATGGACGACATCAAGGAGCGCGCGCTGTGGCCGCGCTATCAGGCCGTCTACCAGGACATCGTCCGGCACACGGCGACCTCCCACGCGCCCTGGTATGTCGTGCCGGCCGACCACAAATGGTTCGCGCGCGTCGTGATCGGCTCGGTGATCAATGCTGCGCTCGAGAAGCTCGACCTCAAGTTTCCGCGCGCCGACAAGGCCTCGCTGCGGGAGTTCGACGAGGTGCGCAAGGCGCTGGAGCAGGAAGAAAAGAAGGGCAAGACGAAAAAATCGTGAAACAACCCCATGCACAGTAGCCGGCGACAGCAAAATCAACGGCTTGCTGATGGGGCGGGAAGGGCTTTCGACGTTGCGAAATCATCTTGTCGTGTCGGGCAAAACAGGGCGATGAAGTCATCGTTTTTCCCCCGCTGCATCCGCGCTGCGATGGTGGAACTGGTGCGTCCAATTGTGATCACTCACATCACTGATCCCGCTTGACAGTTTTGTGTCACAGGAGGACCATGTTCGTGGTCGCCAACAAGCGACGCGTAACGTCCATCTCAGAGCAAGGGGAGGTCTATGACTCCACCTCCGCAAATCCAGCCGCGTTAAGTGCGATGGAGCTCGTTCGGACTATCGCATAGCGGCAGAAACCGCGAACGGCACGCCGGGTCAAGGTTTAGCGGGCTGCATCAGTAAGGCAGAGCCCCTACCTTCCCGGCGCTGTATTTTGCATCACGTCAATCGTGTCGGCTGGCCGCGACGAGGCCGCCGTGCAGAGTGCCTTTTGACATCCCGCTTTTCTCCTCCTCCTCCTCGCTGTCATTCCGGGCTGGCGCCCGGAATGACAGGCGGGCGATTGCAGATGAGCTGTGCACTCGGGGCGCGCTGGGTCTCCCCATCATCATGGCGGCTTCCTGTCGCTTGCAGAATGGCGAAACGCGTTCCATCGGCATGTGAGAGCCGCTGAAGCGCGGGTTCCCCATCTTCGCATTGCGGCAAATGCCAAGAGAATGTCGTCCCGCTGGCCAACTTCCGACACAGCGCGGGGGCGAATAACGGCCATCCGACATGACGCATGTGCTTCGGCGGTGACGGTCCCGACGCCGCCGGCGCATTCATTTTTCCAGGGAATCCTCGTGTCGCACAAGCTTGCCCCGGCGTTCCTCGCTGCTCTCTTCCTCGCGATCTTTTCTCTCTCCGGCGTCCGTGCCGAGCCGGTCCGGCCGGCGACGAACAATGCTGCTGCCTTGTCGCCCGATGAAGCCAAGCGCGCGCTGGACACGCTCCAGGACGACAGGAAGCGCGCGCAGATGATCGATACGTTGCGCGCCATCGCCAATGCATCCGGTCCGCAGCAGAATGCGCCGCCCGCACCCGAGCAGAAGTCGCCGATCCCGCTCTCGGCCGACGGTCTCGGTGCGCAGCTTCTGCTCACGGTGTCCGAGGAGATCGGCGATATCTCGAGCGAGATTGCCAGCGTGGCGCGGACCATCACGCATTTCCCGGCGTTCTACTACTGGATCGTGCGGACCGCGAACGATCCTGCGGCTTATAACCTTCTGATCGAGATCGCCTGGAAGCTTGCCTTGGTGGTCGGTTGCGCGCTCGCGGCCGAGTGGGTGCTGTTCCGCCTGATCCGCCGCCCGGTCGCGTTTCTCGAGGAACGCGTGCCGCAAGCCGCGCATCTTCCGGCGCAGGTATTGCCGATTGCCGATCCGCCGTCGTCGGTTGCCGACGTCACCCCCGCGCCCGAGCTGAACAAGCGCCGCCACAGCCTGGCGCGGGTCTGGCAGGTCATGCTGCGGCTGCCCTACGTGTTCGGCCGTCTGGTCCTCGAATTGCTTCCCGTGCTTCTCTTCGTGGGTGTCGCGACGGCGCTGCTGGGCACCGAGATCGGCCAGCCCACCACCGTTCGTCTCGTCATCCTTGCGGTCGTCAACGCCTATGCGTTCTCGCGCGGGCTCATTTGCGTGGTTCGGGCACTGGCGGGGCCGTTCGGGCTGTTTCCGGTCCGCGCCGAGACCGCGGCCTATGTCGAGATCTGGGCGCGCCGCATCGTCGGCGTCGGCGTCACCGGTATCGCTTTCGCCAATGTGGCGCTGTTGCTCGGCCTGCACCGCGCCGGCTACGCCGCGCTGCTGCGCATGGTGATGCTGGTCGTGCACCTCTTCGTCGTCGTCATCATCCTGCAATGCCGCCGCCAGGTGGCCGACGCCATCCGCGCGCCCGCCGAGCGGCAGGGCATCGCCGCACGTTTGCGCAACCGCATTGCCGGCGGCTGGCATTATCTTGCCATCGCGCTCGATCTTGCGCTGTGGGCGGTGTGGGCGCTCAACATCCGCAACGGCTATTCGCTGCTGCTGCAATATTTCGTCGGCACCATCGCCGTCGCGCTGATCACGCGCGTTGCCATCATGGTGACGCTGAGCCTGATCGACCGCGGCTTCCGCATCAAGCCGGAGATCCTGCAGCGCTTTCCGGGCCTCGAGATCCGTGCCAATCGCTATCTGCCGCTGCTGCGCAAGATCGTCTCCGGCGTGATCGCCTTCATCGGCTTCGTGGCAGTTCTCGAGGTCTGGGGCGTGGATGCCATCGTCTGGTTCTATGGCGGCCAGATCGGCAGCCGGCTGATCTCGGCCGTGGTGACCATCGGCCTCGCCGTGTTCATCGCAGCGGCGATCTGGGAAGCCAGCAACGCGCTGCTGGACCGTCAGATCAACACGCTGTCGCGCGACGGGCACTATGCCCGCGCCGCGCGCCTGCGCACCTTCCAGCCGATGCTGCGCACCGCGCTGCTCTGCCTGATCGCCACCGTCGTCGGCCTCACCGCGCTCAGCGAGATCGGCGTCAATGTCGCGCCGCTGCTGGCGGGCGCCGGCATCGTCGGCATCGCCATCGGCTTCGGCTCGCAGAAGCTGGTGCAGGATCTCATCACCGGGCTGTTCCTGCTGCTGGAGAACACGGTGCAGGTCGGCGACAATGTCAGCGTCTCGGGGCTGTCGGGCGTGGTCGAGAATGTGTCCATTCGAACGATACGTCTGCGCGCGGGCGACGGCGCCGTGCACATCGTGCCGTTCAGCGCGGTCACGACCATCACCAATGCCAGCCGCGGCGCCGGCAACGCCTCGGTCAGCGTCAACGTCGCCTACAAGGAGGACACCGACCGTGCCGGCCAGATCCTCAAGGAGATCGTCGAGGAGATGCGCCGCGAGCCGGATTTCCGCGCGCTGATCCGGGGCGATCTCGACCTCTGGGGCATCGACAAGGTCGACGGCGCGATGGTCTCGATCGTCGGCCAGATCCGCTGCACCGAAGCCGGACGCTGGCCGGTCCAGCGCGAATTCAACCGCCGCATGAAGCTGCGCTTCCAGCAGCACGGCATCAATGTCGCCTCCGCCACCCAGACCATCCTGATGCATATCGCGCCGCCGGCCGATGGCGCCGCCAACCTGACGCCGCGGCGCGCAGCCGGATAGCGATCAACTTACCGCTTGTCTCGGCCCGTCCGGCAGCGTTCACTCGCCCTCCAGCCCGCTGACGACATGCGGGCGGCAAAAAGGGGGAGAGGCTGATGCGGGGGCTTTGGGCCGTGTTGCGCGGTCATGTGATCGTCGTTGGCGCGTTGATCGGGTGCGCGATGTGGTGGGCACCGGCAGGCGCCCAGTCATCGCGCCCGATCACCCTCATCGTGCCGTTCGCGGCCGGTGGCCCGACCGACACGCTGGCACGGATCCTGTCGGAACGGATCGCCGCCGAGCTGCACACCACCGTCGTGGTCGAGAACGTGGCAGGCGCGTCAGGCAGCATCGCGGGCGCGCGCGTGGCACGCGCTGCGCCCGATGGCACCACGATCACGATCGGCCATTGGGGCACCCATGTGCTGAACGGCGCGATCTTCAAGCTGCCCTATGACGTCGTCATCGATTTCGAGCCGGTCGCGATGATCGCGATGGGCACGCAGCTCATCGTCGGCCGGAAGTCGCTGGAGGCGAACAATCTGAAGGAGATGATCGCCTGGCTGAAGGCCAATCCCGGCAAGGCCACCGCCGGGACGGCCGGCGCCGGCACGGGCGCACATGTCGCCGGCGTGTTCTTCAAGGACAAGACCGGCACCGATTTCCAGTTCGTGCCCTATCGCGGCGCAGGGCCCGCGATGATCGATCTCGTCGCCGGCCAGATCGACATCATGTTCGACCAGGCGTCGAACTCGCTGCCGCATGTCAAGAGCGGTGCGATCAAGGCCTTCGCCGTGACCTCGCCGACGCGGCTTGCCTCTGCGCCCGACGTTCCGACCGTCGACGAAGCGGGTTTGCCGGGACTTTATATTTCCTATTGGCACGGCATCTGGGCACCGAAGAACACGCCGAAGGAGATCGTCGGCAAGATCAACGCGGCGATCGTCGCCGTGCTGGCCGATGCCGCGGTCAAGCAGCGCTTTGCCGAACTGGGGCAAGAGATACCACCGCCCGACCAGCAGACACCCGCAGCGCTCGCCGCGTTTCAGAAGGCCGAGACCGACAAATGGTGGCCGGTCGTGAAGGCAGCCAACATCAAGCCGGAATAGCTCGCGGCGTTAACCTTTGCGTCTCGCGCGGCTGCGAGTCGTTCGCGCAAATCTCGCTGCGGTGCGAGATCACAATCGAGGCCCCGGTCGCTACGTCCTTGATCTCGAAGAAGCGCTGGCCGACAATGCGCGCGGTTCAATGTGAAGCTTTCTTTGGGGGAATTCGTGAATAGACCTGCCCGGGTCGTTGCCCAATCGACCTCGACCAATCCGCCGCAAGGCATGGCGCTGCTGCGCGATCCCTTGCTCAACAAGGGCACTGCCTTCACGGAATCCGAGCGCGCCGCACTCGGCCTGCGTGGCCTGCTGCCGCCATGCGTGCTGACGATGGAGACGCAGGCGCAGCGCGTCCTCACCAATCTGCGCACGCTGCCCACGGACCTGGAAAAATATGTCGCGCTGAACGCGCTGCATGATCGCAACGAGGCGCTGTTCTTCCGCGTCGTCGTCGACAATATCGACGAGATCCAGCCGATCATCTACACCCCGACGGTCGGGCTCGCCTGCCAGAAATACGGCCTGATCTTCCAGCGGCCGCGCGGCATGTTCATTTCCTCGCGCGACCGCGGCCAGATCGCCGAGCTCCTGAAGAACTGGCCCTATCAGGCCAAGCTGATCGTCGTCACCGACGGCGAGCGCATTCTGGGACTTGGCGATCTCGGTGCCAACGGCATGGGCATTCCGGTCGGCAAGCTGTCGCTCTATTCGGCCTGCGCCGGCGTGCATCCGGAAGCCTGCCTGCCGATCGTGCTCGACGTCGGCACCAACAACGAAGAGCTGCTGAACGATCCCTATTATCTCGGCCTGCGCGAGCGGCGGCTCACGGGCGAAGCCTATGACAGCTTCGTCGACGAGTTCATGACGGCCGCGCGAAAGACGTTTCCGGGCGTGCTGATCCAGTTCGAGGATTTCGCCAATCATTCGGCGTTCAAGCTGCTGCATAAATATCGCGATGAGGCCTGCGTCTTCAACGACGACATCCAGGGCACCGCGGCGGTGGCGCTCGCCGGCCTGTTCTCGGCCCTGCGCATCTCCGGCGGCAAGCTGAAGGACCAGAAGATCCTGTTCCTGGGCGCAGGCGAGGCGGCGACCGGCATCGCCGATCTCGTGGTGTCCGCGATGATGGCGGAGGGGGCTTCCGAGGCGGACGCGCTCCGGCGCAACTGGCTGGTGGATTCCCGCGGCCTCGTCGTCGGCGGCCGCGAAGGCCTCTCCGGCCACAAGCTGCGCTATGCGCACACCGGCCAGGCGCCGATCTCCGACTTCCTCACCGCGATCAAGACGCTGAAGCCGACGGCGATCATCGGCGTGGCCGCGGTCGGCGGCGCCTTCACGCCGGAAGTGCTCAAGGCGATGGCCGAGCTCAACGAGCAGCCGATCGTGTTCGCGCTCTCCAATCCGACCTCGAAGGCCGAATGCTCGGCGGAAGATGCCTATCGCTACACTGAAGGACGCGCGCTGTTCGCCTGCGGCAGCCCGTATGATCCGGTGACGCTGAACGGCCGCAGCTTCGTGCCGCGCCAGGGCAACAACTCCTACATCTTCCCCGGCGTCGGCCTCGGCGTCATCGCCAGCGGCTCGAAGCTGGTGACGGATGAGATGTTCATGGCGGCCGCCCATACGCTGGCCGATTGCGTCGGCAAGGAGGACCTCGCGCAAGGCAGTCTCTATCCGGCGCTGCCGCGCATCCGCGAGGTCTCGGTCCGCATCGCCGCGGCCGTTGCCGACGTCGCCTATCAGCGCGGCCTCGCGGATGGACCGGCGCCCAACGACGTCAAGGCGCTGGTGCAGTCCCAGATGTACGAGCCGCATTACTGACGTCGCCAGACCAACAGGCGATCAGCGCAAGAACACCCAACTGTAGTCAGGCGCCACCCGGACCTCCGGCGGGCGCCTGATCTCGCTGTGAGGCGCGCCGGCGCGGGCCCATCTGTCCCGATTCTGGACGCATCACTGTGGTGGAATCGTCACAGCCGGTGCGAAACGGCGGCGGCCCCACGCCCGCTTTTGTTCCGACAAGGTTTGGCCCTCATTGCCCACCGAAAATCCGCCCCAGTTCGGAAGGGGCGTACCATGTCTTGCATCGCACGTGCCGAAACTGCCCGGATTTCCCCAGCAGCCGCATCCCGGCTGCTGCTCGCCATCATCGCTGCCGCCTCGCTTGCCGCCTGCGCGCAATCGCCGGTCGGCCGCCAGAAGGCGGATCTCGCGACGACCAGCCGGCAGGCCGCGGTCGAGCGGCCGCACCGGGTGGCGGCGCTGCATCCAAGGCCGATCAGCCGGGCGCGCGTTCCCGAGGCGCCGGGCGAGGCCAAGCAAGCCTCGCACGGCGTTGCCAGCTTCTATTCGGACACGGAGACGGCGAGCGGCGAGAAGTTCGACCGCAACGAACTGACCGCGGCGCATCCGAGCCTGCCGTTCGGCACGAAGCTGCGCGTCACCGACGTGTCCTCCGGCCGCTTCGTCACCGTCAGGGTCAACGATCGCGGCCCCTTCGTCCGCGGCCGCGTGGTCGACATCTCGCCCTCCGCAGCCGAGGCGCTCGGCATGGTCGACAAGGGCATCACCAATGTCCGGCTCGACGTGGTGCAGTGAGTTGGAGACATCGCGTTCGGCCCGCCGCTTAACCGGCTGTTAGCGGCTTCTCAAGCACCATGCGTGTCCAGACAATTTGGGGCTGTTGGGGAGGCGGGCGCTTGAAGACGATCCAGTATCTCGAAGATCAGGCCGCCCGCGCCGAACGGCTCGCCAAACGGATCACCGATACGCTGACGATCGAAAAGCTCCAGACCTTCGCCGACGAACGCCGCCGCGAGATCGAGGTCATGGCCGGCAAATATCGCCGCGCATAACGCCCGTAAACCATGCTCTGAACGCATTCGTCCTCTCCGAAACGCGCGGAACTTCTTGGCCTCTCCTGCGTCATATGGGCAGTGGAGAAAGAGGAGGACACCATGGGTTTTGGACGAGGTGCTTTGCTTTGGTTGCTTGGCGTGCCGCTGCCGATCGTTCTGCTGCTGGCGTTGTTCTGGCACCACTGAGGTTTCACACCACGCGAAAAGCGCCGCAGCAGCGGCGCTTTTTTGTTGTCCGCGCAAAGGCGCGAGGTGCTTTCAGGCAAACGTGCGCGACGCGCTATCGGGAATGGCTCTCGACGAAGTCGCTGAGATAGTCCGGCAGCCTCACGCCGTCGATATCGCAGCGTGCACGGATCTCGCCGGCGACATCGATCGAGATGTCCTTCATCCAATGCTCGAGCGTGTTGAACGAGATCACCTTGACGGGATCGTTGAAGCATCCGGCGACGAGCTCGCCGATCGTGGCTTCGAGATCGTTCCGTTCGACACGGATCTCGGTCGCCTTGTCGCGGCGGTCGATCACCACGAACAGGGTCTGGTCTGCGCCATAGGGCACGACGGGAGATGATGGGCCAGCTTCAAGCATCCTCAGGGCACTCGCGACTTGGCTTTCCGGACTTCGATCCCCATTAACGGGAAAATCCGGAAGAAGGTTCCAGCGCGATTTTCGGAAAGGCCGTTAGAGGAATTCCCTCAGGCGCGAGAGTTCGAGGACGTGCTCGGGCGAGAGGATTTCGGTGACGAGCGGCGGCTGCGCCGCGGTGCGGATCTCATAGAGGTGCCGGGTTGTCGCCGGCTTGTCCATGAACGCCGAGATGCAATCGTCGAGCGTGCCTTCGATGACCTGGTAAGGCTCCCGGTCGGGCTGACGCTGATTGCCCAGTGACGGCCATTTGTTCAGCACTGCAAGCGCACCGAAATCGACCTTTGACTCCGCAACCGCGTCCCCCATCGTCCCGCCTCACGCAAAAAACGCCCCAGCACGCGGGTCCGCGTGCCGGGGCCTACACCTGTCGCTGCATCTCAATGCCACAACGCCTCAACGCGGCGGTCGGCAAAAGGTTCCCGCCCCGCCGCGTCGCGTTCAGCTCGCAGCCGCGGCGATCTTGTGCCCCGGGCTGGCGTGGCCGTGGCCGTGATCGTCGCTGCTGCTGATCTTGGGCGGAAGCCCTGCGAAGCGCCGCAAGGCCTCCGCCATCTGCACCCGACCGGGCACGCCCGTGATCACCACGTCGACCATGGTGTAGGACGAGTGGAAATGGCCGTGGGCCTTCAGCTGCTCGACCGGGACGCCCGCCGCCGACATCGCCTCGGCATAGGCGATGCCCTCGTCGCGCAGCGGATCGAACTCGCAGGTCGCCACGAAAGCGGGCGGCAGCCTGTCGACCTTGCCGCGCAGCGGCGAGACGCGCGGATCGGTGCGGTCGGCCGGCGAGCAGTAGAGGTCCCAGAACCAGAACATCAGCGAGCGCGTCAGGAAATAGCCCGTCGCATTGTCGTTGTAGGAGGGACGGTCGAAGCTGCAGTCGGTGACCGGGCAGATCAGGAGCTGGCCGGCGATCTCGGGCCCGCCGCGATCGCGCGCGAGCTGGCAGGTGACGGCGGCGACATTGCCACCGGCGCTCCAGCCCGCGACCAGCACCGGGCCCGACCTGCCGCCGAGCTCGGTGGCGTGCTCGGCGATCCAGCGTGTTGCCGCGTAGCCATCCTCGGCCGCAGTCGGGAAGCGATGCTCCGGCGCGTGACGATAGCCGACGCTGACGAACATCATGCCGGTCCGCCGCACCATGTCGCGGCAGAACGGCTCGTCCGACTGCTCGTCGCCGAGCACCCAGCCGCCGCCGTGGAAATAGACCACGACCGGATGCGGCCCGGGCGTTGCAGGCTTGTAGATCCGGTAAGGCAGCGCGCCGCCGGTGACGGGCAGGGTGCCGTCGACGATGTCGCCGATCAGCCGACCCGCGGGCCGGCCCTTGTTGAACTCGTTCACGAAGGCGCGCGCGCCTTCCGCTCCCATCGACTCGATCGGCGGCAGGTTGAGGGTGGCCAGGAGGTTGAGCACCAGCCGCACGTCCGGCTGCAGGCGGACCACCTCGCCGTCATTGCATTGCGTGGCGCCGTTGGGGCCGGTGAGCTTGAAGCCGAGCATGCCGCGGCTGGTGACCTCGTCGCAGATGCTGCGATAGGGGCCGACGCCGCCGGTATAGGGCATCAAGGCGTGCACCTTGCCGGGAACGTTGGCGCCCGTGTACCAGGTGTTGGCTAGCCGGTGCAGCGTCAGCATCGCGCAGTCGGCCATGTGCCTGTTCCAGCCGGCTTGCGCCGTCTCGGTCGGCTCCATCGTGGTGAAGCCGGCATCGCGCAGAGCGGCCAGGCGGTCGACCACCCAGTCGACATGCTGTTCGATCGACACCGCCATGTTCGACAGCACCGACGGGCTGCCGGGCCCGGTGATCATGAAGAAGTTCGGGAAGCCCTCGACGGTGAGACCGAGATAACTCTGCGGCCCCTGCGCCCAGACGTCGGTGAGCGATTTGCCGCCGCGCCCGGTGATCGGATGCACGGCGCGGATCGCGCCGGTCATGGCGTCGAACCCGGTCGCGAACACGATGACGTCGACGTCGATGCCGCGCTTGGACGTGGTGATGCCGTTCGCCGTGATTGCCTTGATCGGTTCCTGGCGCAGATTGACCAGCGTGACGTTGGGCCGGTTGTAGGTCGCGTAGTAATTGGTGTCGAGACAGGGACGCTTGGCGCCGAAGGGATGATCGTCCGGCATCAGCGCCGCCGCCGTTTCGGGGTCCTTGACCGCCGCGCGGATCTTCTCGCGGATCAAATCCTGGACGATCTTGTTGCCGTCGACGTCGACGGCCTGGTCGGCCCAGAGCTGCGTCAGGATATGGACGAGATCACCGGCGGCCCAGGCGCGTTCGAACCGCTCGCGTCGTTCGGCATCGCTCAATTGCCAGCTCACGACGGTCTGCTGCGGATAAGGCACGCCGGCCATCGACTGGCGCGCCTGCTCGCGATAGGCGGCGCGGTCGCTCGTTAGCAGGCTCATGCGGTCCGACGGCGCCGGGCCGTTATGCGCGGGTAGCGCGAAGTTCGGCGTGCGCTGGAACACGGTGAGATGCGCGGCCTGCTCGGCGATCAGCGGGATCGACTGGATCGCCGACGAGCCGGTGCCGATCACGGCGACGCGTTTCCCTGCGAGATTGACGCCGCCATGCGGCCAGCGTCCGGTGAAATAGATCTCGCCCTTGAAATCCTTGACGCCCTCGATCTCCGGCGGCTTCGGCGCCGAGAGGCAGCCGGTCGCCATGATGTAATGGCGGCAGGAGACAGGCGGCCCGTTGTCGGTGGTGATCAGCCAGCGCTGGGCCTTCTCGTCCCACCGGGCTTCCGTGACCTTGGTCTTGAAGCGGATGTCGCGCCTGAGATCGTAGCGGTCGGCGACGAAGCCGAGATAGCGCAGGATCTCGGGCTGGGTGGCGTATTTCTCCGACCAGGTCCAGGCCGTCTCGAGCTCGGGATCGAACGTGTAGCTGTAGTCGATGGTCTGGATGTCGCAGCGCGCGCCGGGGTAGCGGTTCCAGTACCAGGTGCCGCCGACGTCGTCGGCCTCTTCGAGGGCGACGGCCGAGAAGCCGGCCTTGCGCAGGCGATGCAGGAGATAGAGGCCGGAAAATCCGGCGCCGACCACGGCGACGTCGACCTGCTGAGCGGTTCCGCGTTCCTCGGAGGCACGTGTAGCAACCATCGCGTCAGACATGGCATTCCTCCCGTATGTTTCGTTTTGCCGGCAGGCTATCGCTGCAGGTTCAGCTTGTCATCATAGCAAGTGCAATCTTCGGTGGTTGTTTGCGGCGGCATCGTGGCCACGTGAATGTTGCGGCGCTACACGCATCGCGATGCACAATGGCCGTGATCACCCGGGCTAATCATGCCCGATCCGCCTGTGTATGCTTGCGGTTACAAGCCACGCGTAGCGACCGAGCGTCATGCCAGAGTTGAGTGAGCGGACCAAAGCGAACATGGACGTCGTCCTGGAGGAGACCTGCCGCCAGCTGCCGCATGGCGGCGATCACGACAGCCGCAGATTCATCGCCGAGCGTCTGATCGAGGCCGCGCAGGCGGGGCACTCCACGCTGGGTGAGCTCGGCATCATCGCGCGGCGCGCGCTGGCGGAGATCCTCGCAAAGCGCGGTGAGTGAGCCGTCAGGCTTGCCTCGTGGCGCGCCGCGGACATAACCTCACGGAAACGTTTCCGCGCATCGAAATGCCCAGAAGATGCGATCCCTGCTTGCGCTCATTGCGGCTTCCGCATTCCCCTTGCTCGCCGGCTCGGCCACGGCCCAGCCGGTCGGACAGTTTCCATTTGCGCTGACGCGCGAAGGACAAATGCTCGGCGCTGTCGAAGGCGAGGTGGCCTCGTTCAAGGGGCTCGCCTACGCGGCGCCGCCAGTCGGCGCGCTGCGCTGGCGTCCGCCGCAGCCGACGCCCGAGAACTCGGAGATGCACACCGCCTACGAATATGGCGTGGCGTGTCTTCAGCCGGCGCGGCGTGAGGCGAGCGAGGATTGTCTCACGCTGAACGTGTTCCGCCCCTTCGGGGTCGACGGCCCGCTGCCGGTGATGATGTTCATTCACGGCGGCAGCTTCATCGGTGGCACCGCGAACGAGCCGCTGTTCGACGGCGCGAGGCTTGCGCAGGCCGGCCTCATCGTGGTGACCGCCAATTACCGCCTCGGCGCGCTCGGCTGGCTGGCCGATCCCGCGCTCTCGGAAAGCGGCTCCGGCAATTACGGCCTGATGGATCAGATCGCCGCGCTGCATTGGGTTCACGACAACATCGCGGCCTTCGGCGGCAACCCTGATAACGTCACCTTGTTTGGCCGTGACGCCGGCGCGAGGTCGATCGCGCTTCTGATGCTGTGTGCGCAAGCGCGCGGTCTGTTCCAGAAGGCCATTCTGCAATCGATCCCCGCGCGCGCCCGGTTGCGATCGGCGCAGGAGGCGGAAACGATCGGCCGGCAGTTCGTGGCGGTGTTGGGATCGCCGGCGGATGCACGCGCCGTCGAACCGCGACGCCTGCTCGCCGCCGAAATCCGATTGCTGGAGACATCGCGGCGCAGCTTCGCGCCGATGCTGGATGGCAGTCTGGTGACCGAGGACATTGCCGCGGGTTTTGCCGCCGGACATCAAAGCCGCATTCCCCTGATCATCGGCTCGAACGGCGACGAGACCGGTTTCGACAGCGAGCTCGACATCAAGGAGGAGGTCGCCTCGTCGGGCATCACGAGCGATGAGCTGCGCAAGCTCTATCCCGACCTCGCCAGGCCTTCCGACCTTGCGGCACGGCTCTATACCGACAAGGTCTTTTCCGAGCCCGCACGGTTGCTGGCCCGTCTGCACGCCGCAAGCGGCGCGGCAACCTTCCGCTATCGCTTCGCCTATGTGCCCGAGGCCCGGCGCGCAAACCCCGAGGGCGGGCAGGGGCGGGAATTGCAGTTCATCTTCGGCGTGGAGGGCGTGCCGGGAGCGGGCATCCTCGCGCGCGGCGATCGCGAGGTCGCAAGCCGCATACGGTCCTATTGGATCAACTTCGCCAGGACCGGCGATCCCAACGGTCCCGATCTGCCGCGTTGGGATGGAGCCGCAAGCCGCGACCGCCTGCTGCTGATCACGAACGATCGCATCGCGAGCGGCGACGATCCCTTGGCGGAGCGTCTCGACCGGCTCGCGCGCTAGCGCGACAAGAATGAAGCGGATTTACGCCGCGAGCTCGACGCGCGGAGCCGGCGTCAGCCGGTCTTCCTCCAGATAGTCCACCGCGCCGTCCTTCTCGACGGCGTAGAACTGCTGGCCTTCGCGCGACTTGAAGGCGGCGCGGACGATGCCGCGGCGGCCCTTGTCACTGTTGACGACGTCCCCCAGCGCAAACTTCCTCATCTCACGTCTCACTTGTCTTCAGGCCGACTGCTTCGGCCACGGCCCGATTTTGGGCGGCAAATCGTTAACGACTTGCTAACCATGCCGGTTTGCCTATGCTCGCCGCCGGTCGCGCGGAACTGGCGCGCGTATTGCCATTGAGGCGAGCCCGATGACGCGATTTCCGACCCTGTTCTTGTCGCATGGCGGCGGCCCCTGGCCGTTCATGGAGGACAGGCGGGTGCAATATGCCCGGACCGCCGAGGAGTTCGGCCGGTTGCCGCGCTTGTTGCCCGAACGCCCGAAGGCGGTGCTCGTCATCACCGGGCATTGGGAGGCCGATGCCTTCACCGTGTCGACCTCGGCGCATCCGCCGATGGTGTACGACTATTACGGTTTCCCCGAGCATACCTACCACCTCAAATATCCGGCGCCGGGCAAGCCGGAGCTTGCGGCGAAGGTGAAGGCGTTGCTGGCCGGCGCCGGCGTCGACTGCCACGAAGATCCCAATCAGGGTTTCGATCACGGCACCTTCGTGCCGCTCGGCCTGATGTATCCGAACGCCGACATGCCGATCGTGCTGCTCTCGCTGAAATCTGCTTACGACGCGGCCGAGCACATCAAGGTCGGGCAGGCGATCGCCTCGCTGCGAGACGAGGGCATCTTGATCGTCGGCAGCGGGCTGACCTATCACAACATGCGCGGCTTCAACCGGCCGGAGTCCAAGCCGGTCTCCTACGATTTCGAGGCCTATCTGAACGAGGCGATCAGCAATCCGGATCCGGCCCGCCGCAATGCGATGCTGGTGGATTGGGAGACCGCACCGAGCGCGCGCCTCGCGCATCCCCGCGAGGACCATCTGCTGCCGCTGATGGTCGCCGCCGGCGCGGCGGGCAGCGACGTCGGCAAGCGCGTCTTCGTCGACGAAGTCGCAGGCGTCGCGATGGCGTCGTATGTGTTTGGATAGTCGTAGCATCGTAGGGCGGATTAGCGTCAGCGTAATCCGCCGTCCTGCCGCAGCAAAGGTGGCGGATTACGCCTTCGGCTAATCGTACTGAGTCAGCCGGTCGCAGTAATTT